>SKEY01001051.1_pt1 | contig 38696 bp, 38 predicted proteins | sample 4843871 | NCBI WGS metagenome assembly SKEY01 (sample SAMN11008797, study PRJNA524170) | human gut metagenome | biome: Human fecal sample; material: Feces; isolation source: fecal sample from pouch patient p36 | host: Homo sapiens | place: Israel: Tel-Aviv | collected 2016-12-04 | reverse complement strand
GATATAAAATGTCTGCTATTGACTTGTTTAGCATTCATTTCTGTTCTATGTACTATTCAATTTCCTATACACTCTGCAGGACATACTGCAACCAAGTCATTTCTTGACGGAATCAGTTATCAAGCTACGAAGGGAGCCTGGACAGCATATGGGCAAGGATTCTTGTTGGAAATGGATAAAGATGCTGCATTCTGTGTTGATCCACAGACAGAAGTGATCGATGGAGGAGGTTATTCTGAAAGTGAGTTTAATTCTTCATTAGGACGAGAGCTATCCATAATCGCTTATGAGGGATTTTATAAAAACAGGAATAAATCTGATGTGAAGAATTTCCGGTTTGCCACCAATCTTATGATATGGGAGCGAATGGGCTGGAACGTTACTGCATCCGGTTTCGATTATGCAAAATATAAAACAGCAATTCAGAAATCGGTCGATAAGCATAATACGAGACCATCCTTTCACAACAGTGACATCACTCTAAATGTAGGTGAAAGTATCACATTAACAGATAAGAATGGTGTATTTAATGAATTCCACTTGAAATCCTCGGATGGATTGATCGTCAAACAGGATAAGAATAAACTTACTATAACAGCAACGCAGGATGCTAAAAATAAAGCTAAAGTAACATATTATAAAGTGCCTGATGATTATATTGGCACAAGTCTGATTTATCAAAAGGCTGGCTCACAGGATATGGTTAAATTTTTTGTGAATGATCCATTGCCTACAGTTGTTAATGTTAATGTAGTGAAACACGGCTCTTTGCATATCACAAAAGAAGATGAAGATGGAAATAAAGTGCCAAATACATCCTTTAAATTATCAAAGAACAGCGATATGTCTGCACCGATTGGAACCTATACAACCGGCACAGATGGCTCTGTGAATGTGGATGAGCTGCTTCCTGGTGCCTATTTCATACAGGAGACCTCTGTTCCAAGTCATTTGGTACTGGATAAAACAGTAAACTCTGTTACCGTAGAGGCGAATAAAACTGCACAATATACTGCTAAGAATAACTGGGTGAAAGGTAAGATAAAGCTGCGCAAGCTGGATCCGGAATCCAAGAAACAGGTCGCAGGCGCAACCTATGCCATCTACAATACAAAGGGACAGGAGCTGGAGCGTCTGGTCACAACAGCAACAGGGTTTGTGGAATCCGGTTATTTGCGATTTGGTGATTATACTGTAAAAGAAGTAATTGCACCTTCCGGCTATATATTGAATAAGACCTCTTATCCTGTGAACATAAACAAAACTGAACAGATTGTGGAAGTAACCGGTCAGGACTATCGCGTAAAGGGACGAATCGAGCTTGTCAAGCAGGATGGCAGTACAGGGGATAAAGCACAGGGCGAGGCAACGCTTCAGGGTGCTGTTTATGAGCTAAAAGCAAGAAATGTGATTAAGGATCCCGCAGATCAGTCACAGGTCTATGCAAAGGATGAGGCAGTCGCCACTCTGACAACCGATGCCAAAGCTTCTGCGATACTTGATGATCTATATCTTGGTGATTATTATCTGAAAGAAAAAACACCAAGCAACGGTTATACGCTTGATGATACCATCTACAACATTTCCCTGACATATGAGAATCCGCAGACAGCGGTTGTCGTTAAAAAACAGACGGTAAAAGAGCGTGTAAAGGCACAGGCATTTCAGCTGATCAAGGCGTCGGATAATCATTCCGGCGAGATGGATATCCTATCCGGTGTTGAATTTACGATCAAATCACATGCAGATATACGAGCATATGGCAGCTGGGAAAAAGCGCCGGTTGCGAAAAACGCACAGGGAAAAACAGCCGCAATTCTTGTGACAGATAAAAACGGCTATGCGAAATCTGAGGAATTGCCATATGGGACCTATGTAGTCAGAGAAACGAAGGTACCGGAGGATCATTACCAAATTCCTGACTTCATCGTTCAGATCACCGAAGACAGCAGGGAACCACAGAGCTGGCGTATCTTCAATGATGAAAAATTCAGAGCAGTTGCTGCGATCGTGAAAAAGGATCAGGAAAGCGGAAATACGATCCGGCTTGCAGGTGCTGAATTCAAAATCAAGGATATCAGGAAAAATGAATATGTCGGCTATTGGGCATGGAATCCACTGCCTCATTATGTAGATTCCTGGACAACGGATGAAACGGGTACGGTCATGACAGCTGAAGAATTATCTCCAGGTGAGTATCTGCTGGAAGAGGTAAAAGCACCACATGGCTATACGATCAATACAGAGCCGGTCAAGTTTCGAATCGGTATGAATGAAGCATATGAAACACTGCCGGATGGAAGCACACCTGTTATCACCATAACGCAAACTGATGTATCTGTTAAAGGGCGTATCACCGTTGAAAAAAGAGGAGAAGTCCTGAAGAACGTTATCACGGATAAGATGGGAAATAAACATTTCAGCTATGAGGAACAAGGTCTGTCGGATGCATGTTATCAGATCAAGGCAGCTGAGGATATTCTGGATCCATCCAATAACGGTCATATCATCTATAAAAAAGACAGTGCTGTTGAAAAGCTGTGTACCGGTAAAGATGGGAAGGCACGAAGTAAACAGCTGCCATTGGGGAAATTTGTAGTCGAAGAGGTAACATCACCGCATGGGTTTGTGCTTAATGATAAGGCACAGGAAGTGGAGCTGAGGTATCAGGATCAGGAAACATCGCTTGTATTCGATGAAGCAGGCTTTCGCAACGAACGACAGAAGATCGATATCCGCATCCATAAAAAGGATGCTGAGCTGAAAACACCATTGCAACATGCACGATTTGCCTTGTATGCGAAGAAGGATATTTACAGCTATAACGGAAAGCTGCTCGTAAAGGCGGATGAGGTCATCGAAACAGCAGATTCGGATGAGGATGGACTTGTCAGATTTGCGGTGGATCTTCCGCTCTGTGAATATGAAATCAAGGAAATCAAAGCACCTGCCGGTTATGCGTCTTATAAAGAAACATTGCATATTGACGGGAATTACAAGGGGCAGGAAACTGCAGTCATCACATATGAAAAAGAAGTATGGAATGATCAAACAAAGGTCGATATTTCCAAGCAGGATATAACGGACAGCTCAGAAATTGAAGGTGCATATCTGGAGGTGTATGAAAAAAACAATCCGGGAATGCTGGTGGATTCCTGGATCAGTGGCAGTGATGGAAAAGACGAACATGGCAGCTTCAAGCCGCACAGGATACGAGGGCTGCATCCGAATAAGACATACGTACTGCATGAGGAACAGTCACCTCATGGTTTTGCTGTATCACAGGATGTGGAGTTTACTGTTTCAGATACGAGTAATGTACAGTCAGTCGTCATGCAGGATGAGCTTGTGTTTGGACGATTGACATGGACAAAGCGCGGAGAGGTCTTTACCGGAATCAAAGAAGAGGAAATACCGTTCGGTATCGCGATGCTGCCGGTTTGGACAACGGATACCCTGCCACATCATGAAATCACGATCTATGCGGCAGAGGATATCCGGATAGGGAATACGACCTATTATAAGCAGGATGAAAAAGTGGAGGTACTCACATCGGACAAGGACGCTGTTTCAAGCAAAGACCTGCCGATAGGAAATTACTTCTATAAGGAAACTGCTGTGGATCATGGATATCTGATGGATACAGAGAAGCATTATTTCCGGATCGAGGATTCCAAAACAACGGGATTGCAGGAGGTCACATCCAGTCTCACAAATAAGCGGCCGGAAGTTCAAATCGATTGTACGAAGGTCCTGGAGGAACAGAAGCTGTTCATAAATAAGGATGCATATAAGGATGTCGTCTTTGGTATCTATGCGAAGGAGCCGGTGAAAAACCATAAGGAAGAGATCGTGATTCCTGAAAATCAGCTGGTATCTGTAACGGGCATCGATCAGCAGGGGCATCTTGCAAGTGTTCCTGATCTTCCGGATGGAAGCTATTTCCTGAAGGAGCTGAAGACAAATGCACAGTATAAACTGGATGATAGGGAATATCCGTTTGAGATCGTATATCACGGCTCAGACGTCGCACGCTATACGGTCCGGATCGGTGAACTGGGATCGGTTGAAAATAAGCTGGCAAGAGGCTCGATCATTGTGAAGAAGACGGATGCTTATGATGCGAAGAAGATCATGAAGGATATCGTATTTGAAGTATCCAAAGATGCGGATATGAAAGAAATCATTGCGGAAGCTGTTACAGATGCGGAATCAGCTGCCTACTTTTTCGATCTGGAGCTGGGTACGTTTTATATACGTGAAAAACAGCAGGTTAGCGGATATGCTGTGAATGATCATATCTATGAGGTTACTGTGGAAAAGGATGGAGATGTCCTTGAAATCCACTGTGTGAACAAACCGATCGAAATGGAATTTTCAAAGGTCGACATCACCAGTAACGAAGAACTGCCGGGTGCCGAATTGACGGTCACTGACAAGAAGACAGGAGAGGTTATCGATTCCTGGGTGTCTGCTGACAAACCACATAAGATCCGCTATCTCGTTGAAGGAAAAGAGTATGTCCTCACGGAGAGCACTGCGCCATCCGGATATGAGAAAGCGGAAAGCATCACCTTCCGTGCATTGGATGGAAAGAAGATCACCATGAAGGATAAAAAGAAGCTTCTGCTTCCGGCGACCGGTGATGCTACGAGAACGGATGTTTATGTAATCCTGATTGCTGCAGCATTTGCCTGTATCGTGGCATTGTATTATCGTAAGCAGACACGAAAAAAATAAGATGATGTAGGATGGATCGTATCTGATCTGTCCTTTTACCTGTATGTAAAATCACGGGGGTTACGAAAATCCTGTAAGCTCCTGTGATATACTGTACATGCAAAACGATGTTGAAAAGCTTTTGGATCCATGATCTGAGAGCTTTTTTATATAAGAAGGAGGCGGATATGCACGATACGCATGATGTCAGGGAGCGAACAGAGATCATACGAAAGGAATTGGAAGTATACCGTACGTATATGCGGATGAAACGCTATTATGAAAACGATGAGCTGTCAAAGAAGCATCCTATATTTTATCAACGATGCAGCAAGACCATACAGCCTTTTTTAGCACACTGTGAGGGCCTGCTGTCTTTTCTGCATGCGGAAGACAGAAGGTTTATGATGGATTATCTCAAGGAAGGTCTGTCGATTCCGGAATTGCAGGAGAAATATCATCTGACAAGGAGTCCGGTATATCAAAGGATCATGACCTGTTCCGGAAAGATCGCCAGAAGGAGATCATATGCTTATGGGAACTATCAGAATCACTGCTGAGGAAAAGCTGCTGGTGGATTTCGTCCTGCAGCATCTGCAGCTGTATGAGAGCTGGCGAAAGCTGATGCTGTGGAATAGGAAGCACTGCAGATATCTGAAGGAAGATGTGTACTCTATACGGGGAGTTGATCTGAGTGGTGTGCGGACGAACGGGAATGGTAACAGCCAGGAACGCAGGATCCTGAAGTATATGGAAAAGGAAGCACAGCTCGAGGAAGAGGACAAGGTCTATCTGAACAGGATGACCTTCGTGGACAGTCTTCTTGATACGCCGGTGTGGAAGCATAGGGAGCGTGAATTCCTTGATCATCTCATGCAGTCTTTCTCTACCTATGAAGCAAAAGGGAAGCAGCTGTATTTCAGTGAAGGTGCTGTCCGGAACCGGGCAAAGGTCTTGATCATGCGGGCAATCGAACAAAGGGAAGCAGATGTTGAAAAAGGAGTTGAGAGGATGTAGAAGTATAGCTATGACTGGTAAAAGAAAAGAGGTGTTATGGAAAAAGTGGAAAAGATCGTATACCAGGAAATCCGTACAGATGCATGGATCAAGCAGCGGGATCTGCTGTACATCCTGCATAAACAGTATCGTATGGCGATCAGCGTGACACTGCTGCAGACAGTGATCCGCAGACTTCGTCAAGCTTATAAGGAAGGAGAAGTCTTCGATGTGGTGATAAAGTCCTGCAGGGGATATAAGCGAAGCAGTGATGAAGCAGAGATCACAAGATTCGCAAAGGAAATGATCCAGGCGGGAAACAGTCAGTCGGAAGAAGGCAGAACCTTACTTGAAGTTTTTCACAGGAGACAGTGACATGAAGCAGGAAGGATTGGAAACGGCGATCAGAAACAAGGTATTCGATCATCGCCAGCTGGAGGAGATCTACAAAGGTCTTGCTCATGGGCTGAAGATGTATCAGATCCTGCAGTATGCAGACCCAGGGCTTAGTGCCTATCAGATGTTTCTGCTACGAAGTGCACTCGAACAGGGTTTTTCACAAGCTGCGATCAGGGTATTAGCTGATGATGGACTTGATCATTTACAGCTGCAGCTGCTGTATAAGATGATGTATGAGGGAAAGCTGCCTCAGGAATGCAATGTAAAAAAGAAAGGAAGCGGTGATAATTGAATAAGATGTTTCTCACAAGGAAAACAAGAGACGGCCTGGCTGTCCTGGAAAAAGGAAATATCGAACTGCAGTATTTTGCGCCGGCATTGGCGAAGACATTACAGGAAGGAATCGATCAGTTATATGCGTATGAGCACAAAGATAAGGCAGGTTGTCTGAGAGAATTACCGGCAGCTGTTGGTGAGGGTGTCCTCATCAGTGTGGAGAATCAGATGCTGACAGGAATGATCACAGGGTATGAGATCGACACCAAAGGGATGTGGATATATTGCAGGATCGCAGAGAAAATGATTTTGAAGGTGAATGCCAGAGAATTTGGCAAAAGCGTTATGAGAAAAGGATCCTGATGGCCCTGTAAAAGAAAAGAGCAGCTATCGATATCTATCATTACCTGAATGAGTCGTTCATCTGGCAGGGAGAGATCCTGTACGTCATGGAGGCATTTGCGGGAGTCGGTGCTCAGCGGATGGCACTGCAGCGGCTGCGCGTGCCATTTCAGATCAGGGCGATCAGTGAGATCGATAAGGACGCCCTCATTGCATATGCCACGATCCACTGTGATCTGTTGGAAAAGCTATCCGCTTACACGTTTCCTGATCGGGATACGATGTTGGATATCCTGCAGAAAAAGCGTATCGGCTTCGATCATGTAAAGCAGAAGCATACGCTGAATCACAGGACGAAGCCTGCCTATCTGCAGAAGGTGTATCTTGCGGATCTGCTGAGTCATAACCTTGGTGACATCTCATTGATCCGGGGCAGGGATATTCAAAAGCTGGATCTGTTGACGTATTCCTTTCCCTGTACTGACCTGTCTAAGGCGGGCAGGATGGAAGGGATGCGCAAGGGCAGTCAGACCAGATCAGGACTCCTGTGGCAGGTCGAACGCCTGCTGCTGGAATTGTATGAACTGCATGCCCTGCCGCAGATCCTTCTCATGGAAAATGTCCCAGATGTCGTCGGAAGCCGGAACAAGCGTGACTTCGATGAATGGTACCGGCGTCTGGAACAGCTGGGATATCAGTCCTTTTACAAGGTGCTGGACGCAAAGGATTACGGCATCCCGCAGCATCGGGAGCGCTGTTACATGGTGTCCATACTGGGAGCTTATGCCTATACCTTTCCGGAAGGTATCCCATTGACCAGAAAGCTGCGTGATCTGCTGGAGCATGAGGTCGATGAAGCATATTATCTAAACGAGAGACGGATCCATATGTTTTCCGATATGAGTGATCGCAACGGCTTTATCCGGGGAGACCGTTTTCAGCCATATGATGGAATGCAGAAGGGTGTCGCGAAGACCCTGTTGACAAGGGCCGGGCAATGTCCCACTGACAATTATCTCTATCAGTATGAGCCTGTACAGCTGCTGCATACCGATGAGGATGATAGCGTTCAGTGGGAGACTGTACAGGATGCGATCCTCCTGCCTGAAAATACAAGACGCGGTTTTGTGCTTGCACAGGAAGGGGATGGTGTCTACATCAATCGTACAGCCTCCAAGCGCGGTGTGGTCCAGAAACAAATGATCCAGACGATCAAATGCAGTGTTCAGGACCTGGGGGTCGTACAGAATATGCGCATCCGCAGGCTGACGCCAAGGGAATGCTGGCGGATCATGGACTTTACAGATGCGGATCATGACCGTTGTGTTCAGGCAGGCATCTCGGAAACCGCAATGTTCAAGCTTGCCGGCAACAGTATCGTCGTCGCCGTGCTGACAGCGATATTCCGTAATCTGTTCGTGAAAAAGGAGGAGGTAGATGATAAAGACGGAAGCAGAAAGAGAACAGCTGAGGGAAGGACTGAAGCGATTGATCCTTGCGGAAGACAATCAGGTCTGTGATCACTTCAGTCAGATGCAGTATGATTTCATAAAGAGGAATGCCATGCAGTTTCATGATGTGCTGCAATGCTATGAGGAGGTCGATCAGGTCTATCTCAATGTGCGTACCCTGTATGGGGCACAGCTTTTGGATCCGCAGCCGTGTCCTTCAAACAGTAAGGCTGTGCAGGAATATACGACTGCATTCAGGCTTCTGGTAAGCTCGCAGGAATTCCGTGAGGATCCGGGAATCCTGTGCTTTGAGAAGATCGAGGAGACACTGTACCGTGGTATCGTGGATGATCTGACGGATCATATCAAAGATCCGTATATGTATGCCGTTATCAAGCATCGGGCACGACTGCTGTTTCCTCATATACGCTATGAGGATATCTATCTAAACGGATGCGGGAAGATCCCGCGTATCCAAAAAAGTGTCGTCGATGAGGTCTTTCAGGACGTACAGGCGGTGATCGACACGCATCCCGTCTATATCAGTACATGGCCGCTTGGGATAGACGATATCGTGGCGGAATATACAAACCTCGTATTCCATCGCGAGCATCCTGATTTGAAGGATGTACGGATCACGACAGATCTATTATCCGATATCTATTACGCACATACAGCACCAAAGCTGATCCTGGAAGGGCAGCGGTTCATGAAGCGGCAGCTGGATGCGGGAATCTACTGTATCTTTCCGGATAACAGTATCGTTACCGTGATCGATGATCAGTTTGAAAATGGAGAGGCACTGTTGAAACGGATCGCTGATGAGGGGATCATCTATGCAGGCACACCGCTTGTAAAGGACTGCACAGACTGGCTGAAACAGGGAATCGAAGAAAAGGAGCGCAGATCCATCACGATTCACAAACTGGAAATAGCCCTCGGCCATATGGAAGCCAATATAGCCGAGCCATCACAAACGCAGCTGCTCCGACTGCAGGTCGAGCGATTGAAAAAACAGCGGTTCCATAAAAAAGAGAAGAGGCTTGATGAGAGAATTTAAAGAACTGAAGGAGGAGGTCCGTCATCGGGTGGATATCCGGGATGTGTTCTCCCATTACGGCTTCGTCATCACAAAAGACGATAAGACGATCTGTCCCTTTCATGATGATCATACGCCATCCTTATCCATCGATGTGAAGGAACAGCGCTGGAAATGCTTTGTGTGCAATCACGGCGGCGATGTGTTCCAGTTCGTCATGGATCTGAAGCATATGACATTTCCCCAGGCATATAACGAGGTCGTCCGGATCGCAGGTTTGGAGGAATCCTTTCTGACGGATGTCCGAAAGCAGGAGACCTATGTACCGTACCCGGATAAGGAAAAGCAGAAGATCAAGCTGTACAAGGAGATCATGCAGTATCTGTCCTATCAGCTTCATGTGGATACCGATGCCTCCCTGCGTTATCTGAAGAGCAGAGGTATCACGGAGGATAGTATCGACCGGTTTCAGTTAGGATATCTGGACAACGCAGGAAAGCTGATGGAGTTTCTGAAGAAAAAGTTTGGTTATACGAAGGAAGCTCTCATAAACAGCGGATTCTTACAGTACCATGCGGAGACAGGCGTCTGTTCCAGTATGTTCGCACAGCGGATCCTTTTTCCGATCTTCGACCGATATGGAAATCCGATCGGTTTCAGTGGCCGCAGATTTCTTGAAAAGGATGCAGAGAAAGCAAAGTATGTGAATTCCGCTACCGATGCTCTGTTCAGAAAATCCGCATCGTTATACAACCTGGATAAAGCAGGAGGTGCCATGCGAAAGAGCGGTATGCTGTATATCGTGGAGGGCTGCTTCGATGTGATCGCCATGACACAGGCAGGGATCGAGCAAACTGCCTGTACGCTGGGGACTGCTCTGAGCGAGGAACATATCGAAGCCTTGCAGAAGCTGCGCCTGCAGCACCCCATCCTCATGTATGATGGAGATGCTGCCGGACAAAAAGCGATGCTGTCTGCGATCGCCTTGTTTCAGAACAGGGGGATCATGCCTTATTGCGCTGTACTTCCAAAGGGGATGGATCCCCATGACCTCTTTCAAAACGACCCTGCCTCCCTGCAGAAGATCTCCCAGGCGTATATTCCGGATTTCAGCTTTCGCATCCGGCACTGGGCGAAGGAGCAGCAGTCTAGCGGCTATCTGAAGAATAAGGAATTCGTCAATGAGATGCTGCAGGGGATGCAGGAACAGCTGGATCCGCTGGATCGCTATGAGTATCTGAAGGAGCTGAGTGAGGCAGTGCATATCGATGTGCGTGCCTTACAGGAGCAGCTGACCTTTCTCACACGAAAGCAGCAGATACAGAAAGAGATCCCCATGCAGAAAAACAGGAGGTTTTCATCAGAGAAAAGGCATATGTGACGATACCCGTCCATGTCCTGCGGAATCCTGTATTACTGCCCGCAGAGAAGCTTCTGTATGCGGAGATCAAGAATCTCTGTAATCAGAAGGGCTATTGCTGGGCAAGCAACCACTATCTGGCTGAGCTCTGCCATGCCAGTGTGAGCAGTATCTCCCGCTGGGTCGCACAGCTCATCGATCAGCAGCTGATCATCGCATCTTATCAGCCTGTCAAAGGTGCTGCAGCCTCCTCACAGCGAAGAGTCCTGCAGCTCATGGATGCGAAGCCTGCATCGCATGCCTGCACAGCCCCCCTGCTCATAGATGCGAAGGTAAATAATAAAAGGGAAATACCAAAGGAAAAGGGGGAACTGCTGCGGCTTGGTGAAATGAAGAACGTGGAGTTGAGCAAAGAGGAATATGCTGCCGTCATCGCTTTATGCGGACAGGTGTTTGCCGGGATCCTGATCGAAGATCTCTCTTACCATATCGCAAGCAGAGGTGATCCTTACAGGAGTCATTATGCGACTATCCTGTCATGGTATCGCAAGCGGATCAGCGAACGGCCGAAAAAAGCACCAGACTGGTATTATGATACGAGGCTGAAATCAAATGAAGAAGAAATATGAGATCAGTGAGCATTCGATCATGGATACCCGCAGAGGGATCCAGCTGTTTCGCATCCGTGCAATAAAGGACATCAGCAACCCGGCGATCCGTATCCGTAAGGGCGAGCTTGGCGGCTATATCGAACAGGAAGGGAATCTGTCACAGGATGGGTCCTGCTGGATCTGTGACAATGCCATCGCCTATGGACAATCCAGGGTTTTGGAGCATGCTGTGCTGCTGGATGAGGCTGTCATCAGTGATGAGGCAGAGATCAGTGGATATGCCGTGATCAAGAACAAAGCCACTATCAAGGAGGATGCGGTCATACAGGATGAATGTGTGATCCAGGATAACAGCCGTATCGAAGGAAATGTATCGATCAGCGGCTCTGTCCTCGTGTCGGATCAGGCACTCGTCAGCGGAGACTGCCGTATCAGCGGACGTGTCCGGATCCGCAAGAATGCGTATTGTTACGGCCATATACAGATCGAGGATCAATGTGAGGTCACGGACAATGCCATCGTCTGCGGACATGCGATCCTGAGCGGCAAGGTACTCGTCACCAATCATGCGATCGTGAAGGACCATGCGACCATACAGGGGGTATGCACGATCAGAGATCATGCGAAGATCCTGGGATATGCACAGGTCACGACATCGGTGGCGGGAAATGATATCGTGAATGTGAGCCTGCCCCAGCAACGGGAGCTGCAGATACCGAAACTGAAGCAGTTTGCGAATACAGGCAATGAAAAAAGGAAAGAATAAGGAAAGGGACTGCAGACATGCAGCCTTTTTCAACGGGAAGGAGGAAGACATGAAGTACAACAAGGAGAAGCTTCGGATGGAACGTCTCATGGAAGGGAAACTGCTGGATGAAAAGCAGACCGATGTCCTGCAGGAGGCGATCTGCTTCGGCTTTGATGACCGTGAGATCCGTTTGATGCTCGATCATTATGAGCATGAAGAGATGGAATTGATCCTTCATGATCTGCTGAACGGTTTTTCACTTGCGGATATACAGACGTATGCCAATCACAAATATACCTATGAACAGATGCAGCAGATCCATTCCGCGATGCTGCAGGCAAGAAGGGAGGACTGTGATATCAGCTATCTGCTGGATCCTGGACTGACGAGTCATCAGATGTATGAGATCCGGCTGTCCCTGCTTCTGGAGCCGGGGATCCTGCGCATAATGGCAGACAGGAAGTTTCGCCCCGGTCAGCTCCGACAGCTTCGCAAGGCCGGAGAACTTGGCCTCACCACGGAAGAATTCAAGGTCCTTGCAGCACCGGCATTTACAGAGGCACAGATGCTGCAGCTGCGAAACGCCTATGCGAAAGGGCTGAGCCGCCAACAGGTGGCAATGATCGCTGATCCGCGAGTGGATGTCGATACGATGTATCGTAACATAAGGATGCTTGTGAATCGGAAACGAAGGGGGTTATGTGAGCGTGGATAACGACAGGGGATGAGGAATATGAAAGGAGGACCATGTATATGGAGATAGGAGCTGTACCGATCGCATTGCCTGGCGCATTTCAGGAAAACCCACTGGGGATGCTGATCGCATTGCTCGTCTTTTTGACGATCGGCATCATTTCCACAAGGCGGCTGCATGAGAAAAAGAAACGAAGCAGGAGGTAAGCGGATCCTTCTGCTTTTGTGTTGTATCCTGACAGGATGTCATTCAAGAGAGGCGATGATCACATTTGCAAAGGATCATGAATTTCAGCTGCAGGAGAAGATCCATAACTGCATCCTGATCGAACGCATCGACGGCGAACGGGTCAAGCGCTCCGATATCGATCGCGGGCAGATCATCTGGAAGGAAACGAAGGTGAACTGTCCGCTCATCTATACCGAAAGAATCGGTTCCGGTAAAGCCATCGTGAAGTATAAGGGAAAGGAGTTTTCTTTTGCTTACACGGTAAAGGATGAGCTGCCGCCGGTATTCAGAAAGAAGCCGGAGGAGGTCACCGTGATCAAGGGGACAAAGGAAGAAGAGATCCTGGGCAGGTTTTCTGCAGAGGACGATTCTCTGCCTGTAACCTATGCACTGGATGGAAGCTTCGATCTGAGGAAGGAGGGGATATATGAGGGAGCCGTCATTGCCTGTGATCCGTATAGAAACTGTTCCCGTACACAAGTGAAGATCACTGTAAAAGAAAAAAAGAAACAGAAGAAAAGCAGGGCACCTGTTGTCAAAAATCAGCCGATCGTGGAAGAAGCACCTCACGTGAAAAACGAAATACCGGTACAGCAGCCGGAAAAGCCAAAGGTGCAGGAACAGCAAAAACAGTATCTGATCGCAGACGGTTATTCCTACGAGAGCGCATATGCGAAATGTATCGGGGATGGAGAGCATGCACGCTCGAACGGTTACCATACGTACAGCTGTACCCCGATAAAGCAGGGAGAAGAATATAGCGGTTATCTGTTGGTCATAAAATAGGAAAGGGTGATACATGTATCTGACATTGGAAATCAAAAACAAGTTCCTGGTCCTGCTGGACATCAAAGGAACGATAGATAAGGATCTGCAAAAGGATATGCAGACGCAGTGGAACAACATGATGAATATCATAGCATCGAGTAATTTTCAGGGAAAGCATAAGCTGAAGATGAGTGCTGCCTTCGATGGTTCCGTAATAGCAAAGGAAGCTCCCGTGAAACTGCAGGAGCATTTTTATGCGGATATCTTTGTGCTGCTGGAGGAGTTTTTGAAAAGCAAGATCTATTTCTATGAGGTATATCTGGAAGATCCGGCGACAAGGAAGCAGCTTCGAAAGGAGTATCAGCAAAATAAAAAGAACCTGCAGCTGGTCCTTCAGGCGAAGAAGGAGGTACGGCATGGATGAGCGGATGATCGATGCGTTCTCCATCCTGCGTGAGAAGGTTTTGAAACAGCTGGGATTACAGCATAAGGATCTGCTGGAACATCAGGAGGCGTATATCAGCGATATGTGCACCAGGATCCTGCAGGAGGATCCAAGGCTTGTGGATATGGATAAGATCATCCACACCTGGCTTTGGCGGTTTGAAAAAGAGTTGGAGGAGGTCCTTTTAAAGGATAGGAAGGAAACGCTCCTTCAAAGACAGAGGAAGATCTCTGAGCTTGCGAAAAAGCTGCAGGTCACAGGCATCGAAGTATCCTTATCTTCCGGTTCACTGCCGCAAAGGATCCAAAGTGTGAAGACGCTCGAGCAGGAGCAGGAAGCCTATGTGGCGTTTCTGGAAACGGTAAGCAGGGTAAGGATGCTCGCACTGGAAGATCGGATCGAAGAACTGTTCGACCGGTATATGATCGAAAGGAAGGATCATATCGTCATGCTGCAGCTGCCCAATGCCAGCCTGCAGCTGCTGGAGCTGGAAGACGGTACGTATGAGGTCCGGGCTGCATCGAGAAGAGAAAAACAAAAAGAGAAGGAGCGTGATCGTGGATAAGGTCGTTACAGTCATCACCAATATCGTGACCAGTCTGCTTGGTTACGCACAGCAGCTGGCATTGCCGATCGCGATCTGTATGATCGTAGGGTATCTTGTGATCTCACAGGTCTGTGACGAGCAGTCTCAGCAGAAATATCTGAAACGGATCCGACTGATCGCTGTGATCCTGCTGGCGATCTATCTGGCTCCGGATATCATCAAATGGCTGAAGTCTTTCGTTTAGATGTTTGCGTAAGAAAAGAAGGAGGTGAGAATGTTTGATGGCATTATCGAAGGGATCAATAATGTCATTCGCGGTATGCTGTTCAGCCCTCTGAAGTGTGTCCTCAACTGGCTGATCGATATCGTCAGGATCATCCTGGAGGAGATCAGCGGCTTTTCCTTCATCGATCTGGAATTCGTATCCGCCTGTTATCAGACAGTGCTGATCATCGCACTTGTGATCCTGCCGTTGAAGCTCATCTATGAGTGGATCTGGCTGATCCTGGGGAGTGATGTGGAGAAATGGGGAACCAAGGTCACAGCGATCCTGCAGATCATGATCATCCTTCTGTTCACACCGCCAGTCATGACCGCAGTGGCGGGAACCGTGAAGGCAGTGAATACCTCGATCCTGGCAGGAGATGTCATATCCGAAAGCTCCGAAAGCACAGCAAAGGATGCCGGAAAGAATTTCGCAGCGACAGTCCTGCATGCGACGACCAGTATGTCGGAAAAGAAAGCAAAGAAGTTCATTGATGACTTCAATTCATCAAAATTCGATATCAACGAAAGGAATGACGATGATGAATATGTGTACGATATCGACTTCATCATGCCGATGTTCATGAGCGTGGCATTATGGATCTGTATCTTCTTTGTGGGACTGCAGATCGCAAGCAGGCAGGTCTCTCTGGCGTTCTTCAAGATCATCATGCCGATCTGTTCCCTCTCACTGACGAACCGCGAGAATCCAACAGCGTTCACGGTCTGTAAAAATCAGCTGATCGGAGGCTTCCTATTGAACATCGTACAGATCTTTCTGTTCATGTTCATGTTCAAACTGCTCGCACAATTGCCAAAGGATGCTTCCGGTATCGCAAAGCTGCTGTTCACGATCGCCCTGATCCTGGTCATCATTTCGATACCGAATAAGGTCGGTGCTATGATCGGTGGCTACAATGCCGGTATCATGGAGGGATTGCAGACGATCCAGTCGACCATGATGCTCGGCTCTGCAGCTGCAACTGCGGCAAGGTTCACAGGCGGGGCGATGCTCGGTGCCGCCTCCATGGCCAAAAGCGGATATCACATGGCCGGTAAGGGAATGGACTTTGCGAAGCATCTTCCCGGCAATACGGCATCGAGGGCCGGCAGTATGGCGTCCAGAGCAGGAAATATCAAGGATAAGGTCACAGCGGGAATGAAAAGCGTTTCGGATGCCATGTCCGCTAACGGAGGGGTGACTGGCGGCGGTATGCAGCTGGCAAAGCAGGGAATCGGAAAAGCCGCATCCGGCATACGAGGTGCCGCAGGAAATGCAGCCTCCAGTCTGCAGCGGGATTTCAGCCATGGCAAGCGCAAGCAGGATGCGACCTATGCCTTTCGCAATCATGATCCGGACGCTGTCATAGCAAGGACAGAGGAAACGCCTTCCACAGGTACGACGTCTGCTAACGAACGGGAGAGTGAACATGCACAGCCGGGGAAAAACAGATTTCATGAGCAGAGCAGCCGTCCTTCCTCACCATCGCGATCCAGCGCAAAGCCGATCAGCGATAAAGAGAAGCGTGCACAGAGCAGGCAGGAAGCGAAACGCTTTGAGCGGATCCCGACCGGCAATGCCTTCAATGCACGATCCCATAAGCAACAGGATATGAAGGAAAGGAGATTCAAATAGAACAGAAGGAAGTATATTTCATTCCCAGGAAGAGGAGTATCAAGGTCAATTTTATCCTTGGCTACTCCCTGCTTGAGGTCCTGCTCATGCTGATCGCGGGGAGTGTGACATTCTGGCTGATCGACCATTTCGATCATATGAAGGCATATCAGTTCAGTATCAGTGCTGTGATCTTTATCGGAGCTCTCCTGATGGAGGTTCCGACGACGCAGCAGCGCTTCATCGGGATCCTGCAGAAGCTGGTGAGGTTCATGATACGAAAGCAGGACTTCCTGTTGGATTCACGAAGAGCGATGATACAGAAAAGACGAGAGGAGAAAAAGGATGAACGAGGAACAACTGGAAATGCTGGAAGCCTATAAAAGGGCATTCGACCTTTCACAGGAGCAGGTCACTTATCTGCAGGGCTTATACCTGCGAGAATATCCCGACAGATATATCGAAGCACTGGTCAGAGGACATCAGCCACCTGTACAGATGAAGGCATATGAGGAGCTGCCGCTTACCGACGATCTGCTGTATCTGATCAGTATCGGAAGTAGTGTGGAGCATGCAATGCTGATCCTGGATGGTATAGAGAAAGGCAACGATATCCAATGGCTGAAGCAGCAGGAGTATGAACATATGTCCCATGACAGACAGATGGTGCTGGCGGATATGTTTCACCGGCAGTCCATGGATACACTCCAATGGCTCGAACCCTATATCCAAACAGCAAGTGCCTATCAGCTGGAGCTTGTACAGCTGCTGGCAGAAAGCGGGATCTCCCGTGAGCATCTGCGTGCATATTGTGAGATGGAAATGCAGGATGCGATCGCAGGAGATATCGCATACGGGATCCTGCGTGACGTACCCTGTGATCTGTTGCAGGAATGCTCAAAGAGAGAGCTTTCTCATTTTCAGATCATGCTGATCGTGAACGGCTACACGCAGGGACTGAGCAGGGAGGAGGTCCGCATCTATCTGGATCAGGAGATATCACCCGATTGCATGAATATCGCAAAGACCGCACTGCTGCAGGGAGTCGACAAGGAGACCGTCCTGAGTCAGCTGTCAAACGGCCAGGAGGCGATAAGTCTTGAAGACAGTCTGCATTCAGCAAAGCAGGATGAACAGAAAAAACACTGGCAGGAATTTACGGAGAAGAAGAGAAAGCATCTGCAGAAGGGAGTGGAACGATGAAGGAAAAAGTGAGTGAGGAACAGCTGCGTGCATTGTCAAAGGCATATCGATCGAACAAGGCGGAGATCAGTATCCTTCGTAAAGGCAGAAAGGATGGCTTGTCCTATGAACAGCTGGAACTGCTGGCTTCTGCAAAGCTGCAGCCGGAATCCAGAAAGCTGCTGCGCTTCATGCTGCTGCAGCAGGAGTTTGCCGTCCTGCAGGATATGTTTCAGCACAAGACCTATACAGAAGCACAGGTGCATGCGCTGTTTTATGCATGCACCTGTCAGCTGAGCGCAGAGCAGCTACGCTATCTTGGTGATGAATGCCTGTCCAGCCGCAAGATGTCTGTCATCACGGAATGTTTTAAATACGGCGTCACCATGGACGAGATCGATCATCATACGAACGATAAGATGTTCAGTGAAGACCGTATCCTGGATGGCCTGCGGTATCGGAATATGAAGGATACCATGATGATGGAAAGCATTCTGAATCCCGAGCTTTCCAATGCAGTGTATGAGGCATGGAAAGCAGAAAGAGAGCAAAGATCTCAAAGACGGCAACAAAGGGCACAGAACCGGTGCAGATGATGCCAGGGCGAAAAAGGAGGTGGATCATACGGTGGAAATTTAAAACTGGAAAACGGCAAAAGCACAGCCGGGCTGTCAACACACAGGACTTCCTGGATCTAATCATCGATGAAGAAAGGAAGACGGTGCAGCGAAAGGATACTGGAGAATATCTGGGAGCGGTATCCATATCACCGATCAATATCTTCGGACTCCGTGATAAGGATCAGACGAAGTTCGTCGATACGCTGGAGATCTTCACGAATTCAAAGAAATTCAAAGCCTATCAGATCTATTCCAGTGAGACAGGCGCAGATACGAATACGTATATCGATCAGCTGCGTCAGGAACAGAAGAAGCTCTCCATCGAGCTGGAGCATGAGAAGCTGAAATTTCAGATCCTGGAGGATGAGAAGCGATACATCGCACAGCAGACCAGTGACCAGAATCTTGTGGACAAATACTATTATGTGGTCTTTCGAGCAGAAACACAGGAAGAGCTGGAGAAGCAGAAAAGGGATGCCCTGTATCTGATGAAGAGCGTGTTCACCGTAGCGGATGTATCGTTCTCAGAATACCTGCGTTCCATCTTTCGCTATTACAATCCGTTTCGCAGCAGCTATGAGGTGAATGAGAAATTCTTTGCAGGGGAAGGCGATCTGTGCGCTGTGGATTTCATCAGTCCGTACAGGCTGTCCTTTCAGAAACGGAAGCTGTTTCAGTATGTGGAGGTCGATGGTGTTTACTGTAAGCTGTATCATGTCTACAGCTACCCGCAATATCCGTATTTTGCATGGCTGTCCTATCTGACCGGCTTCAAGGGCGTGGATTACAGTATGCATGTAGCGGATGTGGACAGCTCCTCGCTGATCAAAGAATACGATAAGCAATACAATCATCTGGTCGCAAATTACAATAGGGCGAAAAAGGAAAGTGAGCGGGAACGGATCAAGGGGGATATGGAAAGTGTGCAGCTGATGCTGCAGTCCCTGTCGCGCGGAACGAAAAAAGCGGTCTCCTTTGTCGTGACACTGAAGCTGACAGCGGACAGCATCGAGCATCTTGAGGATCTGGAGGAGATGCTGATGCAGGAAACGGCCTCCATGGATCTGCTGCTGCGTCAGGGCTTCTTCGATCAGGAGAAGCTGTTCTTGTCAACGGCACCCTGCTGCCGGAACCAGATCCGGGAATATACGAAGAATGTCGTATGCAATGTGATCTCATGGGGCTTCCCGTTTGTATTTGAGAGCCTGAGTGACCGGCAGCTGCCGATCCTGATCGGACGAAGCAGGTCGATGGGCGGTGCGATCTTTTATGACCATCTAGTGAAATCGAAAACACGAGCCAACAGCAATGAGATCATCTTCGGTGTGACCGGATCGGGGAAGACCTATCTCATCATGTATATGATCTATATGCGCTATGCTCGCAATATCAAACAGATCATCATCGATGTGGAAGGGAAGCAGATGAATAAGCTTACCCGAGTATTGAAGGGGGAGGTGATCAACTGTGCGGCAGGCTATGGGGGAAGGATCAATCCCTTGCAGATACGGATAACGATCGATGATGATGAGGATGGGAAGAAGAGGGCACTGCGTGATATCTGTCCGCTGGCTTCCCATATCCAGTTTCTGCGTACCTTGTTCAAGATGTATTTTGACGGACTGGACAGGATCATGCTGTCGGAGCTGGAGGATGCGATCGAGCTGCTGTATCAGAAATGGGGCTTCACCCTGCAAACAGATGCAGAGCAGATCAGCAGGATGAAACCGGAGGAATTTCCCATCATGGAAGATCTTCTGGCCATTATGAATGAGCAGCTGGACAAGGTGGAGCGTGACAATGTGGATAAGCGAAACCGTGTCGAGATCGTTCGTAACTTTGTCAGAAGACTTGCCACAGGCGCAGACAGTACCCTGTTCAACGGCGTGACGAATGTCTCTTTGGATAATGATACAATCTGTATGAACCTGTCCGGTCTGCAGAACAAGGACAACGTGATCCTGCGGACACAGTATTACAATATCCTGAGCTATATCCTGACCGAGGTGATCTCGGGACGTTTTCAAAAATGGATCCAGATTTATGAAGATGAATTCCATATCCTGATGTCACCGGACATGCCGGAGGTCATGGACTTTCAGCGAAAGCTCGTCAAGATCATCCGTAAATATAACGGCGGACTCACCACTTCCTCTCAGGAGGTCGCAGATGTCCTCCATGATTCCGTGAAGCGTTATGGAGCTGCCATCATCGGAAACAGCAATTACAAATTCTTCTTCAAACAGGAATCGGAATCGATCCAGTATCTGAGAGAGCACCGGCTGATCTCGGAGATGGATGCGGAGTATCTGCAGTATGCGGCGATCGGACAGTGCTATATGGATCTGGGCGCGAATGCTTTCCAGATGGAAGTCGTCATTCCGGAAGATATCAAGGAATTATTCGATAGCTTCATCGTCAATGAGCAGCGTGGATGATGGAGCTGGATATCAAAGAGCTGAAGAAGGCACTGGTATGTATCCTGTGTGGCTGTATCCTGCTTCTGTATATGCTGTTGATGGGGAGCCTGTCCGGTATCGGAGCCTCCGGTAAAAGCATTTCCACGATCAGCGGGATCCTGTCGACCGAAGAAGGACAAAAGATCTACACCACCATCTGGAAGCCGGTCCTGGACAAGATACAGAAGGAGCATGAGCTTGTTCTGTCCGCCTCCTGGTTCATGGCGATCAGCATGTGTCTGGAGGATCCGTATGTGTTGCAGGGAGAGCGGGCGGAAAGCATCGCCATGCTGGCCATCGAGCAACAGGAAGAAACATGGAAGCCGGTCGAGCTGGAGGAATTTCTCAAAAAGGTAACGAAAGAACCAGGCTTTGCGGATCTGGATGAAGAAGAAGTGAAGGACTGGATCCTTTCGGATACCTCTGCCGATGTCATCTACAACGGCAACGTACCGAAATCACTGGAGGAGATCAAAAAGCTGAAGCTGCATCTTCCAGTCGATGACTGGTCAGCGATCTATGATGTCGGTATGTATGATCCCTTCGGCACCGGCTACCGCATGCACTATGGAATGGATATCGGTGTCCCTGTGGGAACGAAGCTGTATGCGGCCGCACCCGCCAGGGTGGTGTTCAAGGGAATGGATGGGACATCCGGTCATGTCGTGATCCTGCAAAACGGCGTACTGTATATGCTCTACTGTCATATGGAGCAGCCTGCACTCGTAGAGGTCGGACAAAGCGTTGCATCCGGACAGCTCATCGGCTACAGCGGGGCAACGGGAAATGTGACAGGCGCGCATCTTCACTTTCAAACATGCTCCGTACCGGGGGAGAGTAGCTATGTGGATTGTTATAGCCTGGATCAGACAGCGAAGTATTTCTTCAATCCGAAACTCGTGTGGGACTTCAAAAAGTGAGTGTGGCAGGAAATACAGAGAAAACACATTGGAATTTGCTACATGGCCTGTTTTACAGGATATTTTAAGGAACAGCCTGTGGAAAACGGATGATCACGGCAACATGCTGCAGCAGGAACCTTTATCTGCAGGACGATATCACACATGCGCTCTTTCTGCAGGACAGAATGCTCGATAAGCAGATACTTTAAGAATTACAGAAGCCCTTGTTCTATCGTTTGAAAGTCGCCACTGGCGTCTTGTCCGAGGTGATCGCTGCACTTCGTGCATGACGGTCACGTATCCTGCTGAAATAAGATAGAAAAGCTTATTTCATGAATCTAAAAAAAATCTAAAAAAGAAAGGAAAGGAACTATCGAAGAATCAACGATGCGCATCGGACTTGCCATAAAAAAGAACAGACAGCTGCTTGGACTCAACCAGCATCAGCTTTCGGAAAAGATCGGTATCAGCCGTTCCATCATCAGCGCACATGAAGCCGGTTTGCGGAAACCGGGGAAGAAGTATATCGAGATATATAACGCATTCTTTGCAACGGATATCACAAGGGATGTGCATTCCAGGAAGCTGAAGCATGACATTCAGGTATCGTTCCGTGTAAACAGAGTACAGTATGAGCGGATCGCGATGCTGGCAAAGAGTGAGGCGATGGATATGTCCTCCTGCATCCGTGTCCTGCTGGAAAAGGTCCTGGATCATGAGTCTTTGTCCGAAGTCATGCAGCTGAATCAGGAGCTGATCGCACAGGCAGTCGCGGAGCAGTTCCGGCTGAAGCGAAAGGATGAACACGATCTGCGCATCGAGCTGCTCTATATGGAAAAGCTGGTCATATATCTTCTGCAGTATTCCCAGCAGCTGAGCAGCAATGAGCTGTATCATCTTTGCACGGATAAGAAGAAGGAGGCCAGAGATGAGATCTATCGGAAGCTGTATCGCAGGGATGAGTGATGGCTAAGATATTTTTCAATATCCGGCACAGGACGTTCAAGGATACGAACAGCTTTGCGGCAGCGATGCGCTATTACGACCGTGATGAGGCCTCTGACAAGACCTCCCTGCAAACAGAGGATCCACAGCTCCTGAAGCAGGATGTGGCAGCGATGTTCTCCTATTATCAGTTTCGCCCGGGAAGCAGCGGAGGCTTCGATTACCATGGGGATAAGTCCTATGAACAGATCCTGCGGGAATTCAAGAGCTATCAGCCGACCTCCGTCTATACCTCCGTGTTATCTTTGAAAATGGAGGATGCGATAGAATTCGGTCTGCGGACGAAACAGGATTTTGCGGCATTGACCAGAAAGACGGTGAGCGCTGTAGCTAAGGAACTCGGCATCCGGAAGAGTGATCTGGCATGGGGCGGTTATTACCATACCAACAAGCCGGATCATCCGCATGTACATTTCTATATGTATGACAAACGGCATCCGCACAGGAATATCTATCTGACGAAGGAACAGCTGAAACGGATACGCGCAGAGATCGCAAGGGGACTCATCGACCGGAAGATGATACTCACAGAAAAGGAGGATGCGAAAACGGATGTACTCAAAGCGGCGAAGGAAGGCTATTCCATCGACCGCCTGTTACAGACACTTGCACGACATGATGTAAGCTTCACTACGGAAAAGGAAATGGAATCCCGATCCTGCGCATCACCACAATATTCACCGCTGCTCTATCAAAAGCTGCGGGAGCTGGAACGATGCCTGCCACAGACCGGAAGACTGAGCTATCGCTCACGGCATATGCAGCCATTCAAAGAACAGATCGATGCACTCGTGGATGTGATCCTGCACGATCACACAGTCCGCCCGCAGTGGCTGCTGTTTCTGCACAGACTGGAGGAAGTCTCTGAACAGAACAAAGATCTTTACGGAGAGAGTGCACAGCATACCGCCTATGTAAGGGAACAGATGGAACGTGTGAAGGCACAGCTTGGAAACAATGTGCTTTCCGCCATCAAGCTCTATCGGATGCAGAAGCAGGAGATAAAGGAGGAGCGTCATGTCTATCTGATCGAGGATGTACGCACCTTAGAAAAAGATATGCAGAAGGTCCTGCGCAAACACAGTGTGCATCTTCTGCAGCATACCCTGCAGTCGCTGGCGTTTACCTTCCACCGGATGAGCAACACGATGTATGCGCGCAAGCATATGCAGGAGCTGCTGCAGGGAATAAGAGAGGAAGAATTTGAAAAGCGTAAGGAAGAAAGAAAACAGGAAGCAGAGGAGGAATTATATTAGATATCGACAAGATCTATCTTGGTGATAATCAGGAAGTATTGAAAAAAATCGATGACGACAGCATCGATCTGGTGATCATCGATCCACCCTATCAGCTGGAAGGTCTGAAGAACGATCACAGGGCGTATATAAAGGAGCTTACAGACTATGGTCTTGATACAGGTGTCCGCATGGAAACGATCCATGAGCTGTCCCGTGTCATGAAAGCAATCAATATCTATATCTGGTGCAACAAGATCCAGATCCTTGATTATATGAATTATTATGTTGGTGAGCTTTCCTGCCGGTTTGAGATCCTCAAATGGATCAAGGTGAACGTCCCGCCCCATTTTCATAACAAGTATCTGAACGATACGGAATACTGCCTGCACTTTCATGAAAGCGATACCCTTAAGGTACATTCCTATGCGGATGGAGGAACGTATCATATATCAAGCCTGAACAAGGCGGACAAGCTGCAGTATCAGCATCCGACGATCAAGCCGCTGGAATTCACAAAGCAGATGATACGCAATTCATCCAGGCCGGGAGATATCGTCTTAGACTGTTATCTGGGCTCGGGTACGACAGCGGTAGCCGCCAAGGAAACGATGCGGCATTATATCGGGATCGAATGGCAGAGGCAGTTTTATGAAACAGCAAATGATAGAATCCGGGGGATCAGCGTTTCCGGACAGACAAGTGTCTTCACAGCGTTCGATGAATAAAGAAAGAAGGGTACGATCATAAGAAAGATATACAAGCTGAAACAATATGACAGGAAGTACCGGAAGAAAGGAGTGTCTGATCGTTAGAATCAGAATCGAAGAGCAGGCGAAAAAGATCCAGGGGATACGAAATGAATTACGCAGCACGCGCAGTGCCAAACGCAGGCATGATCTGAAGCGACAGTTGAAGCGTGAGGAAGCGGAGCTGCAAACGGCTCTGTTCTATTTGAAGAGAGCAGGAAAATGACAGAGCTGGAAAGAAACAGGCTGTATTACACACTGATCCGCGATAAGCAGTTGTCGGCAGCACAGCGTTCCGTCATCAAGCAGGGGATCGAACGGGAATTGCCATCTGCCGGTCTGAATCTGATCGCCAATAATAAATATGATGCGGATCAGATGAATGTCCTCCTGGAGTATTTCTCCAAGGTGCGATTACAGGATCACAAAGAGCTGACACGGCTGATGTTGAACGCCAATATTCCGGCGGAGATCATGAAGCAGATGTATCTGGGCGCAAGAGCCGGTCTGCTGGATCACTACATCATCTCCTATGCAAGAGATGAAAATTATGACCTTGGACAGATGGAACAGATCCGACTTGCCTTGCAGGATGACAGCTTACCGGATGAAGTCATCGACCTCATCGCAGAGCCGCAAAACAGTGCAGGCTGTATGAAGCTCATCCATCGTCTGATCAACAAAGAGGTCCCATATGAGACGATCGAACACTACAAGCCGCTGTCCGAGGAACTGCTGGAGCCTGTAGCTGAGGCGCTGGAGCTTGGGCTGGAACAGGATTACATCGATTTTGCATTGCACCGGTGTCATGAGGATATCCGTATGCTGGAGCTGGTCCTCCATTCCTTCGCGGAGGGAGTGAGCAGGGAGGAGGTCTCATTCCTGCTTCTATCTCCCAGCATCACTCTGCAGAAGATGCGATACCTGCTGCCGCATCTTACAGAGCGTCATGATCCTGTTTTCCTATATCAACTGTCCCTGCTGGAGGAAGAAACACTGGACCGCATGATTTCCAAGGCTCCGGATTTTGTGGATAGCTTCTATCAGGATTACAAGGAAAAAGGGATATCGGAAATGCTCATCGAAAAGCTGCCTTCCCTGCAGTGTCTGGATATCCTATACGAGGATACGCTGATCGATACCGTGCAGACTGCGTTTGCGAAAGAGGAAGGTCTGGAGAGCTATTGCAAAGCATGTCAGCGAGTTTCCTGTAATGAAAATGTTATGGGTGATTCTGTCATTACATATTGTACAGACGCATTGAAAAGGGAATGGAGGGTGTCTGATGAAGAGAGGGAAAGTACGATCGCGATGTTGCTGCAGCTTGATGATCTGAAAGCTGCGTTTACGAAAATGAAGATCCTGAATTTTGACTGTGAGCTTGGTTGTGTGGAGGCTGCTTACGGGGAAGCACGAGTGTATCTGCATGAGAAGAAGGAAGGGAGCTATCGGATCGATCATATATGTAGGAAGCTGGGACAACAGGAGCTGACCATAAAGGCGGATGATATCCGTTCCTGTGTGAAAAGAGAACGGGAACTGCAGAGTCTGCTTCCCATCCGGAAAGACAGACGGCTGCTTGAAGAGGGGAGGTCTTTTTGAAATATCGAAAACTTCTCATCGAGATCGTATGTTATCTGGGTATGCAGTTTTATATGCTTCCGTTCATCACGGTATATATCTTTGATGCGTTCCGCAGGCAGGTGCAGGACTTCATGTATTATCTGAATGTCGTTGGAATCTATGAGCGGATCCTTCATGGACAGACCTATATGATCGTGTATGTCAGCTTCAGCATCCTGCTGTTCCTATCGGTAAGCAGACTGCTGCTGGATCTGGTCAACCGCAATGAGCACGGTTCCGCTCGCTGGGCAGATCCGCATGAGATCGGCAGGGTATTTCAAAAAGCGGCATTGACGAAAAAGGGATTGCGCAACCATCGAAGTGCCGGCGGTATGGTCATCAAAAAGATAGGGAACACGATCTGGCATGAGTGTCAGACGATACACTCCATCATCATCGGTACGACCAGCTCCGGTAAGACAAGAAAAACACTGATACCAAGTATCATGATAACGAGTGAGGCGGTCAACACCCATACCCATCGGATACGACTCATCGTAAAAGATGAAAAGCAGTACCGGCAATGGCTGAAAAAGCAGGAGCGACCACAGCTGTATCAAAAGCTGAACAGAATCATCTGCCATTGTGTAAAAAAACTCCTGGAGCGGATCCTGCATATACGATTTTCGGAAGTAAAGGTCATCAGCCGTGATATGACACTCGATCTGCGTGAGTACCATATCGTACATGATCTGCAGGATGCGGATGTCACCTATCACTGCCGCTCGAAAAAGGTAAGCATCAGTCAGGAGGGCATGCTGACAGCCATCACCCCCTGCCGCATACGCATACAGGTCCGCTTGACCGTATACAAGGAGTCGTTTCTCTGCAATGATCCGAAGAAGGAGCTGTATCAGACCTACAGATATTATCTGGAGGAGAAAGGATACCGTGTCATCCTGCTGGATTTTCGAAAGAACTGGACGGGGGATACATGGAATCCCATGGCATCCGTCATTCGCTGTATCAAAGAAGGCAACCTGGATGAAGCAGATATGTATGCACAGGATATCGCAGCCTCTTTCTGTCCGGAAACGAAAATGAGTGATAAGATATGGACGAACGGGGAGCGCTCTGTCATTGCCGCGCTGATCCTTGCAGTGGCGGAATCCGATTGTCCGGACGAACAGAAGAACATGTATACATGCTATCAGATCCTGTCCGTGTTGGGGCAGCCGGATGAGGATGATCATGCCCCGTTGAATGACTATTTCAATTCTCTGCCGATCGGCGATATCGCACGTACCGCTTTCGGACCGGCATCCCTGGCAACCGATCGCACCCGTATGTCCTTTTATGTTTCCGCTGCCGCAACCCTATCTGTGTTTTCCAGTAAACCGGTCGCCAGGCAGACGGCATCCTCCAGCTTTGATATAACAAGATTCTCGGATGAACCGACTGCTGTATTTGTCGTGAATCCGGATGAGAAGAACACCATGACCGTCCTGACATCATTATTCATCGATGAGGTATATCGTGTCCTAACACTGCAGGCGAATCTGTACGGCGGAGTGTTACGGCGCAGGTTTCATAACTTCTGTGATGAGTTTGCTTCCATAAAAATCACAGACTGTTCCAAGCGGTTTGCGATCTCACGGGGACGCGGCATCTTGTATCATATCTATATCCAGGATTTCAGTCAGCTGGAAGATATCTATGGAAAGGAAGTCGCTCATACGATCAAGGCAAACTGCAATCTGTTGATCTATATATCGACGCAGTCACTGGAGACAGCGAAAGAGATCTCGGAGAAGATCGGAAATCATACGATCGAAACGATGTCGGTATCGGAAAATTCCGGAGGGAATATCTTTATCAATCAGCAGGGGAACCGTTCGCGTTCCCTGATGGCACAGCCGCTGATCGACCCCAACAAGCTTATGATGCTTCCGGATGGTGATGCGATCGTGGTCCGTATGCGGACGAATCCGATCTATACATCTCTGGATGACTGCAGCAAATATGAGTTCTATCGTGCTATGAAGAAATGTACGGAAGAGCCTGTGCGCACAGATCTGGAGCTGATTCCATATATACCTGTGTGGGATCCGTTCGATACGGGAGAGATCAAATTGACGATGCCGGGAAGCAGAAAGCTTTGATATGGTGGTAAACGGTATCGGTCTGAGAGCCTATGGACAGTGGCTGGCAAAGGACGTGCTGTGTGAAGAGGCGGTCATACAAATGCATCAAAGAGATATGGGTACCTATCAGCAATACGGCAGCAGTCAGAATATCCTGATATATGAGGGCGATCGTCATGAAGCTTATAAACGGATCGATGAATGTGTAAAGGTGTATGCAGGCCGGATCCGCAAGATGGCAGGAATAGATAGCAGTTACCGGATATTCTTTCCTGTCTTATGTGAGCTGTGCATTCTGGAGCATATGATCAGCAGGCTGCAGCTGCATCATGGAGATGCGGATATGCGGCTGGTGGTGAAAGAAGGAAGCTATCATCTGTCACCGTATCCTTTATCGATCGATCAGGGTATGTCAGGAAGCAGCCATGGGATACGGATCCGGTCTGATGTGATGAAGAAAGAGCTTATGGGAACGGGGCTATTTGAATTTTTGTGCAACGAGGAGGTGAAACGTGTCAGAGGGCTTTGATAAGAAACAGCAGCGGGAATTGGATGAGGCACGTACGGACGGCCTGAGTGAGGATGAGATCGATGTCATGCGGCGAACTGATCTGGATGCGGATCAGCTCCATGAATTGCGTCTGGCCTTCAAAATGGGGCTGACAGCAGTGCAGGTACAGGAGCTTGCGAACAGTGGCCTTGACTGGGAGGAAATGGCAGTCTACCGCGAGGATCTGCACACTGGCAAACAGGATCGTCAAAAGAAAACAGGAACAGACACATCCATGAAAAGGATCCTGCTGTTATGTTCAGATCAGGTTGCGGAAGAAGCCGAGCTTTCAAAAAAAGGAATCGTCACCATCTGTACAGATACAAAGTATTATAAATGCTGTCTGTATCTTCAGAATCTTGACGAAGTGGTCATCGACAGCTCCTATGTGGATGATCCGTATACGCTTTATTGTATGATCCGGCAGGTCGAAGTATTGTTTCCGTTGAACGGGATCTATCTGCATCTGGATAGGATCAAGGACAGAGATGTCTGCCGGTATCTGCTGGAGCTGCTGTCGGTTTTCCATAATATCTTTCTGATCGATTCCATAAACGATCATCAAGAAGGAAAATCCATTCAGACAGTATTGAAAGAAGGGCAGGACTGGCAAAGAAAAGGATGGAAACGGCGAAAGCAAAAACGGAAAATGATTCTAAAATTTCATCACAGGAAGCAGTGGCAGGGAAAGCGATGGATCCTGATCTGCTGCATCGTCATATTTACGACATTCTTTATCGTGATCTATTCTTCTTATATACAGGACGCACTGGATGAGGCGATATACGAAGTGCATGAATTCAACTATGATAAAGAGCTGCAGTTCGCTGCCGGCACCGTACAGCCTGTTACGGATATGAAATGGAAGGATGGAAAAGGCAGCATCACGATCGATATCGTTTCAAAGGAAACAGAAAACTGGACATTTTATCTGTATCGCAGTGATGGAACGCCGATATCCTTTCAACAGCAGAAAGAGCCGGGGAATGCGTATATGCGTCATACAGTAACATTCCGAACAGAAAAATTTGATTATCTGGTCCTGCAGGTCGCCCATGGGGATGACCTCAGTAGAATCGAGCTGGATCATAAACATTTTAAGAAAGCTGAGGTGTAGATGAAGTTTCATATCAAATGCGCAGTTATCAAAGAAATCGCAGCAGGAGGAAGCAGGATCCTGGACAGGAATCCCCTGCTTCCTATTTTCTCATGTATCAAGTTCACGGTGACACAGGGACGATTATCTGTCTTCGTAACCGATGGTGTCATATCTTTGCAGCAGATCGTTCCTTCCGGCAATGAGCTTCAGGTGGAGGAGAGCGGAGATTTTGTGACTAATGGAATGCTGTTTTTTGAGATGCTGCGTAAATGGGAGACGGATATGCTGTGCTTTGAAATCAAAGGAAAGGAATTGCATATATCCGCCGAGAAGATGCATATGCGTCTGGTACTGATCGATGTGTTGGAATATCCGGATATCGATTTCGATATCCAAACAGGAGATATCCTGCAGCTGCATGGTAAGGAACTGAAAGATCTGATATCACAGACGCTGTTTGCGGCATCAGAAAAAAATTCACGACCTGTTCTGGGAGGCTTGAATCTGAAAACGGACAAGGGGATCCTGCAATGCTGTGCGACCGATTCATATCGTTTGGCTATGAAGGATGTGTCCGTTACGTTTCCGTTGGAGGAGCTTGATGTATCGGAAATCACGGTCCCCAAGAAAGCGTGGTTATCCTTATTGCAATTCCTGAATACGAAGGAAACGGTGGAGATCAGCATGAGTCGAAGAAAGGTACAGTTTCTATGCGGGAACGCTATCCTGCAAAGCACCTTGCTGGAAGGCGTCTATCCGGATGTCCGGAAGCTTCTCCCACCGGAAGCCGCAGGTCATATCGTGAGGTTTCAAAAACACCTGCTTCTAGCCGCAGTCGACCGCTGCCTCTTTATAAAATCGGATGGTGTTTCGATCGTACATCTGCATATGCAGCCGGAGCATCTGACAGTAAAAGCATACGATGCACAGATAGGAGCCAGTGAGGAGAGATTGCCCATTGATTATTTCGATGACGAGGTGATCGATATCGCAGTGAATGGCCTGTATCTATTGGAGGCATTAAAAGCTCTTCCGGGTCAGGATATCCGAATGTATATCCAGGATGCGCTGCATCCGTTCATCCTGAAGGACAGAGAAGAACCAGAGCTGTTGCAATTGCTGCTGCCGATCCGGATCCATGCATGAGGACGGGCGTAGGAAGTTTGCAAACCAATTAAGAAATGGAAGGAGTCATATTGAAAAAAGTACAGGATTTTAAAGGTGAGATCATCAAGAGAAAACAGCAAGGAGCGGCACAGCACAAAGCTTATATCGATATCGATGTGAAAGAGCTGAATCGTTCGGTATCCGGAGAATCGGGGACGCTGACGACCGGCTGTCTGGCGATGTATGGCTGCATGCTGGAAGGCGACGCGTATCTTGAAAGACCCAAGGGAAAGACAGGATATGGATCCAGACTGACGATCCGGTATTACCTGCATGATCTGGAACACCGGATCCCCTGCAATCGAAAGAAAAGAGGCAGACCTGCCGGAGAGTCTGTAAAACAGCGTAAGCTTCATGAAGCATTGACGAACTGGCTGCTGGAACAGGATATGACATATGAACGTACACGGACTGGTTATCGAGGAATCCATGAAGGTCATGTTGCTGTACTTGTGGATATCAGAAACAAAACAGCTGAGCAGGCACTCATGATGATCGCAGAAAATTGTAAGCAGGAGATCGAAACACTGTATGTGTACTCCTTTGACCGTAAGAACGTAAGCCGGCTTGCCAAGCTGCCGGATCCCTTTCGAAGAAAGATCCCTTTGAAATTGTTATGGATTAGTGATCTGTATAAGGTGATCGAGATACGGAAATAAATTTAGCCTCCTGTATTTCATTCCCGGGCGCGGTATGATGTTGACGGGAGGTGTCTTTATGAAAATAGACATGATAAAAGCAGCATTTCAAACGTATGGCTTACAGGATGACAGTTATCTGGAGGATGAAGACTATGAGGCCGTCCTGCATGAGATTTCGGTCATATCCGGAGATTTGAAAGAGCGCCTTGATGATGAAGAAAGCAGGGCGCTAGTAGAAAGGATACAGGAGGCATACATGGAATTAAGCTCGATCATAGCTTATTATGATTTCAAAAACGGATGTATCGCAGTGTATGGAATGCTGCGGGAATGTGAGGAAGCGTTGCATGATGATAAGCAGGAGGATGTCTGATGACATCTTTTTGCTTCATGAGTAGGTGATTAGGGTAAACAACGATGTTTCTGATTCTGTATAATTTTAAAACATAAGGAGATAAAAAATGGCAAAAATAAATGGCTTGGAATTAAAAAATATAAAGGAGTCAATATCACATGATGGTTGTGATATCTATAAAGCTGATGTGTATTTGGATGATGAATTGATCTTTCAATGGAATCAGGACTATATGAATGGTATGGATCAGTATACGATGCAGAAAGATTATGATCTTGATAAACTGTGGGAGAAGATCAGGATCAATAATAAAGATGTTACTGATCGCTTCAATAGAAGAGAGGAAATTGAAAAGGCGCCATGGGAGTATACGGATGCAAGAGCGGGGCTGGCCTGTATGCTGGCATCCTTAGTAGATCTGACAATATGGGAAGAAGGGTTTCAAAGAGCACAGGAAAATAATTGTAATTTGGGAATCGCTCTATTTCCTCATGACGAATATTATTTTCATATACCAAAGGATGTGCCGGAATCAGAGGCAAGAATCCAGATGCTGAAATTTGATATAAACAGATTTGGATATACGGCTACCAATTATTTTCTGTTTCAAAGACCTGATGATTTTGATATCTATAAACCCGTTAAATTATCAGAGATCAGTCTTATGAAAGATAGAGAGGAAAAGGTAGTAAAAAGGAAAAAATCCAAGATACAGGATCGGGAAAGATAAGAACTGTTGCATGCAACTGAAGGAAGGAGCGAATGTGGCTGATGCAAGTGTAAAGGAAACAAATGATGGGACTCTTGAAGTAAATCCAATCTTGCTGAATGGGCATACGAATGAAGTAAAGATAAATGAATTATTGGTAAGATTAGAGGAAGGTATTCAGAATGTATTTGATAGTGATTCCTATAAGAGGTATTTATCCGTGATGTCTAAATTTCATACGTACAGTTATCGAAACTGTATGTTGATCCTTCTTCAGAAACCGGATGCCACTTTTGTACGCGGTTATCAGGCATGGAAGAAAGATAAAGAAACAGGCCGTCATGTGAAAAATGGTGAAAAAGGAATCCGGATCATCGTGGGGAATAATAAAACAGTTTATAAAATGACGAAGGAGATAGATCTTAATACCGGACAGGAGGAGCAAAAGAAAGTAAAGGTACAGATTCCGTATTTTTCTGTAGGATATGTATATGATGTTTCACAGACGGAAGGAAAGGAACTTCCGTCCCTCTGTAATGAATTAACAGCAGGTGTAGAAGATTTTAACAGAAGGATGGAAGCTTTAAAATCCATCTCACCTGTTCCAATAGAATTTGAGGAGATCATGGGTAGTGGTAAGGGTTATTTTCACAGAATTGAAAAGCGTATCGCAATAAAGCAGGGTATGAGTGAGCTGCAAACCTTAAAAACAGCGATCCATGAAATCTCACATGCGCTGCTGCATGATTTCAATGCAGCTGATCTAAAACAGGGAAAAGCGGTTTTTGATAAGAATCTTTTCGAAACACAGGCAGAGAGCATTGCATTTATCGTCTGCAGCTATCTGGGGCTTGATACTTCTGAATATTCATTCGGCTATTTGGCTTCATGGAGCAAGAGCAAGGAATTGGATGAGTTGAAGAGCTCACTTGAAATCATTCACGGAACAGCAAAGGATATCATAGAAAAAATGGATGTGTTCCAAAAAAGCAGGGTCAAAGAAAAGTCTAAAAATAAAAAATTGGATATCGCACTAATATGAATCTTATTTATTACGAAGGAGGTGATAGATGGAGAATTTACTGCAGTATAGTATGCAGGTCGCAATGTTGGAGCAGCTTCTATCACAAAAACTGATAACGAAGGAAGAGTACGCTCTTATAAAACAAAAATTGATGAGAGATTATAAAGTTATTTCTAACCTAATAACTTGAATTGAAAAACCAAGCGCGTTATTATGACAATGATAAGGTGAATAAAGAGGAGGTATATCATGCAGGAAGTTGAAGTGATTAAAGCGAATAGGGAACGGTTTGATTTAACAAGAGGTAGGACGATAGATCGTCTGCGGGTAGCGGCATATTGTCGAGTCAGTACAGATAATGAAGACCAGTTGCAGAGTTATAAATCGCAGGTTCAGTATTATACAGATCTGATAAAGAAAAATATAAAATGGAATCTAGTAGATATCTATGCAGACGAAGCTATTACAGGAACGCAGGTAACGAAACGAGAAAATTTTCAGCGGATGATCAATGACTGTATGAATGGGGATATCGATATGGTTATTACGAAATCAATATCCAGATTTGCCAGAAATACACTGGACACATTGAAATATGTTCGCATGCTGAAAGAAAAAGGTATTGCTGTTTATTTTGAGGATGAAAAAATAAATACGCTTACTATGGATGGGGAGCTATTACTTGTTGTGTTAAGTTCTGTTGCCCAACAGGAAGTGGAGAATATTTCAGCAAATGTAAAAAAGGGCTTGAAAATGAAGATGAAACGTGGCGAATTGGTAGGTTTTCAAGGCTGTCTTGGATATGATTATCATCCTGAGGATAAGACGATTTCAATAAATAAGGAAGAGGCAGAGATTGTCAGGTATATTTTCAATCGTTATATCGAGGGAGCTGGTGGTACGGTGATAGGACACGAACTTGAAAATCTGGGATATAAGACGAAGTATGGTTCCTTGACTTGGGCGTCATCTACAATACTCGGTATTATTAAGAATGAAAAATACAAAGGGGATATACTGTTAGGCAAAACGATCACGGTTGATCCTATCTCTAAGAGACGAATTGATAATATGGGAGAAGAAGATCAGTTTTATATTAAAGATCATCATGAACCCATCATAAGTAATGAGGTCTTTGAAAAAGCACAAGAATTACTGAAACGTAGAAATAAACACAAAACGATCGTAGGGGCGAGAAGAGAGAAATACAGTAGGAAATACGCATTTAGTTGTATGATCGAATGTGGGTTCTGTGGTGGTACTTATACAAGACGTAATTGGCACAGTATGACTGAGTACAGCAAGGTCATGTGGCAATGTGTTACAGCAACAAAGAAAGGAAAGAAATTCTGCACACATAGCAAAGGCGTTTCAGAAACCGTTATAGAAGAAGCTTTTGTTGAAAGTTATCGCTTACTATGTGATAATAGAGAAGATGTAATGAAAGAGTTCCTTCAAAGGGTGAATGAAGCATTAAGTGATAGTACACTCAGTAAAAATCTTTCTAAACTTGGGAAAGAAATCAGTGTTATAGAACACAAGAAAAACAGACTCTTGGATATGCATCTTGAAAATGGTATCGATAAGGATACTTATGAAAGTAAGTATGCTAAGTTAATGGAGGATTTAGAACAGCTCAACTGTGAGTATCAAAGACTGCAGAAATTACTTGGAGAAAAAAGGGATAAAAAAGATCGTTTGAAAGAGTTTGAGACTGCTCTCAATCAGAATGAGGTTTTGGAAAAATTTGATCGACATGTATTTGAAAGTACAGTTGAAAAAGTAATCATTGGTGGTTATGATGCTGACGGAAATATCAACCCTACACAGATCACATTCGTATATAAAATGGGTAGTAAAAATAGTGTTAACGGTAGCCACTTTAAGCCGATGAGAAAGAATGCGAGAGGAAGAAACAAATCTAATGAATTGGATTCACAAGAGAAGAACGAGGTTGATTTATTGTGTTCTAATGAATGCAGCGACACATGTGGAGAGTGTTGTTTTGATGTCACGCAAGAATAAATAAAGTGTTGAAAACTATTAAAACAAGGGATTTCCAGTGTTGGGCAGAAGAGTGCCGGATGTTGGAAATCCCTTTTTTTATGTCTGTCAGAATTTATCTATCATTTTATGTGTGGTAGGTTGAGTTGACAGTACTATTTTTTGTGGGTTGTGTTGATAGGAGTGATATTTGGAAGTGGAGTTGACAGCAAGAATAATTATATGAATTTACCCACTATCCAATGCTTTCTACATATATCGGGCGGCAATGGAAGAATAGGACTTCCACTTTTTGCATTTTGATTTAACAGATGATGGAGATAAATTGTTAGTTTTGTATGCCCACACATATCCCTGCAAAAAGACAATATCTTCAAAGGAAGAATATCTTGCTGGTTTAGAACGAATATCAAAAACATTTTAGCAGTCCAGTTTCCGATTCCCTTTAGCTGCGTTGATTCTTTTGTTAAGCATTATCATCCAAATATTCTACTTAGTCCAAATTGAGTTTGTCAGAAAGGATGGCAGCAGTTAATCCTTTATCGTTTCCATTATGTCTTCTAATTTACAATCCATTGCTTCACATATTTTAAGAAGAACATCGGTGGTAATATTTGCACCTTTGCCAAGTTTTGCAATTGAAGCCGCACTAATTCCAGCAGACTCCTTAAGGTCGTTTTTATTCATCTCTTTGTCAATTAACATTTTCCACAGCTTGTTATAACTGATTCGCATTTTGCACCTCCTTGTTTCATAGTAAAAAATCAAGTGAATCATTTTGTTGTTTATCAGTCAGATAGTTTTTCAAAAGTTCTGCATCTTTGCTTATATCTCGTGGTTTGATTCTATTGATTACCTTTTCTTCAACTTCTGGCGTCCAATAAATCTTTAGTTTTTCTCTTGCTCTTGTGATAGCAGTGTAGAAAATATTGTGAGTTACTAATTCTTCTACCTCATCAGTGATTACTATTTTAACAGAGTCATATTCCAATCCTTGTGCTTTATGGATAGATACGGCATAAGCAATCTGGAATGGAACTACAGTACTTGAATCATCATCTTCCTCATCTGCACTTTTTAATTTGTGTATATAAAACCTAACTAAAGATGAATTAGGCTTATCGTACTCTAATAACTGAAGGTCACAAATGCCAATATCGGAATCATCTATTACCTTCGGTATTTCTACATCAAATTGAATACGTTCTTCTGGTGTACCTGCGTCTAGTATTTCTACGCCTTTGATGATGCCCTTCATATTGTTGTGTATGACAGGTCGAAATCTATCTGAATCAAGGAAGAGAATAGGGTCTTCAATTTTGTATTGTTGAATATCCCATGTGACAGCAAGGTGGTGATTGCTCTCTTGAAGAAATCGGTTGATATTATTGATTCCGTATAAACCATCATAATTTAAGCAAAGGATAGCTTCCCCAGGTTCAAGCGAAGAGAGCAGTGTCTCATCTACTTTTAAGGAGTAGCTTTCTCTCTCGATGACTTCTTTTGCTGTATCCTCCATATGTCTAACCTTGTCCCAAAGTTCAAGCAAATGCTTGTCCTTAGTTCTATGGGGCTGGGTAAGTTCAAAAACAGCACTTTCCGATAAAAATGATTTTAGTACAGAGAACCAGTTACCAAATTGAATGGCATCAATCTGATAAGTATCTCCGACAAGTAAAAGCATTTCAAAATTTGCTTTTTGCAATACCTCTACCATGTCTTTATTACTAACGGTACTACATTCATCAATAACTAATAGTTTATATTTTACTAAAGGCGAGCCTTGATGTTTGAAGCTCTCAATTGTTGAGAAAGTTGTATTTTCAGCATCAATCTTACTCATCAAGTTTTCTTTTGCAGGATTTGTTTGCGTAAGATATAGTTTTTCAGCATCGTTTAAATAGTGAGAAACGTGGTTTATTAGCGTGGATTTGCCAACACCAGCAGAACCGTATATCACACCAACTCTTGATTCGGAAAAAATACGTCTAATTATGTTTCTTTTTTCGTCACAGTCAATTTCGTAATCACCGCAAATATACCAAGTATCAAAATCATTGCTATAGTTTTCAATGCCGATCTCAGCTAATTCTTGTAACTTCTCAATTATCGTACAAGTATCCAGCTTATAGTTGTTGATAAACACTTGATTGTGTTCAAGAATCAAATCGCTGGCAGGTCTATGTCCATCCCAAAGGCTATCATTGTACTTTTTTATAAGGGATTCGTAATCAGGATAATTACTAAGTTCGCTAATGTCTGTAAATAATTGTCCCTTTCCTACTGTATTGTTTCTAATAAATCTAGCAAATAACTCTGGCTTTCTATCTTGACAAGGTATACATTCAAATAATGCGCTTTGCCTTGGATTATGACCGCTTGGAGATTGGTTAAAAGGCATTTTATCAAATGGTCTACATTTACTTGACAAGAATAAATATGAGAGCGAACTGTTACCAACATTTCTCCATTCATCATAATAGCTACTATAGAAGCCGGATGAATACTGATCCTTGATGATAACATTGTTCATGTTATACAAAAGGTAACGAAGTATATTTTGTCCGGAGCGCTTATGTCGAATTATTTCTCTGCAACTATCCAAAACCGGAATGAAAGAGTAGGACTTCAGTTTACTTTTCCATTCATTTGTTATTTTGTAAGCGTCAAATACAGTACATCTATACAGGAGAAATACCATATGAGATAATGAGAAAGCCAAGGAGGTGGCCACAATGCCAAAAGCATACAACTATGACTGGCAAGCACTACTTGATGCCCAAAAG
>SKEY01001043.1_pt1 | contig 38961 bp, 37 predicted proteins | sample 4843871 | NCBI WGS metagenome assembly SKEY01 (sample SAMN11008797, study PRJNA524170) | human gut metagenome | biome: Human fecal sample; material: Feces; isolation source: fecal sample from pouch patient p36 | host: Homo sapiens | place: Israel: Tel-Aviv | collected 2016-12-04 | reverse complement strand
AAATCTGGAAAAGGAAATGCGGGAGGCCGCAAAGGTGCTGGACTTCGAACGTGCGGCAGAGCTTCGCGATATCCTGCTGGAGCTGAGGAACTCATAAAGAAAGGGGTCTTCTATGTTCACTGAAAAAAATAAGAAAATCAACCGGCTGACACTGAAGCACGTATTGTTTCTGATTACCTATACGATAGCGTTAATCTGGATCATGCTGCATCTGAATGAGGTGTTTGATACGGCGTCTATGATCATCGGTATGCTGCGTCCGTTTATCTATGGCATCATGATGGCGTTTGTTTTCAACATTCCTATGAAATTTTTCCTGAAAAAGCTTCCGGACAATCTGGGAAGGTGGAAAAAGGCGCTCGCCGCTGTATGCTCGCTGCTGATTATTTTCGGTATTCTTGCTTTTATTGTACGCATTGTGATGCCGCAGGTGATCGAAAGCATCGCCTCACTTGCGAATTCACTGCCGGGCTATATTGAGGATGCACAGAAAACGATTACCAGTATGATCGAGAAACAGCAGATACCGCAGGATGTTCTCAAGCAGGTGGACACCTATTCCGCACAGCTGCAGGACACTCTGGTAAATCTTCTGAAAAACGGAATACCGCATCTGCTTACCATGGCAAGCGGCTTTGCGAGCAGTCTGGCCAATGTATTTATGGCACTGGTTATTGCGGTATATCTGACGGTATCCAAGGATAAGCTGCTGAAACAGTCCCAGCGCTTTCTCTATGCCTTTACATCCAGCAGAGCGAATGCGTTTGTGCTGCGGGTTGCTCATCTTACCAACACAACCTTTTCCGCCTTTATCACCGGGCAGCTGGTGGAAGCGGTGATTATCGGTGTTTTGTGCTATATCGGCTGCCTGGTGTTAGGCTTCCCATATGCACCGATTCTGGGTGTGATTATCGGCTGTACCAACATCATACCGATTTTCGGAGCGATCTTCGGTGTTGTTCTGTGTGCCCTGCTGGTCGCATTCGTCAATCCTCTGCAAGGGGTGTTCTTTGTCATATTCGGCATCTGTCTGCAGCAGTTTGAATCCAATCTGATCTATCCGCGCGTCGTTGGAACAAGTGTGGGGCTTTCCGGCCTTTGGGTATTGTTTGCAATCACAGTTGGCGGCGGCTTGTTTGGCTTTGCGGGTATGCTGCTGGGACTGCCAGCCTTCTCTGTTATCTATTCTCTGCTGCGTGAGGAAATGAATCGCAGAGTACGCTTGAAAAGGGAAAACAGCAGTGTGGAACTACCGGTGAGTGAGGACCTGCCGGAACAAAGCGAGGACATGGTCTAGAAGCGGTGCTGTAAATGATTCTAACACGCTTTGAATTACCGGTGTACATAACAAACCATGAAGAAATAGATTTCCTTCACACGCAGGAACTTTATTTCTTTTTTTGGTTTGTACGGCTTTATCCACTACATATTGTCATGGTGAAGAAACCTTTCGGTAGCTGTATGCTTTTGATTATTCTTTCAGGGACATCATTATACAAAGCGCAGGTATAAAATTCATTAGGAATGAAATCGGACATGAACATGCAAATCAATGCCGCAAAGCAGCTCTCTCTGCTATAATAGACAGGAGAAATGAGGAAGATAGTATGAAAATAATGTTATCACCAACCAAGCAGATGAAGCCGGTAAACAGAGAGCCGCTGCAGCTTCCACACTTCATCAAGGACAGTGAAGTTATATGTGAAAGGCTGAAGCAGCTTTCCGCTGATGAGCTGCGTACCCTGATGAAAATAAATGAGAAAATAGCTGTGGAGAATGTACAGCGGTATCAGAACATGACGTTTTCTCTTGCAGGCTCACCCGCGCTGTATACATATAACGGACTGCAGTTCAAGCATATGGGGGTGGAGAATTTTTCACAGGAGGATGCCGCCTATGCACAGGACTGTATACGAATACTGTCCGGTATGTACGGTGTCCTGCGTCCCATGGATGCAATCCAGCCCTATCGTCTGGAAATGCAGACACGTTTGCCAATCGGTGAATGCAGGGACCTGTATGCATACTGGGGAGATCGGCTTGCGCATTTTCTCTTGCAGGAGGAAGGCGAAAAGCCCTGTATCATCAATCTTGCCAGTAAGGAATACGCCAAATCCGTGTACCCTTATCTGTGCGAAGAATCCACTTATACAGTGACATTTCTTATAGAGAAAGCGGGCAGACTGAAAACAGAATCCACGCAGGTGAAGATGGCAAGAGGCGCAATGGTTAACTGGATCATCACACAGCGTATATCCACCGCAGAGGAGCTTATCGCTTTTCACGCGGACGGCTATGCATATCGTAAGGAATTATCCAAGGCACAGGAGCTTGTGTTTGTGAAACGAAAATAAGGTAAATGCTGGTTTATTTCAATAAAAAATGGAAGTCTGAAGCTCTTTTTCAGGTAAAATATGAAAATAATTCATGAAATTTTGTAAGAAAATGATTGCGACTTTTCACCGTTAATGATAAAATCCCCATGATAGAGAGGAGTTTATTATGGAATACTTGAAATTGATTGGAATCGTAATCATCGTTCTCGGCTTCGCACTGAAGTTCGATGTACTCGCAACTGTTCTGCTGGCTGGTCTGGTGACAGGAATTGTTGCAGGAATGGATATTCCACATATTCTTTCCATTCTGGGAGAGTCTTTTGTTAGCAATCGTCTGATGTCGATCTTCCTGATTATCTTCCCGGTAATCGCGATTATTGAGCGATACGGGCTGAAGGAACGTGCGGCATATCTGATAGGAAAAATAAAAAATGCATCCGCAGGAAAGGTGCTGGCAATCTATATGCTTGTTCGTACTGCTGCCAGTGCATTCAATGTGCGTATCGGAGGACATGTTCAGTTTGTCCGTCCGCTGATTCTGCCGATGTCAGAGGCTGCGGCAAAGGTGAGTAAGCAGAGTGACCTGAGTGAAAATGAGGTGGAGGAGCTGAAGGGCCATGCGGCAGCTGTGGAAAACTTCGGTAACTTCTTTGCACAGAACTGCTTTGCGGCGGCAAGCGGTGTTGTGCTGATTCAGGGAACACTTTCCATGTACAAGGAAGTTACACTGCCAAGTATTGCGATGGCCAGTATACCGGTTATGGTCATTACCGTGGTATTTACATTCCTGCAGGTTTTCCTGTTTGACCGTAAGGTAAAAAAGGCAGGTGCTCGTCATGACTGATTTTCTGGCTAATATCGCTCCGGAAATATTTTATGCATTATGCGGACTGGTTTGTCTGGATGCCGGCTGGCGGGCATTCCGGAAGAATGATAAGGCAAAATACGGGACAGCGCTGTTCTGGGTGCTTGTCGGTGTGATCTTCATTCTTGGAAAATGGATTCCGAGTACGATTACCGGAGGAATCCTTGTGGTTATGGGAATTTTAACAGTTAGCGGGCAGGTACGTATCGGTACCTTCCGGGATGTCAGTGTTGAGGAAAAGGAAAAAGAAAGCAGACGGATCAAAAGCTGGATATTCCTTCCGGCCGTGACAGTTGGTCTGATGGCGCTGGTGATGTCGTTTGTCAGAATCGACGGCGCTGCGCTGGATGGTGCCGTTATGGTTGGAATCGCCTGTCTGGTATCCTTTGTTCTGGCGGTTATCATCTGCCGTCCAAAGGTAAATGAAACGCGTGAAAATACAACCAAGCAGCTGATGCAGGTCGGTGCATCCTGTCTTTTGCCACAGCTTTTGGGCGCTTTGGGTACCCTGTTTACGGAAGCCGGTGTCGGTGATGTGATTTCCACAATGATATCCAGTGTCGTACCAAGCGGCAATATTCTGATCGGAGTCATTATCTACTGCCTTGGCATGGTAATATTCACGATGATTATGGGAAATGCCTTTGCGGCATTCTCTGTCATTACTCTGGGAATCGGTATTCCCTTTGTCATTTCACAGGGCGGAAACCCGGTTGTTGTCGGAGCACTTGGTATGACCTGCGGATTTTGCGGTACCTTATTAACACCGATGGCTGCCAATTTCAATATAGTGCCAACGGCTGTTTTGGAAACAAGAAATAAATGGACTGTCATTCGGGCACAGGCACCGATGGCATTCGCAATGATCGTCGTACACATCGTACTGATGCTGTTGCTGGCGTTCTAGGAAAGGAAGCTGTTTATGAAAATATTAGTGACCGGATTTGATCCGTTTGGCGGAGAACCGATAAATCCCGCTATTGAGTCAGTGAAGCTGCTGCCAGCTACGATAGAGGGCGCAGAGATTATCAAGTTGGAAATACCTACCGTCGTTCATAAGTCTTTGCAGGTGATTCGTGAAGCTATTCAGAAGCATGATCCGGATATGATTCTGTCGATCGGACAGGCAGGTGGCCGCAGTGATCTTACCGTGGAGCGTATCGGTATCAATATCGATGACTGCCGTATCACGGACAATGAAGGCAATCAGCCCATTGATGAGCCTGTGTTTGCGGATGGTGATGCTGCCTATTTCTCCAACCTGCCAATCAAGGCAATGGTGAATGAGATACGCAAAAACAAGATACCTGCCTCTATATCAAACAGTGCGGGAACCTTTGTATGCAACCATGTGCTTTATGGTGTGCGCTATATGATTGAAAAGGAATTTGCCGGCAAGAAAAGCGGATTTATCCATATTCCGTATCTTCCACAGCAGGTGGTGGACAAGCCGGGACAGCCAAGCATGGCGCTGGAGGTTATCGTTAAGGGGTTAACCTGTGCTATTTCCGCAATGATTCATAACGAAGCGGATGTCAAAACGACAGGAGGCACCATCTGTTAGAATGAAGCTGTTCGTTTATGGATCCCTGCGAATGGGATTGTATAATTATGAGCTTTATTTGAAGGGGAAGAGTCAGTTTTTAGGCTATGGCTATGTCATCGGGGAACTGTATTCCCTAAAGGAACGCTCATACCCGGCACTGCTTCCGGGGAATTCCAGAATTCTTGGAGAAATCTATGAGGTGGATGAAGCGGCAGCCCGTGCGGTTGATGCACTGGAGGAATATGTGCCTGGTAGTTCGGAAAATGAATATGAGAAAATAAACACGCAGATACTGGATGAACAGGGCAGACAGCTGGATATATTGCCTGTCTACTGGTATCATGTGGAGAAGCCGGGGAACCGCGAGCTTTTGGATGAAATTATACAGGAGCATGATTTTACAGCCTATTGCAAGACAAAAGCAAGCTAATACAGAAAGCCGTACTGTAATCTGTGCAGGCGGCTTTTTTGCGTTACAAGCTCGTCTGCGTGAATATACAGGTGCGCTGAAAAGAATCGTCGATAGGAACGTGTGAAATAAAATCCAGTTTGTGATGAAATCAGTAAATTGAAACAACTGTTAGGCAATGCCTGCGCCTGCCCTCAAAGCATGGGAGAATGGAGGGGAGTTTAAACATATGGGTCCTATCCGGATATGCGTGGGAATGATGATAGAATGTGAAAGGAAGCTGCCAATTATGGTTTTATAGTTTGTTTCATGATGATATGCGAAAGCGAATCGGTATTGAGAGGCTTGGATTTTATGTGATATACAAACATTTGTATGTGTCACTGGATGGTTTATGATAAAATGTATAGAGATGTGGGTGTGCTGTTTTCTTTATAGAAAAAAAGAGAAGGCTACATTCATTCTTTACATACATTGAATAAACAGGAGGGGTAAGGAATGAAATATGCTGTAAGCAGCTGCTTGCTGGGAGTAAATTGTAAATATAATGGTGGAAATAATGCTTCCTCGGAATTGATCGATTATCTGAAGGAGCATGAGGTGCTGCAGGTATGTCCCGAGGTGCTGGGTGGTCTTCCTACTCCCAGAGCTTGCGCGGAGATATCGGGGGAGTACATCATGAATACGGAAGGTGAGGATGTAACTGCGCAGTTTAAAAAGGGAGCAGCGCTGGCACTGGCACAGATACGTGAGTTTCAGCCGGATCTGGTCATTTTACAGCCGCGTAGTCCAAGCTGCGGAAAGGGAATCATTTATGATGGAAGCTTTCAAAACCGGCTGGTGGAGGGCGATGGAATGTTTGCACGTTTGCTGCTGGATGAGGGAATCCCGGTAATGACCTGCGGGGAATTTTTGGAAGAAGTGAAGCCGCTTTCTACAAAAGGCTGAGAAATGCATGGAAAACCCATGGGAAAAGCCATTTTTCTCGAAAAAAAACGAATTAAAGATTGTAAGTGGTATCAAAATGGTTTAAAATAGGATATGTAAAAAAGTTGTTTAATAGGAGGAATATAAAATGAAACAAATCACTGTATCTGTTATTGACCCAGTTGGATTACACGCACGTCCGGCAACTGTTGCTGTGAACGCTGCAAGCAAATTCAAATGTGAAGTTAACGTGTCTTTCAAGGGCCGTGAAGTAAACATGAAATCCATCATGGGTGTAATGTCACTGGGAATCCCTACGCAGTCTGAAATTACTATTTCCTGCAATGGTGATGACGAAGATGCTGCAATTGCTGCAATCGAAGAAGTATTGCGCGCTCAGAAAATCATCGGTTAATAAAAGAGAAAGGCTCCGAGCACAGTCCTGCTGATAGACTGTTGACGGAGCTTTTTTTGTATATGAGTATTGGATATTCTAGATAGGAGGTTTCACTTAGAAACGGTACACAGCTGTTGTGTGTATGCAGGATTATCAATTCAGGTGGATTGCCGGTATCCTTCTGCCGTATGCATCTTAACTGTATCCTTATCATCGATGAGGATGCAGTTTCTGCGAATGTGCTAAAGCCGTATCCATAGGCAGTGTGGAAATCCCTGTACTTTACAGGATAGGTGATATAAAGCATCTGAGGGGTTTGACTTCAACTATAATAGCCAAAGGCAGAGACATATCCGTATATTCCTGTCAGTACGCCGTTGAAAGGATGGTGTGCATGTTATGCGCTGTTTCATATGAAATCCAGCAATACAACAAATTTTTCTCCAAGAGGGTATAGGCCGAGAAAACGGGACTTTTCATGTATGTAAAGACGATACTTGCAGGAAAACAGTAGTCGAATAGTTGTTTCATTCCTTATTTTGTATGAAATTCAGATAAAAATCAGATGCAATTCGTGTATAGAATGGCAAAATTTTTAATTTAACTCTTTAAAATGTGGTAATCGCTTACATTCGCTAAACTTTTACAGAAAAAAACATGAGATTATGGTATAATAAAACCAGCAATCAACAGAAAGGAAGATAGTTTATGGTGAAAGATATTTATGAAAAATGGCTGAACCATCCGAATCTGGATCCTTCTTATAAAGAAGTGCTGGAACAGATGGATGAGGGTCAGATCAACGATGCGTTTTATACAACCATCGAATTTGGTACAGCGGGGATGAGAGGTCTGTTGGGACCTGGTACAAACCGTATTAACCTGCATACGATCCGCAAGGCGAATGTCGGCTTTGCAGAATATATCTGCGCAAACGGGGAAGCTGCGATGAAACGGGGAGTAGCCATTGGCTATGATAACCGTCATATGTCAAAGGAATTCGCTATGGATTCTGCTAAGGTGCTTGCGACCTACAACATTGCATCCTACGTGTTTGAAAGTCTTCGCCCGACACCGGAGCTGAGCTTTGCCGTTCGTCATTTTAACTGCTTTGGAGGTATCATGGTTACCGCTTCGCATAATCCGAAGGAATACAACGGATATAAGCTGTATGATGAAAAAGGATGTCAGCTGGTGCCTGCACTGGCACAGCAGGTTATCGACCGTGTAAATGCAGTTGAGGATGAGCTTGCCATCAAGGCAGAGCCTTCCGCTGAACAGGAAAAGCTGATTACCGTGATTGGTAAGGATGTGGATGAAGAGTATTATAAAAATGTACTCAGCATTCAGTTGAATCCGGATATCAATAAGGATGATGTGAAAATAATCTTTACGCCGGAGCATGGAACTGCGAACATTCCTGTGAAGGAAGTGTACACACGTGCAGGCTATCACTTTGTCGCTGTGGAAGAACAGTGTTCTCCGGATCCTGATTTCTCTAATACACCGACACCGAATCCGGAGGAGGCAGGAAGCTACGAGCTAGCGATTGAATATGCGAAGCGAGAGGATGCAGATATTATCCTTGTCTGTGATCCGGATGCCGACCGTATGGGTGTTGGTGTAAAGCATGACGGGGAATACAAGCTGCTTACCGGTAATCAGAGTGGTGCTGTATTGATTGAATACATCTTCTCACAGCTGCAGGCGAAGGATCGCATGCCGAACAACCCGGTGATGTTCAATACTGTGGTGACCAGTGATCTGGGAGAAAAAATCGCCACAAAGTACGGAGTTGCTACAGAAAAGACACTGACCGGATTTAAGTTTATCGGTGAAAAGGTGGCAAAATACGAAATTACGAATGAGAAACAGTATGTATTCGGATATGAGGAAAGCTATGGCTCTTTGATCAAGCCGTTCGTGCGTGACAAGGATGCTCCGCAGGCATGTCTGATGCTGGCAGAGGCGGCATGCTACTACAAGGCAAAGGGCAAGACTCTGGTGGATGTTCTGTATGATTTGTATGCAGAGCTGGGCTTCTATGAGGAAAGCCAGACATCGCTAAAGCTGGAGGGGCAGGCCGGTGCACAGCGCATCCAGGAAATCCTGGCAACTCTGCGTAAGACTTCAGTGGAATCGATCAATGATGTAAAGGTTATCCGCTTTGAAGACTATAAGGAAAGCAAGATCATTGAAAACGGAAAAGAAGAGGAGCTTTGCGGATTCACAAAATCCGATGTTCTGAAATACTATCTGGAGGATGGCAGCTGGATTGCGATTCGTCCAAGTGGCACTGAGCCGAAATGCAAGTTCTATTACTGTATCAAGGGAACATCACTGGATAATGCTCATGAGAAAACTCTGGCATTCCAGAATGCGATGGCAGAAATGATCAAATAAAAAAGTGGTGAGTTCGATCATGAACTCACCACTTACTGTTTTATATGAATGTCAGCGATAGCTGTGCAGCAGATAGTTTCGGGTGCTCAGCAATGCGATTGTCAGTATGGTCAATGCTAGTAAAGACAGCAGCATGGGTATCCCTCCTTGTTTGTTAGTTTAAACTAACTATCTTCGTATACAGCATATCGCATTCATCTGTTCCTGTCAAGCTTCCGCATAGAAAAACTTTGAGCTTCAAAGCCTGTATACTATTTGAATCAGGCTATTCGCAAATAGTATACAAATAGGTAAAAAAGTAATGTAACCCATTACAAATTTATGAAAAAGAGAGGAAAACCTATAGGTTTTCGTGTTGAAATAGAGTAAAATATAAGTAGTTACAGACTGGAGGGCTACTCATGAAAAATAAAATTATGGATCGTTATTATAAGGGCTGTGCATTGGATGCTTACGAGCTGTTCGGCGCACACCTGTGTGAAGAACGGGGGAAAAAAGGAGTTCGCTTCACGGTGTATGCGCCGCATGCGCAAGGCATTCAGGTCATCGGCTCCTTTGATGACTGGAGCTGCAAGGGACACCAGATGCGCCGCAAGGATGATAAGGGAGTCTGGTCACTGTTTGTGGCAGAAGCCAAAGAAGGCGATATGTATAAGTATCGGGTGACACAGGCTACCGGACGTATTGTCGATAAGATGGATCCGTATGCATTTTATTCCGAGCTGCGTCCCAATACGGCCAGCATCGTTACAAATCTGGATTATAAGAAATGGAGCGATGAGAAATGGCTTGCGCAGCGTACGAAAAATTTCGATAAGCCGGTGAATATTTATGAAATGCATCTGGGCTCCTGGAAGAAGGATGAAGATCAGGAGTGGGTGAATTACAAGGATATTGCGAAGGAATTGATTGCGTATGTGAAAGAGAATCATTATACACATATTGAACTGATGCCACTGAATGAGTATCCGTTCGACGGTTCCTGGGGCTATCAGTGCAGCGGGTATTTCAGTGCAACAAGTCGCTATGGAAGCGCACAGGAGCTGATGTATCTGATCAATGCATGTCACCGTGCCAATATCGGAATCATTATGGATTTCGTGCCTGTTCATTTCGTGCGTGATGATTTCTCCCTGTCATATTTTGATGGAACACCACTGTATGAATATGAGAAGGCATGTGATGCGGATTCTCAATGGGGAACGGCGAACTTCAATCTCTGGAGAGAAGAGGTGCGCAGCTTCCTGATGTCGGCGGCTGCCTTCTGGATTGATAAGTATCATGTGGATGGTCTGAGAATGGATGCCATCAGCAATATCATACACTGGCATGGAAACAAGGACCTGGGAGAAAATGAAGGTGCCCTGCATTTCATTAAGCGGATGAATTATCATTTGTCTGAGGCATATAAAGGTGTCATGCTGATTGCGGAGGATTCCAGTGATTTTGCGAATGTGACAAAGGCAACGCAGGATGGCGGTCTTGGATTTGATTATAAATGGGATCTGGGCTGGATGAATGATACGTTGAAGTATCTGGAAAAGGACCCGATTTATCGAAAGTGGCATCACAATAATATCACCTTCTCCATGGCTTATTTCTATTCCGAACGCTTTATTATGGAATTTTCCCATGATGAGGTAGTACATGGAAAGAAAACCATTGTCGATAAGATATGGGGCAGCTATGAGGAAAAGTTCGCACAGCTGCGTACACTGTATTTATATATGTTCACACATCCGGGCAAGAAGCTCAACTTTATGGGAAATGAGCTGGCGCATTTCCGTGAGTGGGATGAAGAAAAGCAGTGCGACTGGGATTTGTTAAAATATCCGATGCATGATGCATTTCACAGGTATTTTGCGAAGCTTGGCGAACTGTATTGTAAGACACCGGCATTGTATGAAACAGAATATGACTGGAATTCCTTTCAGTGGATTGATGCGGACAATGCCGATGAAAATATGTTCAGCTACCTTCGTAAGAACGAAAACAGCTATTACATCGTTATTCTGAATTTCTCTCCGAATACCTACAAGAAGCATGCATTCGGTGTTCCGGAAAAGGGTGTGTATCATGAACTGCTGAATACGGAACAGGATATCTGGGGTGGAGAGATCACGGAGCTTGGAAAAATGAAGGCTGTTGAAAAGGAAAGCAATAAGCTGCCGTATACCATTGAGGTGGATGTGCCTGCGTTTGGCGGCGTGCTGCTGGAATTGAAAAAACGTAAGAAACCTGTCAAAAAAGCCGCTAAATAAATGATTGCAGCGGCAGCCTCGGAAAAAGAGTTGTCGTTATACGGGGAAATGTGTATAATGATTATCAGGTAAGCATTGACCTTACGAAAGGCAGGGAATAAAGTGAAAGCAGTTGTAGTAGGCAGCGGGAGCTGGGGTACCGGATTGGCCCAGGTTCTTTGTGATAATAAACAAGATGTAATGATATATGGAAATTGTGAGAGTGAGATTCAGGATATCAACGAAAACCATCAGAACGCAAAATATTTTGCCGGAGTGGAGTTGAATCCGGCGCTTAAGGCAACGACTGATATTCAGGTTGTAAAGGATGCGGATGTGATCGTTTTAAGTATACCGACGATTGCTGTGGAAAGCGTTTGTAAAGAAATCGATGCTTTGCTGGATCACAAGGTTGTTGTTGTTAATACATCCAAAGGATTTCATCCGGAAACCTTTGATCGAATGTCGGACGTCATTCGCAGAAATATAAGTGCTGAGCATCTCAGCAGCGTGGTTTCACTGATTGGTCCAAGTCACGCGGAGGAGGTTGTCATCCGTATGCTGACAACGATCTGTGCGGTATCGCAGAAGGAAGCCGATGCACAGAAAATTCAAAAGCTCTTCTCCAATGATTATCTGCGAATTTATACCGGGACAGATGAAATAGGAAGTGAAATCGGTGTTGCAGTGAAAAATGCCATTGCACTGGCAAGTGGTGTCTTGTATGGTCTTGGATATGGTGATAATACGCGGGCGGCTTTGATTACCCGCGGTCTGATGGAAATGACACGGTATGGTGTTGCATTAGGCGGCAGAAAGGAAACCTTCATGGGACTGACAGGTATCGGAGATTTGATTGTGACCTGTACAAGTAAGCATTCCAGAAATTTTCAGGCAGGCTATGATATCGGCAAGCATAACAGCGCAAAGTATTTCTGGGATAATAATACGAAAACCGTGGAGGGTGTCCGAACAGCGAAGGCGGTGCATGAAAATGCAAAGCGTCTGGGTATTGATATGCCGATTGTCAATGAAATATATCAGGTGCTGTTTGAGGATAAAAATCCTGAGGATTCCGCAAGGGATCTAATGCTTCGTGATTTAAAGTCCGAGATAAATTTTTAAAAATTAATACTTATTAAGTATAAGTCTACATAACTTAAGATATATTAAGATGTGTGGGCTTTTTTTTATGTTAGAATGAGACCAGGTGATGATGATGAGGAAACATAGCAAACGGAAAATCCATGCAAAGTTAGCTGTAATAGTTGTGTTGCTGCTGGCAATAACAAATGTTGCGACATTTAGGCTTACAGAAAAGTACGCGAGAACAGAAGATGAGTTTAAGGATATTTATTATCGGAATCCAAGTACGGTAAACATAAAAAATGTAACAAAGAAAATGGGAGTATCCTCATTCAAAATCGATAAAGATAAGGTTAAGGATATTCAGCATGTTATGATTATAGCTCATCCAGATGATGAAACATTATGGGCGGGCGATCACATTATGAAAAACAAATATTTAATAATATGCTTAACAAATGGTGGTAATAAAGTTAGAAAAAAAGAATTTGATAAGGCGATGGAAATTACCGGAAATTATGGCATCATGTTGAAATATCCAGATAAAACAAACCGTGTAAAAAATAATTGGAATAAGGTGAAAAATTCAATACAGAATGATATTGATTACATATTGAATTTTAAAAAATGGAGTACGGTCACTACGCATAATCCTGATGGAGAATATGGACATATTCAGCATAAATTTACGAGTATGATGGTAACAAACGAATGTGTAAAGCTTGGAATAGCAGATAAACTGGAGTATTTTGGTAAATATTATAAAACGAATTACTTGTTAAATCATACCGTTCCTGGTGCTTTAGATTTTCATGATGCACAAGCAAAAGAACAACTGATGAGTATAGTTTATCAATCTCAGGGTTATGCACATAGAATATTTGATCATATGGTTCCATATGAGAAATTCATACCTTATAAGGATTGGTATTTTGGTAATTAAAGAAAAAATAGAAAGATGAACATTAGTATGAACGGGGATTTTCCCTGTTCCTTTTTTGTATATAGCTAATTCAGTTATTGAATCGAAATAGGGATTTATGATTAAATAATCTGACAAATTGATGAAATTTTAAAATAATCTAGTTAACTTTACGCATTTGTTGTATAATAGGGCTGGCGTGTAGACATCGAAATACGCGGATTACGTTAGAAAATTGAAAAAAGCATTCTATTATTGGATGTTAAAGGAGTTTACCTATGTTCAAAAGTATCAGATACGTTGTAAAAGAGAACATTTCCAATTTATATCGTATTTATTGTATCGCAAAGTATGAACTTCTTGCGGATATGCGAGATTCTAAATTTGGATTGTTCTGGAACTTTGCCTCCCCTGCCATTCAGGTGATAACTTATTATCTTGTCTTTGGGATAGGGATCGGGCGAGGACATCAGCAGGGGATTCCCTATCTTCCATGGGTGGTTGTTGGATTTTGTGCATGGTGGTTTATTCAGCCATGTATTGTACAAGGGTGCAGTGCTATATTCTCTAAAACAAATGTGATAACAAAAATGAAATTTCCAGTCAGCATTTTGCCAATGACCGTTATCGCAAAAGAATTATTTAATCATTTCTGTATGCTGGTAATTGGGTTTGTTGTTTTAATGCTATATGGATACCATCCAAATGTTTACTGGTTTGGTCTGTTATATTATGCTATATGTGCCATACTGATGGTAGAATCATTAGCATTAATTACATCTGTGCTTACAATGCTTTGGCGTGATGTAAAAAAACTGATAACTTCGATTATGCGAATGATATTATATCTATCACCTGTATTATGGCCTGCCAGATATGATGATCTTCCAATTCTTAATTTCATTATGAAATTAAATCCAGTTTATTATGTCGTACAAGGGTACCGTGATTCTATATTTTTTCACAAGACGGTATTTGCTCATCCAGCCATGACTATCTATTTCTGGTGTATTGTAATTGGTATGTTTGTACTTGGATGTTATTTGATGTATAAGTTTAAAACAAAATTCATAGATATGATTTAGGAGGGTTTTCCAATGGCGAAAATGAAAGAGGAATACAGTAATTATGCTGTTGTCATGGAAAATGTATCAAAGATATATCGACTAAAAACAAAGGGCAAAAAAGGAAAGAAAAAAACAGATGAACGCTTTTATGCTTTAAAAGATATCAACTTTAAAATAGAAAAAGGAGATTGTGTCGGTATTCTTGGTACTAACGGCAGTGGTAAGTCAACCTTATCTTTGATATTATCCGGTATTTCTGACAAAGACAGCGGTAATATGATAGTCAATGGAGAACAAGCATTAATTGCAATAAATACTGGTTTGAATATGCAGTTAACCGGTGAAGAAAATATCGATTTGAAGGGTGCCTTGCTCGGTTTGAAAAAAAAGCAGATTGAAGAGATTAAACGAGGGGTTATAGAATTTGCGGAATTGGGAGATTTTCTATACCAGCCTGTTAAGAAATATTCCAGTGGTATGAAATCTCGACTAGGTTTTTCTATATCGCTTTCTTTAAATCCAGATATATTCATTGTCGATGAGGCTTTATCAGTGGGGGATAAAGGGTTTGCACAGAAATGTATGAATCGTATGCAGAAATTACGTGATGAAGAAGGCAAAACAATTTTTTTCATTTCTCATGCCTTACCGCAAGTTCGCGCATTTTGTAAAACCGGAATGTGGATTGAGGGTGGAAAGTTGGTAGAAATTGGTGATATCGAAACAGTATGTGACCATTACTCTGAGTATGTTGACCGCTATAACAGTTTGAGTGAAAAAGAAAAGAAAAAGCAACGTGATGCAAAATTTAAAGAACGTATCATAAAAGAACAAAGGAAAAAATCAATTTTTAATATAGGAAAGTGAGGAGTAAGAAATGGAAAAGAAACTAAGAAAGGTAATTACATACGGAACATTCGATTTATTTCATGTAGGGCATTTGAATTTATTACGTCGTGCTAAGGAACAGGGCGATTATCTGATTGTTGCTGTTAGTACGGATCGCTTTAACTGGGAAGAAAAGAGTAAAAAATGTCAGATTAGTGATAAAGACCGTATGGAAATTGTCAAAGCAATACGTTATGTTGACGAAGTTATTCCAGAAGATAGCTGGGATCAGAAAGTTAAAGATGTTCAAAACTATGATGTTGATGTCTTTGTTATGGGAGATGACTGGAAAGGAAAATTTGATTTCCTTAAGGAATATTGTGATGTAGTATATCTGCCAAGAACAGAAGGTATTAGTACGACACAGCTGAAGGAAGAACTCAGCAGTAAAGAAAAATAAACTGAAAGGGTGTAGTGAATGAAAAAGCTTAGTGTGATTGTACCTTTTCATGCATATAGCAGCTATCTGGAGGATTGCCTGAAAAGTCTGACAAAAAGTTCATGGAAAGATTTTGAGGTGATTTTGGTTCTCTCTCATGTGAAAGAGGATATAAGTGAAATTATTGGTACATATAGAGAACTTCTGGATTTGAAAATCGTTGAATTAGAAGATGAACAAGATGGTGTTGCTGCTGCTAGAAATATGGGACTGCGTATTTCAAAATGTCCTTACGTGTTTTTTCTGGATAGTGATGACTATGTTTTGCGTGATACTTTTTCGGAATACATGACTGCTATAGGAGATGATGACGTTGATATGTCTTATGGTGTTATCGACCATACATGGTTCAAACGAAGTAATTATCTCAGTCAAATTGAAGATAAAGAGGTAGACCTAACAGAAAAAGAAGCAGCAAGAATGGCTAACTGGGAAAACTATAGCAAGGAACACGGTGTGAAGGAACATGATCCTGAAAAAGAAAAGGCACTGTATTTTTTGATGTGGAACCGCAAGGGGATTTCCACTACAACAGCTCTAAATATTATATATAGTAGAAAATTCCTTTTGGAGCATGATATTTGGTACCCACAACATCTCAAATATAATTCTGATTTGTTATTCTTAGTTAAAGCATTGCATGAAGCAAAAACTTTTCGACGAGCTTCTAGAGCAGTTTATGTAAAACGAAAACATAATGATCCAATTAACCGTCCTTCAATATCACAAGAAAGTGATGACAATAAGTTTTATGAAAAGCTGCAGGCATATAAGGAAGCGATTGCTCTAGTTCCGAATGAATCTCATATTCGCACTATTCTTGATCGTAAAATTATACGATATTATACACGTTCTTTTGTAAAACATATGCGTAGAAGTGAAGATCCAATCTGGCGTAATGAGTATTACAAAGCCATGCGGGAGATTATCTGCGGATGTCGCGATGAAGTTGTTCTTGATTTAAAACGTTATTCTAGGAAGCTCGTTGAAGCAATTCGTAAGGATGATATGGATAAGATACAAAGCATTGTTCGTACACATTTCGCCTTAAGAAAAGCAAGAAGAGTGTTTAAAAACAAAAACGTGCTATATAAAACAATGTATCTGCGTAAATATTTAAAAGAGCCTGTTCAAGATAATCTTGTTATGTTTGAAACATTTTTTGGTAAAAATTATTCAGATAGCCCTAAATATATTTACGAGTATCTTGGGAAGAACTATCCAGGCCAGTTTGAATTTGTGTGGGCATTAAACGATGGGAAAAAGTCATCAGATCTTCCTTATGGAGGAACAGTTGTTAAACGATTTTCACTTAAGTATGCATATTACCTAGCAAAATCCAAATATCTTGTTTATAATGTTCATCAACCAATGTGGTTTCGAAAACGAGATGAGCAGATTTTTCTGGAAACTTGGCATGGAACGCCATTAAAGCGTTTGGTTTTTGATCAGGAAGAGGTTATGAGTGCGAATCCAAAATATAAACCAAATTTCTATCGACAAAGAGCAGAATGGGATTACCTTGTCAGTGCCAATCATTTTTCCACGGAAACCTTTAAAAGCTGCTTTATGTTTGATAATGTCATGTTAGAAGAAGGTTATCCGCGGAATGATATTCTATCAGCATCAGATCGAGAGGAACGCGCAGCAGGGTTGAGAAAAAAACTTGGGATTCCACAGGATAAAAAAACAATTCTGTATGCGCCAACATGGAGAGATGATGAGCACTATGGAAGCGGGCAATATAAATTTGATTTAAAACTGGATCTTCGTTATTTGAAAGAGCACTTAGGCGAGGATTATGTTGTACTACTTCGTACTCATTATTATATAGCTGATCATTTGGATACAACAGGTTTAGAAGGTTTTACATATAATGTAAGTAAATATGATGATGTATCTGAAATTTATTTGATTTCTGATATATGTATCACGGATTATTCCAGTGTATTCTTTGATTATGCAAATCTGCGCCGACCAATTTTGTTTTATACCTATGATTTGGATAAATATAAAAATATGCTGCGTGGGTTCTATATCGATATAGAGAAGGAAGTCCCTGGACCGTTGCTATTTACTACGGAAGAAGTGTGTAATGCAATCCAGAATATTGAAGATGTTAATCGAAAATATGCAGAACGCTATGAAGCATTTTATGAACGTTTTTGTAGTCTTGATGATGGTAATGCTTCAAAACGTATTGTGGAACGTGTATTCTTCCAACCGAAACCGAATAAAAAAGATTAGTTCGCTAATCTTTTTTCAATAGAAGGAGTTGCTGTGTAATGATTAAATTTGTTAAAAAGATGCTAGGAAAGGGAATCCGGTTAGCATATCGTCTTGTATATCGCTTAATTCCATGTGATTCGAAAACTGTTCTGTTTATTTCATTTCACGGACGCGGATACTCTGATAATCCCAAAGCAATTCATCAATATATGCTGCAGGAAGAAAGATTTCGTGAATATCGTTTCGTTTGGGCGATTAAACACCATAAGGGAAAGCATGTGGAGGGAGCCAGGGTTATAGAATATTTTAGTATACCATACTTCTTTTACCTTGCCAGAAGTAAATATTGGATTGCAAATTGCAAGCTGCCTAAATATGTTTTGAAAAAGGAAAAACAGATATATCTGCAAACATGGCATGGGACGCCTTTAAAACGCCTTGCACATGATATTATTGTTCCAGAAGGCACGACATTTTATCGAAGTGGTATGACGGCAGATGAAATGCGTAATACTTATGATAATGATGTAGCAAAATACAATTATATGATTTCTCCGAATTCCTTTTGTACTGAGGTATTCCAAAGCGCATTTCAAATTGAACGCAAGCGACTGATAGAAACAGGGTATCCGCGTAATGATATGCTTACGAATATTACAGAGGAACAGATTATTGCAATAAAGCAGAGAATGCAGTTGCCAATGGATAAAAATATAATTTTATATGCCCCTACATGGCGAGATAATTCCTTTATAACAAGTGGATATACCCTTGAATTACAGGCAGATTTTATTAAATGGAAAAAAGTGCTTGGAAACGACTCCATCGTTTTATTTAAGCCGCATTACCTGATTATAAATAAATTCGAGAATAATCCGGAATTGAAGGACTTTCTGTATTCCATAGATGCAAAAGAGGATATCAATGATTTATATGTAGTAGCTGATCAGCTGATAACGGATTATTCTAGTGTATTTTTTGACTATGCGATATTGAAAAGACCGATTTATTTTTATATGTACGATCTGGAAGAATATAAAGAAGAGCTTCGTGGATTCTATCTGGACATATATAAAGATCTTCCTGGAGATATCTATGAAACAGAGGATGCATTATTAGATGCTGTACAGTTGCGTTCATACGATTATGAAAGACTACACAAATTTAATGAACGCTTTAACCATGCCCAGAGTGGAGATTGTGCAAAAAAGGTCTGTGATATTGTATTTACGGAGAACTGATATGGGACTAGAAAAACTGATATTAAATATTTTGCTTGGAATATGCAGACCCTTTCTATGTTTGCTGCCAATACAGAAAAGAAAAGTTACCTTTATATCTCTTACCATGGATACATTAAATGGGGATTTTAGAAAAATTGTCACTGAACTGGAAAAGGATAATAATCTAAAGCTACATTACAATTTGGTAAAGTTTGAAAAAACACTGCTAGGAAAATTAAAATATCTATTAAATTGCTTTGTTCAACTTTATGAGATATGTACTTCTCATGTTGTTGTTATAAATGACAATAATTATGTTATCTCAAAATTCAAACGCAGAGGTGTAAAGGTCATACAAATTTGGCATGCCTGCGGGGCAGTAAAAAAGTTTGGCAATCAAATAAAGAGACAATATCGTATTCAAAACTATGATTATGTAATCAGTTGTGCTGATGAATGGAAAGCAGCGTATTCACAGGCGTTTGGCGTTAACGAGAATCAAGTAATAGCCTGCGGACTTCCACGTACTGACGTATTATGTGACTCAGCAAAGGTTGAGCAATATCGAAGTATAATGATAGAACAGTATCCAATTATAAAGGATGCTTATGTATATCTGTATGCACCAACCTTTCGAGGAAATATCATAGGTGGTTTCCGCTATGAAACGCTGCCATTGGAAGATATGATTACACAACTTCCTGAAAACAGTGTCATCATGTATAAGATGCACCCTCTTTTAGGGGATGTAAACATGGGAGAGCATCCTCGTATTCTTAATATGAACAAGGAAAATCTAAATGCATTATTGAGTGTAACCGATTGTCTTATATCTGATTATTCCTCTGTAATCTTTGATTATTCAATTATTGGTAAGCGTATGACTTTCTATGTTCCGGATCTTGAAAATTACAAGGAAACCATAGGGTTGAATGTAGTTTATGATAGTATGCCGGGGGATATTTGCGAAGATATACCTTCTTTAATTAAAAGTATGGAAAAACAAGATAAGATAAGAGACTTGCGTTTAAATGATTTTCGCGATAGATACTTTCATTCATGCGATGGCAGGAATGCGGAACGAATTGCACAGCTTATTCATGAGGTGGCAGAATGATATCTGCACCCTTTTTTTATTTATTATCATACATTCAAGAAGACTTATTGAATCTAAAGAAATCTTAAGAATATATTGTTTCTATTTTTTTATTATGTATACTTGTATTGAGATGAGGTGTAAATATGGAGCAGCCGCGTATTTTAATAGCAGATGATGACCATGAAATTCGTGAGATTATTGAGATGTTGTTGATACAAGAAGGTTATGATGTAGTAAAAGCAAAAAATGGAAAAGAGGCAATCGAGCTTGCTAATGAGGCCATTGATTTGTATATACTGGATATCATGATGCCTTATTTAAATGGTTATGAGGTATGTAAACAGATTCGTTCTGTCAGCAATGCACCTATTTTATTTTTGACTGCAAAAGGAACACAGAGGGATAAGGCGCAGGGATTTGCAAAAGGTGCAGATGATTATTTAACAAAACCGTTTACCTATTCAGAATTACTTGTTCGCGTAAAAGCGATGCTGCGCAGGTTTATGGTGTATCAGGGGAAGCAGGCTGGAATAGAAAAGAGAAGTCGTGTGCTGCAAATAGCAAATATTCGTATAGAAGAACGTAATGAAGATGTATATGTAAATGATGAAAGGGTTCTATTGACAGAATTAGAGTATCAGCTTCTGCATTTTCTTGCTACACATCGCCATCAAACTTTTTCTGCTGAGGAACTGTTTGTCTCTGTTTGGGATGAAACATATTATACAAATGCAAATAATACGCTGATGGTGCATATACGTAATTTAAGAAAGAAAATTGAAGAAAATCCGCAAAATCCAAAACATATCAAAACCGTATGGGGGAAGGGGTATCGTTTTGATTGAGAGAAAAAGAAGAGGGGTGCTTTTAAAAATATACCTTTTGATAACAATAGCAGCGATTACTTTTTTTACAGTATATGCCTTTCGTTATCGCGTCTATGATTTTTTGTATGAAAATGGTTATGCTAAACAGGAGAGCAAAGAGGAGCTTGATAAAAGAATCAGACCTCTCGTAAAAGAAAAATACATGTCTCTTAAAAATATGCCAGAATTAGATAAAGCTCTGGCAGAAGAACTTCCGGATTATGATTATGAAATTCTCACTGTTTCAGATAATCATTTAATACGAAGTTTATTTCTATCAAAAGGCTTCTTAGTATATAAAGATGGATGGACATATAAAAAGCATATGTATTATTATTTTGATAAAGAGCAGATAGAAATTATATGTTTTCCAAAATTATATAAGTATTTTGAATATTATAATTTATTATGTGCAGTTTCTGCTATCATTATATGTCTGCTTTGTATATTGGGAATTAAAATAGAAATGAAACATCACCTAATGAAAAAATGGGTATTTAAAATTTTCCAAAACGATAGTCTTTTCAAATCGTATCGTCTTTCAACTGAATTAATGATTGTGAATATTCTGGCCTTGTTTATAGCTGGAAGCTTATTCGCTTTTTTATATGTAAACCGCTATTCACCACTTGAGTATTTGAAGGATTCTTCTTTCTTTCGTGAAAAAACGATAGAGGAGATGGATCGTTATGCTATGCTTATACAAAATAAGGTAAGACATCTTGATATAAAAAAAGATAATGAGAAAATTGAAGAGTTAATAAAAAACACAATTCCAAGATATACAAAATCAACTCTTTCAGCTGAAGATAACTTGGGTAATGTGTATGCAGAAGAAGAGGATATTTATAATGAATTCAGGAATGGTATATATGATTTACTGATTGTAAGAAGACCATTCGATTATTATTATATTTTAGAATGCAATCAAAAGCCTGCAACATTATCAATTACCTATTTCCCTTTTATATATTATACACAGATATATATTATAGGAATTTTTATAATATCATTTTCATACTATCTGATATTAACCCAAAAATTTATTAAGAAAAAAATACGGGCCATCCAGCAATTACAGGAAGACGCTTCCATACTTTCCCAGGGAGACTGGAGTCATAAATTTCGTTACGTGGGACGTGATGAGCTCGGTGATCTCAGCAATGAATTGCGTAGTATGCAGCAATCCTTTTATGAAAATATGGAGAATGAGAAAAAAGCCAGATATGCAAATCAGGAGCTTGTTACAGCACTATCTCATGATTTACGTACACCATTAACTGCATTACTTGGCTATCTGGAGCTTATACGTTATCGCGAAGGTACTATAAAACAAAAGAAAGAATATCTGGATCGTTCTCTACAGAAAGTTGAGCAGATACGCTATCTCTCTGATAAGCTGTTTGAATACTTTCTCGTATATGAAAAGGAAGAATCACCCGAATTACTGAAACAGCCTATTGACAACTGTCTGAATTATATACGTGAGAATGCTGAATTTATGCGGCAGGATGATATGCCTATCCAGTTAGAGCTTGAGAAAGGAAATGAATGGCAGGCGTTGTATAATTTAGAGATAATGCAGAGGGCGATTGACAATATTTTTTCTAATATACATAAGTATGCGGATCGAAATCATATGATAAAGATTAGCGGATGTTGCAGGGAAGCAATCTATTATATTTATTTCCAGAATCATATACGTATAGATAATGATGATGTTGAAAGTAATTGTATAGGTCTGAAAAGTGTAAAAAAAATCATGCATATGCATAATGCATATATGAGAATACATGAGAATAATGATATTTTTATAATTGAATTACGTTTTCCACTTTGTATGAAAGAATGAAAAATCACAATTTGGGGATAATGAAATTACTGCATAATAATGTTTTAAGAAACCTTAAGATAATGGTGATGGTAAACAAAAATAGAGAATGGTAAAATAAGTAAGTATAAGGAGTGTGAATACATGTTTCAAAATTTGAAGAAAACTGAGTGGATACACAGAGTGATTTTACTGATTATGCCTCTGTTGATTGTTGCAATGCTACTAAGTCAGAATGAAATATATGGGTCTTTGACAGATTGGTTGTCACAGCATATCACATTTCCTGATTATTTTAGAATACTTTTTCAAGAAGAGGGGCTGTTATTTCCTGATTTTTCTATGAATCTTGGTGGTGGCCAGAATTTTGCTCAATATACCTATTATGGACTGCTTCGACCGGATGTGCTATTATCATTTTTTCTTCCAGGAATAGCGATGAAGGATATCGTTATTACTGCAAGTCTTTTATACATGCTCATAGCCATTCAGCTGTTTTATCAATGGATGAAAAATAAAATTAAGGAATCTTGGATTTTGTTATTTATCAGTTGTCTGTTTGCTATGGCTGGGCCATTGTTGTTTCACACTCATAGGCATATTATGTTCATCAGCTATTTTCCAGGATTGCTATTATGTCTTATCGGTACAGATCAGTATTTAGAAAAGAAAAAGACATTCTGGCTTGTAATCGGTGTCTTGTTAATGATAATCACATCGTATTTCTTTAGTGTAGCAGGCCTTGTGGTAACAGGAATTTATAGTATCTACGCATGGATGAAACGTTATCCACATGGCACCTGGATAGAATTCTTCTGGTATATATTAAAATATATTGGCTGGCTTCTGCTTGGTGTTCTTATTTCAGCATTTTACCTGCTGCCGACAGCATATGCGATGCTATTGCAGATACGACCTGCATTACAGCAGCCAGCTCTGATAGAATTATTCATACCGAAGTCAGGATTTTCTTCCATGCTGTATGATGATTATAATATAGGACTTACTGCTATAAGTATTCCAGCACTGTTATATGGCTTTGTGAAAAATAATAAAGCAAACCGCTTATTATCTCTCTTTCTTCTGCTTATTATCTGTTTTCCACTATGTCAGTATGTATTAAGCGGCTTGCAATACGTAAGACCAAAATCACTTATCCCATTTCTTCCGTTGATCGTGATGTTGATTGGATTCATGCTGGAAGATTGGCAGTATGAGAAAAAGCGGTTTCCATGGTGGATTCTGGCTATATCCTTATTTCAGTTCTTTGGACTGAAATCAGTTAAAATTAAGGAGCTATTCATTATTGATATGCTGTTGCTCGTGGTATTGCTTCTGATTTTAAGACAAAAAAGATGGAAGAAGTGTCTATTTATCTATCTGATAATCCCTGTTTTTGTTTGTCTTCAGGTTAATGTAAAAGAAGATTTTGTTAGCAATAATATAATGAAGAAAGTTAATAATGCAACTAAGACAAAAATGATACAAAAAACATTGGATACGTATCCAGGGCTATATAGAATGGATGATGCCTCATCTTCTTATACAGCCAATCGTGTGGAGGATTTACGTCAATATAAAACTACTCAATATTCTTCCAATAGTAATATAGATTATAATGATTTTTATTATAATATAATGAAACAGCCAATGCTTAATAGAAATCATGTGATAATGCCAAGTGTGGAAAATCCTTATTTTTCAGGATTTATGGGCGTACGATTTCTTTATGATCAGGGAAAAGGTAAAGAGACTAGATATGGGTATAATACGGTGATGAAGAAGAAGACAAAGTTTATTGAAGAGAATAGGGATGTAATGCCGGTAGCTTATGTATCCTATGATGTAATTAGTCGGCGTCAGTTTAATACATACTCTTATCCTTATTCAATCGAAGCTCTATACATGAACACAGTTGTTGAGAATGATCTTCCGGATAAATCCTTTTATCAGTCTGTTCGCAAATTTGAGCCTGAATTAACACTTGTAAAAAAATCAGATAATATAGAGATTAAAAAAACAGACAAAGGAATACGTATTATCAGCAACGGCAAGGGGAAACTGAAGCTTGCCCTTAATGAACCATTACAGGATAATCAGTTATTGATTATACGTTGTAACATAGATGATATTGAAAAGGCCAGTAGTAGAGATACTACTGTAGCAATCAACGGTATACATAACAAAAAAACAGCAACATCTGCTGTATATGCGAGCGATAAGTCTGATTTTGAATATGTTATAGGTGAGGAGCAGGGGGTACAGGAGCTAAATTTCAGTTTTACGAAAGGTTCTTATACACTCAAGGACTTTGAATTTTATGTCAGCGACGCCTCGTTGTTAAAGGAGCGTAAACAGTCAGTTACTGCATTGGAAGTTAGAGAAAAAGATGGTACTGTAATTTCTGGAGAAGTGAATGCCCGAGACGATGGTATGTTTGTGACATCCATTCCCTATCAAAAAGGTCTGCAAATCTACATCGATGGAGAAAAAGTTTTGACAGAAAAAGTAAATACTGCTTTTATCGGAGCGAAAATCAAAAAGGGAAAACATCAAATTGATATCAAATATACAATGCCAGGTAAGGCTATTGGATTATCTGTAACTGGAGCAGCTTTTATAGTAATTATATGCATATGGACATGGAAAAAGAAAAAAGACTGGAAAACAGAAATGAAATAGCGTATTCTTATACTTAGTATTAACTATTTATTATGAAAAGAGAGGTATTTTATGGATGACAAGAAAAAGAATCTAATAGAATTGATAAATTATGTTGTTGTTGGAGGTTTGACAACATTAGTAAATTTTGTTGTTTATTTCTTTTGTACACATGTTCAAATACATTATTTGATAGCAAATGTTATCGCATGGGTATTTGCAGTCCTATTTGCATATGTAGCAAACAGGAAGTACGTATTCAAAAGTGAAGGTAACGATCAGAAATCTGAGTTTGTACAGTTTGTTTCATTGCGGGCTGTTACACTTGTTGTGGAGAGCTTATTACTGTTTGTATGTATTTCGATGTTATCCATGAATGAGAATATAGCGAAGATTATCGTAAGCATTATCACTGTAATCGGAAACTATGTGTTTTGTAAATTTATGATTTTCAAGCCAAAAACACAGGATTAATGAAACGAGGGATATGGATATGAAATTATCACTGGTAGTGCCTTGTTATAACGAGGCGGATAATGTAAAGCTGTTTTATGAAAAAGTTGAAGCCACCTTTAATGAACAGACTTTTGATTATGAATATATTTTTATTAACGACGGAAGTCGTGATCAAACTTATGTGAATCTAAAAAAACTTGCGGAGGACCATCCACAAGCGAATATCAGTGTAATTAACTTTTCACGTAATTTTGGAAAAGAAAGTGCGATGTATGCCGGCATGAAGGAATCCGTTGGCGACTATACAGTAATAATTGATGCAGATTTACAGCAGGATCCTGCTTATGTTTTGCGCATGATGCAGATTCTGGATGAGGATGAGAATCTTGATAGTGTGGCAGCCTTTCAGGAAAAGCGAAGAGAAGGGAAAGTCCTACGCGCTTTTAAATCTACATTTTATCATATGATAAATAAAATATCACAGGTTGAATTTGTTGACGGAGCTAGCGATTTTCGATTGCTTAGCCGACCAATGGTAAATGCTATTCTGGAGCTTCCGGAAAATAATCGTTTTTCAAAAGGAATCTTTTCCTGGGTGGGTTTCCATACATACTATATGTCCTATGATGTACAAGACCGTGTAAACGGTCAATCAAGCTGGTCATTTTGGAAGCTTTTCAAATATGCAATCGAAGGATTTGTATCATTCACTACCATGCCGCTACGGATTGCAACGATTTTTGGAATTGCTTTCTCATTTCTGGCATTTCTGTATCTTATCGTAGTGCTCATTCAGAAGCTTATCATGGGAATCACAATTCCTGGCTATGCAACGACGATTTGTCTGATATTGCTGATTGGCGGCATTCAACTCTTCTGCCTCGGGATCATGGGAGAATATCTGGCAAGAACGTACATGGAAACAAAGCGACGGCCTATATTTGTACAGCGGAATAAAATTGACTATAAACAACGTAAAAAACGGCAGGAGGATTGATCTGCTGTTTTTTGATACTCTAAATATGATATACTGAAAAAGTAAAGAGGGCGAGCGAATAATGAAGAACATAAAGTATTTGATTTTTGCTGTTGTATGTTTTCTACAGGGCTGTGCATCATCATCTGATTCAATCACAGATGATAAGTTTCAAACTGCTCAGGGAAAAGCATGGATACGGCATGAGGAAGAATGGGAAGAAACACTACTTCTTGATAATGATGGAACATTCTATTATTATTATCCGGATGCAGGTAATGCAGTAGACGATTATGATTTATGTGATACTTATGAGTTTAGAGAATCTGATCAGAGTGTTCACTTACACTGTAATGGGGCAGGAATTGTTGATATTGTTAGGGTGAAAGAGCTTAGCGAAAAGGAATTAAAGCTGGATTTCAATGGTGAGATACGAACATTTCAGATAAAATGAGAAAATAGGCAATCATATCATCCCGCATTGTTTTGAAAAGGTAAAATCTGTATCATAATCCTTCCTTATGGAGTATGTAAAATACTTTCAGGTTTCTTCAGACATTGCATAATCTGATGCACTTCTGCTTCACATTTTTCTGAATCTTTGCTATCGCAAATAAAATGATTTTCAAAAACATGAATCATTTCATGAATCACAGTTTCCTGCAGCTGTTCACAGGAGCAGCGATTATTCAAAATGATATAGTAATAAAATCCATCATAATAACAGAAGCCTCTGATTTTCGATCCGAGGTTCTTTTCAATTCTTAAAATAATGTTATGCTCCGCACAGAAGTCTTCAAAATTAAAGCAGCTCCCCACGAAAATCCCTCCTTCATACCTTAATCCAATCCACGCTCCTTGCGTATTCCATTGATAATCGTTAACACCATTTCCAAATCACTGGGTGCCAGATCTCTGGTTTTATCAAACAGCAGAGCAAGCGTCTGATTATCATAAATCTCTTTATACAATTCCAGCAGCTCCTGGTCCTTTTGAAAATACAGCAGGTTCTGTGTGTGATTGCCATACATGCTGTTGTCCTTGCTGTCACTTTCCCAATCCATCAATTCTGCTGGTGTCGTATCAAGCGCATAAGCAATCTGTTCCAGCCGATCGACTGGAATTTTTTCTGTTTCACCAACTGCATAGCGCTGCAGTGCCGACTTCGGTATTCCGGTACGACGAGACAATTCCCCATAGGACATGCTTTTTTCATTTAGTCTGGACAGGATTTTATCAGAGCATCTGGACATTGTATCACCTCTTTCTTTTATTATAACGCATTGTCCCAATTTTGCAACCATTCATGAAAAGCTATGTCTCAAAAATGGATTGACAGAATGCCGTCACGCGAGTAATATGAAAATATATCCCAGAAATGGGACGGCAAGGAGGATACTATGGGAAAAGCTGAAACGGAATTAAAAGAACGGTATGTATTAAACAAATTTACGGAATACCCTTACCACCAATGGATGCTGGAAGAGATCCAAAAGGAGCTTACGGAGATCAATAGGGAGCTGTCTGAAAAGCAATATACGGATGTGACGCCCTGGAAGAAAGAGCTGATTTATCGTGAAACAGAGCTGATAAAAGAATTGAACATACATATACAGCAGATGAATCAGGTCGAGCACTGGTTAAAGCAGCTGGGGGAGAATCAGCAGAATATTATGAGAATCTATGCAATTGAGCACGGCTGTAAAAATGGCTGCTACTGTGCCAGAGCAACAAACAATACGGAATCCAATGTGTATAAGACCGCAAAGCGCGTGATTCATAAAATCGCCTTGAAATTATGATTGTCCGTTCACGGACAGAGCGCTGACGGTATGATATAGGCGTGGTAAGGATCACCGGTGATTTCAGCCACAGAGGTTCTGCAGCATGCGGCAGGGCTTCGCAGAAGGGAGGGATAGCGATTGCTGCTAGGTGATATCAGACAGCATCTGCAGACGATTACGGAATGTCCGGACTGGAGCATCGGCTGTATCCACAGCGACCAGCCAAAAAGTATTGCAGTTCTGGGCAAACAGGGTGTACTGCAGGCTGTTCACAGCTATGAACAGAGCTATGCCAGCAAAACAATTGAGCTCGTCATTCGATGGGATGAGGAAGCAGAGGCAGAAAAAACTGCACAGCAGCTTTATGATTTCTTTCTTGCACAGCCGGATACAATCGGCACATGGAATATCGTGCAGTGTGCGCTTCCATATGACACCCCTGTCAATGTGCAGCCGCTGCCTGACAATGGTATGGAATACCATATTGAAGTAATGATTACATACAGAAAAGGAGAATAACAACTATGGCAAACGTAACAACAGGAGTATATCCGGTATATCAGATGGAATTTAAAATCGGTACAAAGGGACTGGCATCCGCAGAAGCAGATATGGTGCCGGTAAAGGATTTGGAATCCTTCTCCATTGCGATGGAGGGAGGAACAGAGAATTGGACATCCATGGATAGCAGCGGATGGGCACATTCTTTGATGACTGCAAAGAAAATGACAGTATCCGTTAAGGGAAAACGCTCCATCGGTGATGCCGGGAATGATTATGTGGCAGCTTCTCTTTACAAGGATGCTGCTGAATGCAAAACCAAGGCATCCATTGCATTCCCTGACGGAGCAGCTTTAAGCTTTGACTGTGTACTAGACGTAAAAACCTTTGGCGGAGATAGCACGAACGTGACTCCACTGGAATTTGACATGATTGCAGATGGAAAACCGTTGTATACACCGGCACCGGTACAGGAGTAATCCATGGCCAGAAAATATGATCTGGTAGAACGCCTGAAAGCGAAGAATGAACGTCCGTTTCTGGTGCTGGATGAACAGCATGTCTACAGCATCAATACCAGCAAGACCAACGCTCTTGCAATCATGGCATTGATGGATAAAAGAAAATCAGAGAATGCGACAGATCTTTCCATGATTGACGATGTTATCCGTATGAGTCTGGGTGAGGATGCGCTGCTATATCTGAATGCACAGGAAATCAGCATTGCAGCCCTTCAGGAAATCGTAAAGACGATTATGGCTGCCATGGCGGACATGTCGCTTGAGGAAAGCGAACAACAGGCTAAAAAAAAGTAAATGACAGAGTCTGGTATGACCTGTTTGAAGACTGGGAGCTGATTGAAGCCTCTTTCGCAATGCAATATCCGGGAAAGGACCTGTATGATGATACGATGGACTGGAAAGAGTTTATCACACTGCTTGCAGGACTGCGGAAAGAAACACCACTGGGGCAGATGATTGCCATACGCAGTGAGGAAGACCCGCAGATTTTGAAGCAGTTTAGTGCTGAACAAAATCAGTTACGCACACAATGGCGGACATATTGCTTGGAACAGTATCCAAAGAACGGTTGCGAGGGAGACCGATTAGAAAAGCTTTCAGAATTACAGGCCGTACTGGAAGCTGCATTTCATTAACAGCACTCCTTCTACGAGTGCTGTTTTTAGAAAGGAGGTTAATAATGGGCAAAAATCAAAAAAATGCCGCTGCGGTACAGGTAGATATTGATATCAGTGCTGTAATGAAAACATTGGAGGAAGGGCTGGCAAAGCTGACATCTTCCATACAGATCAAGACTGCAGACATGCTGAATACCGTGTTCACAAATATGAAAAGCTCTATTTCAAAGAACATATCCAGTGTGCAGCAAAGCATCTCCGGATCCTTAAAGGATATGAACAGCGGTATACAAAATTCGTTTGGAAAGGTCGGCGATACACTGCAGACGGTACAGTCAAAGGTAACCACCCAGATTTCAGAAAGCATTTCTTCTCTAAAGGAAACAGCAGAAGGGGTGGTTAATAAAACTAAAGAGGCCATACAGTCTATCGGAAACAGCAAAAAGGGGCTGACTTCCGAATCATCGATAAATTCAGACGCTGAAGAAGCGGGTGGAGAGGAAGGTACAGGCGGTATGAAGCACCTGCTACAGATTCCGGATATCATTTCATCAATAAACGATCAGTTTAACTCTCTATCCTCTCTGGTACTGGAAATGGCACCGCAGCTTGGACCGGTTTTACAGCCGTTTATAGACACCATTTCGGCAGGATTACAGGGAGCGACTAATTTTCTAGAAAATATGAAGGGCTGGTATGATACATTCACCCAGATTCAGGCGCTGGTACCGGGGCTGATGGAAAATATGGATAAGCTGTTTACCGTGCTTTTGAATAATCCGTTTGGTATGTTTTTGCTTGCGGCGGCTGCCGTCGTTGCAGTATTTGCTCTGCTATATCAGACAAATGAGGAATTTCGAAACAGCATCAATCAGCTGACAGGTGATTTCATTGACTCCCTGTCTCCCGGAATTGAACTGATTAAGGCAGCCTTTGATAATTTATGGAACAATGCTCTATTGCCGTTAAAGGATGCATTTCTTGAATTTTGCGATATGGTGATAAAGCCGCTATCCGATGTTCTCTGTGATGTATTCGCAATTGCTGTCAAGACAGTGTACGATATTCTAACATCCCTGTGGAATAATGTGCTGGTACCGCTTGCCACCTTCCTGCTGGATACATTCACCAAGGTGATTCAAAGCGCTATAGAAGTATGGAATTCTTGGAAGCCGTATATACAGATGATCATGGATATTTTTATGAATCTGTGGAACAGTGTATTAAAGCCGTTGGTCAGCTATCTGGCTGATGTGTTTGCCAGCAAATTGAACAGTATCTTTACCAGCGTAAAATCCATTATCGGAAACATCCGTGGAATCTTCTCCGGTTTAATTGATTTTGTGACCGGTGTTTTCACAGGAAACTGGAGAAAGGCATGGCAGGGCGTTTGTGATATTTTCAAAAATGTTTTCGGTGGATTGATGAACATACTGAAAACACCGTTGAATGCCGCAATTGATTTGATCAATAAGGGAATCGACGGCATCAATTCGATAGGATTCGATATTCCGGATATTCTGGGAGGCGGTCATGTCGGACTGAGTGTACCGCATATCCCACGTCTTGCGACAGGTGGTATACTGCGGCAGCCGACTCTTGCCCTAGTTGGTGAAGGCGGTGCGGAGGCGGTAATGCCATTGGAACGCAATACCGGATGGATCACACAGCTTGCGCAGCGTTTGAATACAGAGGCAAACGGCAATGGACAAAATGATGCATTGCTAAAGGAAATTCTGTACGCGATTCGTTCGCTGAACCTGAATATTGATGGTAAAAAAGCGGTCGGCCTTTTCGCCGCTTCCAGAAAAGAACTGGCTATGTTGAAATGAGGTGATGGATATGAATATTGAATATATCGTTAAACTGGATGGACGCATCCTTCCTCATGTGACCGCATGTACATCGGGAATAAATGATCTTGTAAGCGATAAATCCGGCAGAATAACTGCATCCGGGAAGATGGTTCGTTATATGATAGATCGGATTCCGTCTTTGAAGCTGGAGTTCGCAGTTATGCCGCAGGAGGAGATGCAGCCGCTGCTGGAATCCCTTGCAAAGCCGTCATTTGAGGTAGAATGGTTTGTCCCCGAGCTTGGTGTTTATAAGAAACAGCTGTTCTACTGTGGAGAGCATGTGCCGAAAATTAAAAGTACCAGTCCGCTTCTTTATGATGCGATGAGTATTGAGCTGATCCCGTATGAGGGCAGCAAAGGATGGTGAGGATATGATTCAGGTTAGTGAGGCATTTCTGCAAGCCGCCAGCGATGATGTGATACATCCGGCATCTTATATCGTTCTTGGTGATGAACGTATTGTTCCTGTATCTTATCAGCTACAGGATGCTGTTTATGATGAGGATTCCCAGAGCTTTCTGGGGACCTTCATCTCCCGTTATGGTGAAATGGTTCTATATGCAGAGCATGAGCTGTCACTTCAGGATGAAAAATTCCAGCTGTATACCGGGTTTCAGCTGACAGATGGCAGTATGGAATACGCAGCACAGGGAACATTCTATATTTACGAGGTACAGGAGGAGCTGCACGACATTCAGAAAACAATACGGTTTGCGGATGCAAGAATCCTCTTCAATAAGCCGCTGCAGCAGGAGATATCATATCCTCTGAGTGTAAGGCAGCTGCTGGAAACAGTATGTGGGCAGGTACAGGTTCCGTGTATGGACATCACTGGACTGCCGAATGCAGACTTCATTCTTGAGGAAGAGGTATACTGGGGAGAGGAAGCAACATGTGCCGATGTGGTTAAGGCGGTTGCGCAGGCTACAGCCGGCTTTGCGATGATAGATACGAATGGAACACTTTGTATAAAATGGTTCTCGGATTCGGTATCTTCATGGAATGCAGATACCTATTTTACGCTGGAAAGTCATGATGTGTTTGGTCCTGTCAACTCTGTTGTACTGGGCAGACAGCCCCAGAATGACAATATCTATCTTCGTGATGAGGAAAGTGTGGAAATGTATGGTTTATGTGAATTTCAAATCAATGACAATCCGATTCTTGATCTCGATCGCAAAACGACGATTCAGCCGGTTTTCGAGCGTCTTAACGGCTTTACCTATGCACCGGTTCATATGGAAGGGAAAGGAAATCCTGCTTTGGAAAGAGGTGACCGCCTGCAGGTTACGCTGCTTGACGGTACATGTCTGGAATCGTATGTCTTTCAGCATGAACTGGTATTTGACGGAGCCTTGATATCCACAGTGGAGACACCGGCTCTTACGAAGACGCAAATCGATTATAGTGCAGCGGATTCTATTGAAAGGCGAATTCTGCATACGGAGCTGAAGGTGGATAAGGTCAAGGGGGAAATCACTTCACAGATACAGGATACGGTGACAAAGGTGGAAAAAATCGAAGCCAGCCGGCGGTATGAAGTGAAGGTGCACTCCAGTAAGGGGACAGCCTTTCGCAACGGAGATATTGATACCGTGCTTTCCGTACAGATTTTTTCATGGGATGAAGATATCACAGCTGTGGTATCGGATGCGGCAGTCAGCTGGAGACGGATATCATCCGATACGCCGAGTGATGAATCCTGGTCACGTACAGGGAAAAACATACAGCTAACAGCATCTGATTTTACAGACTCCGCAATTTTTACTTGTGAATGGAACGGAGTCCGTGCACCGGTTTCTCTTGTGAATGTTTATGACGGGCAAAACGGAGCACCGGGTAAGGATGGAAATGATGGAAGGACTACTTATTTTCATGTGAAGTATGCACCGGTGGAACATCCAAGTGATGAGCAGCTGACAGAAACACCGTCTGCCTATATCGGTACCTATGTGGACTATCTGCCTGCCGATAGTACGATGGCAGGTGCATATACATGGGCCAGGTTTCAGGGTACGGATGGTATTCCGGGTACCAACGGTGCGGATGGAAAAACCTCTTATCTGCATATCCGCTATTCCGATGACGGGGGCAAGACCTTTACGGCAGAGGATGGTAAAACACCGGGTGTCTATATTGGACAATATACGGACTTTACACAGGAAGACAGCTTGGATGTGACACTCTACAGCTGGGCAAAGGTTAAAGGGGACAATGATATCATTTCCTCTCCAACACTACCAGAGCGGACCGACTGTATGTGGCTGGATACAGCAATTGCACCGGGAATGTTGAAAAAATTCAATACAGAAACAGAAAATTGGGAGGTTGTAAATGATTTTACAGCAGATATCAATGCTGTTGAACAAACAGTCACAGATTTCTATAATACTGCGATTGAGCAAACAAAAAATGAAATCATAGCAAGTGTTGAGGAAGGCTTCCTTTCAAAGGATGAGCAGGGAAACATAGAGAAGAATGTTGCGGAATCTGTTATAGAGCAGACGAGTAAGGCAATCAATCTGAATTTCCGGACTACAAGTGAGCTAATCAGTAATCTGGAAGGTGTTGTAGATACTAATAAAGAAGAAATAGACAGATTTATCCGTTTTATCGAGGGACGGATTGAACTAGGGGAAAATGATTCCAAGTTTTCTCTGGAGATTACAAATGAGAAAATCTCATTTCAAAATCAGGGTGCCGAAATAGCATATATCTCCAATTCCCAGCTGGTAATAACCGACGCAAATATACAGAACAGCTTATCTATTGGAAATTTTCATTTCGTACCTCGCAGCAATGGCAATATGTCGATTAAGTATATGAAGGAGGTGTAACATATGTCATCATTGATTCTGACGTTAACGGAAAGCAACATCAGCGTTGCAAATAACACTTCCGATGTAAGTGTTGCAGTAACTGTCAAATTTACAGATGGCTGGTGGGCGGCAGCAGATGCAGGCAGCAGCATGACAGTTACCTGCAACGGTACCAGTAAGACGTTAAAATTTGGTGCCTATAATATCGGAGCTAATGGATCAAAGAATCTGGGCTCCGTTAAATTTACAGGAATCAAGCATAATTCAGACGGAAGTAAGAGTGTCAGTGCCAGTGCGTCCTGGACAGTTCCATATTCTGGCGGCTACAAGGTCAGTGGTTCTGCCTCAAAGACACTTACCAAGATTCCAAGAGCTTCGTCCATAAGCTCAATCAGCGGAAGTACGCTGGGATCGGCAGTTACCGTCAATATAACACGCTTGAGCAGTGACTTCACACATAAAGTAACATATAAGCTAGGTTCGATTACACGCAGTTACACTGGGCAGACAACATCCTGCACCTTTACACCACCGCTCAGTGATGCTTCGCAAATACCTAATGCAGTATCCGGGACGGCAAGTGTAACAGTGCAGACATATTCCGGAAGCACAGCGGTCGGATCGGCAGTTTCAAAATCATTTTCTTTGAATCTGCCAGGAACGGTGGTTCCTGCAATCAATGCTCCGACATTCAGTAGATTGGATAACAGTGTGCCTTCCTCATGGGGAGTTTATGTAAAGGGATTTTCAGGAGTTAGAGTAAGCATCAACGGTGCTGGAGTATATGGAAGTAGTATAGCATCATATGCAATTAGCGGAGGTGGAAATTCAGCAAATACAAATGTTTTAACCTGCGGAACTCTGAATTCGCCTGGTACAAACACCTTTACGGGTACTGTCAGAGATAGCCGGGGAAGAACTGCAAGTACATCTGCATCTATCACCGTGCTTGATTACAGCAATCCTACTGCTTCGCTGTCTGTTGAGCGTTGTAATTCTGATGGTACTGCTAATACGGAGGGGACCTATGTTAAAGCTGTTGCTGTATTTTCCTATACATCACTGCAGGGGAAAAACAGTATTACAGAAAAAAGTATTACCGTTGGCTCGTATTCAAATACATCCTTCAGCAGTGGAAATGCTGTGGTTATCGGAGGTGCACTTTCAATTGATCAGTCTTATGTTGCGACCATTACTATCAAAGATAGTCTTGGAAGAACAGCGAGTGCACAGGCAACTGTTCCAACAGGAGCAGTCACGATGGATTTTAAGTCTGGAGGTAAGGGTATTGCCTTTGGAAAGGTATCGGAGAAAGACAATCTTGTAGACAGTGCATGGCCTGTTTATGCGCAGGGACAGCGTCTGGCAACGATTGCCGAGACTTGTATAAATCGCGGTACCATACCTGCGAATGCTGATTTAAACAACTATACAACTACCGGTTTCTATCATCAGCCAGGGAATGCGAATGCGTCATCTGGAAGTAATTATCCAATACGGGAAGCCGGCTTGCTTGTTGTCTATAATGCCGGTTATATTTATCAAACATATTATCATTATTATGGAAATGGCGTCTGGACGAGAAACTTCTATAACAGTGCATGGACAGGATGGAAAAAAATTGCAAAAACAACAGATAGTATGACTCCTGTTTCTCATCATCATTCCTATGCAACGTGGCTTGGTGCACAATATGCATCCGGAGGTGACTGGATGGGATGGTATAGTTCATATGGAGGATCACGCCGCGGGTATATTCAGCATTCCGGCTCAGATTTCAATATCGTAAATGAAGCAGGAGGGTATATTCGTTCTATCGGGGCGCATTTATCCACAACAAAAATGAGATTGGAAGGTACAAGTGCAGCTCGGGCAATCTACGCTGTATGGGGAGACGGCGCTGGTCATGATCTTATATCTTTATCCAGTGATAATTTAAACTGCTATTTAGGACCTGCTGATTTTTCTCGGGAAACGGTGGCAAATGTTCGAGGTAAATACGTAAAGCTCTATAACCATTCCGGCGGATACTGCCGGGTAAACGGTGCTGCGATAACGTCTGATAAAAATTTAAAAACTGATTTTCGCAGCTTCAATGAACTGCACGAGGCATTTTTCATGAACTTGGAACCACAGGTTTTTAAATATGAAAACGGTACAGCTAAGCGTGATCATTTTGGTTTTATTGCACAGGATGTGGAGCAGGCTCTGCATGATGCCGGTCTATCGACAAATGACTTTGCTGGAGTTATCATCGATAAAAATATCACCAGAACAGAGGATGACACAGATATGAACTGCCTTGTGGATAAAGGCATGTCTGAAATGCATCTGCTGCGGATGGAGGAGTTTATAGCACTTAACACACACATGCTTCAGAAAGCATATGCAAAAATAGAACAGCTGGAGGCAAAAATCACTGAGCTGGCAACCATTGTTGAAGAAATCAAGGGATGAAAATCTATATGGCTGACTACAGAAGGGAGGATGCTACATGAAATTACTATACACAAGTATACTGGCAGACAGCAAGCTTGTATTAACATGCTATACCATACTTCTGCTTGCCTTTGCTGCCAATGTAATACTGAGCATGTATTTCAATATCAGTCTATCCAGTGAATCGTTTGAACCTATACGACTATGGAAAGGAATGAAAAAAGCTGCAGTACTAATGATTGGTACTTTACTTATGGTTACGGCAGTTGATGCTGCTGCTATACTTCTTACACAATATACAGCTTATCTCAATGAGGAAGTGCATGATTTTATAACTGCTTCCATGATAGCTGCAACCATAGGAGTGGCAGCCTGGCGCTATATTCAGGATGCTTACCAAACGTTCGTCAGCATCCTGAATAAAGAAAATACAGAATCTGTAAACGACAATGAACTCTAAGACCTTCTATAGCTTGGCGGGCTTGGAGTTAAATTCGTTCTCTACTGTATACAAATATGGTATTCATAATGTGTTAATACACGGATGAGATTACTATCGAAGGGAGAATCATATGTCATTCAAAAAGAGAACCAGCCTGTCCGATCTGGCAGACAGCAGCTGGATGCAATGGGCGGTACAAAGAACCGGTGTTTCCATGCCAAACTGCTTTACCTATGCGACTGCCAGAATCAGTGAAATTCTGAATCGAAAGGAATACCTCGATGATCCCCGTGTTCGCGGTGCGCAGGAGCTGTGGAATCATTACGCACAGGGCTTTCGGCGTACGAGTTATGCAGAACCGGGAGCACTGATGATATGGAAATCGGGACAATACGGTCATGTGGCCGTATGTGAAGACCTGCTGGATATTCACACCATTGCCTGGAGCCAGTCCAACTACGGCGGTGCTATGTTTGAATATGTAAAAGGAAATCCAAACGGCTATAAGGGTATGCACTTCCTTGGATATCTGCTTCATGAGAAGCTTACACCGTCATTACATGAAAAGCCGGAAGCTTCACAGACACCAATTCAGCCCGGAAAAAGGGTGAAGGTGAAGGCCTCCGCAAAGTATTATTCCAGTGGTGAACGTATACCCGACTGGGTAAAGAAACAGACCTACACGGTGCAGCAGGTGAATGGGAAAAAGGTGTTGCTGAAAGAAATCCTTTCCTGGGTCTCATCCTCAGACCTGCAGCCTTCCAATACCTCTGCGTTGCTTATACAGGTGGGAAGCAAGGTCTGCATCAAGAAGGACACAAAGAGGTATGCAAGCGGTGAAGAGATTCCCGCCTGGGTCAAAAATCAAAGGTATACCATTCAGCAAATCAAAGACAGCCGTGTACTTCTGAAGGAAATACAGAGCTGGGTCTTCCTAACGGATATTGAGTAGCCTTTTTCGTATGAGAATAAGGAATTGTATACATTTTTACAATTTATAAATCTAACAAAACACAACGTTTAAAAATAGAATAAATGGAAAGAATATCAGAGAAATGCTCGGATATTCTTTTCTTTTAAAATTTTCATAAATCGTGGAAGCGGTATCCTTTCTTT
>SKEY01001041.1_pt1 | contig 39001 bp, 30 predicted proteins | sample 4843871 | NCBI WGS metagenome assembly SKEY01 (sample SAMN11008797, study PRJNA524170) | human gut metagenome | biome: Human fecal sample; material: Feces; isolation source: fecal sample from pouch patient p36 | host: Homo sapiens | place: Israel: Tel-Aviv | collected 2016-12-04 | reverse complement strand
AGCACCTGAAGACGGGACTGGCCGAGCAGTTCATCATCGACTGCTTCAAGGAAGGCTATGTCGACACGGACGGCACCAGAATAGTGTCGATGCTGCCCCCTGTGTCACGCTTCGCGCCGAGCAACGCGTACGAGCTGATGAAGAGCCGAGTCGTCGAACGGTTCCGCCAATACTTCGATCGCTTCGTCGGAATGTGAGGGAACGGCCGTCCCAGGGGCCGAAACGGAATGAGGACACCGGGGACCATACTTTTGGCAATCGGGGCTCCGCAGAAAAATCTGCGGAGCCCCGATTGCCGTCTAAACCAGCAGCTTGTCCAACGTCCAAACTGGTCTCCGCTGTCTTGATGGATGATGAATATGCAACAGGTTGTTGCCGCTAAAGCTGATGACGTAAGGAGCGGAGCAATGAGCGCGATCATCCCTCAAGGAATCCCATGGCCGCATCATGCGGAACCATCCCAGATCCCTGGAACGGATACGGGGATAGCAAGCGACGCATGTGTGGCCACACATGCTCGCTCCACAGGCGTGGGGCGGCTTGCCGGGAGACCCGGACCCCATGGTCGGCAAGGCCTCCGGACCGCTGACGCGGCTTATGGAATGAACCGTTCCGGCTCCCGTGGGGAGGTGTTTCCTTATGGGCTGGCGTGACAATCGCAGGCGCAGCATATGCAGGAAAATCATGTTCACGCCGGAGGAATGGGAACAGGCGAGGAGGATCCACGAGCGTTGGGCAAGGAACATTCCGGTGTATAGGCGGTGGGGTGATTTCGCCCGTCAGACCCTCATGCATGGAGCGTTGATGAATGTCTCGGTGACGCTGGCGAGCGATCCGGAGGTGTTCAAGGCCGAGCTCCACCACATCGGCGTGAACGTGAACCAGATCGCCAGGATCGCGAATCTGACGGGCTCCGTGAGTCCGCAACAGATGCGTGAGCTGCATGATCTGCTCGCCTTGATCGATGAGAGGATGACGGGGATGGAGCGCGAGAAAGCGGAGATAGATGCGGTACAGGGGCTGTACTGATGGCCGTGGTCAAACTTGGGAACAAGGTCAAGACGAATCTTCCGGACACGATTCGTTACGTCATCAATCCCGAGAAGAACGATGGCGGCAGGCTCGTATACGCGAGCTACAGCAGTGAGCGGCATGACGCGAACACGCTCGCCGAACCGATGATCCGGGATCTGGAACGATGCGCGAATGGGCTGCGCAAGGATGGCGTGCTCGCCCTGCATCTGAAGCATTCGTTCAGTCCCGACGAGCATGTGAGCGCGGAACAGGTGCATGAGCTGGGCGTCATGCTGACCGAGGCGATCACGGGCGGCGACTACAAGTATGTGGTCTCCACGCACATGGATCGGCATCACCTGCACAACCACATCGTCATCTGCGCGGCGAACCGGAGGACGGGAAGGAAGATGCGTCTGACCCGCAGAAGCATCGACCGGTGGCGCGCGGTCAGCGACGAGCTATGCCGTCGTGAGGGCCTTGCCGTATTGGAGAACCCGAAGGTCGAAACCGCCGTGGAACACGATGAGATGCTCAAAGCGATGCGGCATGCGCCCGACCAGAGCAGCGGGCGGCAGTTCGGAGTCGAGTCCCCTGTCATCGCGTCCACGGGCGTGGGCGCGGACATGGGCGAACTGTATGCGGCGGCGAGGGGCGTGGGCGTCAAAGAGCGGCTGCGCATCCTGATCGATCTCGATGCGGCCAGGGCGAACAGCATCGGAGAGCTCGCCGAGCTGCTCGACTCGCACGGCGTCGGATTGACGTTGCACGGTGGCGGCGTGACCTTCATGGACAGGGCCACGGGCCGTAGATTCCGTGGCGCGCGTCTCGGCCCGGCGTATTCGCTCGACGCACTCGGCATGCGGCTCTCGGACGGTGGAAGCATGCTGCATCTGACGTTCAACAACCGTCTCGTGGCCGCCGTGAACGATCGTTTCGTAAGCGTGTGGCTGCCCGGAACCAAACGGCGGAGGAAGGTCAATCTGCCCGTGAGCATGCTGCGCCGCGATGGCAGCACATGGCATCTACTCATGCCCGCAACGTTCACCGGCATGCTCATGGACCAGTCGAACAGGTACGCGGCCCGTTTCGACACCGGCACGCTGTCGGAGGCGTTCGGCCACCCGAGGCAGCGCGTCGAATCGTTGGCAGGAGACGATTCCACGATGCCCAGACGTTATGCGGCGAGTCCCGCGCAGTACCGCTACTACCAAGTGCAGGCAAGGAAACTCGACGAGCTGAGGACGATGGCCGAGGGGTTGAACGCGGCGTGCAGACTCCAGCGAGAGAACGGTGGCGGCCTGGCCAAGGGACTGCGTGACTTAAACGCCAAGGCCGACTGGGCATACGGCGAACTACGTGCCGCGGTCGTCGCGCTGAACGACGTGATCGACAGCCATGACCCCGATCTTGTGGTGGAAGCGCGTGAGGAGATCGAACGTCGCGAGCGAACGCTGCTTGAATGCCGGAGACAACTCGACGCCATCAGATCAGCCGCCCGTAATTCCGGAGTCGGACTGCCCGAATGGATATGCAAGGAACGGAACGATGAACCAGCCAACGAACATGAACAGCGGAATGGAATCCGATCCGATGGGCGGCATGTTCTCCCAGATGTTCGATCGGATGCAGCCGATGGAGCCGGAGAACACCATGCCGGCGTCGGAGGCCGATACGATTCGGGCGGAGGAAGAGAGCCGGAGGCTCAACCGGCAGGTTGCGGAACTTCGGAGCGAGAATTCGACGCTCTCATCACGGAATCAAGAGCTTCAATCAACGAATCGGCGGCTCTTGTCGGCGAATCAGACGCTCAGGAAGCAACTCTCCGAAGTCAACGAGACGGCCAGATTGCTCAAAGAGACCAGGAAGAGAGAACGCGCGTGCATAGAAAGGGAAAAACGTTGTGACCGCATTCTCCGTCGCGAGGCGGTTCTTGAAGCCGACGAATCCAGAGTTCGGGATGAACGCGAACGTCTTAAAAACGAGCGGAAGCGGATACGTGAGGACATCGCCGAACAAGTCGAACGGGAATCGGAGCGGATGCGTCGATGTCTTAAGGAGAGCAGCGACAGGCAGCGTGAGCGTGACAGGCGCATCCTCTTTGCCTTGTGCCTGGGCGTGTGCTCGTCCATGGTGCCGATGCTCGCCGTCGTCATGCAAGGCCGCTGGCAAACCTTCGCCGACTCATTGTTCGACTGGCTTCATATGCGCGGGAAGCAGCTCACGGCGGTCGGCCAATGGCTTGCGGGCATCAATGCGCGGCTGAATGAGATCATCCCCAGCGGATGGTGGGATCGGCCACTCGTGTTTCTGCTCATGCTGTTGCCGATAGCCGTGGTCTGTGGCATGCCTCTGCTCGCAGCGGGCGGATATGCGGTGGCTGTTTTTACGACGATGAGAGGCTGGTTTACGGAAGGAACCCTGGGAGTCCATATCGTTCTTTGGACGCTGGTTGCCATGGTGGGCTTCGTCCTGGCCGACCGCCTCGCCATGATCCCGCATAATCCGATGGGCTGGCCCACCTGGTGGATCCTTCTCACTGTTGCCGCGCACCTGATCTATATGGCGAAACTGGCGGACTCGATCAGCCGATTCCTTAGGAACAGCTAGGACATGGGGATGCGATGGACCCTGCGGTGCATGAGAGAACGTCTCATAACGAGTCGTTCCCAAATTGTTGTCACCATGTTGTCATACAGGGTTGTAATCAAGCGGTTAAAGCCGCTAAATCACTGGTATTTAGCGGCTTTATAGCATCGGTCAGGTAGGGTTCGACTCCCGTCATCCGCTCCACCACTTTCCGCTCCCGCTGGCGGGAGCTGGCTCGCGTCAGCGAGACTGAGGGTGGTTTTCCACCTATCAGATAGCTGCACGTGCCAGCTCCAGCAGGGGGGGCTCAGTTACCCGCGTCCCCCCGTATCTCCCGCGTCGCCGGCCATCTTAATCAGCTGCTCGACGGTGACGAACTCGTACCCCTGCTTCTTGAGATCGTCGATGATGCCGGGAAGCGCCTCGACGTCCTGCGAACGGTCGCCGCCGCCGTCGTGCATCAGCACGATCGCCCCGTTATGCGCGCCCGTCATCACGGCATCATGAATCGCCTTGGCTCCGGGACGCTTCCAATCGAGCGTATCGATATCCCACAGCACATTCATGTCGATCAGGTCGGACGTCTCCTGCCACTGCTTCTTGCCGAACGCCCCGTATGGCGCCCTTAGCACTTTCGTTACATGCCCGGACGCCTTCTTCATGTTCGAAAACCCGGCGATGATTTCAGCGCGCAACGCGTCGCGGCTGAGTGTCGGCATGTCCGGATGCGTGTTGGAATGGCTCGCCACCTGATGTCCCTCCTCCAGCATGCGTTTCTCGGCGTCCGGGAACGACAGGCACTCCTCGCCCACGTCGAAGAACGTGGCCTTGACGCCCTTCTCCTTGAGGATGTCCAGGATCGGGCCGCTGTATTTGCTCGGCCCGTCGTCGAACGTCAGCGCGATGACCTTCTTCCCCTCCGGGCGCGGGTTCAACGGCACGACGATCGTGTCCTGCGGCTCGACGGTGACGCCTTTGTCCACATGCTTGCCGGAACGTTTCCCGACCCAGTATTCGTGCACGCCGTCTTTCCCGGCCTGCTTGAGTATCTGTATCGAGCCGCCTGCGATGCCGATGCTTTCGCCGTGCGGCACGGTCTCCTTTCTCACGGTATGGTCTTCGGTCACATCCTCGCCTGACGTCACCATCACCATGCCATCCTGCGGGATCGTCGTGCTGTCGATTGCATCCCGGCGCACGGCAGCGCCGTTGATGCTGACGACGATCGGTTTGCCGGCATGCTTCTCGATCATGTCGCCGGCCACGTCGACCAGATTGCCCGGATGCGCGTCGAAGTCGCCATTGTCGCGCAGCAGTCGTCCCAACGTCATGTCGACGCTGACTTTCATGGAAGTGCCGTTTACCGTGATCGGTATCTGCCGCCAATGCCGGTCCCACATCCACCAGCCACCGACACTGCCACCGGCCAACGCCAATATCACCAGAATGGCGACGAATGCAATCAGCCGATGCCGTCCCCTGCCGCGCCGACCGTTATCGGGGCCGGCTCCGTACTCGCCATATTCGTTCCCGCGCGTCTTCCCCGCCCGGCTCACACTGTCCCCAAACGACAGCTCTTCAATGTACTGCGGTTCTTTTGTCACGTCTTTATTTTACGGAGGTGAAGATGGGGGAAAGGTGAGGAACGGGCCGTGGCGTGCGGAGGCGATGGATTCCGCCCGGCGGCTCCGGCCGGAGTAGCGGTGGTGCCAAATGTTGCATGGTCGCGGGATAATGCAGGTATGACGATTGCAACTGCCGAACGATACGCTGAAATGCTGGACGCCGCGCGCCGCGGCGGATATGCCTATCCGGCGATCAATGTGACGAGCTCCCAAACGCTGAACGCTGCGCTGCAGGGTTTTGCCGATGCCGAGTCGGATGGCATCATCCAGGTTTCAGTGGGCGGCGCCGCGTATTTTTCCGGTCAGGGCGTGAACGACCGCGTGACCGGGTCGTTGGCGTTCGCGGCGTTCGCGCATGAGGTGGCGAAGCGCTACCCGCATATCACCGTCGCGTTGCACACAGACCATTGCGCCAAGCAGTATCTGGACGGTTGGGTGCGTCCCCTGCTGGACATGGAGGCCGATGAGGTGGCGCACGGCCGCGAGCCGATGTTCCAGTCCCACATGTGGGACGGTTCGACGGTTCCGCTGGACGAAAACCTCGCCATCGCCGAACAGCTGCTCGACAAGTCCGTCGCCGCGCGCACGATCCTGGAAATCGAAATCGGCGCGGTCGGCGGCGAAGAGGACGGTCACAGCGCCGAGATCAACGAAAAACTGTATTCCACGCCGGCCGATGGCGTGAAGGTCGCCCAGCGTCTCGGCCTGGGAGAGCGCGGCCGGTACATGGCCGCGTTCACGTTCGGCAACGTTCACGGCAGCTACAAGCCCGGCGTGGTCAAGTTGCGCCCGGAACTGTTGGGCGACATCCAGCGCGAGGCGGCTCAGGCCGTGGTGGACGGGCGTATCGCGTCCGCCGCCGGGGCCGTCGATTTTCCGAACGGCAAGCCGTTCGCTCTGGTGTTCCACGGCGGTTCGGGCTCTCGCCCGGAAGAGATCGCCGAGGCGGTGCGGTACGGCGTCGTCAAGATGAACATCGATACGGACACGCAGTACGCGTTCACCCGTGCGATCGCCGATCATGTGTTCTCGAACTACGATGCCGTGCTCAAGGTGGACGGCGAGGTCGGCGAGAAGAAGCTGTACGATCCGCGCTCCTGGGGCCGCGAGGCCGAGAGCGCGATGGCGGCCCGCGTCGTGGAGGCCTGCAAGCAGCTCGGTTCCGCCGGCAAAGCCCTGAAGTGACGTCGGTCGCCGCGGTAGATGCAACCGCAGCTGTCGAGTTACGGTCTTCCGATATGATGGCTGAATATTGAAAAAAATGCGTCGGCGCGGGATTTCCCACGCAAGTGCAGGGAGAGACTGCAGGAACTTCAACAAGGCAAGGACGGCAAGTTGCAGCCGTTCGCGCCCATGTTGATATGGGCGTTGACAAAACGAATGCGACGGTAACCGCCGCCCCAGCGCTTACCTTCGCAGTAGAGGGCATACGGTAGGCTGTTCCCGGCGGAATTGTGCGGATGCGGAGGTGCAGTATGTCCGGAATCGTGTTGATCGGCGCTCAGTGGGGCGACGAAGGCAAAGGCAAGGCTACCGATCTGATCGGTACCAAAGTGGACTATGTGGCCCGTTTCAACGGCGGCAACAATGCCGGCCACAGCGTGATGGTCGGCGACCAGATGTATGCGTTGCACCTGCTGCCTTCCGGCATCATCAGCCCGAACGTCACCCCCGTGATCGGCAACGGCGTCGTCGTGGATCCGGAAGTGCTGTTCGAGGAGATTGATGGTCTTGAAAGCCGCGGCGTGGACTGCTCCCGCCTGCTGGTGAGCGAGGCTGCACATGTCATCGCGCCTTACCATCGCACGCTCGACAAGGTGACCGAGCGTTTCCTCGGCAAGCATAAGATCGGCACCACCGGCCGCGGTATCGGCCCGGCCTACGCCGACAAGATCAACCGCGTCGGCATCCGCGTGCACGACCTGTTCAACGCCGAGCACCTGCATGACAAGGTCGAAGCCAGTCTGCACCAGAAGAACCAGATTCTGGTCAAGCTGTACAACCGTCGCGCCATCGACGTGGACCAGACCACTGACGAGCTGCTCAAGCTCGGCGAACGCCTCAAGCCGTACGTCGCCAACACCGGCCTGATTCTGAACAAGGCTCTCGACGAGGGCAAGACCGTGCTGTTCGAAGGCGCCCAGGCCACGATGCTTGACGTGGATCATGGCACTTACCCGTTCGTCACTTCCTCCAACCCAACCGCCGGCGGCGCCTGCACCGGCACCGGCGTCGGCCCCACCAAGATCACCCGCGTGGTCGGCGTCTCCAAGGCGTACGTGACCCGAGTCGGCGAGGGTCCGTTCCCCACCGAGCTGTTCGACGAATCCGGCGAATGGCTTCGCCAGCAGGGCCACGAGTTCGGCGTGACCACCGGCCGTCCGCGCCGCTGCGGCTGGTTCGATGCGGTCGTGAACCGCTACGCCAGCCAGGTCAACGGTCTGACCGACCTCGTGCTCACCAAGCTCGACGTGCTCACCGGTCTCAAGGAGATTCCGATCTGCGTCGCCTACGACGTGGATGGCGAGCGTTACGACGATATGCCGACGGATCAGGCCGCCTTCTCTGCTGCCAAGCCGATTTACGAGACCATGCCCGGCTGGACCGAGGACATTTCGCAGGTCCACGAGTTCGACGAGCTGCCCGCCGCCTGCCAGGCGTACGTCAAGCGTCTTGAAGATCTGAGTAACTGCCGCATCTCCGTGATCGGCACCGGCCCTCAGCGCGACCACATCATTTCCGTCCACTCGCTTCTCGACTAGTCGCCATTCGGCGTCCTCGCCGACCCACGGCTGCCGGGACAAAGTGAATCCGCGTACTACAAGGGTTTCAGATCATGAATCAGTCTGTACCGTTCGTGCCCTCCTCGCATGACGAATCCGATGGCGGCGACGCCGCCGGCGCGGGGGACATCGAATCCGTCTCTGCCGGGTCCGACGTCGCCGACACTTCCGCGCCGGACTCGACTCCAAGCGAGGCTCACGCCCTCGCCGCGGACGAGCCGGCGCCATCGACCCAAGAGATCAGCGCCTCCGAAATCGAATACGCGGCGCCTCGGCCCACCGGACTGGCAGCCGCGGTAGCACCACCTTCCATTCCACTGGCCCCGGCCAAGCGCGTGCAGGCGAAATTCAATCCCCTCGCCGATGGCATGCTGTATTTGGTGGTGTTCGTCGGCGGGTTCTTCGGCACGGCGATACGATACGGGCTCTCGCTGCTCCTGCCGAATCCGGCCGCGCCAAGTGGCCTCCTTCATTCGTTCCACACCGCCACGTTCATAGCGAACATGCTGGCGTGCTTCATCTTCGCCGCCCTGAGCACGTACATGTCGCAGGCGGCTTGGATTCGCAAGCGCATCCGCCAGCTGGTCAGCCGCGGTGTCGGCATGGGCATGTGCGGCGGGTTCTCCACGTTGTCGGCGATGATGATCGAGGACCTGAACTCGTTGCGCGCCGAGAACATCGTGGGATTCGTGACCTACACGCTGCTGAGCTTCATCTGCGGTTTGATCATCGCGTGGCTTGGCACCATGCTGGGCCTTGCGCTGAGCCGAAAACGCGAGGCGCACGTGGTGGCTCGCGCGGTGCGCGAGTCGCAGGCCGCCGGCGCTCCGTCCGGAGCAGACTTGGCTGTTGACAGTCAGGCCGGTTCGGAACCGGCTGCGGGCCGCGTACAAGACATGCCAGTATCCGACGAACAGCACCTTCCGTCGTTCGAACCGGATCCGATCACCGCGGAAATTCCGCTCAGGCCTGATCCTGAAACCGGGGAGGTGCGCTGACATGTTTGCCCTGATCTGTATGTGCGGCGGCTTGGGCGCCGTGACGCGGTTCGTCCTGAACACGTCGATTCAACGGTGGTGGAACCGCGCGTTCCCGCTGTCCACGTTCATCATCAACGTGCTCGCCACGTTCTTCGCCGGCGTGGCCGCCGCGGCCTACTTCTACCAGACGGCCGACCATTCGTCGTACCTGCTGTTCGTCACCGGCTTCCTCGGCGGTTTCTCTACGTTTTCCACGGCTATCAACGAGATGGTGTCGCTCGCCCGCAGCGGCAAATACGCCGCGGCCGCCGTGTACTTCATGATGACCGTGCTGGTGCCGATGGTGTGTGTGGCGCTGGGTTGGGGGCTGATCGCGCTGGTGCGGTAGCTCGTCTGCGCTGGAGTGGCTCTCAAAACTCGCAGATACAAAATGATGTTGTTGGAAAATAGGGGTTCTGTTTTTGTATCTGCAAGTTTTGAGAGCGTCGTTCTGTATACAATTAGGCGAACAGTCATATTGTGACGGCAAACGATGGAGTGGGGACATGGTCGGGATGCGTGATGTGGCCAAAAAGGCCGGGGTGTCGTTGAGTACGGTGTCGCTGGTGGTGAATGGTGCCGGGTGCGTGTCCGATGACATGCGCGAGCGCGTCGCCGAAGCCATGCGTGCGCTCAATTATGTGCCGAACGAGCTCGCCCGCAACCTGTATCATGACCGCACCAACACCGTCGGCGTCGTCGTGCCCACCATCCGCCATCCGTTCTTCGCCACGTTGGCGGCCGGTCTGCAGCGAGAGCTGTCGGAGCGGGGGCTGCGTACCATGCTGTGCTCGACGGCCGATTCGGGTACTGGCGAGGCCGAGTACGTCGACATGCTCCGCCGGCATATGATGGATGGCATCGTGATGGCGGCGTACACCGAGCACGCTCCGGATTACTGGACTTCGATCGGTCGGCCCATCGTGGGGTTCGATTGTTATCTCGGCGAGGGCATCCCATCGGTCGGCTCCGATCACGAGCAGGGCGGGCGACTGATCGCCGACCTGTTGATTCATAGTGGTTCCCGGCATGTGGCGATAGTAGGCGGCCCGTGCAGGCAGTTCCATGATCTGGCGCAGACGCCGACTGGCGAGGCGCGGCAGACGGAATCGCCCGGGAACACCACGTTCCCGACCGTGCGCTATTACCTGACGCTGGAGCGTGAACTGCAGCGTGCAGGCATTCGGTGCGAGTACATCGAGGCCGGGGAAGTGGCGGATTTTCAGGGTTGCACGACGGCCATGCGCGAACTGTTCGACCGTTTTACCGACGTGGATGCCGTGGTCAGTTCCGATATCGGTGCCGCCTGCTGCGTGCAGGAGGTGTTTCGCCGCGGCATGCGTGTGCCGCAGGACGTGCAGGTCGTCGCCTATGATGGCACGTATCTGACCGACATGGCAGGGTTGCGTCTGACCGCCGTATGCCAGGACTTCGATGCGCTTGCCGGCACGGCCGTCGCCCGCATGACGGATGCCATCGAGGGGCGTCCGGTCGATTCCGCCGGTGACGTAATCCCTGTTTCCCTGCGCGAGGCCGACACCACGCGGCGCTGATTGCCGCGCCTCCGCCAGCGAGTCCGGAGGCGGTACCTACGCCAACCGCTTCGGCGACGGCACCATCGCCTCGCTCACCGATGTGCTGCGCACCCGCTTCGCCGGGGTGTACGACGGTGTCCACGTTCTGCCGTTCTTCACGCCGCTCGACGGCGCCGACGCCGGCTTTGATCCGATCGACCACACCAAGGTGGACCCGCGCCTGGGTTCCTGGGATGACGTGGCCGAACTCAGCAAGTCCCACGACATCATCGTCGACGCGATTGTCAACCACATGAGCTGGGAATCCGCGCAGTTCCAGGACGTGCTGAAGAACGGCGAGAAATCCGAGTACTACCCGATGTTCCTGACCATGAGCTCCGTATTCCCGAACGGCGCCACCGAAGAAGACCTCGCCGGCATCTACCGCCCGCGCGGCGAATCTCGCAAGTTCCGCACTCCCAAAAGTTTCACGCGACGCGGCCGGCATATCGGCCGTGCCACGTCGTCGTGTAATATGCGAACGTTACGATAGTTGTATACCCGTAACGAGAGCGCACAAGAGAAGAGAAGTAAACCGATATCATGACCGATGATCAGCAGCAACCGAACGAATTCCCCGCTCCGAAGCCGTTGCCGGGCAGCGTGTACATTCGCCCTGGCATCGATGATCGGCCTGATTACGACAAGGTGCTCAGCCCCGAAGACAAGTCCGCGGTCGCTCGCTTGGCTGTGCATCAGCCGCGGCGCAAGGTCGAGGCGTCCGTGACGCAAGCCGAGACCCAGGTCGCGCAGATGACTTCGGAGGGATCTCCCGCGGCGGCCGCGGCCTCCGTCGACACGGCGGTCCCGGACATGGGCTCGGCGTACGTGGACATGCGCGACCCGGTGGTCAGCGCCGACGGCCAGCGCCCGAACCCCGGTCAGGTGACCCGCCTGTCGTGGGGCTTCGCGGTGGGCGCGACCATGGCGATCGTGCCATGGGCCGCATTGAACCTGCTCGCGCTGCCTGCGGTCATAGCGAAAGTCAGCTGGCAGCGGGTCTCCGGCGCGGTTGCCTCCCGCGCGGCGTTCTCCGGTGGCGGCCAGGAACTCTCCGAGAGCCTGGTCAGCCGCATTGGCACGGTCGGCGACGGCGGGGTGGCGTCGGCATGGGCCATTGATCTGGCCGTGGTTGTTGTCGTGGGCGTTGTCGTGTCGCTGATTGCCGAGGCCGTCGTCTCCGCGCTGTCCGATCGCACGCGCGTGGCCGCTGGCCGGCGCACGCCGTGGATCATCGCGGGAGGCGTCGTCTCCGCGGTGATGACGCTGGCGCTGGGACTGTGCTCGAACGTGGTGGGCATCGCGTTGCTGTGGGGTCTGGTGCAGGTCGGTTATGTGATGCTGACCGTGCCGATGGCGGCCGCGTTCAGCGAGCGAGTGCCCGACAAGTTCCGTCCGCGCATCGTGCGCGCGCGTGGCGTCGGCCAGATGGTCGGCCAGGCGCTGGGCGTGTGGATCGGCGTCGCCTGCGTCGTGTTCGGCGGGCTGTATACGCCGTTCGCCGCGGCCGCCGCGGTGTTCCTGCTGGCCGGCATCGTGCCGGTGCTGGTGTGGCCGAAGGAACCGTCGAGCGAGGAGCAGCCGCATACGGCGATGAGTGCGCACATGCTGATGGAGCGGTTCCGCGCGCCGCGGCGCGCCGTCGAATTCTGGAAGGCGTTCGCTTCGCGCTCCTTGGTGTCGGCTGGTGTCGGACTGACGACCATGTTCCTGTGGTTCATCGCATCGGCGCTGATCTTCCGGGATTGGTTCACGCAAGGCAACTCCTCTCCGATCGCGGTACCGGTGTGCTCGTTGATCGCCTCGATGGCCTTGGCGACGCTCGTCGGCTCCGTGGGGGCCGCGTTCATCGCCGGTCCGGTGGGTGAGTACATTGAGGATCCGCGGTATCTGTCGGTCATTTCCTGCGTGCTGTACACGGTGGCGTTGGCTTTGCCCATGACCATGCCGAGCGCCGTCAGCATGGTGCTGTTCGCCCTGATCGGAGGGTTCGCGTTCGGCCTTATCGATACGTTCGGCCAGTTGCTTGCGATGGGCGCGTTGCCGGATGCGCGTTCGGCCGGCCATGATTTGGCGTTCTTCAACCTGTCGAATTCCGTCGGTCTGGCGCTCGCCGCGATAATCGGCGCGGTCGGTGTGGCCGTCACCGGCGGTTTCTCGGTGCTGTTCCCGGCGGCCATCGTCTGTGTGCTCGCGTCCGCGGTCGTCACGATTTCGATGAAGCGCTAGCAATCCGGCCGGATTGGCCGCTGTCGCGCTTCGTTTGGGATTGAGGCATCATCCTATCCGCGATTAGTCCCATCCGTTGCTGCTGAAATGGGACTTTCGCGGGATGGGGCGTCGATGTGTCTGTCTGTAATGCAGGCGGAACGCAGACAGGTTGTGCCGACGCCGCCGATGTTGTTATGCCGCGGCCGTCCACATAGTGAACCTTTGATGGCTGTCGTGGAATCCCGCGCCTATGTTGTCAGACAGTCGAGCGCGAAAGAGCTCGAAAGACACGTTCGATACCGAAAGGAGGTTCGCCGCGATGACTGGATATGCTGCTGATAACGCCGCTAACGCAACCACCGTTAACGTTGTTCTGCTGTCTGCACGAATTATTATTCCGTCTTCGCTGGCGGACTGATTCGGCATCACTGCTTGGAACCCCGCCAACGAAGGCAGGGCTCAGCGAGCAACCAATCGTATAGCCCTGCACGAGTCGCGGGGCTTTTTTGATGCGTCCCACAAGGTCACCGGATCAGCAAAGCGGCAAACGAGAGAGAACAGAATAAAAAATCGCGGGCTCGTCCGCGTGCAGTAACAGGAGCTAACAATGACAGCAGTCACACTGACAGCTGACGGCACCACTTCGGTGGGTGGAAAAGCAAAGGCGATGGTCCGTGACTCGGTCAAGACCGTGATCGCCGCCTCGATGGTCGGAACCGCCATCGAATTCTACGACTTCTACGCCTACGGCACCGCCGCAGCGAACTACTTCCCGCACATCTTCTTCTCCGCGAAGGACAACCCCACCGTCGCGCTGCTGATGAGCCTGCTGACCTTCGCCATCGCGTTCATCGCTCGTCCGCTGGGATCCCTGATCTTCGGCCACTTCGGTGACCGCATGGGCCGCAAGACCACGCTGGTCGTCTCGCTGATGACCATGGGCGTCGGCACGTTCCTCATCGGCTGCCTGCCGACCTACAGTCAGGTCGGTGTCGGCGCGGTCGCGGTACTGTGTCTGCTGCGTTTCATCCAAGGCATCGGCCTTGGCGGCGAATGGTCCGGTGCTGCGCTGGTCGCCACCGAGAACGCGCCCGAAGACAAGCGTGCGCTGTACGGCTCCTTCCCGGAGCTCGGCGCCCCGATCGGCTTCTTCCTGTCGAACGGCACCTACTTCGTGCTGGAGTCGTTCAATGACACCGATGCGATGTGTGCCTGGGGTTGGCGTGTGCCGTTCCTGCTGTCCGCCGTGCTGGTGATCATCGGCCTCGTCGTGCGAGTCCACATGGAGGAGACCCCGATCTTCCGCATGGCCCAGGAGCAGAAGAAAGTCGTCAAGTCCCCGCTGACCGAGGTGTTCCGCAAGTCCTGGAAGCAGGTGCTGCAGGCGACGTTCCTCGTGGCCGTGACCTACACGCTGTTCTACACGCTCGCCACCTGGTCGCTCGCATGGGGCACCAAGACCAAGCGTGAAGGCGGCGGCGACCTCGGCTTCACCAACCAGGAGTACCTGCTCATGCTGATGATCTCCATCTGCGTGTTCGCGCTGTTCATCGTGCTTTCCTGCCTGTATGCCGACCGGATCGGCCGTCGTCGCGTGCTGATGTTCTCGTCCTGCGCGCTGGTCGTGTTCGCCGTGCTGTTCCCGTTCCTGCTGGACAGCAGTCTGGTCGGTCAGAAGAACTTCGCTGCCACCATGGTGTTCCTGTGCCTCGGCTTCGCCCTGATGGGCATCGCCTTCGGCCCGATCGGCGCCTTCCTGCCCGAGCTGTTCGACGCGAACGTGCGTTACTCCGGCTCCGGCATCGGCTACAACCTCGCCGCCATCGTCGGCGCTGCTTTCGTGCCGACCATCGCCACGTGGCTGTCGAAGAACTTCGGCGTGCATTCGGTGGGTCTGTATCTTGCCGTGATGGCCGTCTGCTGCCTGATTGCGTTGGCGACCTGCAAGGAGACCAAGGACGTCGACTTTACGAAGTGACGGCGATGGTCGGGTACCGCCCGGCCGCGTTTGAACTCCCAAAAAACAACAACAATACACAAAAACAATCATTCAATATTTGGACGTGGGCAACCACGTCGCCTCCAGTGGTACTAGAAATGAGCCACAGGAGGGGATGACTTTGGCGCGGGACACAATCCCGCGTGGAAGCCGTCTGCAACCAAGAGGGCCGTCGAAAGCGAGCGCGTTCGGCGGCAAGACATCCAATTAAAGGAGTGCCTATTATGGCAGCAACTATCTGGTATGAGAAGGACGCCGATCTGTCCGTGTTCGATGGCAAGAAGGTCGCCATCCTCGGTTATGGCTCCCAGGGCCACGCGCATGCGCTGAACCTGCGCGACTCCGGCGTTGACGTGGTCGTCGGCCTGCGCCCGACCTCCAAGTCCGTCGAGTTCGCCAAGGAGCAGGGCCTTGAGGTCAAGCCGGTCGGCGAGGCCGTCGCCGAGGCCGACGTGGTCATGATCCTGCTGCCCGATCAGTACCAGGCCGCCGTGTACAAGAAGGACGTCGAGCCGAACCTGAAGTCGGGCGCTGCCCTGGCCTTCGCTCACGGCTTCAACATCCACTACGGCTACATCAAGCCTTCCGAGGATCACCCGGTGTTCATGGTCGCTCCGAAGGGCCCGGGCCACATCGTGCGTCGTGAGTACGCCGCCGGCCGTGGCGTCCCGGTCGTCGTGGCCGTCGAGCAGGACCCGGACGGCAAGACCTGGCCGCTGTGCCTGGCTTACGCCAAGGCTCTGGGCGCCCTGCGCGCCGGCGCCATCAAGACGACCTTCACCGAGGAGACCGAGACCGATCTGTTCGGCGAGCAGGACGTCCTCATGGGCGGCATCAACCACCTGTGCGACCTCGGCTTCGACGTGCTGACCGAGGCCGGCTACCAGCCGGAGATTGCCTACTTCGAGGTGTTCCACGAGCTGAAGATGCTGGTCGACCTGGCCAACGAGGGTGGTCTGAACAAGGCCCGTTGGTCCTGCTCCGACACCGCCCAGTACGGCGACTACACCTCCACCGTCATCACCGACGAGACCAAGAAGCGCATGCAGTACCAGCTCAAGCGCATCCAGGACGGCTCCTTCGCCAAGGAGTTCATGGATGACCAGGCTGCCGGCGCCCCGAAGTTCAAGGAACTGCAGGAGAAGTTCTCCCACCCGCACCTTGAGACCGTCGGCCCGAAGCTGCGCGCCATGTTCTCCTGGAACAACGGCCCGGCCAAGGACCAGGACGAAGCCGAGTCCTTCAACGGCAAGATCGCTCGTACCCAGGTTCAGTGATCGCCTCCGCTCCGGCTCCCGCTGGCGGGAGCTGCCAGTCGGTCGCAGACTGACTGAGAGCGGTGCATAACAAGGCCGCCGTTCCCGTTCATTCGGGAGCGGCGGCCTTCTGCGTTGCCGGTGATGCGGCCGGTAACGAAGCCGACATTGCCGCGTCCTGCGCCGCGTCACCCGCTCCCCGCCTGAACTGTTCATACTCCAATAGTGAGATGGTTCACGTTGTGGACGGTGAGGGGGCTGTGGCGGCGTTACCGGTAGGATAGTCCTCAGTTCTAAGGACAAAATCCTTAACGCTTGGATCGACCGGGCCCATGCCCGAACCCAAACGCGCGGAATGCAGGCTCCTGCATAATGCGCAACCACAAACGACACCGTGTGCCGGCAAGAGTGCCGGTACGCAAGTAAAGGAGTGCCAAACATGGCTGCACAAATCTGGTATGACAACGACGGTGACCTCTCCGTGCTCGAAGGCAAGAAGGTCGCGATCATCGGTTACGGCTCGCAGGGCCACGCGCATGCGCTGAACCTGCGCGATTCGGGTGTTGACGTGGTCGTCGGCCTGCGCCCGACCTCCAAGTCGGTCGCCTTCGCCAAGGAGCAGGGCCTTGAAGTCAAGTCCGTGCCGGAAGCCGCCGCCGAGGCCGACGTAATCATGATTCTGGCCCCCGACCAGTACCAGCGCACGATCTGGGCCAACGACATCGAGCCCAACATCAAGCCGGGCGCGGCCATCGCCTTCGCTCACGGCTTCAACATCCACTACGGCTACATCAAGCCTTCCGAGGATCACCCGGTGTTCATGGTCGCTCCGAAGGGCCCGGGCCACATCGTGCGTCGTGAGTACGCCGCCGGCCGTGGCGTCCCGGTCGTCGTGGCCGTCGAGCAGGATCCACGTGGCGACGCTTGGGACATCACCCTGGCTTACGCCAAGGCTCTGGGCGCTCTGCGTGCAGGCGCCATCAAGACCACCTTCACCGAGGAGACCGAGACCGATCTGTTCGGCGAGCAGAATGTGCTCATGGGCGGCGTGAACAAGCTCGTCGAGATGGGCTTCGAAGTCCTCACCGACGCCGGTTACCAGCCTGAAATCGCCTACTTCGAGGTCTGCCACGAGCTGAAGATGCTCGTCGACCTCATGAACGAAGGCGGTCTGAACAAGGCCCGCTGGTCCTGCTCCGACACCGCCCAGTACGGCGACTACACCAACACCTGCATCGACGAGCACGTGCGTGAGCGCATGCAGTACCACCTCAAGCGCATCCAGGACGGCTCCTTCGCCAAGGAGTTCATCGACGACCAGGACGCCGGCGCTCCGAAGTTCAAGGCGCTGCAGGAGGAGTACTCCAACGTGCGCATCGAGACCGTCGGCCCGAAGCTGCGCGCCATGTTCTCTTGGAACAAGGACGCCGTGAAGGACGCCGACGAGGCCAACTCCTTCACCGGCAAGATCGCCCGCGCCCAGGTGCAGTGATTTCTGAAGCTGTGAGGCCGTAAGACCGTAGAGCTGTAAAGCCAGGCCTTACCGCATGACTCAGGTCGTTGTCTTCGTCGTTCATCGCCGAAGACAACGACCTTTCGTTTATCTGGTCCTATTAATGTGTTCGTAAGCAATGTGCTTACGAACACATTACGAGTATCAAGGGTTGCTATCACACCAAATTGCGTCACTGTGTGCGCCCTCGCACACAGTGACGCCTGTGTAAACCCTTTATTTTTCAACGGTTCTGCAGATTGCGTCACTGAGAGAGGTCGCGCACAGTGACGCAATCCGCACACAGTGACGGTCGATAACCATGGTTGTGTCGCACGATTCGCATGTTTCGTATGATCACGTGCGAGTTGCAGGATCCGACGCTGGTGGTATCAGCGCCGAGGCTCGTTCGCTGTCGTCTTCCGCGATGCCCGACTCATACGCGGCGCCCTTTGCGGCGTTCTCTGGCGCGGTACCTACGTTGCCGCTGACGGGCCGTCTCAGCACGATCATCTGCCAGCAGTGCCCGGAATTTCGGGTGTGGTCTATTCCGGCAGGTGGTGTCAAGGGCTTTCGCCACCCTTTGCGCGAATCGTCGCCGCCCCTGCGAGGTCAATATATCATCGGCAAAGACGACGATGACTGTATATCCCATCGCCCGCAAAGCCTGCCTCTTGCGTTCGTCCCATCGGTATTGTCGTTTGTCGCGGCGATGCGCGTCTCCATCGTATTCGATGATGACCCGTTGTTTGGGGTATGCGATATCGACTGTCGCCTCGTGAGCCAACTCCGGAATGAGTATCTTCCAGTGTTTGACCGGCTGCGGCAATCCATGTCGCAGCATCACGAGAGTGCAGCGGCATTCCATGGTGGAGTCAGTCATGGCATCGAGGAAAACGAGAGCATCAATGCATTTCCTTCTGCCCGGGAACGCGTCTGCTCCATCAAGGAACCGCGAGATATTGGCGACCGTCATGGAGCCTGATGACGCGCGCAGTATGGCATCCGCCAGAATGATTACCTCGATTTGCGTGAGATACGGCGCCAGCAGTGCCCATGTCATCAGCGGGTGCGTGTAGACGATGGTGATGTTGTCGTGAGTCCATGTGAGGTGGGCGATGCCCGTCAACGATGGCGGGCATTTCAGGTAGGACGTATCTTTCCGTCCGGATCTCTTGGTTGGCTCCCCAACGTACAGTACTTGGAACTTCACGGCTTCAAATCTTGAACATAGCGGTGTCTCTATGCCTGCCAGACGTAATGCGGTCATACCGGTATAGACCGGTGGCGAGGTGTTGATGGTTTTTCGTGAGTGTTCCATGCAATGCAGGAACGTCGTGGATTGCAGCTGGCGCAGTGAGCGCGCAAGATAGTTGTTCGCGACTGTTGCGCTGGAGCTGACAGGGGTGTGCTGATTCGTATTCATGGATTGAATGTAAGCATGATAATCTGCGGTGCGCCACCGGCCGCCTCAAATCTGTGGATAAGTGTATAACTCATCGGTTATCCACAGTGATGTAGCGAATGTGGATATGTAACTGGCGGAGATGCTGCGTGTGGTGTTGCTCTGCGGATGGAGGAACGCGTCACTGTGTGCGGGGTGCGTCACTCTGTGCGCCCTCGCACACAGTGACGCCCATGTAAATCCCTTATTTTTCAACGGTTCTGCGAGTCTCGCCACTGAGAGAGGGCGCACACGGTGACGCACCCCGCACACGGTGACGCAACCCGCACACAGTGACGGTATTGCGGGCTTCCGCCGTGCACGGGTACGGGTATCGGATCATGTGACTGATCCGATACCCGTACCCAACGCCTCAGAGCGCCTGCGGGCGCAGGACGAGATCGAAATCGAACTCCGCGTCGTCGAGGCGGTATTTCTCGTGCAGCTTGGGACCGCAGCTGTTGGACCCGACGCCGGACTGCATGTAATCCACGCACACCACCGTCGAATCCGCCGGCTTCAGCTCGCTGTTGTGGGCCTTGGCGGTCAGCTCCTCCTGGGTGTAAGGCAGCGCCTGGAAGTCGAAGGCGTGGTCACCGGCACGGAGCACCAGCAGCTCGGTGTCATCGCTGGCGACGCTCGCCCAATCGCAGTCGTGATGGTTGCCGTTCTCCTGCGGCTTGATATACGGCTCGAACAGCGATTCGGGAGTGCCGGAGAACACGCCATGATAGCTGGACCGGCGCTTGTCGATGTAGCTTTCGTTCGGGCCGAGACCGCAATAGGCGATCTGCCGCATCGGCTTCGGCACGAACAGGCGCAGGCCGAAACGCGGCAGGAACGGGAAATCGGTGTCGCGCATCACATGCATGCGCAGCGCCACCGAACCGTCGGGCGCGATGGTCCAGTCGGCGTCGATGTCGGCGATGCGCTGCACAATCGGCGCCACCAGCGCCATAGTCGCATGGATCGTCACCTGGCCGTCGACCACCACCGAGCCGTCCTCGGACGTCGCTATGGCGCTCACGTTGCCGGCGTCGACGTTGCCGTCGTCGAGGATCGCATCGTCTCCAAACGAGGCGACCGGCGCATCCTCATCGTCCGCACGCAGTTCAATCGACTCGGGCTTGGCGATGATGTCATCCTCATCGACCAGTACACCGACCTCGTACGCGCGCGCCTGAGCGCGGTCATACTGGGCGCGAATCCAATCGGCCTTGATGTACTGGTCGTTGTCGGTGGGAGCGCGCCACACGTTCAGCTCCATCGGCCTGTTAAGCAGCGACCGGTTCGCGAACGACATCGACGAGAACAGGCCGGTACGGCGGTCGAGCACATACCGGAACGTCGAGCCTTCCACGGTGATCGAGGCATCGGTCTGCATGACGGTCAGCGGGTCTGCCAGCACGACGTCGTCGTAGCCGGCATCCGCGGCATCGTTCGCTCCATCGTCGGTGCCTTCTACGCTATCGGTGCCGTCATCGGCAACGTCGTCGACATCGTCATCCGAGCCGATGCCATCGGCGATATCGGCCAGCGCGGCGACGACCGTCTGATTGCGCGGATCCGCGGTCGGCACGGCGACCTCGTCGAAGCCGAGCTCGAAGCCGATCGGCAGTGTCTCGGTGTCCGTCGCCTGATAGTACTTCACCAGCATCGTCACGTTCCCGGCCTCGGGTATGGCATCAAGGATTTCGGCCGGTATGTCGACGACCGCGTCACCATGCGGCGCGATCGATGGCATCGACGGCGTGTAATTGCCGGGATGCTCCTCCCGGAACGCCGCGCCCGCCGCAGGGTCGCTCTCCCACGCAGCCCATGCGGTCTCCACGCCATCCACCAGCAGCTCGAACGTCATGAACACCGCGTCGGCGGCATCCAAGAAGTCCAGGTAATTGTGCAGCGTCACCGTGCCCGCGGCCGCGTCGAAACCGGTCACGCGCACCGGCCGATACACGTTCTTGAACTCCAGCAGCCCGGTATGCGGCGTGCGGTCCGGGTACACCAAGCCGTCCATGCAGAAATTGCCGAAATGCGGGTACTCGCCCGAATCGCCGCCGTACGCGTACTCGCGCTTGCCGGCCGCGTTCGTGCCACGGTCGATCGCATGGTCGCACCACTCCCAGATGAAGCCGCCGGCCAGGCCGTCATAACGCTGGATGCGCGTGAAATAATCCTCCAGATCGCCCGGGCCGTTGCCCATCGCATGGCAGAATTCGCACAGCACGTACGGCTTGACGCCGTTGTCGCCGTCATCGCCGTTGCTGCCGTCGCGCAGCCCGTCCGGCGTGCGCGGCCCCTCCTCGGAGAAGTACTGGTCGATCTCCTCGACGGACGGGTACATGCGGCTGTGTACGTCAAGATAGCTGTAATCGCACTCCTGTCCCTCATCCACATACCGGGCGCTCTCATAGTGCGTCAGGCGGCTCGGGTCGAAGGTCTGCGTCCACAGCAGCGCCGCCTCGAACGTACAGCCGTACGCACACTCGTTGCCCATCGACCAGAAGATGATGCTCGCATGGTTCTTGTCGCGCTCCACGCTGCGCTGCGCGCGGTCAACGGTCGGCGCGATCCACGCGGGGTTGTCGGCGATAGGCCGGTTCCAGCGCTTGTTGACAGCCGCGTCGCTCTCGTCCGGATGCACGCCGCGCATCGCGCCGTGGCTCTCGTTGTCAGCCTCGGCCACCACGTAGAAGCCGAGACGGTCGTACAGGTCGTAGAAGTGCGGCGCGTTCGGGTAATGGCTGGTGCGGATCGCGTTGACGTTGTGCTCCTTCATCAGCGTGAGGTCGCGCATGAGCTGCTCCTCGCTGATGACCGGGCCGGTCACCGGGTCGCTGTCGTGCCGGTTGACGCCGTGGAGCTTGATCGGCTTGCCGTTGACCTTGACCACATTGCCATCCACGCTGACCTCGCGGATGCCGACGAGCGCGGTGATGACCTCGTTCGCGGTGGTGTACACGATGGTGTACAGGTACGGCGTCTCGGCGGTCCACAGATGCGGGTCGTCGACCGCCAGGGATGCGTGCGCGGTCGGGGCGAACGCGCTGTCTCCGGTGAATCCGGTGCCGTTCGCGCCGCCGGCGAGCGTGCCGGTCACCGACGCGATGCGCAGTGCGGCCTGTGCGTCCGTGGAGTCATCGTCGATGGCGGCCACGTCGTCGATCGACTCGATGACGCCTTCTTCTTCGTCGTCCGCGGCGGTGTCGCCGCTGCCAGTGCCGGTCGCGTCGTCGGCTTCGCTCGCGTCGGGCTGTGTCCGAACCGTCACTTCGTCCTCGTCCCCGGCCATCGGATCATCGATCGGCTCCGAGGCCGCCTCTGCCACCAGCTCGCCATCCTCATCGAACAGCTGCACCTTGACCGGCACATCCGCATCGTCGAAGAACGCGAAATCCACGTCGACCGTCGCGTGATCGACCGGCGACGCATCATATTCGTCATCGCTGATGCCGGCCTCAACCAGCGCGGAATCGACATTGCGCCAAATCGACGTATGCACGAACATGTCACGAATCGCATACTCGGGACGGTCCAGCAGATACACGTCACGGAAGATGCCGCTCATGCGGAACTTGTCCTGATCCTCCTGATAGCTGCCGTCGCACCACTTCAGCACCAGCACGGCCAGCGTGTTCACGCCGTCCTCCAGCACGTCGGTCACATCGAACTCGCTGGTCGAATGCGACACCTGCGAATACCCGACGAACTCGCCGTTCACCCACACATAGAACGCCGAATCCACGCCCTCGAAATTCAGGTACGTGCAGGGTGCGTCAGGATCGGACGTATGCATGAAATCGCACAGGTACACGCCGCACGGGTTGTCCTGCGGCACGAACGGCGGGTCGAACGGGAACGGATAGTCGAAATTCGTGTACTGGTGGCGGTCGAAACCATGGTTCTGCCACACGCTCGGCACCGGCGTCGTCGTGAAGCCGTCCGCCGCCAGCGCACCCGTGGCGGCAGTGCGCGGATCGGCGTTCTCCGGTGCGTCATCCCCGCCGAAATCCACGTCATAGAACACCGGGCGGCCGGCGGCGCGCAGTCGGGAGACCTCGGCGTCCAAGTCGTAGATGCTCGCATAATACTTGAAATCCCAGTCGCCGTTCAGCAGCATGAAACGGTCGGAATTCACGCGATTCTCGCCGACCGTGTCCATCGGCGTGGACGCGGGCACGTAATACGCGCGGTTCGGCTGCGTGCCGACATGTAGATGGCCGAGACTCTCGTAGTACCGGGGAATGAACATGATGGAGCCCTCCTTGGTTGTGCATGTGCCAGTGCGATGACACTGCACACCATTATCGGCGTCAGCATGGTCGAGAAGTAAGGCCTTTGCCTGGCTTCCGGCGATATTCGCGGGTCCTGGAAAGGTGGTCTCGCGCTAAACCAAGGAAAATGGCGGATCGCAAGGTTTGTGGGGACTTCGTTGTGACTTGTGTTCGGCGTGTCGGATTATGGTGGGCTGGCTCTGTGCGCTCGTGAGCCGTTCCGGCTCTGTTCGCGCGTGCGGCGGCCATGGCTCCATACGCGGGATGTGCGCGACTAAGGGCGGACGGTCTTGCGCGTCTGCGTGACCTGGTATGCGGTCAGCAGAATCGCAAGCCACACCACACCGGCGATGACGGCGACGCGATAGCTGGACGAGAAGCACATGAGCACCACGACGAATGCCAGGAATGCGAGCACTACATACGGCATCACGCGGGCGAACGGCAGCTTGAAATGGATGCGTCCCAGAGCCTCGTCTCCGGTGAGCCCGGCCAGCTCGCCGGGCCCGTCTCCGGCCGCCACACGGCGACGGAAATGAATCTCGGTGACCATGATCATCGACCAGTTGATAACGCCAGCAATCGTGGCGATCGACATCAGATAATTGAACGCGAAATCGGGCCACAGGAACACGACCACCACGGCCAGCGCGGTGATGGCCGCGGAAGCGAGCACCCCGACAACCGGTACGCCGTGGAAGTTGAGCTTGCTGAGGATTTCGGGCGCGTTGCCCTGCCTGGCCAGCGAGTACAACATGCGGGAGTTGGCGTACAGGCCGGAGTTGTACACGCTCATCACCGCGGTCAGACACACGAAGTTGAGGATGCCGGCGGCCGCGTGCACGCCCACCGAGTCGAAGATCTGCACGAACGGGCTGGTCGTGCCGTCGATCGTGTTCCACGGCACCACGGCCATGATCACGCCGAGCGCGCCGATGTAAAACACCAGGATGCGCCAGATGATGCCATTCGTCGCGCGGGGAATGGTTCTGCGTGGATCTTCGGTCTCGCCGGCCGTGATGCCGATGAGCTCGGTGCCGCCGAAACTGAACATCACCACGACCAACGCCATCAACAGTCCGGTCCATTGGCCGTCGGCACTTTGCTGCAGCAGGCCGTGGGGGAGTACGCCGCCATCGAGCGCGAACCAGTTCGAGAAGCTCGCCTTGACGCCGGAATCCGTTGGCAGTCCGGCAATCAGTACCGCGAGCCCGCCGACGATCATCGCTATCACCGCGACGATCTTGATGATCGCGAACCAGAATTCGAACTCGCCGAACTTGCTCACCCCCAGCAGGTTCATCGCCGCAATCACGACGAGAAACACCGCGGCCGACACCCATTGCGGAATCGCGGGAAACCAGTAGTTGACGAACGAGCCGACCACGCTCAGCTCCACCATCGACACCAGAATGTAATTGAACCAGTAGTTCCAGCCGCTCACGAAGCCGGCGCGCTTCGACCAGTAGCGGGTCGCGTAGTAGCTGAACGCACCGGCCCTCGGGTCTTCGACCGACATCTCGCCCAGCGCCCGCACGATCATGAAGATAGCCAACCCGCCCACAAGATAGGCAAGCAGGATTGACGGGCCTGCCAACGCGATCGACTCGCTGGAGCCATAGAAGAGTCCGGTGCCGATCGCCCCTCCCAGCGCGATCAGCTGGACATGCCGGTTCTTCAACGATTTGCGCAACGCCGCCGGTGCCGGCGTGTTGCCGGTGCCGGGGCGGGAGGCCGTCGCCGTGCCGTCGTGCATGGTGTTCTTGCTCATCGGTTCCTCTCCATCGTTGCCGCACGCCGGAGACCGCTCGCGGCATTGGCCGTCTGCCCGTCGTTGACCCGCTCGCGCCCGTCTTCGACATTGCCGTCATCGCCGGTGGGGCCGGGCCGTGATGCCGTGATCGCCGCACCCGCCGCAACGCAGGCCGATATCGGCACGACCGCCATTCTATGCCATCCGCTGACGAGTCGACGTCACCGTGCGCCGTTTTGTCTCCCGCATCGGCTCATCGGGGTGCGTCATGCCGCGGTGGGCACCACGGTCACGGTCTGAGCCTTCCTCATCGTCGCGGCGTCGACTTTTCGTGGCTATCTGCGTTTCAAGGGGGTGATTTCGTGTTCGCCGAACATCTATCTGAGTTTCAGGGGGTTGCCAAAACATGATACCCGGAGTATTGAGCACCAATTGCCATTGGAATCATGCGGTCTTGAGGGTGTTTATACTCGGCTACCAACCCCTCGAAACGCAGATAGATGTTCCGGAAGAGCGCCATCAACCCCTTGAGATGCAGATAGCCCAATTTTGCCGCAACATGTCTGCGATTGAGCGTCTAGCATCACGTTTGCATAATCGTGATTTACTAAATCGCGATTATGCAAACGATCTGTGCCGGTGCGAAGAATATGTCATGCCCCGTCGATTCCTTGTGACCAGCATCTCCGATTCGTCTAGTGCCGCTGCGACACTCTGGCCATATGATTCCGGGTGGGCCGAGGCCGGAATCGTCTGTCTCACCGGGCGCCAGGCATGCCCATGGTGAAGATGATGTGGGCGACGGTTTCTGGTGGGGCGGCGAGATCGGTGGCGAGCCAGTACTGCAGCAGTCCGATGCTGCCGGATACGGCGAACCGCATGCGCATCTGCGCTTCGGCCGGGTCGCTGGAGGCGGGCTGCATCTGTTCGGCGACGGAACGGCGGCTGTAGATCAGACCGAGCAGCTGTTGCTGGAAATCCAGGTCGGCGGTAGGGCTCATCAGCACCTGCAGATGGTTGCGGTTGTCGGCGATATAGCGGCAGATGTGCTCGATGACGTGCTCGACGCCGGCCGCGTCAGGCTGCATGAGCAGCTGGTCGAGCGCGGTCGTGACCCATGCCATCGTTTCGTCCTCGATGTCGTGTAGCAGCTCCTCGATGCTGTCGTAGTGCGCGTAGAACGTGGAGCGGTTGACGTCCGCCTGCTCGCACAGCGCCTTGATGGTGATGCTGCCGAGCGGCCGTTCGCGCATCAGGTCGATGAGCGCGTCCTGCATCGCCCTCCGCGTGTAACGGGTGCGGCGGCTTTCGGTCAGTTCCTTGGCCATGGCTGGTCCTTGCCTCGTATGGCCTCGCGCCGGCGGATTCCTGCCCGACATTCGGCAATCCGACTGTTGGTTGCGAAACCGACATAGTGTTGTTTTACTTGAGTATAACATCTGTTGCGTGTGCGGGGAGGTGCATGATGGCGTATATCGAGTTCGACCGCGTGGTCAAGGAATACCCGTCCGGGCGCACCACGATCCGCGCACTGGACGAGGCCAGTTTCACCGCCGACCGAGGCGAACTGACGGTGATCCTCGGGCAGTCGGGCGCGGGCAAGACCACGGCGCTGAACATCCTTGGCGGCATGGACACCGCCACCTCCGGGCGCGTGGTCGTCGGCGGCCGCGACATCACCGGACTGCGCAAACGCGACCTCATAGCCTACCGGCGGATGGACATCGGATTCGTCTTCCAGTTCTACAATCTCGTGCCGAATCTGACCGCATTGGAGAACGTCGAACTCGCGTCGCAGATCTGCCCCGACCATTTCGACCCGGCCGACACCCTGCACAAGGTCGGCCTGGGCGACCGGCTGAGCAATTTCCCGGCGCAACTGTCCGGCGGCGAACAGCAGCGCGTGTCCATTGCGCGCGCAATCGCCAAGAAGCCGAAGCTGCTGCTGTGCGACGAGCCGACCGGCGCGCTCGACTATGAGACCGGCAAGGAGGTCCTGCAACTGCTGCAGGACATCTGCCGTGACGAGAACATGACGGTGCTCATCATCACCCACAACTCCGCGCTCGCTCCGATGGCGCACAAGGTCGTCCGCTTCCGCTCCGGCAAGGTGGTGGGCGAGGATGTGAATCCCGCGCCGACACCGATCGCCGACATTGAATGGTAGGTGCTGTGATGGGACGGCATGCGCATAGGAACAAAGGTCGGAAGGCGGACGGTGATTCTGCCGGGTGGTCGCCCGCGTCCGATGTGCCCACCGAGGTGATTCCCGGAATCTACGACTTGGCGGCCGACACCGATACGGGCGGCAGGCCGTCTCGTGGGCGCTCGCTGTCGGGGGCGTTCGTCAAGGATACGATGCGCTCGTGGCTGCACGGGTGGAAACGGTTTCTGTCCATCGCCGTGATTTCGCTGCTTGGGGTGGCGGTGATGACCGGCATCTACGCCGGTTGTCGTGACACGTTCCGCGCCGCGAACCGGTTCTACGACGCGCAACGGTTGCACGATATCCAGGTGCTGTCGACCTACGGCCTGACCGATGATGACGTTGCGGCCCTGAAGCAGGTCCGCGGAGTCGATGTCGTGCAGCCGGAACGCAGCCAGAGCGTCGAAGCCGACGTCAAGGGCACCGACAAAACCGTCACCATCAACGAGATCGGCGTGAACGGCCTCGACCAGCCGTACCTACAGGACGGCCGCATTCCGAGCAAGGCTGGCGAGGTCGCGGTCACCAAAAAGTTCCTCGCCGACAGTGGCATGGCAGTCGGCGACTCGCTGACCGTCACCCCGGTTGACACCGGCACTGCGACATCGACCGTTTCGGATACGGACTCCGCCGATAGCGGCGCGAACGGCACGGAACCGACGGACGAGCAAGCCGATGCATCGCAATCGGCGCCGAGCTTCCCGACCGAACTGACCATCACCGGCACGGTGATAGACCCCAAGGACCTGAGCAATCCGGACGGATACAGCGGCGCCACGGCATTCCGCAACTCGCTCGCGTCCGACTACACGTTCTTCGCGCCGAGCGACGGCGTGACAGGAGACATCTACACCGCTATCAGCCTGACCGTGAGTGGCTCGACCGACGAGGACGCGTTCGGCGACGACTATGACACGCTGGTTCGCGATGTCGCCGACCGCATCGAAGCCACGGTGCAGACCAAGCAGCAGAACGAACGCCGGCAGACTCTCGTGGACGCCGCGCAGAAGAAGCTCGACCAGGCGAAGACCGACGCCTACCGGCAGCTCGACGACGCGCAGATGCAGATCACCGAGCAGACGGAGGAGCTGAAAACCCGGCGCGAGCAGGCGAAAACCACCAAGCAGAGCCTTGAAGACCAGCTCACACAGCTCGAAGACCAATCGGAGCAGCTGCAGGACGGCAAAGACCAGGTCAACGTGGGACTGCTCCAAGCCCGCCAGGGCCAATCGCAGCTGCAGCAGGGCATCGCCACCGCGCAGACGATGAACGACCTGGCCGCGCAGGGCGCGCGGGCCGCAGAGCAGACCGCGGACGCGGCAGACCAGGCGGTCGCCGGCGCGCAAGGTCTGCCCGAGACGGTACTCGAACCATTGCGCAAGGCAGCGAAAGCCGCGCGCGACCTCGCCACACAGGCACGGTCCAAAGCCGATGAATCCGCGGCACAGCTCACGCAACTGCAATCCCAGCTGAGCCAGGTCAACGCCACCATAGCCCAACTCGAAGCGCAATCGGCCACCTTGCAGCGGCAAACCGAGCAGCTGCGCGGCGGTCGCCAGCAGATCCGCGACGGACTCAAGCAGATAGCCGCCGGCGAAGAGCAGATGGACACCGGCGAACGGCAGCTCAAGGACGCGCAAGACCAGCTTGACGCCAAGCGCAAGGATGCCGACAGTCAGTTCGCCAAGCAGCAGCAACGCGTCGACGACATCGCCGCAGCCCGCTGGTACGTGCAGACGCGCTCGTCAATCGGCGGCTTCAGCTCGCTCAAATCCGACATCAGCTCAATCGAATCAATCGGCTACGCCTTCCCGGTCGTATTCCTGATTGTTGCGGTGCTGATGAGCCTGACCGCGATGACCCGCATGGTCGAGGAGGAACGCGGTCTGATTGGCACCTACACCGGGCTCGGTTACGGGAACGCGGCCATCGCGATGCGATACGTGCTGTTCGCCGCGCTCGCCTGCCTAATCGGCGGCGGACTGGGACTGATGGTCGGCTTCCTCGGCATTCCGTCGTTCCTGCTGCTGGTGATCGAGGGACTGTACACGGTGCCCGGCATACAGCTCGAATACGATTGGCTGTACGGGTCGGCAGGCATCGCACTGTTCGTCGTCGGCGTGGTCGTCGCAACGGTCGTCGCCTGCGCCGGGGCTCTGCGGCAAAGCCCGGCTCAACTCATGCAGCCGAAAGCGCCGAAGGCCGGCGCGCGCATCTTGCTCGAACGCATCCGCCCGCTGTGGCGGCGGCTCAGCTTCCTCAACAAGGTCACCGCGCGCAACATATTCCGCTTCAAAAGCCGCCTGTTGATGACCGTCGGCGGGGTGGCGGGCTGCACGGCGCTGATTGTGTGCGGCTTCGCCATCAACGACACCGTCGCCACGCTCGGACCCAAGCAATACGAGGACATCTACCATTACGACCTGCTCGTCGTCAGCGGCGACGACAGCGTCGATGCGATGCGCGCTCGGCTCGACAAGGACGGGCGCGTGGAACGTTCGCTCGATCTGCGGCTCGACAGCGGCGAGATGGACGCGGGCGACGCAGGCGAGACGATTCAGCTCATGATCGTGCCGGATGATTCAGTAGGGGCGCTCGGAGACATGATTACGCTGCGGTCCGCGAGCGGCGGGCACGGCAAGCTGCAGCTTGGGGGCGATGGCATAATCGTCGCGCAATCCGCGGCGAACTCGCTCGGCGTCAAGGCCGGCGACACCGTCACGCTACGTGACGGCAGTATGCGTCACGGCGAAGTGAAGGTCTCCGCGGTGACGCGAAACCTCATCGGCTCGAACGTGTATGTCAGCGAAAGTCTGTACAAGAAGACATTCGGCGTGTCGACGGCGGTGACGCGCAACGCCGTGATCGCCACACTGAACGGAACCGCCGACCAGAACATCGCGTACGCGGATCGGCTCGCACGCGATCCGTTGGTCGTGAGCGCCACCAGCACCGACGATCTCGAGCGCAGCTTCTCGTTCGACCTGATGAGCGCCGTCGTGGCGCTCATCATCGCGCTCGCGGGCGGGCTGGCGCTTGTCGTGCTGTTCACGCTGGCGAACACGAACGTGTCTGAGCGCGTGCGGGAAATGGCCACGCTGAAGGTACTGGGCTTCTACGACCGCGAGGTGCACCGGTATGTCAACAAGGAGATGCTGATACTGGCCGGCATGGGCATCGTCGTCGGTCTGCCGCTCGGGCGCGCGGTCGGCGGGCTGCTTACGGCGGCGCTCAACATGCCCGCGTTGTATTTCGAGGTGAGCGTGCACTGGTACAGCTATGTGATCGCCGCCGCGGCGACGATGGCGTTCGCGCTGCTCGTGCAGCTGCTCACCAATCCGGTGCTCGACCGCATCGATCCGGTCAGCTCGCTCAAGTCCGTGGAGTGAGCTGACCGCCACCGCCCTACTTGTGGTATGGCTCGCCGGCGTTGATTTTGTAGGCGCGGTACAGCTGCTCCAGTAGGATCACGCGCATCAGCTGATGCGGGAACGTCATCTTCGAGAAGCTGAGCCTGTAGTCGGCGCGGCGCAGGATCGCGTCGTCCAGGCCGATCGAGCCGCCGATGATGAGCTGTATGTGGCTTTCGCCGTGCAATCCGAGCTGGTTGATGTGCGCGGCGAGCCCTTCGGAGGAGAGCATCGTGCCGTCGATCGCCAGCGCGATCACATAGGCGTCGGGGCGGATGTGCTTGGCGATGCGCCCGCCTTCCTTGGCACGAATCTGCCGTTCCACGCCTTCGCTGGCATGTTCGGGGGTCTTCTCGTCGGCGACCTCGATGATGTCGAGCTTGCAGTAGCGGCCGAGCCGTTTGCTGTATTCGGCGATGGCGTCGCGCAGATACTGCTCTTTGACCCTGCCGACGCAAATGACGCTAATACGCATTATCCTGCTTTCTATCTGCCCGGAGGATTACGGAAGATACGCCGTCGTACTGCTCCGAGAGTCACGGCACGACGATACCGCGACTCTCAGAGTCCCTCGGTGGGGGATTGGCTGACGCTCCGCCAGTCAATCCCCCACCGAGGGCATTGGTTGATGTGTGCGGATACGGCCGTTCAAAGCCGAAGGCGTATTTCGTACGTCGAGCGCTGAGGAAAGGCCGTATACGCTCCATCAATCAATGACGCCGTAGAGGCGGTCGCCGGCGTCGCCAAGCCCCGGCACAATGTACGCCTTTTCGTTGAGTTTTTCATCGACGGCGCAGACGACGACCTTGAAGGCGATGGAGGGGTCGATGTGGTCTTGGACGTATTGGATGCCTTCGGGGGCGGCGATGATGTTGATGGCGGTGACGTCTTTGGCGCCGCGCTCGGCGAGGTAGTGGGTGGCGGTGACGAGGGTGCCGCCGGTGGCGAGCATGGGGTCGATGAGGAAGCACTGACGGCCGGTGAGGTCTTCGGGGAGACGGTTGGCGTAAGTGATCTGCTGGGTGGGGTGCTCTTCATCGCGCTTCATGCCGAGGAAGCCGACTTCGGCGGTGGGGATCATTTTGGTCATGCCGTCGAGCATGCCGAGTCCGGCGCGAAGGACGGGAACGATGATGGGGCGGGGCTGGCGATGTGCTTGCCGACCATGGGGGCGACGGGGGTTTCGATGGGCTTGTCGACGATGTCGAGGTTGCGGGTCGCCTCGTAGGCTTCGAGCATGACGAGTTCGGTGACGAGCTCGCGGAAAGTGGCGGATGAGGTGTTTTTGTCGCGCAGGACGGTGAGCTTGTGTTCCACCAGCGGGTGGTCGAGTACGTGAAGTTCCATGAGTACCAGCGTACCCGGTTATCTCACATTCTGGATGGACGCAGCGTGTTGCTTATGTGACGTAATGGTCAAGATGTGCAGTGAGGTCGGACTGCAGGAGCCGAAGGCGGTTTCGACGGCGACGACATCACCAAGGCCGCGCCGAACCAGCGCATCCGCAAAGGCATGGCGTTCGTGCCGCAGGGGCAGCAGTCGTTCGGCACGATGACCGTCGACGAGAACCTGCATGTGGTCGCCGACCGGTACGGGTCCGAGGCGAAAACGCGGTACGACGAGGCCGTGACGATGTTCCCGGTGCTCAAGGAATTCGCCGTCGAACGGGCGGATCGCTACTATGTGCTGGCCTCCGGGCGCTTCATCGCCACCGGCGAAGGCGGTCCTGCACAGGTTGAGGCCACCAAAGAGGCCATGCGCGTATAATCGCGCTCTCAAAACTCGCAGATACAAAGCTCTTTTCGAGCGTCAATCGTTATACCTGCGAGTTCTGAGAGCGCCTATTGCAGAGCCTTCATCAAAGAAGCCACATGACCCTTCGCCCGGACGTTGTAACGGGCGATTTCTATCGTGCCGGCTGCGCCTGTAACAGGCACGCTGATGACGAATGTCGAGCGGATCACGCCTATGTGCGTGCGCCCATAGAGCTTCTTTTCGCCGTACGCGCCGTAAAGCCGATGCACGGTCAGGTCCGCGTCCGACAGCAGCGGGAACGACAGGTGGTCCCGCTCGCGGAAACGCTGCAGCTTGTCGATTGGGTCCTTGGAGACGCCCAGCACAGTGAAACCGAGTGCGGTGAGCCGGGCAATGTTGTCGCGGAAGTCGCATGCCTCGGTGGTGCAGCCCGGCGTCATCGCGGCCGGATAGAAGTACAGCACCACGCGCTTGCCCTGCGCCAGCAGCCGCGACAGCGTGACGGAGGTCTCACCGCCGTCCGGGTTGACCGCAGGCAGGGTGAAATCAGGAGCGGGCTGGCCGGGGGTGAGTCGCGTGGGAAGAGCGGGCTGGCTGGATTGTCCGGGCTGCGGTGATTGGTCATTTGCGTGATTTTCTGTCATGATGCGTGCCCTTTTACCTCGATGCCCATGTGTGCCACCACTATCGCCGTCGTGGTGGACAGTCGCGCGACCGCGTATAGTCGAATCATGCAATGGCTGCACAGGATAGGCGAGGCGATTGATTCGCTGGTTGCATGGTGGCGGCGCTCGCTGATCGGGCGGGTGATTGACCGGTATGTGTCGCGGCGCGGGCCGCTGCTGGCGAACGGGTTGGCATATGGGCTACTGTTCGCGTTCTTCGCCGGCGTATGGATCGTGGTCAGCGCGCTCGGACTGGTGGTGACCGGGAGCGAGGAGATGCAGAAGGCGCTGCTCGCGATGCTGCGCACGGTGATTCCGAGCGTTTCCGATTCGCTGTTTTCCGCGTCGATGCTGAGTGGAATCTCGCATACGCTGACATGGACCGGTCTGGTGACGCTGGCGGTGTTCTGGTGGACGGTCACCGGTTGGATGAATTCCCTGCGCAATGCAGTGACGACCATGTTCGACGATTGCACGCAGGAGCTGAACGTGGTTAAGGCGCGATTGCGCGATACGGTCGCTGCGATCATGGTGGCGGTACTGTTCATATTGTCGACCGCGGCGGGCGTCGTCTCTGGCGGCCTGATGAGACTGGTGTTGCGGGCGCTTGGCATCGCCGATGATTCGCTGCCGGGCGCGCTGTTGCTGGAATCGACCGGTTTCGCTACCGGCGTGTTGCTGAATTTCGCGTTGTTCATGCTGCTGCTGCGCGTGGTCGCGCACATACGCGCGGGCAAATTCACGCTGGTGGGGGCGGCGCTTGGGGCTCTGGCGGTCGCGGTGATGCAGCTGCTGGGCGCTCGTCTGTTGACGGGTGCGTCGCGCAACCCGATGCTGGCGCCGTTCGCAGCTATCATCGGCGTGCTCATCTGGTTCAACTTGGTGGCGCAGGTGATTATGATCTGCGCGGCGTTCATCGCCGAGTGCCGGCGGGGGGGGGCGGGGAGAGCCGGAGCTAGCTACATCCGCTGTCAGCCGACAGGGTAACTGGCACCAAGCATTGCCGGATACGATATCGTATGAGACGGCTGCGAGCTTCATCGCAGGTCGCAAGGTGCATGTCTTTCATGAGATGTGCCGTAGAGCATATGACGAGAGGAGAGTTCCCATGGCGATTGATGTATATGGTGCAACATGGTGCGGCGACTGCCACCGTGCCAAGAACGCGCTCGACCGGTTCGGCGCCGCTTACACGTGGCACGACATCGAGCAGGAGGAGGGCGCGGCCGACCGTGCCGTTGAGATCAGCGGCCAAAAGCACATCCCGGTCGTGCTCTATGGCGACGGGTCGTTCCAGGTCGAGCCGTCCGTCGTGGACATCCAGAACAAGCTCAAGGAGCTTGGCCTGCTCGGGTGAGCGGTGAGTGGCTGCGGCGGTGGCGAACGATGGCGGGCGGCTGATGGCGAGGTGCGGTATCGGCTGTCCGCCATTGAACACGATGCATCAATTCGCGCCTTATGGTCGGCGCTTTTGCAAAGTGAGGACAGCATCGTTGCTTGATTTGACCAGATTCTATCCGTAGGCAGAAAGGGCACTTGCGCCCGCAGCGCGAACACCTGAGTGCCGCCTTCCGGCACCGCACCCGGACCACCAGCGCGGGAGCGGGACGCAACGGGGAATCGTCCACTGACACGTCCTCGACGACCATGCCTTTGACGTTCAGCAATCGTTTGAATAAGCTCTTCAACTAAGGCGCTTTCTTCGGTTGTATTTCTTGGTCGAATGTAGTATTGAATTCGCATGATATGGAAGCGCGACCGTCTCCCATGCCCCCGCAGGATAAGGAGCTTCAGCCTGACGGCCTCCGCGCCGTTATATCCATGTCGATGGGCGAATCGACGTGTCAGCGCATAAGGACATAGGGAAGAGCAACGACGAAGCCATCAGAGGAAGTGGAAACCATGGATGACGCCACCCCAGAGGAGAGCAAGCCCAAGGGTATTAAGCCCGCCAACCTCACCGCCATCATCATCGCGGCGGTGGTCGTGGCGGTGGCGGGTATCGGCGGCGGCTACGCCTACTGGACGCACCAAGAATCGACTGGATACCACGCGGCGGTCGAACAGGCCGGGAAGGCCGACAGGGCGCTCTCGAAGGCCGTGGACGAGGCCACGGCGACCGAGTACAAGGCTGATCAGCTCAAGGAGCCGAAGCTGCTGGGCAAGCTCGACGACGCCATCGGGAAGGCGAAGGCGCTCAAGGGCATCCCCAACGACGCCCCCAGCGAATGGCTGGCGTGGCGACTCGCCTCCGCGAGGCTGCCAGTTTCAAACGACGAACAACATGCCGATGACACTGAGGTGACCGTTCGGGAATATACCCATGAATAGCGACGCAAGTTGAGCGTGCGTGATGCTGACAATGTGGCTAGAGAGCTGTTACGGCTGCATCCCGGCATTTTCTCGTGACATGCCCCGGCTGCTTTCGAGTGGCCGGGATTTGTTGTATCCACCCCATGCGATTGTTTCATTAGTGCGACACGCCGAACTTGCGGCGGTGATGCACTTGTGTAACAATAAGTCATGTCAGCCAAGGAACTGACAAAGCGAGGTCACACAATGGGACTCACCGAAATAAGGAAGTCCCAAGGACTGACCCAAGAGCAACTAGCCAAGAAGTCGGGAGTGAACCGAGGGTCGATATCACGACTTGAGGCCGGCATAAAGCCCATAGGCAATGCAACATTCAACACCGTTGTCCGCCTGGGGGATGCTCTCGGGGTCAAGGACTTGCGGGACTTCCTCGATAACTAAAAAATGGGCCTTAGCGGCTGCCACCGCTAAGGCCCGGTGCTCAGTAATCATTGACCAATCTAACTAGTGGTCAAAGTCATTGATCTGACAGGCATCTGAAACACGAGCATGGTCAGCGACGACGGCACCACGGTGGTCAAAGTCATTGATCTGACAGGCATCTGAAACGCGTGGAAGTTGCGGGTGGCGACGGTCTGCGTGGTCAAAGTCATTGATCTGACAGGCATCTGAAACGCGACCCGTTGTTGCGGTTCGTGGACATGGGTGGTCAAAGTCATTGATCTGACAGGCATCTGAAACTGTGGACGTACAACCACGGCATTGTCCGCAGTTTTCAAAGTAATTGATCTGACAGGCATCTGAAACAGGCATGCACCAATAACCACTGCTGCCACGGTGGTCAAAGTCATTGATCTGACAGGCATCTGAAACCGACTACGTAGGACGCACACATGGGTGAATATTTGCTCGTTTCAAGGCCACTGTTATTGCCGAAGAAGGCCGATCGCGCTTTTTGACGATTATTGCGGTTCAAGGCCACCGTTATTGCGTATCAAGGCCACTGGTTGTTAGGCTCCTTTCACCATGCGAGGGACGTGTGGTGAAAGGAGTTACCGACAATGGTAAGGAAAATCAAGGCCAAGGCGATACTCCGCCTCAACGACCAGGGTCTGTCCGGGCGGGCGATCGCCAGATCGTTGGGGATTGCCAGGCGGAGCGTGGCCGAGGTGCAGGCCGCCTCGGCGGCCGCGGGAATCGCCTATCCGGACGTTGAGACGAAACCGGACGACGAGGTGTACTCGATGCTGTTCCCCGGCAGGGGCGAACGGGAAAGCGTGTACGAGCAGCCCGACTGGGCCAGGGTCCACCGCGAGCTCGCGCGTGTCGGAGTGACCCTGCGCATCCTGCACGGCGAGTACGCCGACGAATGCGCCGCCGCGGGCAGGCCTCGCATGGGTTACGACCGTTTCTGCAAGCAGTACGCCGCTTATGTGGCGAGGACCGGTGTGACGAGCAGGGTCGAGCACAAGGCCGGACGCACCATCGAGGTCGATTGGGCCGGCAAGACCATGCGGATCGTCGATCCGGTCACCGGCGACGTTTCGAAGGCGTACCTGTTCGTAGCGGTGCTGCCGTTCAGCCGGTACGCGTTCGTGGAGCCGACGCTCGACATGGGGCAGAACGCCTGGCTGCGGTGCCACGTTGCGATGTACGAGTGGTTCGGCGGCTCCACGCCACGTCTGGTGTGCGACAACCTCAAGACCGGCGTGATCAGCCATCCGCGCGACGGCGAGGTCGTGCTCAACGACGCGTACCGCTCCATGGCCGAGCACTATTCCGCCGCGGTGATCCCCGGACGCGTGCGCAGGCCGAAGGACAAGCCGTCAGCGGAGAACACGGTATGGCACGCGACCATGGCGCTGGCGGGAGCGATGCGCGACCGCGCGTTCGCGTCGCTGGACGAGCTGCGCGGGGCCGTCCGCGGGTGGCTGGACGAGTACAATTCCCGTCCGTTCCAGAAACGCGACGGCTCCAGACGGTCCGTGTTCGAGTCCGACGAGAGGCCGCTGCTGATACCGCTGCCGGGAACGGCGTACGAGGTGGCGGACTGGATATACGGCAGGAAGGTGCAGTCCAACTGCCACGTCGCGTATGCGCGCAACTGGTATTCCGTCCCGTACGCCTACGCCGGAACCGTCGTGGACCTGCGCGTCGGCTCCGACACGCTCGAGGTGTGGCACAAGGGCTCCAGGCTCTGCACGCACAGGCTCCTGCCCGCCACGGCGGCCAACCGATACAGCACGAACGAGACCGACCTGCCCGGGAAGGCCGGATGGAGGCAATGGGACCGGGAACGCTGCGAGCGATGGGCGAAACGCGTCGGACCGGACCGCGCGGACGTCGTCGGGAGGCTGTTCGCCGCGCAGCGCTTCGACGACCAGGGGGTGGAGCCCGCGTTGGCGGTGCTGCGGCTCTCGAGACGCTATTCCGAGCGGCGTCTCGAGAACGCGTGCTCGCTGGCCCTGCAGTCGGTCGCCTCGCCAAGGTACTCGCACATCAGGCCGATACTCGAGACCGGCCAGGACATGACCGGCGGGCTGACGGAAACATCCGATGACGGCGCCGGCGGCTGGGTGCGTGGCGGCGACTACTACGCGAACATGGGCAGGTGAGCGCGATGATCATCGATTCCGAGACCAAACGCAAACTGCGCGAGATGAACGCCGCCGAACTGCTCGACGCGTTCGAACGGCTCGACGAACGGACCGTCATGCCCCTGAACCATGCCGAGGTGGTCGGCCTCGCGGTCGACAACGCGTACGGCGGATACACCGACGCGAAGATCCAACGCCTGGTCAAACGGGCGGGACTGCGCTATCCGCAGGCCGACCTGCGCACCATCGACCTCGCCGAGGAGCGCGGGCTCGACCGCGGCGTGCTCGCCGGACTCGACGCCGGCAACCACCTCGGACAGCGTCTGAACGTCGCGTTCCAGGGAGCCACCGGATCGGGCAAGTCGTTCCTGCTATGCGCGTTGGTGAAATCCGCGTGCAGGGGACGCCACCGCGCCTGCTACATACGGATGCCCGACCTCGCGGAACAGGTCGCGGCCGCGGCCCTCAAGCCGGGAGGTCCGGCCAAGCTCGTGCGCAAATACTCCACGTACACGCTGCTCGCGCTCGACGAATGGCTCGTGGACAAGCCCGACGAGCAGTTCAGGCGCTTCCTGCTTGAGCTCATGGAACTGCGCTACGACAACGCCAGCACCGCGTTCGCGACCCAGCTGGCCACCAAGGAATGGCACAGCCGTCTCGGCGGCGACACCATCGCCGACGCCATCCTCGACCGCATCGTGCACAACACGGTATGGATCGACACCGGCGAATTCAACATGAGGCAACGGCACGGACAATCCATGCTCGAATCCTGACCAAAGGGGGTCAGTGGCCTTGAACCGGTCCGCCACTGGCCTTCTTTGGCAATAACGGTGGCCTTGAAAGGGAATAATCAGTGGCCTTGAAAGCTGCAAATATTCACATGGGCTCGCGTGGTCAAAGTCATTGATCTGACAGGCATCTGAAACCACATATACGGAGCGCCTCGTTTTCGACCAGTGGTCAAAGTCATTGATCTGACAGGCATCTGAAACACATGCACTATGCCGACCTGACCGGGG
>SKEY01001040.1_pt1 | contig 39103 bp, 44 predicted proteins | sample 4843871 | NCBI WGS metagenome assembly SKEY01 (sample SAMN11008797, study PRJNA524170) | human gut metagenome | biome: Human fecal sample; material: Feces; isolation source: fecal sample from pouch patient p36 | host: Homo sapiens | place: Israel: Tel-Aviv | collected 2016-12-04 | reverse complement strand
AGCCTGTCGGTGAGTGCCGTGAGGATGCCGGAACATACCGCTGTCTGCCGGAGCCGGAAGCGGTGCTGACGGAGGCGGAAGAAGAACGCCTGAACGAACTGATGACGCGTTACGACGCGCTGGAAAACCAGTGTGAGGAATCCGACCTGCTGGAAGCAGAAATGAAGCTGATTGACTGCATGGCGAAGTTCAGGGCGTGGACGCCGGAGATGCGTGCCGGAAGTGGCGTGGTGGTGTCCTGGCGTTATGGAAACGTCTGTGTCCAGCGTGGTGTGCAGTTGCGCAGTGAAGATGACGCGACTGATGACGCTGACCGCACGGAACAGGTGCAGGAAAAAGCGTCAGTGGAGGAAATCAGTCTGCCGTTGCTGACGAAAATGTCTTCCGAACGCACGCTGGCAGTCCAGGCAGCACTGATGCAGCAACCGGACAAATCTCTGGCACTGCTGACATGGACGCTCTGCCTGAATGTGTTTGACAGCGGAGCGTACAGTAAACCAGCACAAATCAGCCTGGAATGTAAACATTATTCGCTGACCAGCGATGCGCCGTCAGGGAAGGAAGGTGCCGCATTCCTGGCGCTGATGGCAGAAAAAGCCCGTCTTGCGGCCCTGTTACCGGAGGGATGGTCACGGGACATGACGACGTTCCTGTCACTCAGTCAGGAGGTGCTGTTATCCCTGCTCAGTTTCTGCACCGCATGCAGCCTTAACGGTGTCCAGACCCGCGAGTGTGGTCGCACGTCACGCAGTCCGCTTGACTCACTGGATAGCGCCATCGGTTTTCACATGCGCGACTGGTGGCAGCCGACGAAAGCAAACTTCTTCGGACACCTGAAAAAGCCGCAGATTATCGCAGCCCTGAATGAGGCAGGACTGTCCGGTGCTGCACGGGACGCGGAGAAGATGAAGAAAGGCGATGCGGCTGAACATGCAGAGCACCATATGAAAGACAACCGCTGGGTGCCTGGCTGGATGTGTGCACCACGCCCACAGACGGATGCCACTGAACGCACCGATAACCTGGCTGATGCCGCCTGATGAACAACCACACCGCCCCGCCGGAGACGGGGCGGCAGCAAGGGAGATACCGTGATGAAAACTGAACTGACCCTGAATGTATTACAGACCATGAGCGCACAGGAATATGAAGATATCCGGGCTGCCGGAAGTGATGAACGCCGTGAGCTGACACACGCCGTGATGCGGGAACTGGATGCGCCGGACAACTGGACGATGAACGGCGAGTACGGCAGCGAGTTTGGCGGATTTTTCCCCGTCCAGGTCCGTTTCACGCCTGCCCACGAACGTTTCCACCTGGCGTTATGTTCACCGGGCGATGTCTCTCAGGTCTGGGTGCTGGTTCTGGTGAATGCCGGTGGTGAGCCGTTTGCGGTGGTTCAGGTACAGCGGCGGTTTGTACCGGAAGCCGTCAGCCATTCACTGGCACTGGCGGCGTCACTGGATGAACAGGGATACAGCGTCAGTGACATCATCCATATCCTGATGGCGGAAGGAGGTCAGGCATGAGCGCATGTTCACAGGCACTGGTTCCCCTCAGCACAGAGCAACAGGCCGCATGGCGGGCGGTGGCGGAGACGGAAAAACGCCGCCATCAGGGAAACACGCTGGCGGAATATCCGTATGCGGGGGCGTTTTTCCGCTGTCTGAACGGAAGCCGCAGGATTTCGCTGTCTGACCTGCGATTTTTCATGCCATCTCTGACTGCAGAAGAACTGCGCGGTAACCGTCTTCAGTGGCTGTATGCCGTCGATGTGCTGATTGAAACACAGGGCGAGGTCTGCCTCCTTCCCCTTCCCGGTGATGCGGCAGAGCGGTTGTTCCCGTCGGTGCGGTTCCGTGTCAGGGAACGCAGTCGCCATAAATCCGCGCTGGTCATGCAGAAGTACAGCCGTCAGCAGGCACGGGAGGCAGAGCAGAAAGCCCGTGCGTACCAGGCGCTGGTTGCTCAGGCTGAAATCGAACTGGCATTCCATTCACCGGAAACAGTCGGAAGCTGGCATGCACGCTGGAGTGACCGGGTGGCAGAGCATGACCTGGAAACACTGTTCTGGCAGTGGGGCGAGCGTTTTCCGTCACTGGCCGGAATGGAACGCTGGCAGTGGCAGGATATGCCATTCTGGCAGGTCATTGCAGAGGCTGGTATGGCGGCAAGGGAGGCCGGTCATGCTGTCCGTGAGATGGAACGGTGGATGGTGCCGAACAAACTCCGGGAGGCGGCGTGATGCGGCAACAATCACACGGATTACCCGTAAACAGTCTGAATGAGCGGGTTATTTTCAGGAAAAGTGAGTGTGGTCAGCGTGCAGGTATATGGGCTATGATGTGCCCGGCGCTTGAGGCTTTCTGCCTCATGACGTGAAGGTGGTTTGTTATCCTGTCGTGTGGCAGAAGGACAAAAGCCCCGTAGTTAATTTTCATTAACCCACGAGGCCTCTGCATGTCTAGTCCACGTCAGTATGGCCTCTTACCGTGCAAATTGCAAGGAGGAGTAAACCATGAAACTACCGGGAAACGCCCTTATCTGGTGCGTATTAATCGTGTGCTGCACGTTGTTGATATTCACACTCCTGACCCGGAATCGCCTGTGCGAAGTCCGGCTGAAGGACGGATACAGGGAAGTTACGGCAACAATGGCTTACGAATCCGGCGGTAAGTAGCAACCCGGAGGCGGGCGCAGGCCCGCCTTTTCAGGGCTGATGCTGGTCTGACTGCACTGAAGCGCCTTTATAAAGGGGCTGCTGGTTCGCCGGTGGCCCCTTTCTCCTTGCTGGCATTGTACGGGCATGAACAACCAGACTGCCGGGAAGGCTGTTTCCCTCCGGGAACGGGAATGAACGAGCGCCTGCGGCGCTCGTTCTTTTCCCCCGCCTTCTCTGGTTATGGCCTGTCGGAAATGACATCACCTTCCCTGTGATTATTCTCTTTTTCCTCCTGTTCTGACTCTGATTACTGCTGCCCTGATTCCTGTCTGTTTTGTTCTTCTCCTGACTGTGCCTTTTCCGGGCGTCCCCCTGGCGGGGCGGGCTGTCGTGAACGGAGCCAGCGGAGCTGTCTCCGCCCTGGCGGGCTTCCATCCCTGACGCAAAACCCCGGGCTTGCAGCGACCGTTCCGGTCGCGCCGCCTCTGTCGCGCCGTGGCCTGCGCTCCTGGCATCCCGGCAAAAGGCCGCCGGGATGTGAGGGGCAACGCCGTTTCGCGCACGCGCTCTTCGTCGTTGCGGCGGGTCCCTGCCCGTTGTTGTGTCCGGTGCCATACACCCGTTTAAGCCCCTGTCGCCGGGGGCAAAGACAGCCACAACCGTCTCCGCCAGTCCTGGGGTGAAATGCACATCCCGCAAAACTTTTTGCCCAAAAGCAGGCAAAAACTTTTGCGGTCTGCCCCCGGACAGTCGTTTCCGGCCGTGGCAGTGATGCCCCTTGCGGCGAAGGTTCTCAAACGGGTGATGGGGGCTGAAAACATCAGATGCAGGAGGAATTATGAGCGCATTTTCTTTTAACACCACTTATCAGCAACCGGCGATCAGCAGAAGGACGCAATCGCACAAATCGACATCATGCAGAGTCGTGCTGTTCAGGCAAATCTTGTATACCAGAGCAGCCTGGATGCGGAAACGCTGATGAAACAGTTAGGGCAAATCAATGATGAACTGGGGGCGCTGTTGGATAGCCTGGAAAATCACACGCCAGTTATCAGAAAAAAAGCCAGTGATTTGAGTGCACTGATGATGCTTTTCAGCCAACAGGCCGGTCAGCCCATGACCAGTCCGGTGTGATGATTTTTCCCCTGATTGTTGTCAATTTGTTAATAACAATCAGGGGCAGGAAATTAAGCGAAAAAATTTTTGACTTATTTTTTCTTTCAGCGAGAAGTGAATATTATGCGACTGGCTTCCCGTTTTGACCGATATAATTCCATTCGCCGTGAGCGCCCGTTAACGGATGACGAATTAATGCAGTTTGTGCCGTCTGTTTTTTCTGGTGATAAACATGAATCCCGGAGTGAGCGTTATACATATATCCCAACCATCAATATCATCAATAAGTTACGTGATGAAGGTTTCCAGCCGTTCTTTGCCTGTCAGAGTCGGGTTCGTGATTTGGGGCGTCGCGAATACAGTAAACATATGTTACGTCTTCGCAGGGAAGGGCATATTAATGGGCAGGAAGTTCCTGAAATTATCCTGCTTAATTCACATGATGGTTCATCCAGTTATCAGATGATCCCCGGAATTTTTCGTTTTGTCTGCACAAATGGCCTGGTGTGCGGGAATAATTTTGGTGAAATCCGCATTCCGCATAAAGGCGATATTGTCGGGCAGGTTATCGAGGGAGCATATGAAGTGCTCGATGTCTTTGATAAGGTCACTGGCGCTAACAGAGGCGATGAAAGAAATTCATCTTAACAGTGACGAGCAACATTTATTTGGCAGGGCTGCACTGATGGTCAGGTATGAGGATGAAAATAAAACGCCAGTGACGCCTGAACAAATAATTACCCCCCGTCGTCGGGAGGATAAACAGAACGATCTCTGGACGACCTGGCAGCGGGTTCAGGAGAATATGATAAAAGGTGGATTACCGGGAAAAAGTGCCTCCGGTAAAAATACAAGGACAAGAGCCATTACAGGCATTGATGGTGACATCCGAATCAACAAAGCATTATGGATGATTGCCGAACAGTTCAGGGAGTGGAAGTCATGATAATATAAGTAAAGCCCCGAAAAAATTTCTCGGGGCTTTACTTATATTATCATTCTGCGGCATTGCTGTGTCGTCTGATATGCCTCAATTTCATCAACTGGCTTTCCGGTCGTCTGTAAATATTGTGCCCGCGAAAAATGGTCTGGCAGGAGGCTGCGCAGTTACTGGGTATATATAAGATGGGTTCCCGCTTCGCGGGGCTTCGGCCAGTCAGCATTATCACTCATATGATATTTTTGTGTGTGGCCTTCCATGCCGCTGTCGCGGCATAACATCTTTCAGTACCCTCGTTTGTTCTTTATATTGCGATAAATGTTCTGTATTTTTGTAGCATAAATTTTTCTGCGTCGTTCCTGTTCCTCTGTGTTGCGAAAACCGGCATTGTAAGCACCGACAGCCCGCCACGTTACGCCCCACTTTTTGAACGCTATTGCCAGGTAATACGCACCGGTATAAATATTCATGCACGGGTCTGTAACCAGGTGTTCCGGTTTTATTCCGTAACGTGACAACTCCTTAAAATGCTGGGAGTCGATTTGCATCAGGCCGGAGCCATATCCCGTAACAGGATTAATGCCGATAGCATTAACCCTGTTACGGGATTCATGCCATGAAATCGCTCTCAGTAAATCGGGATCTATTTTGTAATCTCTGCCAGCAAGTTCAAAACAGTCAGAGGAATATGTATTTCCTGTAAACATTATGAGGATAATGGCGATAATCTTATGCATGCATTTACTATTTATAGTGTCAATACTATGGCGTGAGCATGCCATTTTTGTGCTTTACAGGCAATGCCCCGAAATTCCGAATCAGCCCCGGGATGCTTTTTGCCTCATCTCTCCTCTGAAAGTATTTTCCTCACACATCACGCAAAACTGTGTTTTGCATGATTTGTCTTTAAAATCAGCGCGTTAAAATTATTTTATGTGGCAAATTTCGAGTTTTTTAGCTATACGCAGCACTGTAACGGTGCTTGATTGTGGCTGGGTTAGACACTATAAGCAGCACTGTTACAGTGCTAATTCTTATTAATCATAATGTTACTGAAATACAGGCACTGTAACGGTGCCTGTTACGGTGCTGGATTGTGGCTGGATTTTGCCTGTGCAGTGCTGCTTACAGTGCCTGATATTGATGCTATAGTGCCTGTTATGGTGCTGCGGTGCTGGATCAGGCACTGTTGCTTGTTTTTTAAACGGTGCTGCATCAGGCACTGTAATTTTGTAGCAGGAAATATTTAATGCCGAGACAAAACGTTTATATGAAACAAAAAACACTTGATGGTATTCGTCAGCTTGTTGATGAAAGACTGGCTGAAGGAGCCACTCCGGCTGATGTTAATATGTCAAGTGTCTGTTCCGAATTGCTGGAGACAGGATTACGCGTTGTACAGCAATTAAAAAAGCGTGAACAGGAAGAGGAAAAAAATGGCGGGTTAACTGATGAGGAATTGTTTCGTAAGCGACTTCTGGAAGAATGTATGAAGAGTCGCCTTACCACTCAGGCTATTCTTAATTGTATGTTTGATTTAACAGAAATAAAGTCGGATTCGCGTCATAACTATCATGAGATGATTTCGAAGTTTAAGCAGGAAATAAAGGAATCGTTGCAGGAGTTTTTTCCTGAAAAAGAATGATGGATATTGAATCAGGAAAAAGTGTTTGATAAAATTTGCATTGAAAAAATAGTTGGCAATGTCTAACTATTTTTAAAATTTAACTGAGTCGCACTGACAGGGGAGTATCGATCCCACTGCCAGTGCTAACCACAATCTAGCCACCTTTGGAGGAACTAGTTATGGCTAAACACAACTCTATTGATCTACCTGCTGGATCTCAAGATCTTTCCTCACATTTTTATCAATATCATCGCCAGACAGGCGGTATCTGGTACATTAAAAATAACAATGGACAATTTTTAGATTGCAGTAATGATTTTCTGCGCATTTTTTGTTCCCTGAATGATGTAAGTCAAGATGAGTTTTTACAGAATCAGCCTGGAAATTTATTCGGTTTTTACGATAGGAAGCTAAAAGAGTATGAATGTCTTACTATTGCGGAGAATAAAATAAAAATATTGTTGGTTTCACTTTTATCTATAGACAGGACGTGTCCCTATATTTGCACATTAAAACCATTTCTCGACGGTGTATATGTAAAAATTGATACTTTACATTTTCTCGGGACAGAGAGGAAAATAATAGATGCGATATGCAATATCAATAAGAAAAATATTAGTGAATTATACAAACACCAACGATTCTATGGTGTTAATCCTTTCTTGGATCTTGATCCTGATGACTGGCTTGTCGCATGGCTAATGTCTGCCAGAGTGTCACAAAGAAGTATCGCTGAATTTATGAATGTTAATGTAAAAGCGATAGAAAAAAGAGCTTCAACAATATATACGCATTTGATTGTTGAAAATTATGAAAACTTTATATTACTTTCTGATTTATATCAGTGGAGTAAATTTATTCCGCCACGCATATCTATGTCTCCAGTATTAAATGAAGTTTGCTTGATATAAATCAAAAATGTTCGACAATTGTCCTGCTAGCTAAAATGTTTTTTTTATGAAATCATTCCCTCTCAGTTATCTGAGGGGGTTTTATGTCAGAAGCAAAGAAGAAAAAAAGTGTCGTTTCAGTAACACTTCTTCTTCGTCGGGAAACTAATGAAAAACTTGTTGCTGCTGCAAAAGCAGCAGGACGATCAAAGAGCCTGGAAGCGACATTACGTCTGACTCAACATTTGAATTCTGTTCCTGTTCTTGGAGAGAACAGTTACTGGGAGATCCTTTTACCAGAAGACAAGTGATTTTCTGTTTTCTCTAAAACTGTATTTACACATTTTCTCCGTAGCGGGAGTTTAAATATCAGCAATACTCTTTTGCCTTTTGCGGAAAAAGAGCTTCTTTTGCATTTGTTATGCCCTGTTATTTACGGGCAGGGACTTTTGCGCCCCGCAGACCGTATTTCCCGGTCACGATCGGATTTGCACCCGAGGGCGGTAGCGTGTCTGAAGCAGTCCGGAGTTTCATTCTGTATATCCACTCCCGGGTATTCAGAGGGCAATTCCGCCCATATAACTTTTTATTGTCCGTTAAAGAGGAATTTATATGGCTGAAATGACGGTTTTAAATAATGTCATGGCAACGTCTGCGAAAAAACGTAAGCCGGGTTTGTTGTCACGTTGTTTGGCTGTTGTTAATAAATCAACTGCCAAAGCCCTGGTGAAATATGTGGCTGCGCCGCTGGCTCTCTGGCTGGCGGCACAGGGAATGGCACAGGCAACGGATCTGGCCTCAGCCGGTAAAGCAGACGTGGAAGCGACCTTTGGTCAGGACTCCACGATGATTTATTACTTCATGATCGCCGAAGTGTTCCTGGTCTTTATGCTCTATCTGCGTAACCACAACCCGGCAACCTTTGTGTTGATCCCGGTATTCATCGTGGTGACCAAAGTCATTTTCTCCATCGTTGGTGGCTGATTTCGGACATCACACAGAGAGATGAAGGTATGCGTGATGACGTGGAAGAACGTTACATCTTCCCTCAGACGCTGACCGAACAGAAACGCCTCATCGGGATACCTCTCGATGAGGCTACCGTTGGACTGACTCCACCGTGTATCGGGATTTACTTCAACCAGAGTCTGGCCGGTTTGATTGTCGGGCTTCTGTTCTGGTTTGCGTTAACCCACTTCAAAAAGGGAAAGGGGACATCCTGGCTTTTTAATATGTGTTACTGGCATCTGCCAGGACTGAACAGTCAGTTTAAGGTGCTGCCGGAGTCATGCCGGCGACTGTGGTTAAAATAAGGAGAGATTTATGGATCTGAGCGCACATCGCTCAGCCCTGAAGTTCACATCCCTGACATTTGTCATCCTGTTGTTTTTTCTTGGTCTGAGTCTGGCCGCTAATGTCCTTGCCTGGTTACGAATTGAAGATCTGGAGCGGGGACAGAAAGAAACCTACATCCCCATGTTCTTTAATCAACCGTTTTCGCTGTCCCGTAATGTGGCTGATGCCAGCTATCTGCAGCAGGTGGCGGAGTCGTTGATGTTTCTGCGACTTAATGTCACGCCGGAATCGGTAAAAGCCCAGCATAAGGCCCTGCTGCGTTATTTCGATACAACAACCCGCCCTCAGATGAAAGAGATTCTGGATGGTGAGGCCAGTCAGATTATTACCAACAATGCCAGCTCTGCGTTTTATATGACCGGGATTGATGTGTATCCGAATGCCGGGGTGGTGGATTTCAGGGGGACGCTGAAGACGTGGATTGGACGGCGCGAGGCATTGCCGGAAGAAAAGGCATACCGGCTGGAACTGGGTTACAGGGACGGGATGACAACTATCCGGTCATTTAAGGAACTGGTGAATGAGAAAGAAAAACCAACGAAATAAATGGCGGACTCTTCCGGGGATGGCCGCATTGCTGTGCGGTCTGGCCGGTAACGTACAGGCCGCACCGATGGCACAGAAACCCGTACAGGTTCCGGTTTCACCTGATGCACAGGCCCGTATTGCGCTGAGCAACACACAGCCTAACCTGCTGGTTGTTCCCGGCGATCGTATTGTGGGCGTGGACAGTGCGCAGGGAACCTTCACGAATACCGGAGAGTACGGACAGACAGGTATTGCAAATGGTGGGGTGATCCTGATGACGGAGAAAACCGCGCCCTTCACGTTTTATATCCGTACCGAAGGTGGCCTGGTGGTCTCCGTTATCGGGCAGCCTCAGGCCCGGGACGGGCGGGTGGTACATCTGATAAGTGAGCGGCCGGTTCGCCACCAGGCTGCCGCTGCCTGGGAGCGCAGCCATGATTATGTGGCGTTACTGGTTGATGTACAGAGGACGCTGATGAAAGGCGATATTCCCCCGGGATACGTCTTTTCTCCGATCGTGGCCGCGCCAGTGTTTTCACTGCCTGCCGGACTGATTGCCCGGGCCGACGGCATGTGGAGTGGTGATCTTCTGCGGGTATATCGCTACCGGATAAGTAACAGGCAACAACATGCGGCAGTGTTATCTGAATCTCAGTTCAGTGCGCCGGGTGTGCGCAGTGTGGTGATTTATCCCCGTGCAGAAACCCTGTTACCCGGAGCGACCACCGATGTCTGGGTGATGGTCGGACAGACGGAGGCACGGGATGGCTAATATCAATCAGCTGGTTCGTCGTAAACAAAACCTCAGAATGGCGCTTATTGGTCTGGGGATCAGTGCAGTGGGTGGGGCCGCCTGGTATCTGTCTTCCGCGCAGCATGCAGGAAAAGCAGCGCAGGCGCAGCAGCAAAAAGCGCCGCCGCCCAATATGACCGGTGTGGTCTCACAGACCTTCGATAAAAAGGTGTCTGACGCGGCGGTTGCAGATATCCAGCATACCGCCAGTGAGGCGGAAAAGAAGCTGAAAGCGTTTGAATCCCGTCTGGCGAAAATGGAACAACGGGAGCAGGACTACCGGGCCAAAATTGAAGAGCAGGAGAATGAGCTGGCTATCCTGCGGGCCGAACAGGAGGCGATGAAAGAAAACAGCGCACCGGAATTACCCGCCGGGCAACCTGCACCTTCTTTTGGCCCGGGCGCGGCTGTTCCACCTCCAACCACATTTTACCCGCCGGGCAGTGGTAATGAGAGCGTAAATCTGGCACCAGTCACGCAGTATCAGGTGACACCAAAGCCTGAGAAAGGTCTGTCCTCAATGACCGTGGATTATGGTGAAAAATCTGCTGTCAGCAATAAACCACCTCTGCCTTATATCCCGTCAGCCAGCTTTGCGCCGGCGGTTGTTATTGAAGGGGCCGATGCCAATGCCTCCGTCACCGGTAACAGCGATCCGTCCCCGATGCAGTTCCGCCTGACCGGCCTGGTCAGGATGCCCAACGATAAAACGTATGATCTGACAGGCTGTATGGTCACTGCCGGGGCCTATGGCGATATCTCCAGTGAGCGGGCGCTGATCCGTACCGATCGTCTTTCCTGCCATAAAAACGGGCATGTGATTGATATGCCTTTTAAAGGCCATGTTTCTTTTAAGGGGAAGAACGGTATCAAAGGTGAGCCGGTCATGCGTAACGGCAAAATTATTGGCTGGGCATTTGCAGCCGGTGCCGTGGATGGTATTGGCAGCGGTGTGGCCAAAATTGGTCAGGAAACCCCGGGAGCGGGGGCTGTGGCCTCGGTTTCCGGCAGTTCAGTGATGAACAGCGCGCTGGGTGGCGGGGCATCGCAGGTCGGTAAAACGCTGAGTGATTATTACATCAAGCGGGCAGAGCAGTATCACCCGGTCATCCCTGTAGGGGCAGGAACGGAAGTGACGGTGGTATTTCAGGAAGGTTTTCAGCTGAAGTACACGGACGAGGACAAGGCATCCACGCCGGCGCGTCAGGCGAAAGCGGTGGTGGATAACGGTATTCAGGTATCACAGCAGATGCTGCAGGAACTTAATCTCGGGGATACGGTGCCTGCCATACAGACGCCCAAATAACGGAGAAAGAAATGAAGATTCTGTATCTGACACCCGCTGCACTGGCTTTATTGCTGAGTGGTTGTGCGGGAATGAAGAGTGAATTTGACTGTAATGCCACAGCCAGTAACAGCTGTATGACAATGGATGAGGCGAACAATAAAGCCCGCTCAGCCACTGAACGTTCTGAAGCAACAAAACAGCCCTCGCTTCCCCGCCTTGCCGCTTCCGGTTCGCAACCCTTAACCAGAACCGTCTCTTTTGCCGTAAAGACACCTGCAGGAGCACCGGATTCAGTGGCGTCACCGGCATCATCCCGGGCATCAGGAAACACAGCGACGGGGAGTCGCATTGTTCCTGACGGTGACAGTACACGCCAGAAATCCCGGCGTGTGGCGCAGGAGCCTGTCCGGTTACAGGCAACAACAGCCCGGATGTGGATTGCCGCCTGGACCGATGAACAGGATGTATGGCATCAGCCGTCACTGGTGGCCTTTGAGGTCACGCCGTCGCGCTGGTTACATCAGCAGGGGGATAAAGGGTGAGCAGGGAAAGACAACCTGAACAGCAGGAGGTAAAAGGCTGGCAGGTATTACTGTCGCAGCTGCTGGGTGGCTGGAAAACGCCGGATGGCAGCCAGCAGGCGCAGCAAATCCTGGATGAAATGGATTATCCGTCTTTCGCCAGTCTGCTGCCGTACCGCCGGTATGATCCGGACAGTGAGCTGTTCATTAATGCCAGAACGGCAGGGTTTATCCTCGAGTGTGCGCCGTTATCCGGTGCCAATGAGGCCATCAGTAAATCACTGGATTACTTTTTACGGGATAAAATCCCCCGTAAAGTTCCGCTGACATTCATGCTGGTTGGTTCTCCCTGTGTGCGTCCGATGCTGGAGCGTGGGCTGGCTGATTTCCGCTGGAAGGGAAAGCGGGCAGATGAATTCAATGCCATCACCCGTGCCTATTATGAACGGGCCGCCCTGACAAAATTTGCCAATAAAAAAGGCTATCCGCTGACGCTGCGCCATTACCGTCTGTTTGTCTCGTATGCGGAAGAGGTCAGCAGCCTGACGGAACAGAAGAAAACTGAGCTGAACCAGGTGGCCAACCGTGTTGTGGCTGGTCTGGCTTCTGCCGGCCTGTGGTCGACGCGGGTGGATAAACACGGGCTGGTTTCTCTGGTGCGCGAACTGGCCAATTTCCGGCATGGCAATACTGAACCCCCGGGCGGGGATGTGGCGGAGTTTGAGCCGCTGAATACAGAATGTATTGACCGTTCCCTGCGGCTGATGCTGCATCCGGATCGCATTGAACAGAGCCTGCAGTCACAACGTGGTGGTGAACGTGAGCGCACACGCATTCTTAATTTCATGCTGGAAAAAAATCCGGAGAAACCGTATGCCCTGTGGCAGATGGGGGACAATATCAGCAACGTCACGGACCCGCTGTGCACCATTTCCTGCCCGTTTGTGATGACGCTGGCGCTGGAAGTGGAGGAGCAGGCCGGTACCCAGCGGGAGGCCAACCGCAAATTTATCCAGCTGGACAAAAAGGCCAACTCCCCCTTTGCAAAGTTTGTGCCGTCGGTGAAAAAGCAGGCTGCAGAGTGGGGCGGGCTGCGTGAATCCCTCAGCACCAACCAGGATTCACTGGCGCGTTTTTACTTTAACGTCACGCTGTTCTGTGAGGACAGGGATGAAGTGGCGCTGGAAACGGAGATGACGGTGCTGAACACCTTCCGGCGTAACGGGCTGTCAATGTACATGCCGGAGTTTATGCAGCTGCGCAATTACCTCTCCGTCTTTCCGTTCATGATGCCGGAAGGGCTGTGGAGCGATATCTGTCGTTCGAATGCTATTCAGCGGGCACGGGCCAGCAATGTGGCCAATATTCTGCCGGTGGTGGCGGATAACCAGGTCTGCCTGCAGGGGCTGCCCATACCGTCTTACCGCAACCAACTTTCTTTTTTGAACCTGTTCGACCGCAATGCGGGGCTGGATACGGATAACAACAATCTCTCCGTCACCGGTACCTCCGGGGGCGGTAAGTCATTCCTGATGCAGGGCATCATTCGGCAGGTGCTGGACAGCGGTGGCCGGGCCTGGGTGTTTGATATGGGGGACTCCTACAAGGGACTCTGCCGTAATGTGGGCGGGGTATACCTGAACGCGCTCGACCTGCGCTTCAACCCCTTTGCCAACATTAAGGACATTAGAGCATCCGCCGAGAGTGTCCGCAACCTGCTGGTCGTGCTGGCCAACCCGTCCGGTAACTGCGATGACACCTTTATGTCGCTGTTACTGAAAGCGGTTAAGGAAGTCTGGGACCAGAAGGAGAACACAGCCCAGATTGACGATATCGTGCACTACATGCGGAAAGCGCTGGAGCAGCCGGAATACCGCGATACCACCACCGTGCGTTCGCGTATGGATGAGATTATCGTCGGTCTGGAAAAGTACTGCTCCTGGGGGCTTTATGGCGAGTACTTCAACAGTGAAAAGCCGTCACTGGATGACAATGTGCGTTTCTCCGTACTGGAGATGGGGGAGCTGAAGGACAAGCCTGACCTGCTGGCTGCGGTGATGTTCTCGATGATGATTTACGTCGAGCAGCGGATGTATCTCTCCGACCGTCAGCAACACAAGGTCTGTCTGATTGATGAGGCCTGGAAGCTGCTGTCGAAGGACAACAAGCGTGCTGAAGACTTTATCGAGAACGGGTACCGCACGGCGCGTAAATACAACGGGGCTTATATCACCATCACCCAGGGGATTGAAGACTTTGACGGGCAGAAAGCCAGTGGCGCGGCGAAAGCGGCCTGGGCGAACTCCTCCTTCAAAATCATCCTGCGTCAGAACCGCGATGCGTTCCGTAAATACTGCCTGGATAACCCGGAGGCGTTTAACCGCTTTGAGCGGGAGGTTATTGAGGGCTTTCCGGCAGCCCGTGAGGCGCATTTCAGTGCCTTTATGCTGCGTTACGGGGGGCAGACATCATTCCACCGCCTGCTGCTCGACCCTATCAGTCGCGTCATGTTCTCATCCGACGGTGAGGATTTTGACTACCGCGAAGCCGGACTCCGTGCCGGTAAAGATATCCACGACATCATCGGAGAACTGGCCTGGCGTAAGTTCCCGCAGGAAATGGAGACACTGACGGAATGGATAAAACACAATCACTGATTTCCTCTGCCGGTACACCGGAAAAATCCCCCGCTAAATGCTCCCGTCGCCGTCGTTATCTGAAGTCTGTCGTCGGTGTGGTGGCGGGCATAATCGTGCTGAATGCGGGGGTATCCCTGTTACTGACAGAGTGGCGCCAGCCGGTCATGGTCAGTTTTGATATGGCCGGAACCGTGAACAGTTTTATGTCACAGGCTGCGGCGCAGGCACTGGATGAAGCTCAGATAAAGGCGCTGACTGCACGTTTTAACCGTGCACTCTCTGACAGTCTGACGGCATATCAGCGTGATCACCGGGCCGTCATTATTGTGGCGCCGGCCGTTGTGGGTGGCGCAGAAGATATTACGGCAGAGATTCAGCAGTCAGTGGCTGCACGTATGGCGGAAGGGAAGTGAGTATGGCAGATGAAATCGAACGTTTTCAGTCTCATCAGGCGATGCTGGAAGCCGATCGCATACAACGTATCCGTCAGCAGTTAACGGGCATCAGTGCCCTGTTCTGCGATGAGTGTGGTGCGCCGGTCCCGGCAGAACGTCGCCGACTGATACCGGGTGTGCGGAAATGCGTGGGGTGCCAGGAGGTACAGGAAATTCAGGCCCGCCATTACAGGAGGTGGCAGTGAAGTGGATGTGGTGCGGGCTGCTGATCAGCCTGCCGCTGGCGGCGAAGGATCTGGGTGTGCAGGGTGACCTCTGGCCGGTGCAGGAGCAGAGCATGCTTTCCCTGATCCATCAACGGCTGGAGAGCATGGAGGCCAGCGGGCAACTGGCAGAGATGCAGACGCAGTTTAAGGAACGGGTGGTGCAGAACACGCTGCGTCCGAAGCCGGTGGAGGGGCTGCAGACAGACACCCGGTCGCACACACACCGTGTTGATCCGACAGTGAGCGTGACAGCCGATATGGCAGATCAGAACGGGCGCATTTTTGCCCGTAAAGGACAGCGTATTAACCCGCTGGATACCGTGTCATTAGCCGGTCCGTTGTATTTTCTGGATGCGGATGATGAACGACAGGTGGCATGGTTTAAGCAGCAGCCGGCAGAACTGAACCGTAAGGTGATACTGGTCGGGGGAAATATCCGTGATGCCACAAAGGCGCTGAACACGCGAATTTATTTTGATCAGGATGGCACCCTGAGCCGTCGCTTCGGGCTGACCTGGATACCGGCAGTGGTGCGTCAGGACGGGAGTTCACTGGTTGTCACATCGGCAGCTATGCCGGAGGGAAAATCGTGATAAGAAAGACGCTGACAGCCGCTTTGATTGCGCTGGGGCTGTATTCCGGAAATGTGCTGGCAGAAGACAAGGATAAAATGTGTGACGGGAATTTTGTTAACCCGATCAGCGATATCTGCTGGGAGTGCATTTTCCCGATGAGCATCGGAGATGTTTCGGTCTTTGACGGTGATGCACCGGATACAGATAACCCGTCCATGCCCCTGCAGATTTGTCCTCTGGTGCCGGTGGGTTACCGCATCGGCATGGCGATTGGGTACTGGGAGCCTTTTGCGCTGACGGACGTGACCCGTTCGCCGTACTGCATGGTTAATCTGGGCGGCTTCAATATTCCGGTCGGAAAAGTCGGTGCTGGTAATGCAGGACAGGAAGACAGACCTGTGGCAGGTGGTTTTTATCATGTGCACTGGTACAAATACCCGCTGACATACTGGCTGAATATCATCATGTCGATTGCCTGTCTGCAGCGTGGTGATCTGGATATTGGATATCTGTCTGAACTTGATCCGACCTGGGATGATGATGCGCTGTCGTTAATTCTCTCACCGGAAGCTCTGGTGGTGGCTAACCCGATTGCACAGGGGGCCTGTGCCGCAGATGCGATTAAAACGGTGAAGGGGAAACCCATCAATGCGTTGTTCTGGTGTGCCGGTTCTCACGGCAGTCTGTACCCGTTTACCGGTTTTATTTCAGATGAATTCAGCCCACAACAGTCGTCGGTGCTGTTATCGGAGCGTATGGCGTTCAAACTGCATCGTCAGGGGATGATCCTGAACAGCATCGGTGAGGATCAGAAAATCTGCAGGGAATATTACTCGCCGATTATGCCGAAAGACCGTTTTCGCTATCAGATGGTGAACATGCACCCGGATACGAAAGCCTGTCACCCGTTCGGGCGAACGGTGATGGCCTGGGAGGCCGGTCATGCGTCCCCCAATACCAAAAAGAACTACGGCTACCTGATCTGGCGTAAACGTAACTGCGTATTTTTGTGAGCAGAAAAATGACGGTAAAAACGATACTGAAAGATTGATATCTGAGGATGATTTTATGTTCAGTAACAGAATCAGAAGTGAAATTCATATTAGTGCGGATAACCAGGAAAACAGAAATTTCCATCATTCATATAAAAAGGCTGAGTTTAATTACCGTAATCAGAAAGGAAGTGTCAATGGAAAATATTCCGTTTTTTCGTAGGACATGGTCTGCTGCCAGGTATGTTGTTGCCTGTGTTCTGCGTGGGCTGTCCTGGTGTCTGATGTACACTATTATTCTGCCGCTGGGCACGATGGCTTTGATGGCTCTGCTGTTTTTATGGAAGAACAATACTACGCCGGGAAAATTACTGGCTCAGGAGATCGAATATGTAAGAGACAGAACACCAGCCGGACTATATCCGGTCCGATACTGTACGGATAATCTTGGTTCTGATTTGGCAATGCCTCCGTCTGTAACGTGTGGTTTTCGCCGGGGAGATGCGGCAGAGTATGCCAGGGAGACTGACCGTTCATTGATGCAACGAGGCTCTGCATTATGGGCAATACTGGCACTGGTATATGCTTCACTGGCGCTGTTCACCAGAAAAGACCCGGAGAACAAAAAACGTATCTGTGTTGCAAGCGCAGATAAATGTCTGAAGGATGTGTATACGGAAGATGCTTCCTTGTTGGAAAAAATCAGGAAATACCATGTTTATTTCCCTGATGACAGAACAAACAGAAACAACGGAGATAAAAATGAATACGCGTAATATTAATGTTATTACTTGCCGTTCTGTGTTGGATAAAACCGTATCAGATAATTTTATTCATGCTGTTCTCAGTAACTGCACCACAAGAATAATTCTTTCTGCACCTAAGGAATTCACTCCTGAATCGTTGTCGCACAATTTTAATATGGCCGCTGTTGGTGTGATGAAGAACGGTATGTCGAAGAGTTTATTTTCTTCTTCGGGAAATACAGCAGTCTTCGGACAACCCTGTGCAGGAAAAACGAATCTGATGGTCGAATTCATTTCTTCTGTTGTGGGGAATAATAAAAAGGAGAAGTGAAGTAGCCCGAGTTTAACGAACTGAGGAATATCTCCCCGGTAGCCTTCAGGAAAAAACATTATCAGATGATTGCTTAAAAAAGAACAAACAGTGATATCCGCTATTGCCAGTACACCTCACCCTCTGCTTTTGACTGTTTTCCGTAAATTTTAATCAGGAGTATTACTGTGTGGAAGATTGTCTCTGTGTGCAGCATAGCCATGACCTGCATGCTGTCACCCGGCATTGTCTGTGCTTCGCAGGACAGTGCGGCTTTTATTGAATCCCTGCGTGACCAGAGTGATATGTTGCGCCGGCAGGCCACTGTACCGGAGTTTCTGCAGCAGCCGATGCCCGGGAAACATAACGATGCGTGGATACAGAGTCTGACCCGAAAATCACAGCAGGCATCCGCCCGCAGTAAAAAAACACCGCGTGCGCTGTATTTTTTATCGTTTTCCATACCGGAAGAAGGCCTGATTCGCATGCTGCCGGAGGCCCGGGCGCTGGGTATCCCCGCACTGGTTAACGGACTCATCGACAATGATTTCCGGAAAACAGCAGAGGCCGTATTCCGTATTACCCGGGAGAAAAATACCGGCGGTGTTCAGATAGACCCGATGCAGTTTGCAAAATACGGCATCACATCCGTGCCGGCACTGGTAGTGACCTGTGGTGAACGGTATGACCTGATTCGCGGCAACATCCGCCTGAAAGCGGCGCTGGAGCGGGTGGCGAAGGAGGGGGAGTGTGCTCCGGTGGCTGAAGCGATTCTCAGGGAGAGTGAACGATGAAACGCGTTATCGTGATGATGCTGGCTGCGCTGACCACCTTTGGAACGGGATTGCAGGCCAGCGATAAATACGGTTCAGGGAAGCAGTTTGCGGACAGCCTGAAGGGAAATGGCTCAGGTGTCCTGAATAACTTTAAGCCGGGAGAGGTGATTCCCGGCTATACCGAAAATCCGCCGGAATCGGCGCATTACGGCGGAGTGACATCATCAAACTCAGCCAGCCTCGAGAGCGCAGGTGCCAGCGCCCTGAATAATTCGGAAGTGGGAAAACTGACGTCAGAAGTCATCATGAATCGTCCGAAAGACCCCATTTCCATGGATGCGCCATTTATCAGTGGTGGTTTTGATGTCCAGGATAAAGCCGATATCGTCACGAACGGCACGTATGACAAATGTGAAACCGTGAATGTCAGTAAAACGGAAATCACGTCGCATGTCTGTGAGCGGACACCGGCAGCGGAGCTGACCTGCACCCGTAAGGCCGGCATAAAGGATAACGTTGTCCGTAAGACAGTGCGAAAAACTTACCAGAAGGTTGTCACGCTTGGTTACAACGCCAGAAACGTAAAATGGAGTGGAGCATTCAATATCCCGGAAAAGGGGCGTCTGTTGCATGTGGCTGTCGATGGGGAACGGCTGGTTGTTCCATGGAGTTCAAAATGTGACAGGGAGAGTGTGACATATGAGTGTAAGGCTTCAGTTAAGGAAACACTCAGTATCATGGGAAAAGAACTGCCCATAGATATTCTCATGTATCCCCGGGAAGACAGTATCTGCTCCGGTGGCGTGAACACGCACTGTACATACCATACCCGGAACGGATGGGGGCAAATCCATCAGGCGTTTGATACCGATATGCAGGTTTCTGCAGGGCAGTCGTTTCCGGTAGTGAAAACATCAAAGACATTTAACTGGTACAGTAACCAGGAGTCTGTGCAGGTGACAATAACGCTGATGCTGGATGTTGAGGTTACCGAACATAAGCCTTCTGTGGAGTGGGTGGAAACCTGCCCGTTTAATAAGGCTGAAGAAGTCCTGCAGGGAAGTCAGTGCACGGAAGCCGGAGGGAACAGGACGATTAATATCGACGGGAAAACCTATACCGTTTACAGCGACTGCTGGGCCTGGAAAGACACGTATCTGAAACAGGAAGCGGATAACGGCAGTTGTGATGTGTATATGAAAAATCCGGCCTGTACGGTATCGCGCGTGAACTGCCAGGAGAAGAGTGGCAGCGCCTGCCTGCAGGAAGAAGTGACTTTCTCCTGCGAGAAAAAGGTGACCGGGGAAGCGCAGTTATGCAGTGGTCAGCTGGTTTGCGCAAACGGTGAATGTGACGCCATTGAGAACGGAACATCTGACGGTTTTGGTAAGGCGGTATCGGCGCTGGCAGCGGTGACAGCGGCCGCAAAGGATGTGGCTGCCATGAATGATGTGAATGTCCGGGCATTCACCGGTAAACCAGTGGAGTGCCGGATGGCCATTGCCGGATTTAACAACTGCTGTAAGGACTCCGGCTGGGGACAGGGCATTGGGCTGGCACACTGTGACAGTGAAGAAAAGGCGCTGGGGAAAGCCAAAGAGAAACTGCTCACCGTTTATGTCGGCACATACTGCTCGAAGAAGGCGCTGGGTGTGTGCCTGCAGAAGAAAAAGGTTTACTGTCAGTTTGATTCGAAGCTGGCGCAGATTGTTCAGGCTCAGGGGCGTAAAGGGCAGCTGGGTATCGGCTTTGGTAGTGGGAAACATCCTGACTGCCGGGGCATCACGGTGGAAGAGCTGCAGTCCCTGAAGTTTGACCGGATGGACTTCAGCAATTTCTACAGTGACCTGAATGCCGGCACCACCATTCCGTCAGACAGTGAACTGGCTGAACGTGTGAAAGAGCAGGTTGCTTCGGCGCTGCAGCAGGCCGCGGGAAAGGGACAGTAAGATGAGACCGGTTGTTTTACTGCTTATTACCTCGCTGGGGCTGCTGATATCCGGTCATGGGCGAGCGCAACGTGAACCGGTCCGCACTTATGTGGACGAACCGATAGTGGGCTGGCACTGGTATAACGAACCTCAGAAACAGGATGAGGAGGAAACGCCGCCACCGGCCACTGTTCCCCTGACATCTCTTCCTCCGACCGCACAGATGAAGGTCCTTCAGCGAATGACGGAGGAGCGGCTGAATACCGCCATTCTCTACCCGACGGTGGAGAATTTTACGGCTTACATGAAGATGCAGAACTTCTGGACCAGTCAGGCCAGCCGTTTCAGTGCCGTGGCCACCAAATCCCTGCTGCTGCATCCGGAGCTGGATTACAACCTGCAGTACAGCCATTACAACAGCACGGTTCCGCTGCAGCTGCAGGCTGACCAGAACCGTCAGGTGGCTGCCATTCGTCAGCTGGCCAGTCAGTACGGGCTGTTCTTCTTTTACCGGGGGAATGATGCACTGGATGGTGAACTTGCAAAGGTGGTGCAGCGTTTCTCTGACGAATACAACGTTGCGCTGATTCCGGTCAGTATGGACGGTGCCCGGAGCGAGGCGCTGCCGCAGACGCGTCCTGACAGCGGTCAGGCTCAGCGGCTGGGCGTGACGCATCTCCCGGCACTTTTCCTGGTTGAACCGGGGGCAGAGCGTTACCAGCCGCTGGCTTATGGCTTTATGACGCAGGATGACCTGATGAAACGATTTTTAAGTGTGGCGACAGATTTTGCGCCACGGTCGTGAACGAAACGGAGAGATGTATGACTCGCGAACGTTTTACTGAAAATCTGCTGATGTACCCGGGAATGGCGCTGATGGTTGCCTCCGTTATCTGGTTTTATCTGGCCGGTCTTCTGTCCCTGCCTGCAGAGGCTGTCAGTGATGAACTGGCATACGCCCTGTACCAGATGACGCTGGCTCGTGATGCACTGGCGATATTTGTTATCGGGGCGACGATGGGATTATCCGGTCTGGGGCTGGCTGCTTTTCATGCCTGGAAGAAATGGCACGCAGCACCGGCAGGAGAGCAGTGATATGTGGAAGCCGACCCTGACTGGCGTGTTGCTGATTGCTGCCGGTGCACAGGCGTCCACGCTGGAAGAGCTGCGCCAGCTTGAAGCGCACAAGACAACGCCGGGTAAGGCCAGCCAGGTGCAGACAACCGCCACTTCATCATCACCTGTGGCTCCCGCAGTTCCTGAGCGCCGGGATTACCGTCTGCCGGACGGCCGGGTGGTCAATCTGAAAAACTACAAACTGGTGTTGTTCATGCAGTCCCGCTGTGGTTACTGCCAGCAGTTTGACCCGTTACTGAAGCGCGTGACCGCACAGATGGGGCTGGATGTTTTCCCGTATACCCTGGACGGTATGGGCGATGTGTCTTTTCCGGATGCCATTCCGGCAACAGAAGCTGTGATTCGTGATATGTGGAGCAACATGCGACCGGTGACCCCGGCAGCGTTCCTGGTGGAAGTGAATACCCTGAAAACACTGCCATTGCTGTATGGCATTGTGGATGAGCGGACGCTCAGGCAGCGTATTGATGAGGGACTGGGATTTGCTGTTTCGACGAAGGGAAAACATGAAATAATGAAAAAACAAAAATAAATATTCCGCAGGAGCATAAAAAAACACATCTCACTGCCTGAATTAAACATTGTCTGCCGTTACCGGTGAAGCTGTATTCTGAATGGAGTGATGCATGAGTTTCAGAAAACCACAATATTGTATGGCGTATATGGTGTTAGCAATCAGTCTTGTTGGCGGCATTTACATTATATGCAGGGATTATCTGGCTTTTGTGTTTTTATGGGAGCGTATTACAGCACTGCCATTCAGATATTTCTTTATGATGGCTTTTCTTTTTTTATGCGCATTTATCTGTATGGGGGTTGCTTTTTTCAGCAGTATTTTACCGCACAATCAAATCAGCAGACGGGTGCTCTGGTGTTGTGTGGTCGTTTCAGTTGTTCTTCAGTGTGCCGGTATGTTACTGGTACAGGCGTGGAAGTGGCCTCTGCCGGTGCTGGCAGGAGCGCTGTTCATTATCCAATACCTTTCCTGTTATCTGGCCGGTCTGATACAGAGAGATATTCAGGACGAGAAACTGGATGATAAATTTCTTTACGTGTTTCCTCAGTTCTGGATACAGGTTCCTCTGACCGCAGTTGGATGGTTTTTTATGAGTGGATATTACTGATTTGGGTAGTTGTAGATAATATTTATCAGAAATGAGAAAGCACAGAGATGAAAAATATCCATTCTTTTGATTATGGGGGCAGGAGTGATGTGTTTGTTGATATTTTTAATAAGTGAAAGATAAGGTGGAGTTAAATGACTAAGGAACAAGCAATTCAACAGAAAATCAAACAAATTACCAGTGATATGAATAAACGGTATAAAAAGACAGATGTGTATATAGATTATGGTTTAGTTACTCTGGTTGCGGGTGGTTTACTGTACTACAGTATGCACCTGATATTTGACGTGTGGATCGATGACTGGATAAAAGAGCCTGCTGCTCAGTTTCATCGCCAGATGTGGAATGTGTTGATGTATGCCATCCCCTGGACGCTATGGGCTATCGGTGCAGGTTTTTGGGCGACATATGTACTTGCAGTTGCTGCTGTTTTTTCTACAGGGGCTATAAAAATACGTTTGCTGAAATACTGTTTGTCCAGAGAGAGTAAGAAGCACAATGTCAGCCATTGAGTGCCGATATTTGCTCTGTTTTTTCTCCTTCCCCCATCATTTCGATTTTAAGTCCTTGCGATTATGAACAGAAAATCTTCTTTCCTGCTCCGGCGGGTAACGTTGTCATGCCTGGTTGCTGCTGTGCTGGCGTTGCCTGCGCAGGCTGACGTCAATAATGACCTGAACAAATTCTTCAACAAGCTGGGCTTCGAGGGCAATGCCACCCGCGCAGCTGTCTGGCAGGGGCAGGCGGCAGGCTATGCCACCGGCGGCAATCTGTTCTTACGCAATCAGGTGAATACCCTGCAGATAGCCTCCTTTACTCCACCGCATATTACCGCCGGTTGTGGTGGTATTGATGCCTATCTGGGCTCCTTTTCCTTTATCAACAGCGAACAGATTGAACGTTTTGTAAAGCAGCTGATGGGGAACGCTGTGGGGTACTTTTTTGACCTGGCGCTGCAGACTGCCGTACCGGGGATGAAACAGGTTAAGGATTTTATGCAGAAGCTGGCCAGTGACCTCAACAACATGAATGTCTCCTCCTGTCAGGCCGCGCAGGGCATCATCGGCGGTCTGTGGCCGAAGAACACCGTACAGTCCCAGAAAATCTGTCAGGACATTGCCGGTGAAACCAATATGTTCTCCGACTGGGCTGCCTCGAGGCAGGGATGCACGGTAGGCGGTCAGATGAACAAGGTGCTGGATAAGGCGCCGGAAAACATGAAAGACCAGGTGATGCGTAATAAGAATCTGATGTGGGAGATTCTGAAGAAGAACGACATGATGAACGGCAACACCGAACTGATGGAGCTGGTGATGAACGTTACCGGAACGCTGATTTTTGATGATAAAGGCGAAATCCAGTTTATCGGGCCACAGGCTAATCACCAGGGACTTATCCGGGCACTGATGTATGGCGGACAGGCTACTATCTTTGGCTGTACATCCACGGGGGACTGCCTCAAGACACGCAACCGCACAGTGACGGTCAGCCAGAACAACAGCCTGAATCAGCGTGTGCAGAATATAATAAAGAATATCTCAGACAAACTGGTCAGTGATGACTCGCTGACCAGCCAGGAAAAAGGGTTTATTGAAAGCACCAGTGTGCCCATTCTGCGTTACCTGGTGGACCCGCAGATGCTGAACATCTCCACTTTCTACCCGTCACTTTCCGATTACATTGCCTATGACATCCTGCTGCAGTACCTGAACGAACTGCTGAGTCAGGCCCGGGTGCAGGCCGGCAGTAAAAACTTCCCGGAAGAGCAGATGAAGATGTTACGGGAGAACTTCTCTGAAGCCTCCCGCCAGCTGGAAGGGCTGCAGGCTCAGGTGGATGTGAAGGCGAACACGCTGATGGAGCTGGAGCAGCGCATGGGTTATCTGCGTCAGCAGGTATCCACGCAACTGATGAGTCGTTATGAGCAGAACCTGAACTATACATCTGTATCTTCTGCACAGCTGACGACAGGAGGTAACTGATGAGTATGGTGGATACCGTTTATGTCATGAGTGGCGGTGAGTTCTTCCAGGCGGCATTTAATGGCGTGGCCACGCTTATCGGCACATCCACATGGGACTCCCTGTTTCATATTGTGGGATTCTTCTCCGCGATGGCACTCTTTTTTGTTTATATCCGGGGGCATGACCCGAAGGAAGTGCTGAAGTTTATTGCGGTGTTTATTCTGATAACCAGTGTACTGGTTATTCCGAAACGTACCGTGCATATCATCGATATGACGAATCCCACACTGGTGCTGCGGGTGGATAATGTGCCGACCGGGTTGTCGGTGCCGTTCCGGTTTATCACCAGTATTGGTGGTTCCCTGACGAAAATTTATGACTCCGTGTTCCATACGCCGGATTCCGTGGCATACAGCAAAACCGGTATGTTGTTTGGTGCCACCCTGATGGCCAACACCACGGATGTGGTGGCGCAGAACAGTGACCTGGCGACGTTGCTGAAGGAGTATGTGCAGCAGTGTGTAATCGGCGACATTATGCTGTCGCACAAATACAGCATGGCTGAACTGATGCAGTCATCCGACCCTTATGAAATCATCTTCCGCAAACCCAGCCCGCTGCGTGGCGTGATTGTGCCACGTGGCAACAGCCTGGCGCAGGCAGGATTCCAGACCTGTGAGGCGCTGGCCAACAACGTGCTGAAGCGTGAACTGAAAGTGGATACGACAAAGGGCGGAAAGACCTGGGATTATTATGTTAACCGCTTCATTGGCCCCCGTGCCAGCGCCGATACGCTGTTCGGTCTGATGATGGCGGACAGCTATGGCTTCTACTATCAGGGCGGACGGGATGCCAGTGAAATCCTGCGCCAGAATGTGGTGATGAATGCCATAAAACAGGGTATCACCACCCATACGGCAGCCAGCGGCAACGTCGCCAGTCTGGTGAATATGGCGGACCAGTCATCGAACAGCAAAATGCGCCTCAGCTGGGCGGCGTCAGGTGGTCTGGCAGCCACATTTGTGCCGGTGATGCATACTGTCCTGATGGCCATGCTGGTCGGGATGTTTCCGATAATCATTCTGCTGGCCACCATTCACGGTCTGACACTGCCGGTACTGAAAGGCTATGTGTTCTCCCTTGTTTATCTGCAGAGCTGGCCACCACTGTATGCCATTCTGAACTACGCGATGGCGTTTTATCTGAAAGGCGAAACGAAGGGGATGAATTTCTCCCTGTCGAATCTGAACACCATCCAGCAGACTCACAGTGATATCGGGCTGATGGCGGCCTGGCTGTCAAATTCGATTCCGTTTATTGCTGCCGGTCTGGTGTTTGGTCTGTGGCGCGTGGTTTCGCAGGCAGGGAACTATCTGGGCTCATCCATTAACAGCACAGCCTCGTCTGCCGCTTCTCAGGCTGCAGACGGCACATGGGCATTCAATAACATGCAGATGGAGAACGTATCCGGCTTTAAATGGGATACCAACCAGTCCGTGCGTGACGGCCAGATGCTGACCCAGCATGCCAGCGGTGCGACGACAACAAAAACAGCGGGTGGTGGCATTCTGCATGATGGTAAATCGGCGATTTCCAGTCTGGCGACGGATATTCAGTTTGGTCGCATGCTCAGCAGCAGCTACCAGGCGCAACAGCGTGAAGCGGAAAGCCAGGTGCAGAGTCTCAGTAACAGCATCAGTCATGGCAGCCAGCTGGTCGGCAGTCAGTTGACGCAGTGGGCGCAGCAGCGGGGCAACAGCGATACAGTGGTAAGCGGTGCTGACAGCAGCCGGGCCACCACACTGACGCAGGCCATCAACAAACTGAACAGCGTGGCTGATTCACTGGCAAAACGTGCAGGTATCAGTACGTCTGAAGCGGTTACGGAGGTACTGAATAAATCACAGAGTGGTGATTTTACTGCCGGTGGGCATGGCGAAGTCGGTATTGATACCAGGAAAAATATTCTCGGAAAAGCTGTTGAGTTAACAACCGGGGCCAGTGCCAGTGGAAAGCTGTATACCGACATTAGCTATAAAGGTTCGGATCAGTCGTTGCATGGTATCAATTCGGATATCAGTTCGAAAACGGATCATGATCGCAGCCTGACAGCGCAGGAAACCAAAGATGTGCGTGATGCCATGGATGTCATTAATAACCATCGCACGACGGATAACAGCAGTCATACTGACAATGCCTCTTCGTCCCTGTCTGAGCAGCTGGCCAGCAACCTGAGCGATTTGCAGAGCCAGATTAAGCAGTATAATGATGCACTTAACCGCAGTCATGAATATGCACAGATGGCCAGCTACGCAGAGAATAACAGCGCGAGTATTAACAGCAACTACAGTCAGGAGTTTGTTAACTATGTGCATCAGTCTGCTCCGGGACGTGCCACGACCGTGCTGACCGATGCCGGAAATCCATCACTGCGGGCCGAGCGGGAACAACTGGCGCAGGCATTTGTGGATGAGAAACTGAAACCCCAGCTGGAGCAGGAGTTCAGGGAAAACCGGTTGCGGGCTTCAGAAGGAATGGGCAGTGTTGCGCCGACGACGGATATGCAGAGTGACCTGAAACGAGCGTATGCAGAGAATTTTGCTGATATGCAGCAACGGGCTTCCGACGCATCGGTTCAGCGTGCAGAACAGATCCAGAAACAGGTACGTGATACCCGTCAGACTGTGGAATCACAGGTGCTGAAAAATGAGCAGGAAATGGCATCATCCCAACAGGAACTGAAGACACAACGGAACACGCTTGCAGAGCAGCATAAGGAGAGTGAAGGAGCATATAACGAAGCATTGAAGCAGGAGCGCTCAGAACAGAAATTTGGATGGAACTCAGATAAAGATGAAGAGAATATGCAACGTCTGAGGGATGCTGCAAAGTGGAAGGATAAATAAGAAAGAGAGAGTTATGTCCGGGCTATTAACTGAAAAATTAAAAACGTTTAACTGGAAAGATGACAGGCTACGTATGTGGCCTGGTTGTAAATTTGGTGTGCAGATAACAGCATGTTGTATTTCAGTATCATTTTTTATGACGTTATGTGCAGCCTTGGTTTACGGTGAAAATGCTATGTGGCTATTAATATGTCTTCTGGTTGTGCACTTTTTCTCTGCAATTATTACAATTGTTGTGTTGTGGGACATAACTTCTACTCAGTATGTTCTTATGAAAATAGAGCCTGAAACGGATATTATTTCAAAATCAGAACAACTGAAAAAACGATGTGTATTGTATGCCTGCAGAGTGGCCCTGGTCATTATCGCTGTTGCTGTTGGATTTGGACTGCAATTGGTCTTTTTCTCGGGAGCGGTGTTTGCTTTATTGGGGGCAGTTTTCACATGTGTTTTTTCTTATAAAGTGCGAAAACTATATCCTGACGATTTTGTTCGATTTGTTTATGTTAATGTGCCTGGAGAGTGCCGTTCAAAAGAAGATGTGTGTTGTTCCAGTAATAATAGAGTTAATCCGGCAACTGGACTTCCCATGTTAGGTGGAATTGATGTGGGGGGGAATTTCTTGGGAATGAATAATCATCGCAGAGATGACCGTTGGTAAAAATGCAGGTACGATTAATACGATAACTCAGAGGTGTTATCAGCAATTGTTTTTTGTTTAAGGATAAATTTATGTTGTTAAATCGTAAAAATAACTTTATCGCTGCGGTTGTTCTGGGAGCGTTTCTCCTGTCTGGCTGTGGTGCGATGAGCACCGCAATTAAAAAGCGTAATCTGGAAGTCAAAACCCAGATGAGTGAAACCATCTGGCTTGAACCCTCCACAGAACGCACTGTTTATCTGCAAATCAAAAATACCTCCGATAAGGATATGAGTGGCCTTCAGGGAAAAATTAACAGCCAGGTACAGGCTAAAGGCTATCGTATCGTGAATAATCCTGCCGACGCGCATTACTGGATTCAGGCGAATGTGCTGAAAGCCGATAAAATGGATTTGCGGGAAGCACAGGGCTTCCTGAGTCAGGGATACCAGGGCGCTGTTCAGGCTGCGGCGTTAGGAGCAGGCATTACAGCCTATAACTCCAACTCTGCCGGTGCCACGCTGGGGGTGGGACTGGCTGCCGGCCTTGTGGGAATGGCGGCTGATGCGATGGTGGAAGATATCAACTACACCATGGTGACTGATGTGCAGATCGCAGAGCGCACCTCCGCGCAGGTGACGACTGACAATGTGGCTGCGCTGAAGCAGGGAACGTCGGGTTATAAAGTGCAGACCAGTAGTGAAACCGGTAACCAGCATAAATATCAGACGCGTATTGTGTCCAGTGCCAACAAAGTTAACCTGAAATTTGAAGAAGCCAAACCGGTTCTTGAAGATCAGTTAGCAAAATCTATTGCTAATATTCTGTAATTTTTCTGATTCCCGCTGAATCCGCCAGCGGGAATGCCTTTACTGACATTTCACAAAATCTTATTCAACAGCGAAAAAAATAATTTCTCTTTTCGCAGTGTCTGACCTGTTCACATAATGGAGTTTCTATGGCTACTCCTGTAGAAGATAGACTTGTTGCGCCGCCAGAATATATTCATGAAGCACCAATACCAACCACGCACATACAATATATCAATAAACCCGCATATAACCTTGTCGATTTTATTAATGATAATATTGGTATAATGACCGTTTTATGTTTTTTTATTCTGGTAATGATAATTGCCTGGTTCTTTTTCCGGGGAAATAAAGAAAATCACGCTGTTGAGTGTTATGACTATTCTGCGTGTCTTTCAACGCGAAAAGAGTACCATCTCCTTACTCTCGTTGTTGTGGCTCCGGATACGTTACCATTGTTACAGCTTTGTCAGCAGATCGGGGATATCATTCGTCAGCATGGGCAACAGCTGGTCTGGATGCCGGGAATAAGCCGTATTGACGGGATTCAGGAAGATAATGTGACCTGGGCATTGCATTCTGCCTGCCTGGATGAAAAATCCGGCGAAATACTTTCAGGAAGAATCAACCCGGAAGGCGGATATTTCTTTCGACCAAAAGAATCTGGCGGCCCGGAAACACATCAGCGCCTGTGTCTGCAGATTCAGTATAAAAGCGGAAAAGATATTCAGTTTGTCACTGGCTTAATTGAAAGAGCATTGCACATGATGAACTGCGGCTATCGTGCCGGAGGGCATATTTTCCGGGGAGAGGGATATACGTGGAATATGAATGGAGACTGATAATAAATGGAGTATGTTGTTTTTCTGGCAGTAATACTGCTTATCCTGATCCTTCCCGGAAGAACGAAGAAATATACAGGAAATCAGAAATACATTGACCGGCTTTTAAAAAACATCGTTGTTATCAGTCAAAGCATTTTATGACTGCGCGCGAACGTGAATTTTTTCGTGAACTCTGCCGCGCGCTGGCGGGATACCCTTTGCTGGTGATGGCGCAGGTTCGTCTGGTTGATGTGGTTCAGGTTTGCCCCGGGTTCTCTGAGGCAGAGAACAGAAGGTTATTCCGGCAGATTTCGCAATGGCACTGTGATTATGTGGTTGTGGATCAGCGGGATTTCACTGTCAGGGCCATTATCGAACTGGATGATCGCTCTCATCTGCGCCCGGAACGTCAGCGCCGGGATACGTTATTTAATCTGGTTGTTATTCAGGCCGGTATTCCGTTGCACCGGCCTCGTTCTGTTAAACAGGTGAATGACGTCGCCGCCAGTATTATTCGCCATATCTGATTTTTATTTTTCTGATGTTCTTTAATAACCAGGTACTTATATGAGCTCAACCAAACATATTACGCAGGGTGGGCAGGTATTCAGCTATATGCTGAATATGTTCATGCAGGTAAACAAACGTGTTTCATTCTGGCTGATCTGGTTTTTCGTTATCTTTTTGCCGTTATTTTTCTGGTTGCGTCTGCCCTGGGAAACTATCCGTAATGGCGGGCTGTACTGGTGGTTGTCACTTACTGCCCGTGGAGAAAAGGCGCTGTACCGGGTTCCGCCTGTCTATGACATTCCCTGGAACGGACAGGTGCTGCACGCAACGTCGGAGCAGATCCTGAAAGACGATTATATGGTCTGGGCCGGCAATATGTTCCTCCAGGAGCTGTATCTGGCCCTGTTCTGGGCGTCTGTGGCAGTTGGTGTGCTAGCCTTTCTGATTTTCCGTTTTCTGCGTCGTCTGGGGGAAAAACAGGCACAGGATGAACGTATCGGAGGACGTGAACTGACAGATGATGTGAAAGCCGTGGCGCGTGAAATGCGGCGTCGTGGCGAAGCCTCATCCATCTGTATCGATAAGTTACCTCTGCTGCTGAACAGTGAAGTGCAGTATCTGATGATGTACGGCACGCCGGGGGCCGGTAAATCCAACACGCTCAATAAACTGCTGAAGCAAATCCGGGCACGTGGCGATATGGCCATTATTTACGATAAAGGCTGTTCGCTCATTAAAAAGCATTTCAGTGAACAGGATGACGTCCTGCTTAATGCACTGGATCGCCGCTGTGCATACTGGGATATGTTCCGTGAATTTGAGTCCATTCCCGATTTTGACAGCGCAGCCAGTACGCTGATCCCGATGGGGACAAAAGAAGATCCGTTCTGGCAGAGTTCTGCCCGCACTATTTTTTCTGCGGTGGCGTATCGCCAGAAAAAGAATGGTATTCACTCCTACAATGCCCTGCTGCGCACGTTACTGGCGATCGACCTGAAGGCCCTGCGTGACTACCTGGCCGGAACGGAGGCCAGTAACCTGGTGGAAGAGAAGGTGGAAAAGACCGCCATCTCCATCCGCAGTGTGCTGACTAACTATGTCAAGGCATTACGCTATCTGCAGGGCATTGAACGCACCGGACGCCGTCCGTTCACCATTCGTGAATGGATGAGCACGGTCAACGATCCGCAGATCACCCGACACGGCTGGTTATGGGTCACCAGTAATGCCCGTCAGCATGAGTCGCTGAAGCCGTTAATTTCCATGTGGCTGGCCCAGGCCGCTAACTGTCTGCTGGGGATGGGAGAGAACCAGCATCGTCGGATCTGGTTTATCTACGACGAACTTCCGTCGCTGAACAAACTGCCTGAACTGCCGGGCGTACTGGCTGAAGCCCGTAAATTCGGAGGCTGTTTTGTGCTGGGGTTTCAGGCCAAAGCACAGATGGACTACACCTACGGTAAAGAGTTTGCCAATGCCATGCTGGGACTGGTGAACACCCGTTATTTCTTCCGTTCACCTTCCAGTACGGAAGCGGAATGGGTACAGCGTGAGATTGGCCAGCGGCGGGATAAGGTTTTCAGTGAGCAGTACAGCTACGGTGCGGATACCGTGCGTGACGGTGTCTCCTTCAGCAAGGTGGAAGAAGACCGCTATCTGGTGAACTACACCGACATTCAGAAACTGCCCAACCTCCACTGCTATGTCACGTTTCCCGGTGAGTATCCGGCCGTCCGGATGCGTATGTCTTATGAAAAGATAAAGGACTGCGCAGAAGAGCTGCTGTTGCGTGACATTAATGACAGCCTCGACCCGGAGATTGAATCTGAAATTACCCGTCGTGAGGATGAGGACGGCGATATTGCTGCGTTACTGGACAGGATTGCACAGGGCGATGTCAGAAAAGATGATGAACAGAACAAAACGGCGTCTCAGGCCGGACAGGCAGAATCACTTAACAATCCGGTACTGGCTGCAGCGGTGACTCAGGGGACAGCGGCTGCGATGACAGGCGGGACGGGTGAGAGCAACCCTGTGGAAGAAAAGGCACCTGTGGCGGAGCTGACTGAAATTGTGGACAAAGAAACCGGGGAAATCCTGTATCCGGACGATGAGCGGTATGACGAACTCTGCAGAGATTCAGGCCAGGCACAGGAAGCAATGCGACAGGATGAACGCAATCTGGTGAGTCACCAGACGAATGAAGCGCGTGAACAGGATGATGACCGCGAGGTGAACTGGTAATGCTGAGTATTGCACCCATTGCCGGTGGTGGCGCAGGCTATTACACATCGCAGGATAACTACTATTTTCTGGGCAGCATGCAGTCCCGGTGGTTAGGGGAAGGGGCAAAATTGCTGCAACTGGAAGGGCCGGTGGATGCTTTCCGGCTGGATGAGCTGATTGCCGGACGTCTGCCCAATGGCGTCAGTCTGGAGAGAATGGAAGGCGGCATTAATGTGCATCGCAGCGGTTATGATCTGACATTTTCTGCCCCCAAAAGTGTGTCTGTACTGATTGCGCTGTATGGTGAGAATCGTTTACTGGAGGCCTGGAACAGGGCAGTAAGTGAAACGCTAAAAGAAGTTGAATCGCTGGTTTCCAGCCGGGTGATGAAAGAGGGAGAGACAGAGACACAACTGACACAGAAAGCGGTTATTGCCACATTTAATCATGACACTTCACGGAATCTGGATCCGCAACTTCATACCCATGCATTGTTCCTGAATATGACACCAACGGAAAGTGGCTGGCGAACGCTGGCAAGCGGTACGGTCAGGAAAGACGGATTTATTGAAGCTGTTTATGCGAACCAGTTAGCTCTGGGGCAGATACAACTGAATTTATTGCGCCGTCAGGTTGAGGCGATGGGCTATGAGACGGTGGATACCGGGAAAAATGGTCTCTGGGAGATTAAAGGTGTTCCGGTCGATATTTTCTCAACCCGCAGTCAGCAAATCCGGGAAGCGGTCGGGGATGATGCATCGGCTAAATCCCGCAGTGTGGCTGCGCTGGATACCCGTCGTGCCAAACAGAAAGAGCCGGACAGAGAAGAGTTGCTGACAGAGTGGCATGAGCGTATTGACCGGACAGGATTCAGTTACCGGGCATTGCGGGAGAAAGCGGCAGAACGGGAAGCCCTGCTGCAGTCTGCCCGTTCTGTTTCTGAACCGGAAAAGGCTGTTTTGTCAGGAGAAGCCGGAGGGTATCCTCAGCGGGAGACATCGTCTTCATCCACTTCTGGTCAGCGTGAAGGTGTGACCGTACTGTCAGTGATGCGGGATGCTGTGTCACAGGCTATCTCCCTGCTGAGCGACCGCAGGGCGCAGTTTACCTACTCCGATGTCCTGAGCAGGACGCTGGCACTGGTGGAGGCTGAACCGGGCAGTATTGCCCTGGCCCGTGCAGGGATTGAGCAGGCCATCAGCAGCGGTGAACTGGTGCCACTTGATAAGGAAAAGGGGCTTTTCACCTCCTCCATTCATCTGCTCGATGAGCTGAGCGTGCAGCAGCTGGCGCAGCAGGCGATGCGCGAAAACCGGGTAATGGTGACCATGCGGCCTGAAATGCCCCTGCAGGGCGCGGCTGCGATTCTGGCTGACACACTGCCTGCGGTGGCCATTATCAGCACCGGGCGGGGAATGGCGACACAGCGGGAGCAGATACAGGCTGTAGTGGCGATGTCAGAAGGTCAGGGACGGCAGGTGCAGGTGATGGCACCGGATAAGAAGATGACTACTTTTCTGGCAGAGCAGCAGGGGCTGAACGGAAAAGTGAGCGGGAAAGATTTACTGACCGGGGAAGGGCTGAAGCATGACAGCACGCTGGTGATTGCCGGCGCGGAAAAACTGTCTGTTAAGGAGACTGTCACGCTGCTTGACCAGGCGTTGCGTAACAATGTGCAGGTGGTGCTGATGGATAGCGGTGGTCGTAAGGGCACCGGAAATGCGCTGGCCACGCTGGAAGATGCCGGTGTGGCGCGGCTTCAGGGGGGAACGGACAGGGGCGTCAGGGTGTCGGTGATAAGTCACGGCGACCGCCGGCAGCGTTATGAACAGCTGGCCCTGGATTATGCCGTTCTGCATGCACAGGGCGAGAGCGTGGTGGCGCAGGCTCCCGGTCGCGAGCAGCGGGCGCTGACGGAGGCCATCCGTCAGTCACTGAAAGCGACCGGAGAGCTGGGCGACAGGGAGGTAACGATATCCACGCTGACGCCGGTGTTCCTCGACAGTAAAAACCGCAGACTGACGGACAGCTACCGTGAAGGGCAGATACTGGAGCGGTATGATGCAGAGCGCCGGAGGTCTGAGCGTTACACCATTGACCGGGTGACGGCCCGCAGTCGCACACTGACGCTGACGGATGAGAAAGGCAGAAGTCAGCTGATAAAGGTCCGGGACATGGACAGCAGCTGGCGGTTGTATCAGCCCGGAACGCTTCCGGTGGCTGAAGGTGAAAAGCTGATGCTGCTCGGCAGTCACGGAAAACTGCGTGCAGGTGACAGTGTCACGGTTGAACGCATCACAGACCGGACGCTGACGGTCCGGCAGGGGGAACGCCGGCATCGTCTTCCGGTTGCGGACGGACTGAAAATCAGTCAGGGATACGTGACCACGCCCGGAAAAACGGTGAGTGAACAGGGCGTTGTTCTGGCTGCCGTCTCTGCCCGTGACACGCAGGCACAGACGCTGAACACACTGGCCACCAGTGGTGACCGGGTGCAAATTTATACGTCACTGTCAGAAGAAGACGCACATGCGCGTCTTGCCCGTTCTCCACTTTACCGGCAGGCCCGGGAGCAGGTCAGTCCGGAGGGTAAGCCGCTGGATACAGCCATGCAGCAGGCCCGGGACAGTGTGATGCCGGTGACCGAAAAAGCAGTACGTCAGGCCATAACGCTGGCACAGGGCAGCAGTGTGGTCTTTTCCCGTCAGGATGTGGTACTGGAGGCACTGAAAGCGCATCCGTCAGTGACACCATACGGTATTCACCACACATTTGCAGAACTGGTTCAGCGCGGAGAAATCCTGTCCGTGCCGGGTGACGGAAGTGCCGGTCGTTATGTGCCGGCTGAAACCTGGCTGCAGGAAAAAGCCATTCTGCGCACAATGGCAGAAGGAAAGAACACGCAACGCCCGCTGATGGAAACAGTGGACCGGTCTCTCCTGACAGGTCTGACGTCAGGCCAGCAGGCAGCCAGCCGGCTGATTCTTGAAAGCACGGACCGTTTTGTGGCCATTCAGGGCTATGCCGGTGTGGGGAAAACCACACAGTTTCGCAGTGTCCTGGCGGCGCTGGACACGTTGCCGGAAGGGCTGCGGCCGGATGTGGTGGGGCTGGCACCCACGCACCGGGCCGTCAGTGAAATGCAGGGTGTGGGAGTGAAAGCACAGACTATCGCCTCTTTTCTGATGGACACGGAGCGACGTCAGCAGAGCGGTGAACAGCTTAACTTCTCAAAAACGCTGTTTCTTATCGATGAAAGCTCCATGGTGGGTAACCGGGATATGGCTGACACGCTGGCCCGCATTGCCGCCGCAGGTGGTCGTGCGGTTCTTTCCGGTGACAGTCTGCAGTTACAGCCGGTGGCCAGTGGTGCGCCCTTTACCCTGATGCAGCAGCGCAGCGCCATCGATGTGGCGGTGATGAAAGACATTGTGCGTCAGTCACCGGAACTGCGACCAGCGGTGTATGCACTGCTGGAAGGGCGTACCGGCGAGGCGCTGGACACGATACGCCGCGTTTCACCGGAACAGGTGCCCCGGGATAATGGTGCATATGTACCGGCATCATCGGTGACTGAAATTCGCCAGACCCGCGAACAGAGAGAAACGCAGGGAGACAGGGTGATATCTGCCATCGTGGATGATTACACCGGGCGCACCGCAGAGGCCCGGCGTCAGACGCTGATTGTCACCCAGACAAACGCGGATGCAATGGCCATCAATGCCGGCATTCATGACCGTCTGCATGAGGCCGGAAAGACCGGAGAGCAGGAACTTCCGGTAACGGTGCTGGTCAGGGAAAAAACACAGACTGAGGCCCTGAAATCCGTTGCAGGACTGGCACAGCATAATGGCGGTGTGGCGCTGATAAATCAGCAGTATTACACCATTCACAGCCCTGATGCAGCAAACGGTGTGGTGATGCTGCGTGATGCAGAAGGCCGGGACCATCTGCTTTCCGCTTTTGAAAGCAGTCTGCGGGATATTGCGGTATTTTCCCGGCGTGAAATCCGGCTGTCAGAAGGTGACCTGGTGCGCTTCACTCGTCAGGACCGGGAGCAGGGACGGGATACCCAGGTGCTGTGGGAGGTCATCCGGGTGGCAGATAACGGCGATATCACGCTGAAGCACGGTGAACATACACGGCTGATTCAGCCGGGGCGTGAGATGTCGGATATGCATCTGGATTACGGCTATGCCGGTACGGCACACCGTGCTCAGGGGGCCAGCGAGGCCTTTGTGATAGCCCTGGCCGGTGCAACCGGCGCACGCCAGCGGCTTGCCTCCCTCAGTGATGCGTATGTGGCGCTCTCGAGGATGAAGCAGCATGTGCAGGTGTATACCGATGATATCGGGAAATGGCAGGCATCCGTGGCGGCCAGTAAAAGCAGGGAGACAGCCCATGATGTGCTGGACGTTCAACAGGATTTTCGTGCCACAACAGCACAGAATCTGTGGGACAGTGCCCGGACGCTTAATCAGAATGCGCTGGGGCGGGCGTTGCTGCGGGAAACCGGGTTACCTGACCACAGCGAAGCCCGTTTTATCAGTGGCAGCCGCAAATATCCGGCACCGCATGTGGCCTGGCCGGCTTACGACCGGAACGGCAGGCAACAGGGTATCTGGTTGCAGGAAATCCGTATGGATGAAGAGGGCCGAATGCAGGGACTGGATGAGCAGGGGAGATGGCTGGGGCGAGATGATGCCGGCGTTGTGGTTCTGCAGCAGAGCCATAATGGCGTAACGCTGACGGCATCAGACCCGGCATCTGCACTGGCGCTGGCCCGACAGCACCCTGAGAGTGGTGTTGTGCTGCAACAGGATACCGCGCCACTTCCCGGCTGGCTGCTTCAGAAGTTAACGCAGGGACAGGGAGAAACGACACCTGAAGCCATAAAAACTGTGCAGGCTGTACAGAATACCGACGCAGAACTGCTCAGTCTGCAGACGCCGGAAGAGCGGGCACGCCAGGAAGCAGAAAAAGCGGTCAGGGAAACCCTGCAGCAGGATGAGGCGCGGAACATACTGCCGGCAGAGAATGAGGCCATGCAGGCTGCAGAAAATGCAGTGGCAGAACAGGAAATCAGGGCAGCCGGACAGACAGCAGCCCGTGAAGAGAAAGAAAACGCGCAATTGCTGCAGCATGAGATGGCTGCCCTGAAACGCATAAACGCACAGGAGCAGTTGCGGCAGATGGAGAAAGAACTGGTGATTGACAGAGAGAAGACGCTCTGATGGAGAAAAAAGAACATTATTGTGGTCCACGGATGTATGGCGATGAACGGATTGCAGAGCCGTTGCGATACAGGGAGAAGGTAAAGAGAAGGCGCAAAACGGAAAGCCGGTTTATGGCCGGAATGCTGACGGGGGCATTACTGATGCTGGTCACGTTGTTTGTTGCGCCCTGGCTGGTCATCGAAACACTGGCCGGATGTCTCAGTCAGGTGCTGGAGTGAAACCATAATGACGGCATGTGTTCAGCGAAAAGATGCCAGGGGAACGGTGCGTTTCCTGTGGCAACTGGTGCCATTACAGCGCGATATTATCAAAATCGTGGCATTTCTGGCGATGGCCGGCGACCACATTGCCACAGCATTTCATGTGGGGACTCCCTGGCTTAACCTGACCGGGCGGTGCGCATTCCCGCTTTTCGCACTGATGGCAGGCTGTAACCTGGCGGGGAGGCAGATACGACAGACTGCCGTAAATCGCCTGTGGCTGATGGCAGTGCTGGCGCAACCGGTATTCTGGCTGGCATTTCGGGGGACAGGAAATCAGTGGTGGGAACTGAACATTCTGTTCTGCTTTGCCGTGGTGATGCAGGCGGTCTGTTTCTGGCAGCGCCCTGATGTCATAAAAGGTGCCATAACCGGAACCATGCTGGCACTGTATCTGCCGTTCAGTACTGCCAGTTATGGCTGGCAGGGACTGGTGATGCTGCTGGCAGCCGTATCCGTCTGGCAGGTGCCGGAGCAGTACCAGGGGCGGTTATTTTTACTGTGGCTGTGCTCTGTTGTATGGCTGAACGGTGCAAATGGGGCAGTCCCCGTGCTGGCCGGTATGGGCATGACACTGCTGGTATTGTGTCTTGTGCATGAGTATGTACCTGCATCATCAAAGCGCCTGCAGATAAGCCGGTGGTTTGCAGAAGGTTATGCCCTGCATCTGCTGATTATTGCCGGGATGGTTAACGGACTGCAGGTGCATGCTTAACATACCGTGATGAAATATGGCATAAAAGGCTGAAGCAACGCCAGCGGCAGAATATAACGACAGGTATTCGCAAATGACAGAGCAGAAACGACCGGTACTGACACTGAAGCGGAAAACAGAGGGAACAACACCTGTCCGCAGCCGGAAAACCATCATCAATGTCACCACGCCACCAAAGTGGAAGGTGAAAAAGCAGAAGCTGGCCGAGAAAGCAGCCCGGGAAGCAGAGCTGGCGGCAAAAAAAGCGCAGGCCAGACAGGCGCTGTCCATTTATCTCGAGTAGGCAGCCTGGCGGCTGCGGCTTGTCATAGCCTGGAATTACCGTTATAAAAAAAGATAATGTCATTGTCTTTCAGGTAGTTATATGGCCCGTTCAGCTAAACCCCGTAAACGCAAACCC
>SKEY01001030.1_pt1 | contig 39310 bp, 34 predicted proteins | sample 4843871 | NCBI WGS metagenome assembly SKEY01 (sample SAMN11008797, study PRJNA524170) | human gut metagenome | biome: Human fecal sample; material: Feces; isolation source: fecal sample from pouch patient p36 | host: Homo sapiens | place: Israel: Tel-Aviv | collected 2016-12-04 | reverse complement strand
AAATCGTTGTCCATGAAACCATAGACAGCGACAAAACAAGACACATTTCTATCGAAATTCATTTTAATCTCAAACCCATACCGGAAGTGGAGCAGGTCACAGGCTGACCGCTCCCCTGCTCCGGGGGATTCTTTAAAAACTCCATATATATTTCTTGACGTGCCGCCGCCCGCCAGAAAGCTGTATTGTTCCTACTAATTGGGGATAACACAGGTCATGGCTAATTAGAGGTAATCAAAAGAGGAAAGGAAAAGCACAATCCAGACGGAACCGGCGATACCGTCAAGAAATATTTGTGAGTTAGCAAGAAACCTGATATAATGGGGGCAAGCGCCCATCCGGGGCAGAAAGGCAGGGAGAAACATGCACATCAGCTACAAACCGCTCTGGCACACATTGATAGAGCGCAACATGAGGAAAGAAGATTTAAGGCTTGCCGCTGGCCTGACCACAAATATGATAGCCAACATGGGAAAAGAAGGGAAACATATCAGCATGGACACACTTGCCCGCATTTGTGAAACACTGGATTGTGGCATTATGGACGTGATTGAGCTGGTCAGTGACAAGCCTTCCACCACAGGAGGGAACGACAATGGAAAAACTGAAAGAAAGAATCACAGAGAACGGCATTGATTATATTCTGGTAGGCGATTACTATATCCCGGACTTGAAGCTGCCGGAAGAAAACCGCCCCATCGGACGCTATGGACGGCTGCACCGGGAATATCTCAAACAGGAACACCCTGCACGGTACAGCTCCCTTATCCTGACCGGGAAATTATGGACATACCTTGCCGACCTGAACGAGCAGGCAGAGGAACGGCTGGACTTAATCATGGAGCAGATGAAGGCCGCAGAGGGAGTGACCAAGGAACTGAAAGCCAGGAACCAGCTTGAATGGGTAGGCCGGATGAACAATATCCGCAGCCGGGCGGAGGAAATCATAAACAGTGAGTTGATTTATTCGTAAGTATGTGATAGAATCATTTCAGACAGCAAACGGGCAGTTATATAGGAGAAATTGCATGAAAAGAAAAGAAACGACAACAAAAGAAGATTTGTTGACTGTTATTAATATATTGGAAAATGCAGGAATAATATATTGGATTGATGGCGGTTGGGGAGTTGATATTTTAGCAGGAAAACAAACAAGATTGCATAGAGATATTGATGTAAATTTTGATGCTAAACATACGGAAAAACTATTAAAGATACTTTTGGAATATGGTTATGAAGTAGATACAGATTGGACACCTGTCAGAATAGAATTGTACAGTGATAAAAATGGGTATTTAGACATTCATCCGTTTGTTTTGAATGAAGATGGTACTTCCAAGCAGGCTGATTTAGAGGGCGGCTGGTATGAATTTGAGAAAGACTATTTTAGTAATGCTATTTTTGAGGGTAGGTCAATCCCGTGTATCTCTCTAAAAGGTCAAAAAATTTTTCATTCAGGTTATGAATTAAGAGATAAGGATAAACATGACATTTCGATTCTTGAAAAGTTACTAAATCAATGAATGAGAATCAGAAAATCATATTTGTGTGCTTGAAAACTGAATCAGAGTTACCAAAATGCCGTTGCATGGATAAAAGCCCAAGCAACGGCATTTCCTTATCTCCGCTTCATCCTGCTCAAAGGAGAATCCTTATATGCCGGAGTTTTCTTCATGATATTTTTCAGAACCGTGCGCTCCTGTTCCGACAGCTTCTCATACCGGATTTGCAGCTGCGTACACATCAGGGCAGTGAACACATCCAGATAGGAACCCGGCACAGCCATTGCCTTTTTTGCGTCTTTGATTAGTTTCATGGCATTGGAGCCGTCCGGCGCACTGTCCGTATCGTCCTTGTGCGCTTCCCTTATGGCATGGAGGATAGCGTCCCAAGTCCGGTGCGTGACCTGACAGAAATAATCTTCTTCCTGTACCTGCATGGTTTCCAACGCCTTTAACGCAGCATCTTCCTCCACCGGCTGATATTGGGAAAGGACTTGCCCCCGCAGCACTTCCAGAAGGCTGTTGAAATTTTGGAAGTGGGCGGTTGCCACACCATCTACATAAATCTCCGTGTCCGTCATCAGGGTAACAAAATCCTCATGTGTGGCAATCTCACATAGCAGCCGGTTGTTGATACGCCCACTTTTCAACAACTCCACCATGCTGTCACTCAAATGCAGCTCCGTAAGTTCCATGCCCGGATGGTTCCGGTTCTCTGTCAGGCAGAGCAGGTAATCTGTTGACACACCGTAAAACTTTGCCAGCTCCACAAGGTTTTTGTGGCTGATTTCCTTGAGTTCGTCATTCTCATAGCTTCCCAAGGCTGATTTGGAAATCCCCGTAACCGCCGCCAGTTCCTCTAATTTTAAATGCCGCTCCGTCCTTAAATCCTTTAACCGCTCCTGAATCGTTATCCCCTGTTTCATGGCTTCCTGCTCCTTCCTGCGGTCTGCTTTGCCGCCATCCCCATTATACCACATATTCATACCGGACGCATTTCCCCCTGACGTTCTTTTCAAATGCACAAAATGAGCTTTTGATTTGCCCGGATTTTCAGAAGTGCAAAATGCACATCTGATTTTTGAACCCATCCGGCAGAAAGCTTTTTCCGCAATCGTGGAATTTTTTAGATTTTGGGCTTCATTCCTGATTTGTGGACATACGGCACAGGGTACAAAAATGTCATATGATATAGGCAGTTCATCGATGGATTATTCCAATCGAATGACCGGCCTGTATGGGATATGCTCCCCGGCGATGTAACGCAACGACTTCCGGCAGGGAAACGGAGGAACTCTGACCGCAACGAGCGTACCAAGGAGAGCGAAACGCCGCCAAAGACGGGGGCAGGAACGACAGCAGAAAGAACCGGCAAAAATGAACACCGAAACGATACCGAAACACAGCAATCTCACAGGGCATAGTCTGCCCTGCCCGTAATACCAAGGGGGATTTTGGGGGCGGCTCTACGGCTGTATTTCCCCTGAAAATCGCCCCGAAACGATACACAAAAAACCACTGCCCGCCCATTCCGGCTGTACCTGCTGAATCGGGCGGTTTTTCTATGAAGGAGGCACTATGCCGAGAATGTCAAAGAAGTTGAAGAAAGAGCTTGCTTTCTTCCTGAACGACCGGGGGCGCAGAAGCTACAACGGACTCTGCCGGAAATGCCAGCATGGGTGCAAGCAGAGTTTCCGGGCTGTCATTATCGACTGCCCCCGCTACCTATCCAAACGAGCCAAAAGGAGGACACAAATCAATGAATTCTGAATTTATGATAGCCAGTACGCCCCTGCCGCCCTGTATGCCGCTCCCAAAGGCAATGCTCCGGCTTCCGATCAGCAACACGGCAAAGGTCATGTACGCCCGCCTGCTGGATGAAATCCTGGCAAGGGGAACCGAGGACAGCAACGGGATTCTGTTTATCCGCTTCCCCGTCATGGAGATAGCGGCGGCGCTCTCCCGAAGCCCCCAGACCTGCAAGCGTTCCCTGAACGAGCTGGAACAGGCCGGGATGATTATGCGTGTCCGTCAGGGAATCGGGGAGGTCAGCCACATCTATATCCTGCTCCCCAGGGAGGACACCTCCCATGAATGAGAAGCTGGAAAAACTGAATCAGGAGATTGAAAAGACCGAAGCAAGGCTGCGGCGGGCGCAGCATAAGGAGAAAATGCTGGAACACCAGATAAAGACCCTGAACCGGAAGGAACGGACGCACCGGCTCTGCACCAGAGGGGCAATGCTGGAAAGCCATCTCCCCCACCCGGAAGCCGTGACGGACGAGCAGGTCAGCACCATCTTAAAAGTATTGTTCCACCGGGGCGATACGAAGCGTCTTGTGGCACAGGTTCTTACCGAAAACCGGAAGGAGGACACGGAATGAAATTTTCAAAAAGCGAGCTGGATATTATCTACCAGTATGCCGCACCAACCAAGGCGGAAACACTTGCGGGCATGAAGGAAATCGTGCCGGTGATAAAGGACTTACTGACCAAGGCAATCGTGGAGAACGCCATCCGAAAACTGGAAAAGATACCGGAGCCAGAGTGCAGCCAGTTTGTCGCCGCCACAAAAGCCCGGTTCCTTGCAGAACGTGACAACTCCATCCGCCAGCGGCTTGCGGCGGCAAAGCTACAGGAGCCGATTATGCAGGGGCATGACCTGTCAGGAAAGGAACGGTTCCATCCGGAAACCCGGCACATGATTACGCTGGAAGTACAGAAAGATTGTTTTGTCGGTTTTAAGGGAGAGCGGTTCCGCTTTTACCTCTCCGATGAAGGCTACCGGAACGCAAAACACAGCGAACAGGAAGGGGAAATCAAGATAAAGAGCCATGCCGCCGTTGTCGCCGGGAAGCTCTATCCTGACAAAAAGCGCAGACAGCAGGAGCGATAAAAAAGCCTGTTCCAGAATCAAAGTGCGCCGGGCGCGTCTTGATTTTTGAAGGGAAGTTTTAACGTGGACGAGCCGGGCGCGTTCTGATTTATGCAGCCTATGGCGCAATCGGTACGACTGATTCCTGACTGCCGGATATTTTGCTTGCAATTTTGGCTTCCAAAGTGTCAAGCTGGAAAACTCCCCTCTGAAAGAGGGCGCATTATCCGAGATTTCCAATTATCCGAGGTAACTCTCAAAGCTGCCGATATGAAAGGCTTTCAAAGAAATTATCTCGGATAATTATTTATGAAAAGAGCAACTGCCATTTCAAAAATTATCAGAGGCAAAGGTGTGATTTACCCAATTATCTCGGATAAGTACAAATCACCCACAATTGAAAGCGGGGTTAATTATCCGAGATAATCGTTTTCAAATGCTGTATTCATCGGATTTAATCAATTTACCTCGGATAAGTTTTTATCTCGGATAATGCGCCCTATCCAAGAACTCGGATAGGGCGCAATTATACACCACTTAGGGAAGTGGTGCATTGCGCCCTGCCGGGAGCGTCCTGCGGACAGCAGATGATTTCCGCAGATTTTCAATCTGCTCCAATCATCACAGGGGAAGCTACCCTTCCCCTGCGCTGGCTCCGCCAGCTACCCCTTTGTGGGCTTGCCGCCGGGAACACCTTGTGCCGCCAGCTATTCCCGGTCAGCAAGTTTTATATCATTCTGCGCTGCTTCTTCCGATGTGGATAGAAAGATGATATACTCAAAGAAAAATTTGAAAAAAACTATTGACCCTCACGGTGCGTAATAGATTAAAGTGTGTATATCAGGAACAGGAGGTTGGCGGCAATGAGGACAGTAAAGGAAATATCAGATTTAACAGGTATCAGCGTGCGCACGCTTCACTACTATGATGAAATCGGTCTTTTGAAGCCGACAGACAAAAGCGAAGCGGGATACCGGCTTTATGACGATAAAGCATTGGAAACATTGCAACAGATTTTGTTTTTCCGTGAGTTTGATATTCCTTTGAAGGAAATCAAAGCGATTATGGCGAACCCGGCTCTTGACAGGAACCAGATTTTACAAATGCAGAGGAAAATGCTGACAGTAAAAAAGGAACGCATGGAGCGTTTGATTGCCAGCATTGACAGTATTTTGAAAGGAGATAATAAAATGGATTTTGCGATTTTTGACAAAAAAGAAGTGGAAGAAATGTTCCGACTGACTTATGAACGTATGCCTGAAAAGATGCGTAAGATTGCCGTAGATGAATTTGGGGGCGTTGATGAGTGGAAAAAGCATTTTATGGAAGTGGTGTCCTCGGAAGATATGCAGAAAAAATATGCAAAGGTTGTGGAGTGGTACGGTGGGAAGGAAGCCTATAAGGCGGCATCCGCCAATCCGTTAGGCAAGGATGTGGTGAAAGGCTATGGCAAACGCATAGAAGCAGTCATGGAAAAGCTTGCCGGGAAGAAAAACTGTCCTACCGATTCTTTTGAAGTAAAGGAACTGGTTGGAGAATACGGCTTTGTGATGAAACAGCTTACGCAGATAAAGGAAGAATCCGGCATGATGAAATATCTTGCATGGTTCCAAAACACAGAGCCGACAAAATCCAAGATAGATAAGCGGTATGGAGAAGGAACGGCGGAATTTATCTCACAGGCAATCGAAACATTCTACGGGGGCGGATTGATGTAAATATAACCAAATATTCCGCCGCCCACCAGCGGTACACCCAAGCAGGAAATCTGAAAAGGTATCCTGCTTTTTCTATGCCCGGAATCCGGGAGAAAGGAGGGCGCATACTTGCCATGCCCGCACTGTAAAATCACAATCATCAAGCGGAGCAACAATGAATCCGCTGTTTCTGCCGCCGCCTACCAGAGCGGCGAGAAACTATTCTCTGAATATGACCAAGAGCAGAAATACTATCCCTACAAGAACGAGGTCACCCACAAAGAAATCATGCTCCCGCCCCATGCACCGCCGGAGTATGCCGACCGCAACACCCTATGGAACTCTGCCGAAGCACAGGAAAAACAATGGAACTCCCAGCTTGCCCGGAGGTTCGTGCTTGCCATCCCAAGGGAAATCCCATCGGAACAGCACGCCGACCTTATCCGTGACTACTGCCGGGATTTTTTTGTTTCTAAAGGCATTATAGCCGATTTTGCCATCCATGACAAAGGGGACGGCAACCCCCACGCCCATATCCTGCTCACCATGCGGGCGATGGACGAAAAAGGGAAATGGCTCCCCAAATGCCGCAAGGTATACGACCTTGACGAAAACGGCGAAAGAATCCGGCTCCCGTCCGGCAGATGGAAAAGCCATAAGGAGAACACCGTGGACTGGAACGACCAGAAATACGCTGAAATCTGGCGGCAGGGATGGGCGGACACGGCCAACCGTTATTTAGAAGCTAATCACCGCCCGGAACGGCTTGACCTGCGCTCCTATGCCCGACAGGGAATTGATAAAATCCCCACCGTCCACATGGGGCCAGCCGCCTGCCAGATGGAGAAGAAAGGAATCCAGACCAACGTTGGCAACCTGAACCGGGACATCAAATCCGCCAACTCCCTCATGCAGTCCATCCGCCAGATGGTGCGCCACTTAAAAGGCTGGATTGCCGATTTAAAAGAGAAAAAAGCCGCTCTGATGGAAGCATTGGAGCAGACGAAGGAACCGGCCATACCGGAGCTGCTCTCACAGTATTTAGAACTGCGGAGCGGACAGCGTGCCGGCTGGACTTCCAGAGGGAAGCTCAAAGGCACAGTTGCCGACTTCAACAAGGTACAGGCGGCAATGGATTTTCTGCGGGAAAAAGGAATCTCCACCGTAGAAAGCCTTGACACCCGGCTGGACGAAATCAGCCAGACCGCCGTTTCTGTCATGGAGGGCGTGAAAAAAAGCAAGAAGCGTATCAAAGCCATCGACACCATGCTGTCCTACATTGACAAATACGAAGCCAACAAGCCAGTCCATAAGGAGTACGCCGCCATCGGCTGGAAGAAGAAAAAAGAGCAGTTTGCGGAGAGCCACCGGGAGGAACTGGACGCTTACAATGCCGCCATCCGGTATTTGAAAGCCAGCCTGAAAGGCAATACCTACTCCCGCAAAGATTTGGAAGCGGAACGGGAACAGCTTGCTTCTGCCCTGCCGGAACAGGGGGAGGAGCTGGAAGCGGTGCAGGCAGATGTAAAAGTTCTGCGGGATGTGCGCCGCTGGCTCAATCAGGTATTGCCGTCCGAGCAGTACCGCCAGACCGCCGAGCCGGGGAAGAAGCCGTCCGTTCAGGAGAACCTGAAAGGACGGCAGGAACGCATCCGGCAGGAGCAGGCAGGGAAACAGAAGCCGCCCCGGACACAGAAACAACAGAATATGGAACTTTAAACAGGCACTTGTTTTGTGATTGGAAATCGCTGGCAGGTGCTTTTTCATTTTGAACAAGATGGATTTACAGACAACGTGAACGACATTGTGCCGCCCACGTTGGGATTATCAGGAGGAAACGCCTATTGAACGTATTTGAAGCCGTGAAGCAGTCCGTCACCACAAGGCAGGCTGCGGAGCGTTATGGAATAAAAGTAAACCGGAACGGGATGTGTGTCTGCCCGTTCCACAACGACAAGAACCCAAGCATGAAGGTTGACCGCCGCTTTTACTGTTTCGGCTGCGGAGCCACCGGGGACGTGATAGACTTCGTTTCCCGGCTCCACGGTATCGGCAGCAAAGAAGCCGCCCTCATGCTGGCGCGGGACTTCTCCATCCCCTATGAGGACGGAAGGAACGCAAGGAAGCAGCCCATCCGGCCACGCTTACGGAGGGAAAGCGAAGAACAGAAATTTAAGCGCATGGAGCGGCACTGTTTCCGGGTGTTGTCTGACTATTACCATCTCCTGCGCCGCTGGAAGGAGGAACACGCCCCACGACAGCCGGATGAAGCATGGAATCCCCGGTTTGTGGAAGCCCTGCAGAACATGAGCCGGGTGGAATACCTGATGGACGTACTTCTATCGGGGGAACTTCCAGAGCGGGCAGCCCTTATCACAGGACACGGAAAGGAAGTGAGGAACCTTGAAAGGCGAATGGCAGAACTTACCGCCAGAGATACGGCAGGAACTAAAGAACATGGCAGAAAACACCGAGCCGCCCCGGAGCGTTGAAGACGTCAAAGCCTTGCTGGAAACCACCGAAAAAGGCGGCTTCCGAAACAGCATCCGCAACTGCCTGACCGTGTTCCAGTGCGACCCGCTCCTGTCCGGGGCGGTTGCTTATAACCTTCTGACCGACCGCACCGACATTTTAAAACCTATCGGCTGCAAAAGAACCCCGGACAGCCCCATGACCGACACCGATATGAAATATATCCGGCTGTATCTGGAAGAAACCTACGGCCTGACAAGCGAAAAGAAGATACAGGACGCCGCCGACCTTGCCGCCCATCAGAACAGCTATCACCCCGTCCGGGAGTATTTAAACAGCCTGACATGGGACGGAACCGAACGGATACGCTCCTGCCTGCGGCACTTTCTGGGAGCCAGTGAGGACGATTACACTTACCAATCCCTGCGCCTGTTCTTATTGGGAGCCATCCACCGGGCATTTTCCCCCGGCTGCAAGTTTGAAGTCATGCTCTGCCTTGTGGGAGGTCAGGGAGCCGGGAAGTCCACCTTCTTCCGTCTGCTGGCAGTCAAAGACGAGTGGTTTTCGGACGATTTGCGGAAGCTGGACGATGATAACGTATACCGCAAGCTACAAGGTCACTGGATAATCGAGATGTCGGAGATGATTGCCACGGCAAACGCCAAGAGCATAGAGGAAATCAAGTCATTTTTGAGCCGCCAGAAGGAAGTCTACAAGATACCTTACGAAACCCACCCGGCAGACCGCCCAAGGCAGTGCGTGTTCGGCGGCACGTCCAACGCCCTTGACTTCCTGCCCCTTGACCGCTCCGGCAACCGCCGCTTTATCCCCATACAGGTATGCCCGGAACAGGCGGAAACACACATTTTAGAGGACGAAGCCGCTTCCAGAGCCTATTTAAACCAAGTATGGGCGGAAGCGATGGAGATTTACAGAAGCGGCAGATGGAAGCTGACATTCAGCCCGGAAATGGTGCGCTATCTAAAAGAACACCAGCGGGACTTTATGCCGGAGGACACCAAAGCCGGGATGATTCAGGCTTTCCTTGACAGCTGCCCCGGCGATACCGTCTGCTCCAAACAGCTTTACAAAGAAGCCTTAAACCACGCTTTTGACGAGCCGAAACAATGGGAGATACGGGAAATCAACGAGATAATGAACCAGTGCATCACCGGCTGGAAGTATTTCTCCAACCCCCGTATGTTTGCCGGATATGGCAGACAGAAAGGATGGGAACGGGAGCAGCCGACAACGGACACCGGCAACGGGGCGGGAAAAACCCCGGAGGGATTTACGCCGGTGCCGGAACAGATGGAACTTCCATTTTGAAAAAATCCGGTAAATGACAGCCCGTTGCACACTTCGTTGCTATCCCGTTGCCGGGTCGGTTGCCGGGGAAAATCCCGTAACTGTCGGCTTTTCTCCCCTTTAACAACCAAAGCAACAGAAAAATAAAAGAAAAAGTATAAAATAACCCAACTGCCAGACAAGGATTAGTTCCAAGGTTTTTTGAAGCCCGTTGCCGGACTTCGTTGCCGACCTTCCCTGTCTGGCTGTTTTCATGTATGGAGGACAAATGCCTATGGCGAAAAATAAAACAGAGATTCATGTCACCACAGTATTTGACGGCGAACTGGACGCTACGGACGTTTTCGTGAGCCTTATCGCACAGAAACACACCAGAAAAATAGATAAAGAATATCTTGCTAAAACACAAGAAATGAAGTATAATAAGGGTGAGGTTCCAAGTGACCGTGTTCCGTCTGGATTGTGCGGGTAAACGGTTATGATGAACGGATTCAATTATGATGTGATTGACACAGCACTTGCCAGGGGATTCCGGGCAGCGATTTATTGCAGGCTCTCAAAAGATGATGACCTTGACGGCACAAGTGCAAGTATCGAAAACCAGCGGGATATGCTGGAAAAGTTCTGCGAAAAGCAGGGATGGGAGGTTGTGGCAGTCTATCAGGACGATGGCTTTACCGGCTTGAATATGGAACGCCCCGACCTGAAACGGATGTTGAAAGCCATCGAGCGGAAACAAGTAAACCTTGTGATTACAAAGGATTTATCGAGGTTAGGAAGGAACTACTTGCAGACCGGGCAGCTTATCGAGGACTTCTTCCCAAGGAACGGTGTGCGCTACATCGCCATGAATGACGGTATCGACACCATGCGGGACAACAACGACATTGCGCCCTTTAAAAATATCCTGAATGAAATGTACAGCAAGGATATTTCCAAGAAAGTCCATTCTTCCTATGTGCTGAAGGCGCAGAAAGGCCAGTTCACCGGCTGTATCGCCCCGTTTGGCTACAAGAAAGACCCGGAGGACAAGAACCACCTTCTCATTGACGGGGAAACCGCCCCGGTTGTCCGGCTGATTTTCGGGTATGCGCTGGACGGGCACGGCCCCAACTACATCCGGCGCAGGCTGGAGGAAGAAAAGCACCCCTGCCCGACATGGTGGAACCGGAAGCGGGGACACCGGAACATCCGCACCAAATGGGAAAAGAAAGACCCGGAAAACGGGCGGTACGTCTGGGACTTCTCCGTGATTAAGGAAATCCTGATGAATCCCGTCTACACCGGCGCAATCGCTTCCCAAAAGACCGAGTACCGCTTTAAAATCGGCACTATCCGGGATAAGAAGCCGGAGGACTGGATTGTGGTGGAGGGGACGCATGAGCCGCTGGTGGACAAAAAGGACTTTGCGATTGTGCAGGAAAAACTGAAATCCCGCCAGCGACCGGGCAAATCCGGGGAAATCAACCTCTTTGCAGGGCTGATAAAATGCGGGGAGTGCGGAAAGGCTCTCACTATCCGCACCACGCATGAGAAGTTCCCGAAGCGGATTTTCTCCTGCAAGACCTATAATGCCTATGGGAAGCAGCACTGCACACAGCACCGGGTTGAGTTTGACACGCTCTATTCCCTTGTGCTGAACAAAATCCGGGAGTGCGCCGCCGCTGCCCTGACAGACAGTGAAGCAGTAGCCGGACGGCTGACCGATACCTGCCATGCCAGGCAGAAAGACCAGCGGGAAGCGATGGAGCGCACCCTTGCCAAAGACGAAGAACGGATTGAAGTGCTGGAAAAGATGGTATTGCGGCTCTATGAGGATATGGTAGCCGGACGAATCACAGAAGAAAACTTCAATCTCCTGCTGGAAAAGACACAGAAGGAACAGGCGGAATTAAAAGCCAAGGCTGAGGAAGGCCGGAAACGCCTTGCCGATGAAATCCGGCTTGCCGTGGACGCAAGGCAGTGGGTGGAATCCATACAGGAATACCGGGACATCACCGAGCTGGACGCTTCCACCTTAAACCGCCTGATGAAAGAAATCGTTGTCCATGAAACCATAGACAGCGACAAAACAAGACACATTTCTATCGAAATTCATTTTAATCTCAAACCCATACCGGAAGTGGAGCAGGTCACAGGCTGACCGCTCCCCTGCTCCGGGGGGATTCTTTAAAAACTCCATATATATTTCTTGACGTGCCGCCGCCCGCCAGAAAGCTGTATTGTTCCTACTAATTGGGGATAACACAGCTTATGGCGGGCGGCGGCGTTGCCCTGATCGGCATGGTGCTTGTACCCCTGCTCTCCGGTCTGTTCGGCTAATCCCCGCACCAGAAACAACCCATACCTTTGCCCCTCCCGCAAACGCGGGAGGGGCGGAAAGGAGGTAGCACTGTATGGATTTTCTGCTGGATGCAATCACCACCTGGCTGAAAGAAATGCTGGTGGGCGGCATAATGAGCAACCTTTCCAGTATGTTCGATTCGGTCAACAACCAGGTGGCGGACATATCGGGGCAGATCGGGCAGACGCCCCAGGGCTGGAACGCGGGTATTTTCAGCATGGTACAAAGCCTTTCGGAAACGGTCATTCTCCCCATAGCAGGCGTGATCCTGGCCTTTGTAATGACGCTGGAGCTGATTCAGATCATCACCGACAAGAACAACTTTCACGATATTGAAACCGCTGTGTTTTTCAAGTGGATTTTCAAGACCGCCTGTGCCATCCTCATTGTCACCAACACCTGGAATATCGTGATGGGCGTGTTTGATGTGGCCCAGGGCATCGTGGCCCAGGCTTCCGGCGTGATCGGCGCGGACGCTTCCATCGACATTTCCTCCGCGATGGCGGATTTGGAGCCAAGGCTCATGGAGATGGATTTGGGGCCGCTGTTCGGACTGTGGTTCCAGTCCCTGTTTATCGGCCTTACCATGTGGGCGCTGACCATCTGTATTTTTATCGTCATTTATGGCCGTATGCTGGAAATATATCTCGTCACCTCGGTCGCGCCGGTCCCGATGGCCGCTATGATGGGCAGGGAATGGGGCGGCATGGGGCAGAATTACCTGCGCTCCCTGATGGCGTTAGGCTTTCAGGCGTTCCTTATCATGGTATGCGTGGCAATCTACGCGGTCCTGGTGCAGAACATCGCCACCGACGAGGATACGATTGCCGCCATCTGGTCCTGTGTGGGATATACGGTCCTGCTCTGCCTGACCCTCTTTAAGAGCGGCAGCATGGCCAAGGCAATCTTCCAGGCCCACTAACGAAAGGAGTGTGCAAAAATGGCTTATGTACCAGTACCCAAAGACTTAACGAAGGTCAAGACAAAGGTGGCCTTCAACCTCACCAAGCGGCAGTTAGTCTGCTTTGGCAGCGGGGCGCTGATTGGCGTGCCGCTTTTCTTTCTGCTTCGGGGGCCAGCCGGGAACAGCGCCGCCGCCCTGTGCATGATGCTTGTCATGCTGCCCTTTTTCCTGCTGGCGATGTACGAGAAGAACGGCCAGCCGCTGGAAAAGATCATCGGCAACATGATCCGGGTATCCTTTCTCCGGCCCCGGCAGCGCCCCTACCAGACCAACAACTTCTATGCCGTATTGGAGCGGCAGGACAAACTCGACAAGGAGGTGTATGACATTGTTTACGGCAAAGAAAAACCGGACAAACGGCAGAGCGCCGGAGGGCGAAGGGCCAATGCCGGTGAAAAAGAAGCTCTCCCGCGCGGATAGAAAGCAGATCGAAGCCGCCATTTCCCGCGCCAGCCGCACTGACCAGAAGGGGATTTCCGCGCAGGACAGCATCCCCTATGAACGGATGTGGCCGGACGGCATCTGCCGCGTGACCGGCTGCTACTATACCAAGACCATTCAGTTTCAGGACATCAATTACCAGCTGTCCCAAAACGAGGATAAGACCGCCATCTTCGAGGGCTGGTGCGATTTCCTCAACTACTTTGACAGCTCCATCCGGTTCCAGCTGTCCTTCCTCAACCTGGCCGCGTCCCAGGAAACCTTTGCCCGGTCCATCACCATCCCGCCCCAGGGGGATGATTTTGACAACATCCGCGGCGAGTACACCCAGATGCTGCAAAACCAGCTGGCAAAGGGGAACAACGGCCTGATTAAGACAAAATACCTGACCTTCGGCATTGACGCGGACAGCATCCGGGCGGCAAAGCCCCGGTTGGAACGGATTGAAACCGACCTGCTCAACAACTTCAAGCGGCTGGGCGTAGTGGCGGAGCCGCTGGACGGGCGGGCGCGGCTGTCCCAGCTGCATGGCGTATTCCACATGGACGAACAGGTTCCCTTTTCCTTTTCGTGGGACTGGCTGGCCCCCTCCGGCCTTTCCACAAAAGACTTCATCGCCCCCACTTCCTTTGAGTTCCGCACCGGCAGGCAGTTCCGCATGGGGAAAAAGTACGGCGCGGTCAGCTTTGTGCAGATTCTCGCGCCGGAATTGAACGACCGGATGCTGGCGGACTTTCTGGATATGGAAAGCTCCCTGATCGTCAGCCTCCATGTGCAGTCCTTAGACCAGGTAAAGGCCATCAAGACGGTCAAGCGCAAAATCACCGACCTGGACCGGGCCAAGATCGAGGAACAGAAAAAGGCGGTCCGGTCAGGGTACGATATGGACATCATTCCCAGCGACCTGGCTACCTACGGGAACGAGGCCAAAAAGCTGCTGCAGGATTTACAGAGCCGCAACGAGCGAATGTTCCTTGTGACCTTTCTGGTGCTGAATACGGCGGACACCGCCAGACAGCTGGGCAACAATGTTTTTCAGGCGTCCAGCATCGCGCAGAAGTACAACTGCCAGCTGGCAAGGCTGGACTTCCAGCAGGAGGAGGGGCTGATGAGCTGTTTGCCACTGGGACAAAACCAGGTGGAAATCCAGCGGGGGCTGACCACTTCCAGCACCGCCATCTTTATCCCCTTTACCACCCAGGAGCTTTTCCAGAACGGGAAAGAGGCGCTGTACTACGGCATCAACGCCCTGTCCAACAACCTTATCATGGTGGACCGCAAGAAGCTGAAAAACCCGAACGGCCTGATTTTAGGCACTCCCGGCTCCGGCAAGTCCTTTTCCGCCAAGCGGGAAATCGCCAACTGTTTTCTGCTCACCACCGATGACATCATCGTGTGCGACCCGGAATCGGAGTACGCGCCCCTTGTGGAGCGGCTGCATGGGCAGGTTATCAAGATTTCGCCCACCTCCGGGGACTACATTAACCCGATGGACTTAAACCTGGACTACTCGGACGATGAAAGCCCGCTGTCTTTGAAATCCGATTTCATTTTGTCGCTGTGCGAGCTGATCGTGGGCGGCAAGGAGGGCTTGCAGCCGGTCCAGAAAACCATCATCGACCGCTGTGTGCGGCTGGTCTACCATGATTACCTGAACGACCCCAGGCCGGAAAATATGCCGGTATTGGAGGATTTATACAACCTTCTGCTGACCCAGGAGGAAAAAGAAGCGCAGTACATCGCTACGGCGCTGGAAATCTATGTTTCCGGCTCCCTGAATGTGTTCAACCACCGGACCAATGTAAACATCGACAACCGCATTGTCTGCTATGACATCAAGGAGTTAGGCAAGCAGCTGAAAAAAATCGGTATGCTGGTGGTGCAGGACCAGGTGTGGAACCGCGTCACCATCAACCGCGCCGCCCACAAGTCCACCCGTTACTACATTGACGAGATGCACCTGCTGCTCAAAGAGGACCAGACCGCCGCCTATACCATTGAAATCTGGAAACGGTTTCGGAAGTGGGGCGGGATTCCCACCGGCATCACCCAGAACATCAAGGACCTGCTTGCCAGCCGGGAGATCGAGAACATCTTTGAGAACTCGGACTTTGTATATATGCTCAACCAGGCAAGCGGGGACCGGCAGATTCTGGCAAGGCAGCTGGGCATCTCCCCGCACCAGCTGTCCTATGTAACCCACTCCGGCGAGGGCGAAGGGCTGCTGTTCTACGGCAACATCATCCTGCCCTTTATCGACCGGTTCCCCAAGGACACAGAGCTGTACCGCATCATGACCACAAAATTACAGGAATTAAAGGAGGGAAAGCAATCATGACTGCACAGAAAATCAAATACAATCCCCGGCTGTTTTTGCAGCGGGCGATGGACATTCAGCGCCGCCAGCTGCTTCTGGCGATGGCAGACGCGGTAAGCGAGTGCCGTACTGCGGAGAGCATGGCGGCAGAACTGAACGGGGACGGGGAAACCGGTCTGCTCCGCCTTGCGGAAATCTGGTGCTGCCTCTCCCCCGGCACCGGCGGCAGGATTATGGAGGGCAGGGGCGCGGAGCTTCTGGCCGATGTGCTGGCACAGGTCTATGCCTGCCTGATCCTCCGTCCTTTACACACCCCGGCTGGCATGGCCCTCTATATGGAACTGCTCTATATGATGGAGGCGCTGATGCTGGGGGAATGGTTTGATTAAGGAGCCGCGCCTGCGCTTTACGAGGGAGGAACAGACCGACCCGGCGCTGGAAAAGCCGATCCGCCGCGCACAGAAAGCAGCTGTCCGGGCAGACAAGGCGCAGGCCAGGATACCCAAAAAGAAGGTACGGCAGACCGTTATTGACCCCGATACCGGAAAGAAAACAACGAAACTGACCTTTGAGGAACAGGCAAAGCCACCCTCCAAGCTGTCCCATGCGGTACGGGGCGCTCCGGCCAATGCGCTGCTTGCCGGGGCGCATAAGGAAATCCGCAAGTCCGAACAGGACAATGTGGGCGTGGAAGGGGCGCACAAGACCGAGCAGGCTGTTGAAGTCAGTGCGCGGCTGGTGCGGGAGGGCTACCGCAGCCATAAACTGAAACCCTACCGCGAAGCGGCAAAGGCGGAGCAAAAGCTGGAAAAAGCAAACATCAACGCCCTGTACCAAAAGTCCCTGGCGGAGAACCCCCAGCTTGCCAGCAACCCCCTTTCCCGCTGGCAGCAAAAGCAGGCCATCAAAAAGGAATATGCCGCCGCCAAACGCGCCAGTCAAACGGCTGGGCATACGGCGCAGGCCGCAGGCCATACTGCCAAGACCGCGCACAAGACCGGCAAGGCGGCAAAGTCTGTCAAAGAAAAAGCGGAACAGGCGGGCCGCTTTGTCATGCGGCACAAGAAGGGATTCCTGATTGCGCTGGCGCTGTTTCTGCTGGTCTGCCTGCTAATGAATACCCTGTCCTCCTGCTCCATGCTGGCCCAGAGCATCGGCTCGGCGGTGTCCGGCTCCACCTATCCCTCCAAAGACGAGGATATGCTGGGGACGGAAGCGGACTATGCCGCAAAGGAGGCGGAACTGCAAGCCGAACTGGACAACATGGAGAGCCTGCACCCAGGCTATGACGAGTACCGGTACGATCTGGACCCTATCGGCCACAATCCCCATGAGCTGGCGGCTTATTTAAGCGCCCTGCTCCATGAATACACGCCCCAGAGCGCGGCGGCACAGTTACAGCGGGTCTTTGACCTCCAATATGTCCTGACGCTGACCGAGGAGGTGGAAATCCGCTACCGCACCGAAACCAGCACCGACCCGGAAACCGGGGAAACGACCAGCGAGGAAGTCCCTTATGAATACTACATCCTCCATGTGGAGCTTGTGAACACCCAGATTGCCGCCCTTGCGCCGGAGCTTCTCACCCCGGATGAATATGAGATGTACCAGGTCTATATCGCCACCAGGGGCAACAAGCCGCTGCTGTTTGGCGGCGGTTCCCCGGATATGGGAAATTCCGAGGATTTGAGCGGCGTGGAGTTTATAAACGGGACCCGCCCCGGCAATCCGGGCCTGGTCGATCTGGCGAAGCGTCAGGTGGGAAACGTGGGCGGCTATCCGTATTGGAGCTGGTACGGCTTTAACAGCCGGGTGGAATGGTGCGCCTGCTTCGTGAGCTGGTGCTATAACCAGGCCGGGAAAAGCGAACCGCGCTTTGCTGGCTGCCAGTCCCAGGGCGTACCCTGGTTCCAGTCGCATGGACAATGGGGCGGGCGCGGATATGCCAACATCGCCCCCGGCGACGCCATTTTCTTTGACTGGGATTTGGACGGTTCCGCCGACCATGTCGGCATTGTGATCGGCACAGACGGGAGCCGGGTCTATACGGTGGAGGGCAATTCCGGCGACGCCTGCAAAATCAAAAGCTATGACCTGAATTACCAGTGCATCAAGGGCTACGGCCTGATGAACTGGAACTAAATCATATTGGAGAGGAGTGTTACAGATGGCAACGAACAAAATCGACCGGATTGACCGGGAGATCGCAAAGACCCGTGAAAAGCTGGCGGAATACCAGAACCGGCTGCGGGAATTGGAGGCGCAGAAAACCGAGGCGGAGAACCTGCAAATCGTCCAGCTGGTGCGGGCGGTCCGCATGACCCCGCAGGAACTGAACGCGCTGCTGTCCGGCGGCGGGATTCCCGGCGTGGGAACGCCTGCACCCGATATCCAGGAAAAGGAGGAAAATCACGATGAAATCTAAACAGTTATTGCGGACACTGGCCGCATTTTGCACCGCCCTGGTCCTCATGGGCGGTTTTTCTGTCCCTGCCTATGCGGGCGGCGGCGAGGAACCGGCTGATGGAACCAACGATTCCAACGTACAGGTGGAGCAGCCGGAGGAAACGCCTCCCCTCACCCCGGATGGCAACGCCACCCTGGTGGACGATTACGGCGGAAACAAGCAGCTGATTACCGTTACCACCAAAAACGGCAACTACTTTTACATCCTGGTGGACCGGGATGACGAGGGAGAAAACACCGTCCATTTTCTCAACCAGGTGGACGAAGCCGACCTGATGGCGCTGATGGAGGACGGGGACAGCGAGGAGCCTCCCGCCGTTTGCGGCTGCACCGAGAAATGTCAGGCAGGCGCGATCAACCGGAACTGCCCGGTCTGCGCCTTTACCATGACAAGCTGCACCGGCAAGGCGGCGGAACCGGAGGAGCCGCCTGCAGCGGAGCCGGAACCGGAGAAAAAGTCCGGCATGAATCCGGCTGTCCTGCTTTTGGTTGTGGCTCTGTTAGGCGGCGGGGGCGCGCTCTACTACTTCAAGTTTATGAAGAACAAGCCGAAAACCAAAGGCCCGGACAATCTGGACGATTATGACTACGGCGATGAGGAAGATGAGCTGTGGGAATCCGAGGAGGGCGCGGTGGAGGAACCGGAGGAAAGTGAGGAAGAACCGGAATGACCCGCTTCACTGACAGCCCCTTTGAGCGCATGATGACACAGAAACCGGAGGGCAGGAAGAAAACTTCCCGCCCTCCTTCTTTACCCAAAAGCCACCCCTGCTATGGCTGCGGCAACTACGGGAGGCCCTGTGTGGGATTCTGCCACCGGGAACTGGAAAAGCAGCTGAAAGAAAGGAGAGATCGGAAATGAAGTATCTTATTTTATTTATCAAAATCGTTGCTGTTTTTGACCTGTGCTGTCTGGCGGTGTATCTGGGCGGCGATATTGTTTCTGCCCTGATACGCAAACTTCGGAAAAAGCCTGCACAGAGCGATGACCTCTATGACTTTTCTATGGATGGCGACACAACCGCCCCGCTGTCCATAGATTCCATCCGCCAGCTGTACTCCGGTGATGTGGAAACTTTTGTAGGGGAAAGGCTTCTGCCGGAGGCCGCAAAGACGATGGAGGCTTTAACGGAACGGGAACAGACAGCGGCCCGCCTGCTTTTATGCGCCCTGATCGGCTATCTGAAAGAAGAAGCCTGCATGGACGAGCAGAGTTTTCCGATGGTGATGGAACTGCTGAAATATATGGAGGGGGAAAAAGAGGAAGGCTGCCAGGACCCGGTAGACTGGCTGCTGGAGGACGCCAACAGCCGCGCGCACCGGCATGAGTCCTATTACAGCGATTATCAACGCTACCAGCTGATGCAGGTGGATAAAAAACGTGTCATTCTGGCCTGCCGTATCCTCATCAATGATCTGGTAGGAAAACTGTACCGATATGATTACCGGTTCGGCTATGACCTGATGCTGACAGAGGACAACAGCATTGAGGAAAAGCTGCGTACATCTATGCGGGAAGAATGGGAGGATGAAGATTATGCGCCTTGTGATTGCTGAAAAACCGTCGGTGGCCCAAAGCCTGTCCGCTGTGATCGGGGCCAATGCCCGCAAGGACGGGTATCTGGAAGGAAACGGCTGGCGGGTCAGCTGGTGCGTGGGGCATCTGGCGGGGCTTGCCGATGCGGACAGCTATGACCCTAAATACGCCAAGTGGCGCTATGACGATCTGCCGATCCTGCCCTCGGACTGGAAAATGAGCGTGGGGCGGGACAAGAAGAAACAGTTTGATATTCTCAAAAAGCTGCTGTGCGCCCCGGATGTGACCGAGGTGGTAAATGCCTGTGACGCGGGACGGGAGGGCGAACTGATTTTCCGCAACGTCTATGAGCTGGCGGGCTGCAAAAAGCCCATGAAACGGCTCTGGATTTCCAGCATGGAGGATTCGGCAATCCGGGAGGGCTTTGAAAACCTCCGCCCCGGCGCGGACTATGACGGTCTGCATCAGGCGGCGCTCTGCCGCGCCAAAGCCGACTGGCTGGTGGGCATCAACGCCACCCGGCTGTTTTCGGTGCTGTACCGCCGGACCCTCAACATCGGGCGGGTTATGTCCCCTACACTGGCCCTTATCGTCCAGCGGGAAGCAGAGATTGAATCCTTCCAGCCGGAGCCGTTCTTTACGGTGGCGCTGGAACTGCCCGGATTTACCGCTGTGGGGGCGCGGATGAAAGACAAAACCGCCGCGAAAGAGCTGCAAACCGCCTGCCGGGGCGGTTCTGCGGTGGTGAAACAGGCGCAGCGGAAAGAGAAGTCCGAAAAGCCGCCCGCCCTTTATGACCTGACCACCTTACAGCGGGACGCCAACCGCCTGCTGGGGTTTACCGCCCAGCAAACGCTGGACTATCTGCAAAACCTCTATGAGAAAAAGCTGTGTACTTATCCCCGGACGGACAGCCGGTATCTGACCTCGGATATGGCGGAGGGCCTGCCAGTGCTGGTCAACCTCACCGCCAATGCCATGCCGTTCCGAAAGGGGATCGGCATTACCTGCAACCCGGAGGCGGTCATCAACGATAAGAAAGTGACCGACCACCATGCGGTGATCCCCACCCGCAATCTTCGGGATGCGGATTTGTCCGCCCTCCCTGTGGGGGAAAAAGCGGTGCTGGAGCTGGTGGCCGCAAGGCTGCTGTGCGCGGTGGCGGAACCCCATCTCTACGAGGAAACCGCCGCCACGCTGGTCTGCGCCGGTCAGGAGTTTGCCGCAAAAGGGAAAACCATTCAGCGCCCCGGCTGGCGCAGGCTGGATGCCGCTTATCACGCCGGTCTGAAAAATGCCCCGGAGCCGGAGGAAAGACCAGAGGAAAAGACGCTGCCGGAACTCTCCCAGGGACAGTCTTTGCCTGTTTCCAATGCCTCCGTCAAGGAGGGGAAAACCAGCCCGCCAAAACATTTCACCGAAGATACTCTGCTGTCGGCTATGGAGAACGCCGGTAAAGAAGATATGCCGGATACTGCCGAGCGCAAGGGATTGGGTACGCCCGCCACCCGCGCCGGGATTCTGGAAAAGCTGGCCTCCACCGGGTTTCTGGAACGGAAAAAAAGCAAAAAAACGGTTCAGCTGATGCCCTCCCGCGATGCGCGTTCCCTCATTACCGTTCTGCCGGAGCAGCTGCAATCCCCGCTGCTCACCGCCGAGTGGGAGTACCGGCTGGGCGAGATTGAGCGCGGCGAGCTTTCCCCGGAGGAGTTTCTGTCCGGGATTTACGCCATGCTGCGGGAGCTGGCAGCAACCTATCAGGTGGTTAAGGGGACCGAGTACCTGTTCTCCCCGCCCCGCGAAGCAGTAGGCAGATGCCCCCGGTGCGGCGGTGAGGTTACGGAATCGCAAAAGGGATTTTTCTGCCAAAGTGAAACTTGCAGATTTGCCATCTGGAAAGACAGCAAGTGGTGGAGCGCCAAGAAGAAACAGCCCACCAAGGCCGTTGTCGCGGCCCTCTTAAAAGACGGGCGGGCAAGGCTCACCGGCTGCTACTCGGAAAAAACCGGAAAAACCTATGACGCGGATGTGCTTTTGGAGGATACCGGCGAGTATGTAAACTTCAAGCTGGACTTTGGCGGCAAAGAGAAAAGCAACGGAGGAAAGAAAAATTGAATAAAGAGCAGCTTACGCTTGGTTCCTTATTCGACGGCATAGGAGGTTTTCCCTATGCCGCCTCTTTTTATGGAATCAGACCTTTGTGGGCCAGCGAAATCATACCGGAATGTATTTCTGTGACACAGAAGCACTTTCCTGAAATGGAACACGTTGGCGACATTACGAAACTTTATGGCGGCACACTGCCGCCTGTGGACATCATCACCTTCGGCTCCCCCTGCCAGGACCTGAGCGTGGCATCAGGCAAGCGGCTCGGCCTTGCCGGGGAGCGGAGCGGCCTCTTTCTGGAGGCTGTCAGGATTATCAGAGAAATGCAGGAGGCAACCAATGGAGAATACCCGAAATTCGCGCTCTGGGAAAATGTCCCCGGAGCCTTGTCAAGTTCTTCCCGGCGTGACTTTAAGGCTGTGCTGGAAGCGTTCACAGAGGCCGAAGTTCCAATACCTGGTTCTGGACGGTGGGCAAACGCCGGAATGGTACGAGGCCGAGGAGCTGACCTCGCTTGGTGCGTGTACGACGCCCAATATTTCGGAACGGCACAGCGGCGCAGGCGTATCTTTCTTATCGCAGATTTTAGAGGCCAACGCAGCGGAGAAATACTTTTTGTCCCCAAAAGCCTGTCAGGGTATTTTGCGGCGGGCGGAACGCCGCGGCAAGGACCTGCCGCCTATGCTCAAAGCGGCGCTGGAACAGCAGGCGCGGGGGATGTGATCCCCGCCATCTCCATGCGTATCCGCTGTGGCTGTGAGGGCGGCGGCAAGGGGCCGCTGCTCCAGATAGAAAAAAGCGGCACTCTGGCAACCGGAAATGACCAGTATCTCTTTGCGCCGAAGGACGCGGTAGAGATACTCAACGACCAGGGCGGCGATTCCCTCTGCGTGGAGAAAGGCGGCGTATCTCCTACCCTCCGCAGCCAGACCCACGGAAATCTGCCAATCACCGCATACGCCATCCAAGGCTCCATGATTGGCAGGGCGGACGGGAACGGACCGCAGGGTGACGGAATCAACGAGAATGTGTCCTTTACCCTCAACACCATCGACCGCCACGCTGTCTGCATGGCGACCGGTCAGACCAACGCTGAAATCATGACAGAGAAGTCCCCCACACTGGTGGCAGGGCATGAGCAGCCCATCGTGACCCACCCGCAGATTGCCGGGACGCTCTGTGCCTCCGGCGCGGGGCTTTCCCGCCCTGCCGGACAGGGGAACGAGCTGGACTTCTGCGTGATGAGCGCAGGCTTCAAGCACAAGGCCGGCAGCCAGTCCGGGAGCATCGGTTTCCAGGAAGAAACTGCTCCCACCCTTCTGGCGGGCCAGCAAAGCGCCGTAATGAAAGCCTGTTTGATTGGCGGCGCAGCTGTGATGGAGGCCCAGACCGCCGCCGTTGACTGCCGCAACCTCCGGGAAACCGATGAGGTCAGCGGCACGCTGCTGGCAAAAGCGGCCTCCGGCGGCTACTCGCTGAATTACCAGAATCCCGTCCGCACCGGGCTTTGCGTGAGAAGGCTCACCCCCACCGAGGCGGAGCGTTTGCAGGGCTACCCGGACGGGTGGACGGAGGCCGGCGCAGATGGCAGCCCCATCAGTGACACAAAGCGTTACCAGATGTTAGGCAATTCTATCGCTGTCCCCTGTGTTGCGTATATTATGCAGGGCATTACAGACGCCGTTAATCAGGCGTGTGAAAAAGGAGGGAAAAAGCTATGAGCCATCAAAAATTATTGTTAGTGGAACAGGAAACCATCCTCCTCTACAACCAGGCGGAGCCTGCCGCCCAGGTCTATACCCATGACCCAAAGCTGATGAAAAAACTGAACCGCCTTGCCGGTAAACACCCGGAGCAGATCATCAAAAAGGACGCCCACAACTTCATTGTCCCCAAACGCTGCGTATCGGTCCGGGAGCCGTACAGCGAAAAGCGGCGCAAAGCCGCCAGTGAACGGGCCAGGGCCGCAGGCTATAAGCCGCCGTTGAAATCCTCCTCCGGTCAATAAGCATGGGCGGGAATGTCTTTGAAACGGTAAAGCAGTCCATCACCACCAGAGAAGCGGCGGAACACTATGGAATCGAGGTAAAGCGGAACGGTATGGCCTGCTGTCCCTTTCACGATGACAGGACGCCCAGCATGAAATTAGACCGCCGCTTTCACTGTTTCGGCTGCGGGGCGGACGGTGATGTGATCGACTTTGCCGCCAGACTGTATAACCTCTCCCCCAAAGAGGCTGCGGAAAAACTGGCCCAGGATTTTGGACTGCTCTATGACAGCCAGGCGCCCCCGAAGAAAACCTATGTCCGTCAAAAGTCAGAAGCGCAGAAATTCCGGGAATCAAAACAGCGGTGTTTCCGCGCTCTGGCAGACTACGCCCATCTGCTGCGGGGCTGGGAAACCGGCCTTGCGCCCCTGACCCCGGAGGATGAACCGCACCCCCTTTTTGTGGAGGCGCTGCACCAAAAGGACTATGTGGAGTATCTTCTGGACTTTCTGATGGAGGATGGCATCGAGGAACAAAAAACATGGATTGCAGAACACCTAACAAAAATCATGGATTTGGAAAGGAGAAACAAGGAAATGGCAGAGAAACCTACCAACCGGGAGCGATTGCGGGAAATCACCGAGGGCATTGAGCAGAACATCAAGGAACTGTTTGAGAGCGAAAAGTATATGCGCTATCTGTCGGTGATGTCCCGGTTCCACCGCTACTCGGTCAATAATACCATGCTGATCTATATGCAGAAGCCGGACGCGACCCTTGTGGCTGGCTATAACAAGTGGAAGAATCAGTTTGAGCGCCATGTGAAAAAGGGCGAGCGCGGCATCACCATCATCGCGCCCACCCCCTATAAGAAGAAAATCGAGGAGCAGAAGCTGGACCCGGACACCCACGCGCCAATGCTGGACGCAAACGGCAGGGTGGTCATGGAGGAAAAAGAGGTGGAAATCCCGCTGTTCCGTCCGGTCAAGGTCTTTGATGTGAGCCAGACGGACGGAAAGCCCCTGCCCTCCCTGGCGACGGACCTGTTCGGGAATGTCCAGCACTTTGAGGCGTTTATGGAGGCGCTGAAACGCTCCGCCCCGGTTCCCCTTGCGTTTGAGGAAATGGACGCTGATACGGATGGGTATTTTTCTTCCATTGAGCAGCGCATCGCCATCCGCCAGGGCATGAGCGAGGTGCAGACGGTTTCTGCCGCTGTCCATGAAATCGCCCACAGCAAGCTGCACAACTTTGATGTGCCGGACAACCCGGACGCGCCCTTGTATCAGGAAGTGGAGCTGTTTGGACAGCCAGCCCTGTTCTCCAATGAGCGGATTGCCGCAGACGATCTGCCGGACGGACTGTTTTGTTATGACCTGCGCGGTTCCGACGATGACCCCGGCGCGCCGGTTGCGGTCGAGGAACGGGTTATCGTCAACCATGCCGGTTCCGTCATAACCGCAAAGCCGCTGGAACTGCCGGAGGAAGGGCATCTCCCGCTGACCGATGAATCCGGCCTGGACTTTAACGGCGGCGAAAAGACCGCCCAGCGGTTTTTGCAGGACCATAAAAAGGACCGACGCACCGAGGAGGTGGAGGCCGAGAGCATCTCTTACGCGGTCTGCCAATATTTTGGGATTCAGACCGGCGCAAACAGCTTTGGGTACATTGCGAACTGGAGCCAGGGCAAGGAGCTGAAGGAACTGCGGGCCAGCCTGGAAACCATCAACAAGACCGCCGGTACTCTGATTGCCGATATTGACCGCCATTTTCAGGAGGTCTGCAAGGAGCGCGGCATTGATCTGGAATCCGGGCCGGAGCAGGACGCCGGAAAAGAAACCATGCAGACGGAAAGCCCGCAGGCCGATACGGAGAATCAAGAGGTTTCCCCTGAACCGGAACCCTCCTGGAAAATCCCCGCCGAACTGCCAGAGCAGGCCCCCTCCATGTTCCGCTATTACATTACCCAGGAATCGCTGGATGTGGGAACCTATCCTTTGATGGACGGGAAAACCATCACTGAACTTGCCGCGCCGGTAAAGGTGGAACAGGATTCCATCACCGCCTTTGGCTGTATCGACTACCCCCAGCCGCTGACCGCCGAACAGGAACGGGAATACGCCCTTTTGCCCGCCAGCCAAAACCCGCGGGCGCTGGATTCCATCGGCCATGCCGCAGAAGCCGCCCCGCTGCCCGACGCGCCGGAGCAGGCGCTGGATGAATACCCGATGCCGGACCCGGCGCTGTGTGAGGACGATCTGAAAAACTGCGGCTATCAGGACGGGGACTTGCTGCCCCTCTCCAAAGAGCGGGCGCTGGAACTGTTTGAGCAGGATTTGACGGTGTACGCGGTGGTGGACGGGGGCGGCGCGGAAATGCTCTTTGACCGGGAGGAATTTGAATCCCAGCTGCCCGGTACGGTGTTCGCCCTTTCCCGCGAGGAATGGGAGGAAAGCCCAGCCTTTGACGCGCTGGTGCAGGACCGGCTGAACCGCCAGCAGGAACGGGAGCAGGCGTTTCTCTCTCATGAGGGGGACTGCTTTGCCATCTATCAGGTAAAGGACGATGACAGCCTGCGGGAAATCCGCTTTGAGGGGCTGGACTGGCTCCAATCCATCGGGCGCGAGGTGGAGCGTGAGAATTACAACCTGATCTACACCGCGCCCCTTTCCGGCAAAGATACGCCGGAGGTTGTGGCGGAGCAGCTGTTCTACCGCTTCAACAACGAACACCCCAGGGACTATCACAGCCCCTCCATGAGCGTCAGCGACATCGTTGCCATCCGCAGGGACGGCGCGTTATCCTGTCATTACTGCGATAGCTTTGGCTTTCAGCAGATCACCGGTTTTCTTGACGCGAACCCGCTGAAAAATGCGGAAATGTCTATGGAGGACGATTACGGCATGATTGACGGGATCATCAACAACGGTCCCAAAGAGCCGACCGTAGCCCAGCTGGAACAGCAGGCCAGAAGCGGCCAGCCGATCTCCCTGATGGATTTGGCGGATGCGGTCCACCGGGAGGAACGGGACAAGCGGAAATCGGTGGTGGAACAGCTCCACCAGCAGCCGAAGCAGGAAAGCAAAAAGACAGCGCCGAAAAAGAGCGCGGAAAGGGAGCTTTGATATGGGACACTTTACCTTTGAAGAAATGAATCTGATGTGTATTTACAACACCGGAACCCGCGCCGGACTGATGGAGAGCCTGACCGAGATGCGCGGCTATCTCTCGCCGGAGGAAACGGAGCTGATGGAACTGACCGACAGCGCCCTTCATAAGCTGCGCGCCATGACGGACGCGGAGTTTGACAGTCTGGAACTGTACCCGGACTTTGACGAATAGGAACCAATAGACCGGAGGGGCTGGCGCTGTGCCGCCCCTTCCTTTTATCCAAAACCCGAAAGGAGGGCCGAAAACAATGGCAACCAAAGCGCAGATGTACGCACAGATGGCCGACCATGCGGCGGTGCAGCTCACTTCCAGCTGGAATGAGTGGATGCGGTTTCTGGACACAGCCTCCAGGCTTTACAAATACCCGTTCCATGACCAGCTGATGATCTACGCCCAGCGCCCGGACGCTACCGCCTGCGCGGAGTATGACTTGTGGAATGACAAGATGGGCCGCTATGTCCGGCGCGGCTCCAAGGGCATCGCCCTGGTGGACGATTCCGGGGACCGGACCCGGCTGCGGTATGTCTTTGACATTTCCGACACCGGAACCCGCCCGCACTCCCGCACTCCCTGGCTCTGGAAGATGGAGGAACGGCATATAGATTCCATCTCCGCCATGCTGGAAAACCGGTATGGGGTGGGCGGCGATGATTTAGGCGGGCAGCTGACCGAGATCGCCCGCAGGCTGGCCGGGGAATACTGGGCGGACAACGGGCGGGACTTCCTTTACATCGTTGACGATTCCTTTTTGGAGGAGTACGATGAACTTAACATCGAAGTCCAATTCAAAGCCGCTGCCACCGTCAGCATCGCCTATTCCCTGATGTCCCGCTGCGGGCTGGCCCCGGAGCAGTATTTCACCCACGAGGATTTCATGCCGGTTTTCGATTTCAACACACCGGCCACCGTTGGGGCGCTGGGAACGGCGGTCAGCCAGATCAACCAGCAGGTGCTGCGGCAGATCGGCGTAACCATTCTAAACGCGGAACGAGAGGCCAACAAAGAAAGGAGCCAGCAAAATGAACAACACCTTAACTTACATTCAGAACGGGGATTATCTGATTCCCAACCTGCAACTGACAGAACAGCCCGAAACGCCCCTGGGCAAGTACGGCAGGATGCGGAAAACCTACTTGAAGGATCACCGGCCCATCCTTTACAACCGTCTGCTGATGAGCGAGAAGCTGTACCCGCACCTGTTGGAGATCGACCGGACCGCGAACAGCCGATTGGAGCAGCTGATGCCAAAACTGGCGCAGGCAGCGGGCGTGACCGAGGAACTGAAAGCCCGCGACATGATGCAGTGGGTGGGCCTGATGAACAGCTGCAAGGCCCAGGCGGAGGAGATTCTGCTGGCGGAACTTATCAACAGCTGACCTTAAACCTGTTTCTGTCCGAAGCGGAACAGATTCAGAATATTGATGAAGCAGAGAATGTGAAAGCGTCCTCTGCTTTTTCTTTTGCCCAAAAGGACATCGACCATGCAAAACCGCCCCAGCCCGCACTGGAAGATGTGCTGGAACAGTACAAGCCGGTTGTGACCGCCGCCATCATGGAGGATACGGCATACCGCAACGCCTGCGGCCATACTGACCATGAAAACGCTGTGATTGAGGGCAACGCCGCTGTGCGCCGCGCGGTTCTTGGCTCCGGTAATATGCAGCTTCTCAAACAGTATTCGGATGTGCCGGAGTTCCGCCACCGCCTGCATCAAGAGGTGATTGCCGAAACCTATCCAAAGCTCCATGAGCTTCTGCGCCCTCTCTCCCAGGACGATATTGACGAAGCCCTCTGTGCATGGAACGGCGATATGGACAGCAAACGGGCCGTAGTCCGCTATATGAAGGAGCATGGGCGGGAAAAAGATACTGCCGCATGGCTGTCCAGGGAGTACGGCGGTCCTGAACATACAAACCTGTTCATTGTCCGCGCCGGAAGCCCCGAAGAAATGGAACTGCCCTGGCCCAAGGTACAGCGCCGGATCGCCCAGCTTATCAAAGAGGACCGCTTTTTTACAGAGGCAGAACGGGACAATCTGGACGATATAGACCCTATCGCAATCCGGGAAAATCTGGCCCAGCGCGGCATTGTAAACGGGCAGGTAGTGGAACCGGAAAAGCTGGACAATGACCCCTTTATTCAGCAGGTCATGGCTGATGTGGAACAGATTGCCGCCGATGAAGCAGAACCGCGCTTTTCCGTTGTTATGACCAGCGATGCGTTTCCCGACCCGGAAGATGCGTTTGCTGTCTGGGATAATCAGACCAATGATTACTATACCGCCTCTGATGGAACGGTACGGACATTTTCAAGAGAAGAAGCTGCGGAGCAATTCCTGGCCGGGCTGGAACCACAAGAGATAAAGGCGGACCGGCAAGAGGAACCGGCACAGGAAACAGCCGCACCCGCTGCGGAAGAACCGGAACCATTTACCCACGACCCGCTGGCATCGGCCTATGGCGTAGGGGATTTTGTTTTTCTGGAAGATACCGAGTACCGCATCACCGATTTGCAGCAGGGCTATGTCCAGCTGAATGACCCCGCGCTGGCCTACCCCATTTACCGGACGGAAAGCAAAGAACAGTTTGAACGCGCCATCCGGCAGGACCCGCGCAACAGCGCCATCACCGACTATCTCCCCGCCGATCTGGACCAGTTTTCCCCGGATTTACGGGAGGCTCTGACCGGAGATGGCGGTTTACTGGATGGGTTGGCAAAGGAGGATATAGCGGTACTGCTCCGAAGCGGCGCAGGCAATCCGGCTGTTGCCCAGCATCTTTCCCAGCGGTTTTCGGGTACAGTGGAAACCATGCAGCTGGAAACCGGGGATACGGCAGATTACAGAACAACCGACAAAGGCATGGAAGTAGAGATTTTGCGGGAGGATGAAACGGTTCTGGCGGCGCTGTATGAAAGCTGGGAACCGGTTGCCGCCGCACTCCGCGCCCTCTACCAGCAGGAACTGGACGGATTCTCCCACGAACCGGCACAGCTAAAGGAACAGCCAGCAGAGAAACAGCCGGATTTGGGGAATCCTCCCGCACCGGAACCAGCGCCGCGAATGACTACCACCCCTGTCACCCGTTATCCGGGCGAACAGAACCACCTGCCCTATGATGTGGAGATTCATACCCTGCACATAGAGAAACCGGAACCCACCCCACCCCAGCCGACAGCCGGGAACTTCCGTATCACCGACATTCACCTGGGCGAAGGAGGGCCGAAAGCAAAATTCCGGGCCAATATGGACGCTATCAGCCTCTTAAAAGAACTGGAATTTGAAAACCGGCAGGCCACGCCGGAAGAACAGGAAACACTCTCCCGGTATGTGGGCTGGGGCGGTCTGTCAAACGCTTTTGACGAGAGCAAGCCCACCTGGGCAAAGGAGTTTGCGGAACTCTACGCAACGCTGTCCCCGGAGGAATATGAAGCCGCCAAAGGGACCACCTTAAACGCCCATTACACCAGCCCTACCGTTATCCAGGCCATTTATGAAGCGGTGGGGAAAATGGGATTCCAGACCGGCAACATCCTGGAACCCTCCTGCGGCGTGGGCAATTTCTTCGGTATGCTGCCGGAGGAAATGCGGGGCAGCAAACTGTACGGCGTGGAACTGGATTCCATCACCGGGCGCATCGCAAAACAGCTCTATCCAAAAGCAGACATCACTATCGCGGGCTTTCAAACCACTGACCGGCGGGATTTTTATGATTTAGCCGTAGGAAACGTGCCGTTTGGCCAGTATTCCGTCAATGACCGGGCCTATAACAAGCTGAACTTCAACATCCACAACTACTTTTTCGCCAAATCGCTGGACCAGGTGCGTCCAGGCGGCGTCGTGGCCTTTGTCACCAGCCGCTACACGATGGATTCCAAGGATTCTACGGTGCGCCGGTATCTGGCGCAGCGGGCGGAGCTGTTAGGCGCGATCCGTCTGCCCAACAATGCGTTCAAGGCCAATGCCGGGACAGAGGTGGTATCCGACATCATTTTCCTGCAAAAACGGGACCGCCCGATTGACATTGCCCCGGACTGGACGCAGACCGGACAGACCGAAGATGATTTTACCATCAACCGCTATTTCCTGGACCACCCGGAAATGGTGCTGGGCAGACAGGAGCCGGAAAGCACAGCTCATGGCATGGATTACACCGTAAAACCCATTGAGGGATTGGAACTTTCCGACCAGCTGCACGATGCGGTTAAGTACATTCGCGGGACCTACCAGGAGGCCGAACTGCCGGAGCTGGGCGAGGGGGAAGAAATTGATACTTCTATCCCCGCTGACCCTGATGTAAAAAACTATTCCTATACCGTTGTGGACGGTGCGGTGTACTATCGGGAAAACAGCCGCATGGTGCGCCCTGACTTAAACGCCACCGCCGAGGCCCGCGTAAAAGGGCTGGTGGAACTGCGGGACTGTGTGCAGAAGCTCATCGCACAGCAGATGGACAGCTTTGTTTCGGATACGGCAATCCGTGAAACCCAGGCCGAATTGAACCGGCTCTATGACGCATTTTCCGCAAAGTACGGGCTTATCAATGACCGGGGGAACCGGCTGGCCTTTGCCGATGATTCCAGCTATTATCTGCTCTGCGCGCTGGAAGTCATTGACGATGACGGACATCTGAAGCAAAAGGCGGATATGTTCACCAAGCGCACCATCAAGCCCCATCAGGCCGTTACTGCGGTGGACACCGCCAGTGAAGCCCTGGCTGTTTCCATCGCGGAAAAGGCCGAGGTGGATATGGCGTACATGGCCGAACTGAGCGGCAAAACCCAGGAGGAATTGGCGCAGGAGCTGCGGGGCGTGATCTTCCGTCTGCCCGGACCACTGGCGGAGGGGGAATCGCCCCGTTATGTGACAGCGGATGAATACCTCTCCGGCAACGTGCGCCGGAAACTGCGGCAGGCACAGCGGGCGGCGGACAAAGACCCCGCCTTTTCTGTCAATGTGGAGGCACTGACCGCCGCCCAGCCCAAGGATTTGGACGCATCGGAAATCGAGGTGCGCCTGGGGGCTACCTGGATTGACAAAGACTATATCCAGCAATTCATGTACGAAACCTTCCACACCCCGTACTATCTGCAAGGGAAGATTGAGGTCAAGTATGTCCCCTACACCGCCGAGTGGCAGATCACCGGCAAAAACGCCGTTGGGTACGGCGATGTAGCCGCCAATACCACCTACGGAACCGACCGGGCCAACGCCTACAAGATTCTGGAGGACAGCTTAAACCTGCGGGATGTCCGCATCTATGACACCGTTGAGGACGCGGAGGGCCGGGAGCGCCGGGTACTCAACGCCAAAGAAACCACCCTTGCCGCCCAGAAGCAGATGGCGATCCGGGAAGCCTTCCGGGACTGGATTTGGAAGGACCCACAGCGGCGGCAGACGCTGGTGCGCCAGTACAACGAGGAAATGAACAGCATCCGCCCCCGCGAGTATGACGGGCAGCATATCCGGTTTGCGGGCATGAACCCGGAAATTACGTTACGGGAACACCAGAAAAACGCCATCGCCCATGTGCTGTACGGCGGGAATACCCTGCTGGCCCATGAGGTGGGCGCGGGCAAGACCTTTGAAATGGTAGCCGCCGCGATGGAATCCAAGCGGCTGGGCCTGTGCCAGAAATCCCTCTTTGTGGTGCCGAACCACCTGACCGAGCAGTGGGCCTCCGAGTTTTTACGGCTCTACCCTTCCGCGAATATCCTTGTCACCACCAAAAAGGATTTTGAAAGCCACAACCGCAAGAAATTCTGCGCCAGAATCGCCACCGGGGACTATGACGCGGTGATTATCGGACACAGCCAGTTTGAGCGTATTCCCATCAGCCGGGAACGGCAGGAGCGCCTGCTGCGGGAGCAGATCAACGAGATCACCGACGGGATTGCCGAGGTGGAGGCCAGCGGCGGGGAACGCTTTACCGTCAAGCAGCTGGAACGCACCAAAAAATCGTTGGAGGCAAGGCTGGAAAAATTGCAGGCCGAGGGCCGCAAGGACGATGTGATTACCTTTGAGCAGCTGGGCGTGGACCGGCTGTTTGTGGACGAGAGCCACAATTATAAAAACCTCTTTTTATACACCAAAATGCGGAATGTGGCGGGGCTTTCCACCACAGACGCGCAGAAATCCTCCGATATGTTTGCCAAATGCCGCTACATGGACGAGATCACCGGCAGCCGGGGCGTTGTGTTCGCCACCGGAACGCCGGTCAGCAACAGTATGACCGAACTTTATACCATCCAACGCTACCTCCAGTATGAGCGGCTTCAGGAATTGAACATGACCCATTTCGACTGCTGGGCCAGCCGCTTCGGGGAAACGGTGACAGCCCTGGAACTGGCCCCGGAGGGGACCGGCTACCGGGCGCGGACAAGATTTTCCAAGTTCTTTAACCTGCCGGAGCTGATGAACCTGTTCAAAGAGGTGGCGGACATCAAGACCGCCGACCAGCTGGACCTGCCCACCCCGGAGGTGGAATACCACAACGTCGTGGCAAAGCCCACCGGACACCAGCAGGATATGGTGAAGGCCCTCTCCGAGCGCGCCGCCAAGGTCCATTCGGGGACCGTTGACCCATCAACCGACAATATGCTGAAAATCACCTCGGATGGCCGCAAGCTGGGGCTGGACCAGCGAATCATCAACCCCATGCTGCCGGACGAACCCGGCACAAAAGTCAACCAGTGCGTGGACAATATTCTGCAAATCTGGCGGGACGGACAGCCGGAAAAGCTGACCCAGCTGGTGTTTTGCGACATTTCCACACCCCAGGCGGCTGGCTCCAAAAAGGTGGCTAAAACGCTGGATAACCCGATACTTCACGCTCTGGAACAGGCAGTTCCAGAGCCGGAGAAACCGCTGGCCTTTACGGTCTATGAGGACATCCGGCAGAAACTCATCGCACAGGGTATGCCCGCCAGCCAGATCGCGTTTATCCATGAAGCCAATACCGAAGTCCGCAAAAAGGAGCTGTTCTCCAAAGTCCGCTCCGGCCAGGTGCGCGTCCTGTTAGGCTCCACCCAGAAGATGGGGGCCGGGACCAACGTGCAGGATTTGCTGGTGGCGCTTCACGATCTGGACTGCCCCTGGAGGCCCGGAGATCTGGCCCAGCGAAAAGGTCGGATCGAGCGCCAGGGCAACCAGAACCCGCTGGTCCATGTTTACCGCTATGTGACCGAAGGGACATTTGACGCATACCTCTGGCAGACGGTGGAGAACAAGCAGAAATTCATTTCGCAGATCATGACTTCAAAATCCCCGGTCCGCAGCTGTGACGATGTGGACGAAACCGCCCTGTCCTTTGCGGAGATCAAGGCCCTATGCGCCGGGGACCCCCGCATCAAGGAGCGTATGGATTTGGATGTGGAGGTATCCCGCTTAAAGCTGATGAAGGCCGACCACCAGAGCAAGCAGTACCGGCTGGAAGATCAGCTGTTAAAGCACTTCCCGGAGGAGATCGAGAAACACAAAGGTTTTATCCAGGGCTTGGAAACAGATATGGAAACCCTGGCGGCACACCCCCACCCGACAGACGGATTTACCGGCATGGAAGTCCGGGGCGATACGCTCACCGACAAAGAGAACGCCGGAGCCGCCCTTTTGGACGCCTGCAAGGAGGTTAAAGGCTCCGAGCCGGTGCAGGTCGGCAGCTACCGGGGATTTGCTATGTTTGTAACCTTTGACGCTTTTCAGAAGGAATATATGCTCCAACTGAAAGGCAGGATGACCCACCGTACCGCCCTGGGCGCGGACCCGCGCGGCAACCTGACCCGGATTGACAACGCGCTTTCCCAGATGCCCCAGCGGTTGGAAAGCGTCAAAGTCCAGCTGGATAACCTTTACCAGCAGCAGGCCGCCGCGAAGGAGGAAGTGGGCAAAGCCTTCCCCTATGAGGAGGAATTGCGGGTCAAGAACGCCCGTCTGGTGGAGCTGGATATGGAGCTGAACATGGACAGCAAGGGGCAGTCCCGTCCAGAAGCGGCGATTTCCAAGCGCGTAAGGCCCTCGGTGCTGGAAGGGCTGAAACGCCCCATCCCGCCCCGCAGCATGGAAAAGAAACCCAGACAACAGGAACAGGAGGCAAGATAATATGAACAGCAACGAAAAGAATACGGCCCTTTATGAGAAGATGGCCGCTGAACAGGATACCTTCCGGGATTGGCTGAAAAGCCAGTCCCCGGAGGAGGTCTTAAACCATGCCTATGAGTACACCGTCCGGGAGGACATTGTGATGGCGATGGAGGAACTGGAACTCTCCGGTGCACAGGCACAGGCGCTTCTGGATTCCCCCTCCCCGCTGGCTGATGTGTACCGGCATTTTGAAAAACTGGAAACCGGCTATATGGATGTGATCCGGGAAAGCATTGAGGAACGGGCCAATGAGATGTGCAAGGCAAAAGAGGAACAGAGAGCCGCCCCGGTCTATCCCCACTCCGCCGCCTATGCGTCCGAGCATGGGGAAATGGCACAGTACCGCGCCTCCCTGCAAGTCAGTCTTGCCTGCAAAGAAGCCATTGAGCAGGCCATTAACGCCCACTATGGGGATAACCGTCTGAATACCGAGGCCGCTGTCAAAGAGGTGCTGGAACAGTTCGGGCCGGAGCGTATGCAGTACATCCTTGCCAATACGGTGCTGAAAAAGGAGCATGACGGGCGCATCTCCCGCGATAACAAAGCCTGGGCGAAAACAATCCCCATGCCGGAGGATGGCGGCGATCCCCGCCACAGTTATGCCTTGGTGGTGGATAAGGTCAACCCCGGTCTGACCGACCTGTTTTTGAAGCAGGCGCGGAAAGTCCTTCAAGCCCCGGAGAAAGGCTCCGTCCTGGAAAAACTCAAACAGGAGCCGCCGGAACGCAGACCCGCCGCCCCTAAGAAACGGGAACCGGAACGATGAGCGCGGCAAAGCGGAAACGGGAGGTACAGGTGAATTTCCGGGTTTCCCCGGAGGAGCTGGCCCTGATTGAGCAGAAAATGTCCCAGCTTGGAACCGTCAACCGGGAAGCCTACCTGCGGAAAATGGCGCTGGACGGGTATGTGGTAAAGCTGGATTTGCCGGAGCTGAAGGAGCTGGTGTCCCTGATGCGCTATTCCAGCAACAACTTAAACCAGCTGACCCGTAAAGTGCATGAAACCGGGCGGGTTTATGACGCTGACCTGGAGGATATATCCCAGCGGCAGGAACAGCTTTGGGAGGGTGTGCAGAAGATACTGGCCCAGCTTTCCAAGCTCTCCTGACCGGATAGTTTGCTCCATCTGCGGAGGGAGGAACGGCGTTCTTCGCCGCGCCTTCCTCCGCTTTTTCTTTTTGACGGTAAACTTGCCGGATGTGCCGGAATCATGGATAATAGCGGCAGAACAGGGTTTTACGAAAGGAGTGGACTGCTATGATGTCATTTGAACAGGTGATAGACATTTTTGGGGACTATCTGGCATTGGATACAGAAATGGAAGTCTGCAAAAGCCGGTATGGGTATATCCGGGTGGAGTTTCATGGGACAGGGGAATTACCCGGCTATTGCAGCGGCATGGTCTGCCGTACCCCAAAGGAGCTTTTTGACCTTCTGCTTTCCGATTATGAAAGCTATCTGGAAATCCAGCGGACAAAAGGACGCAGAGATGTGACGGAGGAAGATAAAAACGAAATTACCGCACTGTGTCAATCCCGTTTGGAGAAGTGGGAAAAAGGAAACGCCAGATAGCTTTGGGTGATTTACTTTTGGCATGAAACAGGATAATCCGATATAAAAATGTTGAATAAAAAGAAACAAGCGGTCTGCGTATGCAGGCCGTTTTGTTATGAAGGGAGGATTCCATCATGGCAACCACACGCATCATGCCGCTGCACACCGGTAAGGGCCGCACCGAAAGTCAGGCTGTCAGTGACATCATCGACTATGTATCTAACCCGCAAAAGACAGATAACGGCAGGCTTGTCACCGGCTTTGCGTGTGACAGCCGGGTAGCCGACGCCGAGTTTCTGTTGGCAAAACGGGAGTACATTTCTACCACCGGACGGGTACGGGGCGCGGACGATGTGCTGGCCTACCATGTCCGGCAGTCCTTTGTCCCCGGCGAGATTACCCCGGAAGAAGCAAACCGGCTGGGCGTGGAGTTTGCAAAGCGGTTCACCAAGGGCAGTCACGCCTTTGTGGTCTGTACCCATATCGACAAGTCCCATATCCATAACCACATCATCTGGAACGCGGTCAATCTGAACTGTGACCGGAAATTCCGAAACTTTTGGGGCAGTACCCGCGCGGTCCGGCGGCTCAACGATACCATCTGTGTTGAGAACGGCTATTCCATTGTAGAGGACCCAAAACCGCATGGAAAAAGCTATAACAAGTGGCTGGGGGATCAGGCGAAGCCCTCCCACCGGGAACAGCTCCGCGTGATGATTGACCAGGCATTAGAACAGAAACCGGCAGACTTTGACGGGCTGTTAAAGCTGCTTGCGGAAATGGGTTGTGAGGTGTCACGCCGGGGACAGGCAATCCGGCTCAAAGCCCCCGGCTGGAAGAATGTTGCCCGCATGGATGAAAAGCTGGGACAAGGGTATAGCGAAGATGAAATACGGGCGGTCCTTGCCGGAGAAAAGCAGCATACGCCCCGCAGAAAAGACGCGGTTTCAACTCCCACTCCCAAGGTCAATCTTCTGGTGGATATTCAGGCAAAATTGCAGGCCGGAAAAGGCGCTGGCTACGCGCGCTGGGCAAAGGTATTCAATCTGAAACAGATGGCGCAGACAATGAACTATCTCACCGAGCATGGCCTGCTGGAATACGCAGTCTTGGAAGAAAAAGCGGCTGCTGCTACCACCCGCCACAATGAGCTGTCGGCACAGATCAAGGCGGCGGAAACCCGCATGGCGGAGATAGCCGTACTGCGGACCCACATCATCAATTATGTGAAAACCCGCGAGGTCTATGCGGCCTACCGCAAGGCGGGATATTCCAAGAAATTTTTAGCGGAACATGAAGCGGATATTCTGCTCCACAAGGCGGCAAAACAGGCATTTGACGATTTGGGTATCAAGAAGCTGCCCACCGTCAAGAGCTTGCAGGCCGAGTATGCCCAGCTGTTGGAAGGAAAGAAAAAAGACTATGCCGAGTACCGGCGCTCCCGCGAGGAAATGCGGGAACTGCTGGCCGCAAAAGCCAACGTGGACCGGCTGATGGGATATGGGGAGGAACGCCAGAATGACCGGGAAAAGGAACAGGGGCAGGATCGCTGACGCTCCGTTTTTTCGTACTATCTCACCGCCGCAGGCAGGTGAAAAGTGTTCCGAAGGAACGCGCAGCCACAGAATGAAATTCTGTGTTCAAAGGGGCTTGGGGAATCCCCAACAAGCAGCGCCAGGAGCCGGATGGCTATCCTGGGGCATTGCTTGCCACGGTTATCCCGGAACGGGATAACCTTCTTTTTCTCGAAAAAGAACAAAGCCGGTGAGGAATTTATTAAATTCACTCACCGGCTCAATTCGTTTCAAATTTCTCGGATAGTTCGGTTAGTTCTTTCATGGTTTCCTGCGTATGGTGCAAGAGGGTTTCACGCATTTCTGACGGGCAGCTGCAATACAGCATCTTCATCTGACCGGCTCCCTCGTCTTCCGGGGAAACATCCGGATTGATTAAAGAATCCAGAGAAATCGGCAGTACCTTTGCCAGTGCCTTCAAAATCAAAAAGGACGGATTCATCTGCCCTTTTTCAATCTTGGCAATCTGCTTGACAGATACATGGCTCATATCAGAAAGCTCCTGCTGTGTCAGGTCTTTTCTTTTTCGGGCTTCCCGCATTTTTTGCCCTAAAGCGGTTAAATCATCAATCGGCATAATCATTCACCTCGAATATATTCTATCGTGCCGATTTACACAAAGGAATAACCTTATTATGCCGACTAACAGGTATGATTATACTGTTTCTTTAGTGAGATATAACCGCTATCCTTGTATCACTAACCAAATCAAATTATAATAGAGGTGGATATTTTTTTGAAAAAATCTGTCCGTTGTAACATTTCGCGGACATTTGCCTGTTATACTATCTGCAAAAAGCAAAGGAAGTGAGGATATGAAGCAGATTTTAATTGTCGAGGACGACAGTTTTTTGAATAA
>SKEY01001022.1_pt1 | contig 39485 bp, 38 predicted proteins | sample 4843871 | NCBI WGS metagenome assembly SKEY01 (sample SAMN11008797, study PRJNA524170) | human gut metagenome | biome: Human fecal sample; material: Feces; isolation source: fecal sample from pouch patient p36 | host: Homo sapiens | place: Israel: Tel-Aviv | collected 2016-12-04 | reverse complement strand
CCTTTAAATCTAGCATATTTAATTTGATCCGTAATCGAAAAAATTTCCTTGTTTTTAGCTTTTTTACAAAGGTCTTTAATTTCTTCTGATAATTCTTCAGAGACTTGATTAACTCTCTTTTCTTCTTCTAACTGCAACTTTAATTTGGCCAATTTGTCGCTTTTAATAAAAACACACCTCCTTTATCTCTTTATTTTTATACTATCTTCCCAACATCTCCATAAACTTCCGCAATTCTTCTTGCGCTTCATCTGTTGTCCCGTGCAATTCACCTAGCATTTCAAATAATTTATCTGTCGATTTTTCTATCTCTTGCTTCACATCTGCTAATTCTTGTGCAAGTTGATCCTTTTTTAAATTTATAGCTTTTTGTTGCTGTATTTCTTATCACAAAAAGAACAATCCCTTTAAGAATTGCTCTAATTTATTTTCATAACCTCAAGTTCATGAGATTTCCAAAACATTTAAAAATTTCCATTAATTTAGCAAAGATCAATGATTACAATTCTATGAGAATCATATAGTTGGAAATACAAAGCAGTTAGATAATTTCATATGTTCTCTCATGAAATATTTCATTTCAATAATTTGGTGCTATCTTTTATTTTCACTTTTTTTCATACACATATCTCCAATAGCATTTAATGCGTCAACTATCTTATCTTTATCATCTTTAATTTCGCTATACGCTTCTTTTATACCATTCTTGACAGCATATTTAATTATACTGTATAAGCTCAACATAATAACAATAGCTGCAATAAATGCAAAAGGTAACCAGTCCATAATATTTCCTCCTATCATAAACTGAAATTTGTGTAGCTACGATAGTTTAATCATCTTTATATGTTTCAGCAATCCAACTTTTTTGATGGCAATAAGGACATTTCAAATATTTTCCCTTTTTTCCATTGTTCAAGGTTAGCATATCTTTTAGAAAGGTGATTTCAAATTTTTTATGACATTTAGGACAAACATATGCATTTTGTGTTGCATGGATATAAATTAAAACGAATAATAACAAAACATTGATGCTAACAGCAAGAAACATGCCATCTAATAATGAACCGACTATACAGCTTAGTATCAAAATTATCATATAAAAGCAAAGCAGTAAATATGTCAGTTTATCAATCCTATCATGTCGCTTTTTTCTTAAACATAGACTTCTTAGCTCCTCCTCATTTCTTATCGAAAGTGTTTGATTAATAGAGACTTCATTATAAAGTGCTGTTGATTTATCTCTTAACTTTTTTAAATCTTCTATTTGATCATCTATCTTTTCTCGTTGGTTACTTAATAATTCCATAATTACCTTATATTGATTCTCTGATTCCAAAATACTTTTTATTTCGTGTAATGATAAATCTAAATCCTTATATAAGCAGACCAATTGAAATTTTTTTAAATCATTTTCTGTATAAATCCGCCTTCCACCATCACTCATTTTTGTTGGTGTCACAATATTTTCTTTATCATAATATTGCACCGTTCTTTTGGTAACACCGCATAATCTTGCTATTTCGCCTGTAGTATATTCTTTCTGCATTATTGTTTCCTCCTATCGGTTTTCAAATACAGTTTACTTTATTACGCAACGTTACTAGCAAGACCATTTTGTTTAATTTGATTCGATTTGAGTTTCAAATAAAAATGATGACAAGCATGAAAAACTCTTCTGCAAATTTTAGTTTAGCTATTCCATAGCATAAAGAGTATTACGAAACACGTTCATTCTAGTATGTTCTTCTGTTATTTTGCTGCCTTCTATATGATTCGAATTATAAGCAAATTTCGTTTGTGTCCAATACTATATGTTGCCTGGCATTTTTATTTTCTTCTGTTCTCGCAATACTTTTTTTACTTCATACTCCATATCGCCCAGACCTCGCTTCTTACATCACTTTCTGTTTAAATTCTACATGACTTGCCTTTGAATAGCAAGATAAAATAAGGCATACAGCTTGTCTGTTTTATCATATCGTATGAAATAATAGCTCTTTGACATGCGTAAGTCTAGATATATAGAAGTAAACCCGAATTTTATCTTCCCTAAAATGACAGTGCCTGTGCTGACACATCCTTTCCTTTGCTTACTCTACACTCCCTGCTGGTGCATATTTCCTAATCCATCCATATTGATTTTATAAAATTTCCTGTCAACTGTAACAGTTAATTTACATACTTGAATTCCATCATCCGACTGTAACTATCAACGCCATAATACTTTTATCAATCAAAAGAGCCTCGGCTGCCCAGATTTCCTTCTCTGCTAAACATCATTTACGACTTCCATTTCCATCTGTCGTACATCATTCTATCTTTCAATTCCTTCAATGAAAGACCATCACCGTAGATATCAGCATAAAAAGAGACTTCAAATACAATTGCCATAAACCGCAACAGTATCAAAGTCTCCTTCTTTTCGTATATGACAGCCATCAGCTTCCTATCATATCCGTATGCTCACGCATTTACTTCTTAGTGAATAGAATTCTCTTTATTTCTTCTATTTCGCCTTCTGCAAATAGATCATTCCCAGGAAAGTCGTTCCCTGCAAAGAAGCATCTCCCGTCTTCTGCATAACCTCCTGTGCAATCTGCTTAAACGCTTCATCCTCCAGATCATAATCTGTACGAAGCAGCGTCATACCGTCTTTTTCCAGCTCACTGCTCAGCTTTTCCACAACCTCTTCTTTGTTGTCGAAGAACCGTTTCTTTATATGGTAATACTCCTTATCCTCTGCATCAGCCTTATAAGCGGAAATTTTACTGTCCATCATATACAGCTTATCCTCACTCAATGTACCTCTGGCGACTTTGTCAGGAAGATTGAACAGAGCGTTACGCATAACCTCATTGTCATTATTCGTGCTGTCGATTGTCAGCCACTGCCCATCAATATTCACACGGTTCCACGCATGTGGTACATTTCCGTTCAGATATCCGGTAACCACAATGGAATCCAGACCAGCCTCATCCGCAAGCAGCTTGAAGCTCGCCGCATAGCTGGCACATACTCCCTTTTTCTTTAACAGAATACCATAGGCATTAAAGGAATCATGAAAGCTTTCATCCACGGATTTGAAGTCATTTTTCTCTGCGTTTTCCAGAGCTGCATGATCATACTCTGCACTCCTGCACAGATAATCGTTGATTGCAATTTCTTTCTCCAGATCGCTCATTCCATCCTTGATGATTTCCTTTGCGACCTTTGTTACCTCTGCCTGAATCGCATCCTGCTTCTCTTTCATTTCCTCCCGGGTCATATCGTATTGAATCAGCAAATCATTCGTATTCGTATCAAGCGATATGGAGCGCACCCCAAGAATGAGCGGATTCTGGTAAACTGCCTCATTCCATGCATCCACCAGATAATTGCGATCACTGCTTTCCCTGAAGTCATTCAAAGAAACCCGGGTATTTCCATTCAGCATGTTCACAGCGAGATATTCTCCCAGTGCACTGTTGGCATACACATGCTCACTGATCGACGCATCCAGCGTAGCGTCCTTATCCATATCATCTGCGGCTTCGGCATCCTGCATTTTGCTTTCTGATTTCAGTGATCCTCCCTTACTGCGCAGGGAATCCTGACGATCCTTCAGCTTCTTCAGCTCCTGTGGATAGGTGTTTTTATTCACATAGAAAATTCTTGCCGTGTCCTGAAAGGCTGTTCCATCGATTGTATAAGGAATATCCAGATAATCGATTTTCTTTGTGCCGGTGATATTGCCTTCATCATCTGTGATTCCAAAGCTTCCGTTTTTCAGCTCTGCCTTATCAATATCATACGTTATCAGGCGCTGCGACAGCTTACCGTCACACATGACGATCCAGCGATAGGATGGCAGCAATCCGACCTCCTTATCTGCGTACTTGGAAACCTTATCCGACTTATTTTTCGCAAGTGCTTCCCGATACGGCAGCAACGGTGCGATATCGTTCCCGTTGAAGGTCTCGGAAATACGTGAGGTTCCCTTGTCATTCATTGCAATCACACCCCATACCTTGGTCGTAGTCTTCAATTCCGCCTTCTCCGCATCACCGGCTGTGACATCATCCTCAGAGCTGAACAGCTTAGCCATATTGAAATCCTTATTAACCAGCAAGCCATCCCTGTCGTTTTCTGCCTTCCATTCTGTTTTATCCGTGATGAGCTTCTCACTCAGCTGTGTATCGATGAAGTTGTTCTCCCTATCATAGTTGTAATAAAACACCATGTATTGATCCGCACCTGCAACAGCATCCCAACGCAGCTGCGGTGTCCCATCATCACTGACAGAAAATTCCACATTCGGAGTCGCAAGCTCTGTCTTCACTGAAAAAATGGTTACCTCCGGCTTTTTCAGCATTTCCCCTGTCTTCAAATCCATATACTGCACCATATAATATTGCTGGGCATTCCCCCAATCCTTGCTTTCTCCTCTTTCATACCGGTTTTTCACAGAGGACGTGGCGGTATCCGTAACATAGAACTTCGGACGCTTTGGCGGATGGATTTGAATTGTATTGGATTCCTTATCGAATTCATAAACCGGATTCACCTTATCCTTGAAATCTGCATCCGCATACACATTTACAATCTGTGTAAAGTTTTTGATGTCGGGATGATCCTTGATGTATTGTTCAAGATCAAATTCCAGCTTCTTTTCAAACACGTGATCTCTGGAAAGGTTAAACATCGGATCGGCATAGCTGACCTTTTCCTCTTCCTTATACTTCTGTTTGATATTGCTGGCCAGCTTGCTGTTATCCGCAAGGGCTGCCGGCTCCTTATCCTTACCGCTGCAGCCGCCGACAAGCAGTAACGCTGCTGCCAGAACTATCAGCATGGATGATTTCACAGTATGTTTCATTCCCATTACCTCTCTTTCCTTTTCACCTTATATACCCCTATGTCCTGCAAAAGGTTGCATTTCTCTTTTATTTTTTTTATAAATTTACGTTTTGTTACAGGCTTCAGCTTTCATAGCGCAAAGACAGCTTTCAAGCCTTACCGGGTACAACGGAATTTGGCTGTTTCTAAACACATCATACGGTCCTACGTTTTTTTATATGGAATACTTTTCCCATACACTATTGCATGTAAAACAAACATAAGCAGAAATTCATCAACAGCCCCTCTTTGCGTACGTGCAGTAAAATGAAAGACGCAATCAAAAGCAGCACTCTCCTGGCTTTATGCTTCGCTTACGCAGCATGGCCCTCACAAGTGAAGCCGTGAATTTCCTTTATCAAGACATGCGACAGCGGATGGCAGCTTCTGTACTTGTTTCCAACGAATCCCCATATTTCCCGTGTCCGGTTCCCTTTATTTTGTTAGATTGTATAGAATCGTTATGAATTCCTTCTGTGATATACCGCTGCTTTGCAGTGTATATATAACTCCATGCTTGGTAAATTGAGCCAGATACTGCCGGCTCCTGTCTGTGACTCCACTTTTTTGCATAGCAGTATACAGACCGATACCATTGAGCTGTGAATTCTGTTTGTCCACAATCGCTCCTGTCCCCTGCTCCACTTGGAGCCGGACAAACGCCTGTTCCTTTTCATAGCTCAGCTCGGCAAACAGCATCTCTTTTCCATCCTTCCCCTGTGCCTGTACAGCCTCCTCCTTTGCTTTTGTAAACCCTCTTGGAAGTGGTGATATATCCACCTTCGTTGTGAGCAGCTCCTCCAGCGTATCCCATGAAATCGGTGTTTTCTTTCCCTCTATACTGCCGGTCTGCACCTGCAAACCACTGATTTTCTGTGTTTTATCAAAGGTTAAAGCACCTTCCTCCAGCTCTACATAGGCAAACTCACTATCTTCCTGCAAGGCACTGATAAACATTGGACCGCTATCCTTTCTCAGCTGCATTACAGTGAACACGGACACGCCGCAGATCACCAGAAGCACACAGAAGACAGCTGCTTTTTTCCATTGCAAGCCGCCGTGCGGCTGCCCTGCGGTCTGCATCCGCTCAAGCGTCTGATTCCATACATCCTCCGGAATTTCCACATGATCCATAATGCTCTTATACTCATTATTCTTCTGTGTCATCACGCAGCACTCCTTTCAGCATTTCTCTTCCCCGCTTCAGCTGGGATTTAACCGTTGATTCGTTACGTTTTAAATATTGTGCAATCTGTGCAACGGAATACTGTTCGTAATAAAACAGATGGATCACAGTACGGTATTTCAGCGGAAGCTTTAATACCGCATAGTACAGCTCACTGTTCTGTTCCTCCTCGAAGGGAATATCCACGACAAGCTCCTCCGTCTTCCTGTGCCAGGAGCTCAGAAAAAACTTTTTACTGCAATTGATTGTGACACGCAGCAGCCACGCCTTCAAATGCTCTTCATTTGCAAACGGCTTTTTATTTTTCATAAGCCGCAGGAAAACCTCCTGAAATACATCCTGCGCATCACTGCGATTGCGCGTCTGCGAAAGAGCAAGCTTATATACCATCAATCCATAGGTTTCCAAGACAGCCTCCGCATCACCTGCTTCTATAGAAATACCCAAACTGTTCCCTCCATCCTTAATACCATACGGCAACCGGAAAGGTTGCATACTTTTATAAAGTATAACAAAAAACCAGACGGGAAACAATTCCATCTGAAGTACGGATCGATTAAAAAAGTGATGGGAGTAAAATCATTCACATTTACCTTAAGCAAAGATTCAACAAGAGTGCATGAAATAAGGGGCAGAAGCACATCCTTATTATCAACATAATCTTCGTTAATTGCATCTTGCTTGAATCAATTTCAGCGTTCTAATATATTTTTCAATTTTATACAGATTATCCCATTCATTTTTGAGTCTATCTGAAATACGCGATAGCTGCTATAAAGTCTTAAAACTAACTTCGCGCAGAGTCACCTGCCACGCATTTTTCTCTGTATCGGAATTGATAGTGAACAGGCTTCTTTCATCACGCTTATTCTTTCATCGATCAAACATAAAAAAGGTCCATCAGATACTGCCGGCACGCAGCGTTCTAATGGACACCAGATGATTCACGATTACTTACAGTACCATTTGCAGATCAAGGAAACGGTCATGAAAGGCACGCTTTTCCACGGGTTTTGAAAAATAGAAGCCCTGAATATTATCTGCCTGAATATCCCGCACGACCATTAGCTCCTCCTGCTCCTCAACCCCCTCAACACAAACCCGGATGCCGACACTGTGGCACAGCTGTATTACTGCATTGATAAAGCTTTGATGGAAGGAGTTTTCATGAATGGAGGAAATAAACAGCCGGTCGATTTTCACGATATCCGCCGGCATCTGTGACAGCATGCCCAAAGAGGAATACCCGGTACCAAAATCATCAATGGCAATGCGGATTCCCATCTCCCGCAGCTGCTGGAAGGAGCGCTTCAGCGCATCCATCTCCGTCACAAAGCAGCTCTCCGTCAATTCAATGACGATATGCTCCGCAGACAAATCCGCCTGCTTCAGGGTTCTGCGGATGAAGGGCAGAAGATCCTCATCCAGCATCTGTATATAGGAAAAATTCACATTCATCACAAAGCCAGGATTTTCCTTCACCCATTCCTTACATGTACGAACAGCCTCCTGAAATACCCATTTCCCTGCCTGATGAATCAGACCGGCGGATTCCAGAATGGGGATAAACTCATCGGGTCTGACATTACCATATTCAATGCTGGACCAGCGAAGCAATGCCTCTGCCCCTTCCACCTTCATGCTGGCAGCATTGATCAGGGGCTGATATACGAGATAGAAATCCTGCATACCGCGCAATACGCTATTCTGCAGCTGATTCGCAATGGATAAACGGCGGCGCTTGATCTGTACAAGCTCATGTGAAAACTGGGTGCACTGATTCTTCCCGCGGTATTTACTTGCCTCCAGTGCATTATCCGCATACTTGATCAAATCCAGAAAGTTATCGCCGTCCTCACAGAACATCGCGATTCCACCGGACACCGTACAGAAATAGCCGGTATTATCGATACTGTGACGCCTGTTGCAGTATGCGTGTATGATTTTATACAGCTCCCGCACCTGCTTGCGAGTTGCCTGTTCATATACGATGGCAAATTCATCTCCGTCAAAGCGATACATGCGTGCCGATGCTGGAAGAAGACGCTGCATGGTCTGCGAGAACTGACGCAGGACTGCATCTCCGAAAATATGGTCGTTTAATTCATTGATATGAGAAAAATCATCGAGTCCAAGCAACAGAATACCGCCTGCTCTCCCATGCTCCAGCAGCTGTGTAACAGAATTTTCACAGGCTGTCTGTGTAAACAGTCCGGTAATGGAATCTATTTTGCCTTTATTCTCCAGATTGGTCACAATACCGGCAAAGAAAATCGGATCTCCCTGCGCATTGCGTTTTAAAAGACCTCTGCAGATGACCCAGATATATTCATTTTTACGATTGCGAACCTGATACTCCACATTGTGCTCATCGGTTTCTCCATTCAGCATTGCCGAAATGGAATCATCAAATCGCTGGCGGTCACGCTCGTGAACCAGATTCCCCCACAATGGAATCAGTCCAGGGACAATAAGATCGGGAAGATCAAAATCACGGAGCATGTTTTCAGAAACTAAAGCACGATCCTCCTGCATGTTCACAAGGTAAATGTAATCATCCGTACTATTGACTATGGTATCATACAACATCCATGGATCCAGCTGAAATTCAGCCAGTATCTCCTTACTGCTTTTCATAGATACAACCCCGTTTCTAATTTCAGGCTTCTTTGAAATGGCCGAATAAAGCATTAAATAAACCTGTATTTTTTAAGAAGCTCTTTCTTCCTATATCATACCACATCTGCATCAAAAAGATTGCATCAATTTCTTAAATGAATAGTTTTTCAGACTGCAAGGAAGCTCCAGCAAAGCATATATCACACTAGCATCACGCAAAATGAAAAAGCTGCCGATAGTATACACAGCTGATTCATAAACGCCTCTTACAGTGGCTGCTTCTGCCTGATATTCCAGCAGTGATTCAAAGGACCGCTGCCCTTTCCCAGATCAAGACCGTCGCGCAGAGCTCCGCTGATATACGCCTTTGCCCGTTCTACCGCACTCGTCATATCAAAGCCCATTGCCAGATTGCTGGCGATGGCACTGGACAGTGTACAACCGGTTCCGTGGGTGTTGGGATTATTTATTTTTTCACAGCGAAGCCAATGAACCTCTTCCTTATGTACGAGCAAATCATCGGCGCGGTTCATGGAATGCCCGCCCTTCATCAGAATATACCCGTCATAGTCCTGTGCAATTACAGCAGCGGCCCTTTGCATATCCTTGCGATCATGTATCCGCATACCACTCAAAACCTCAGCCTCCGGTATATTGGGGGTGATGATATCGGCAAGAGGAAGCAGCTTTGTTTTCAACAGCTCCAGCGCAGGTTCCTCCAGCAGACGGGAGCCGCTGGTGCTGACCATCACCGGATCAACGACAATGCGCTCCACTGCATACTGCTTCAGCTTTTCCACGATGACAGTGATCAGCTCCGGTCGGGAAACCATACCGATTTTCACCGCATCCGGACGGATATCCGTGAAGACGCAGTCAAACTGTTCCTCTAAAAATTGCGGTGTTACATTCATGATGGACGTCACACCGGTTGTATTCTGCGCCACCAGGGCTGTAAGAATACTCATACCGTAAACCTCATGTGCCATAAAGGTTTTTAAATCAGCCTGTGCTCCGGCTCCCCCCGTAGGGTCTGTACCGGCAATTGTTACGACAGTTTTCATATGCATTCATTCTCCTTTCAAAGCGTCCAGCGACAATATGGCTGCATCTGCCAGTGTGCAAATTTCTTCCCATTGCTCTTTGCCCGAGGCATCATACACTGCTGTAACATGAAAGCCATGCGCTTTCAGTGTCCGAATCGCATGCAGGGCATCCTCTACAAACATCGTTTCCACCTTATCCGTATGCAGCATGGCAGGCATGAGCGCAAACAGACGTCCATCCTGCTTATCATAGGGCAGTTCCTCACAGCTGACGACAAAATCCATATACTCCAGCAGACCGTTTCGCTTCAGGGCCTCTTCGGCGCAAATCCGCTCACATGCCGTCAGAACGCCCATACGCATACCCGCTGCCTGCAATCTTTTCAGACAGGCCTTAGCCCCCCTCTTGGCAACAACCTCCTGCTTGTAGCGCCGCCGTATGATAGCATAAATCTCTGTACGCATCTGTGCCAGGGAATCCTGTATTGCATACCTCTCCTTCAGATAACGGATAGCTTCTGTCATCGTCATCGGCTGCAGTGCTTCACTGAGATTGTCAGCGGCCTGGATTCCCTTTGTCTGAAGATATACCGCTGCCAGATCCTCCCATACCCACATGGAATCCATCAGCGTGCCATCCAGATCAAATATGTAGCCCTTCATATGCTGAACCTCCTTCCATCGTTAATGAAAAAAAGGGCTATGCCATGTATGCATAACCCGCGTTGTATGTGCAGTCCCTACGTTGGCATTATCCAAATCAGGTAATCGGTCGAAGTTCACAACTTCCTCTCAGCCTGTCTACAAGCTCCCTTATTTCCACGCTCATCATACCATTTCCGCAAAGCTTCGTCAACAGGCATCCGCATTGAACGTCAATGCTTTTATGGACGCATGCAGACCGATGAAGGCCGAAAGTATATGAACAGCGGATCGACTTATGAAATACAAAGCAGGATGTTTTCGGGAATGGATTGCATTTTCACATTTGACTCCATTACTCGCTACGTGCAAGCACATATATATGAATGTTATTTCCAATCCATTACTATATTTTTGTTCTTCCTTCACGCTTATCCCTGCATCTTTTTATTGGGAACAGTTACGTTTCTTCTTCAGCTGTGATACAATACATAACAGAGGTGATAACATGGATTTAGAAGCATTTTTTCATGAGTATAAAGAAAAAAAGAATGCCTATCAGATGGCACTGAGCACAATGTATTATGATCAGGCCACGATTGCTCCGAAAAACGGCATTCCCTACCGCAACCGCATGACGGCAATTTTATCGGGAGAAGCCTTCGATCAAATGGCGGACAAGGAAAGCATTCAGAAAATTGAAGAGCTGGCAAACCAGGAGAATGCAAGTGCAGAACGCAAAAAGGAGCTGGAGCTGCTGTTGCGGGAGCTGAACGATCTGCGTGTGCTGCCTAGAGAGGTATACGTGGAGTACAGCAAAACCATTGCGGACAGTGAGGCCGCATGGCATGAGGCAAAGGAACAGGACGATTACCAGCTGTTTAAGCCGCATCTGATCAATGTCATAGAAAAGCAGAAGGAGGTTCTGTCCTACGTCACAGCCAAGAAAAGCGATTATGATTTTATGCTGGACAGCTATCAGATCAATACCGATATCGCATATTATGACCGCTTCTTTGATGCGATCCGAAAGGAGCTGCTTCCGTTCCTGCAAAAACTGTTGAAGGAGGGAACGCCGATTGATGACTCCCTGCTGTTTACAGCCTTTGATACAAAGGAACAGGAGAGCTTCATGCAGGAGCTGCTGGACTATATGAAGGTCAATGACAGGGAATGCTATATGACGACAACCGAGCATCCGTTCACAAGCTTTTTTTCCGCTCACGAAGCACGCATTACAACGCATTATCATGAACATAATCTCATGTCTGCGATTTTTTCCACCATTCATGAGTACGGACATGCCCTGTACGGCCTGCAGGTGAAGGAAGAGTATGAAGGAACCTCTTTGTTCAGCGGCATTGGTACTGCCATGCATGAATCCCAATCACGGCTTATGGAAAACCACATCGGAAGAAACCGCGCATTCTGGGAAGTGAATTACCCGAAGCTGCAACAGCATTTTCCAAAGCAGCTTCAGTCTGTTTCTCTGGATGATTTCATGAGGATGATCAATGTATCCCGGCCTTCCTTCATTCGTACAGAAGCAGATGAGCTGACCTATCCGATCCATATTCTGATCCGCTATGAGCTGGAGAAGGAAATTTTCAACGGTACGGCAGATTATGACAGTCTGGACACGATGTGGAACGATAAATATGAGGAATACCTGGGAATCCGTCCAAAGCATGACCGGGATGGTATTCTGCAGGATATGCACTGGGGAGGTGCTCTGCTGGGCTATTTCCCTACGTATGCGCTGGGAAGCGCATTTGCGGCTCAGTTTTATCACCAGATGGAGCAGGAACTGAATGTGGAGGAAGCGCTGCGCAGTGGTGCCTTTGAAAAAATCAGCGGCTGGCTGAAGGAGAACATTCATCAGTACGGTGCCTTCAAGGATGCGGATGAGCTGATGATGGATGTATGCGGGGAGACCTTTGATCCGAAGTATTACATCGAATATCTCAAGAATAAGTATGCACGGCTGTATCAGATTTCTGCCGATTAAACAGGTGACATTTTATAAAAGCAATAAAGAAAACGAAAGGCTCATTCACACGATGAATCCCTTTCGTTTTTTTATGATGCGACATGTCTATTCTTCCGCCAACCCTACTCTGCCGGTCTTTACAGGAGCACACAGATGTAAGCATACATATATTTTATTCTGTATACATCATGAATCAATCCACCCTCGCTCACTACAGCTTCTGCGCCAAGTCCATTTCCGTGATAAGAATTGGCAGCTGAAACCCGTCATAGAGCTTATTTAAGACAATTCTTGTGTTGATTGAATCACGGTATCATTACCAGTCACTCACTTCCAGATAAGGGTTTATCTTATCCACCATGATGACACTGTTTTTGCTCTCATCCGGCTTTCTGCAAGAAGAAGTGATATAGCTCAAATATTAAAACACCAAGCTGCTGTCCATAGGAGTTTTTTTCTGCCGCTGTAAACTACGGTACAAACAAACTTATCGCGATCGGAGAACCAGATTGACTGCGGCAAAAAAACAGCAACCCTATACGCAGCAGTGAACTGTTTGCAATCAGACCGGCATCGCTCCCCAGAACCATCCTGGCAGAAACCCCTACTATAACCTATGAAACTGCTCTGTATTCTCAGAATCAGAGTCCGCTGCTAAGACAAAGGACACATACACCCGATAGAATAATACAGGAATGATTCTTGCGGTCAGCAGTGCTTGGAAATTCCCTGCAAAAGCTGCCGCAATATCACCAACGGTAAAGAGACATAAAAGCTGTTTTCAAAGCGCGACATCAGCATCGGCATGACTGGTCCTGCTGTGGCAATTGCAAGAGCAAACAAGTTTATCACCAACCCTGCTGTTATAAGGTTTATCCCATTTCCGTATTTAAAATATGAAATTCTCCTATCGTCTGTACGAATATAAAATTCATCTTCACCCTTTCCCTCACAGACAATTGGACACCCTTATTTAGAATAGCCCAGCTCATTTACCCATTGAATAATTTCCTGTTTGGCATCCTGTACCTCTGTCCGTGAGATAGAAAGTCCATCTGTCACCACGGTCGCATCCGGCTCCTGTTCTGTAATCGTTTGAATCGTATTTGAAAATCCGCTTCCTCCGGATGTTACAAACGGTATAATTGTCTTGCCGGACAAATCATACTGCTCCAAAAAGCTGTAAATGATTCTCGGCATATCCGAGTACCAGTTCGGGTATCCCAGAAAAATGGTGTCGTACTGTTCCAAATGCTCTATCTCCGACGCAATTTCCGGCATTGCATTGTTCCGTTTTTCTTCTGTAACAATCTCCTCTAATTCCGCATGGTCCATAGGATAGGGAGTAACCGGTTCAATGCGGAAAATATCTGCGCCGGTATTCTCCTGAATGATATAGGCCACATACTGGGTATTTCCCAAAACATCGCCGTCAATCACGACCGTACTGAATTCTTCCTCTGGATTCATATTTTCAGGATTTGTGGTCTCTGGCATTGAGAAGTACACAACCAGAGATTTTCCATCTACAGCCTGCCCTGAATCTGTTCCCGTAGAAGAATCCGCGTTTTGAGGTTCTGTGCTTTGCTCTGCTCTGGCAGTTGATGAGGTCTGTGGTTCTGTATTCTCATTCGTGGTGGATTTCTGCGAAGTACCGCACGCTGTCAGTCCTAACATCAGAAGGCCGCTCATTAATATGTTAAAAAATCTTTTTTTCATTTTTCTAACCATCCTTTCTTTATGAATGGTACTAAATCAATACCAATCATGTTTTTCATTTTTATTCAATGCTGCAATACGCTCCATTTCCTCATCTGCAAGCTCAAAATCAAAGATTGAGATATTCTCACGGATATGTTCCTCGTTACTGGAGCCGGGTATCACAACTACACCCTTTTGTAGATTCCAGCGCAATATCACTTGTGCCGGAGATTTTTGGTGTGTTGCGGCAATCTCACAAAGGACTTTGTTACTTAAAAGCAATTCCGTAAATCCTCTTCCTCCCAGCGGATACCATCCCTGTACAACGATATCCAGACTCTGTAAGTGCTTTACCACACCACTGTCCTGATAAAAGGGGTGAATCTCGTTTTGAATCAGTGCAGGCTTTAATTTCACTTTGGGAACAAACGTATCCGTCTCCTGAATGTAATAGCAGGATATTCCGGCAGAACGAACCTTGCCGTCTTGAACCGCCTGCTCTATCGCTTTGTAAGCCGCCACATCGTTTGAAGCAGGATGGTGCAGAAGCGTCATATCGATATAACCGATACCCAGTTTATCCAATGCCTCATCTATGGCTCTGGCTGCATGACCGTATTGGTTCGGATACAGCTTGGTCGTCACAAAAATTTCAGAGCGCGGTACACCAGACTTTCTGATTCCCTCGCCAACCTCATGCTCATTCCCGTAAAAAGAGGCAGTGTCAATCAAACGGTAGCCCCTTTGTAGCGCGGCACATACGGCATTCACACAAACAGTGCCGTGCAGGCTGTATGTTCCAAGACCTACAACAGGCATATCATAGCCACTACTTAGCCTGATGACAGGAGCTTTCCCATTTTCACCACATTCAAGATCAATACCACTCATGCTTTTCCCCCCTGTCTAATGTTGCGATCTGTTCCATTTCTTCTTCTGTCAATTCAAATCCGTAGATGTCCTGGTTTTCTTTGATATGGTCGGGATTACTGGAGCCGGGAATGACTATCACGCCTCGCTGTAGGTTCCAGCGAAGGATTACCTGCGCCGACGTCACATCATGTGCAGCTGCTATATCGGAAATTACTTTGTCAGCAAATAATTTACCTGTATGCCCCCTGCCACCAAAAGGAGAATAGCCGTTTACTACCATCCCCAGATTTTGAATATAGGGAATTACCTCTTTTTCCTGATAGTACGGATGAATCTCATTCTGGACAACCGCAGGGGGAATCGTGACCTGCGGCAGAAATTCTTCCAGCTCTTCAATGTACCAGTTAGACAGCCCTATGGAACGGATTTTACCGTCACGAACCGCCTGTTCCATTGCCTTGTAAGCCTCCACATCACCAGCTCCCGGATGATGCAGGAGCAGCAGATCGATGTACTTAATATCCAGCGTCTTAAGGGATTCATCAATAGCTGCCTCTGGGTCAGAAAACTGATTGGGATATAATTTTGTTGTGACAAAGATTTCTTCTCTCGGCACATCACTGTTTCGTATAGCCTCGCCCACACTTTTTTCTGTACCATAAAATGAAGCTGTATCAATCAGCCTGCCACCGCTTTCCAACAAGGCGTTCACGGAATTTTTACAGGTTTCATCGGACAATGCGTATGTACCAAGCCCTGCAATCGGCATATCGTATCCGCTGTTCAATCGCACCGTTTTTGTTTCAAAATTGAAAACAGGTGTGGTATCAGCCTCGCTTTGATTCTCTTGATTCGTTTGCGCATCAGATGTCGCCTTTTCCTGTTCAGAGTCTGTCTTGACTGAATCTGACTCTGAAGCTTGTACTCCTGTATTCCTATTGGGTACCGCTTCCTGATTGCTGCTGCAAGCTGCAAGCGTAAATAAAAACACCATGCCGAGAAATAGAATTGATATTTTTTTCATTAACCGTCACTCCTTCCCTTTTCATTATTTGTCGGAACCTGTACCTGATTACTGCTTAAAAATCCCTGCTGCCGCAGCATTTTGAAAACCTCCGGATAATGATTGTAGGGAGGACGATAAAAATCGGCTGCAAGCTGCGTCCAGTTTCCAACCCTGCTATTCCACGGACGCTCCTTTAAATAATGGGAATAAGTCTCATCATACTGTGCAAGCAGTGGTTCCAAATCCTGATTGTACCGTTCTTCAAAATAAACTGCTTCTCTTGGAAGGCGTGGTTTGATTCCGGGATTTTCCGCAGGATAGCCCACACAAAGTCCAAGCAGCGGAAGCACATATTTCGGGAGGTTCAATTCCTGAATTACTTCTAAAGCATGGAGCCGAATGTCTCCAATCGGCACTGTTCCCAGCCCAAAGGATTCCGCAGCGGCTACCGCGGTGCCAAGGGCGATTCCGACCTCATTTGCTCCTACAATCAGGTTATCAATCTGACTAACCGTTTCATCAAAGGGCTGTCCCTTCGCCTGACAAGCCAGCCATATCCGGTAAAAGTCCGCGCAGAATACCAGAAAAACGGGAGCCTTTGCGATGTGCTTTTGCCCGCTGCAAAGTTGGGACATCTTCTCCCTGCGCTTTTTGTCTTTTATTGCAACGACCGAAACATGCTGCAGGTTGACCCAATTCGGTGCAGCCTGCACTGCTTTGATAATCTGGTCTAAAAGTTCTCCCTCGACCTCCTTGTCCGTATAGGCGCGGATAGAACGATGGGAAAGCAACGTGTCCATTACGTTATTCATTAACAATCACCTCTCTCTTTAAAATTCATCAGATTCGTTACGCAAATATGTCACTGCAGCGCAGTCACCAGTTACTGTGTTAAACGGTTCTTTTTCAGCCAGTCGGAAATTTCAGCCTTAGCGTCTGTGCCGCCATCCTCATAAATGTTCAGACTGTCAAGAATTTCCGAGTCTTTACAAAGTGTCCGGATATCAGCCACAATATGACCTAAGCCTCCGCCACCATTGATACAAAACAGTGCAATTTTCTTACCTGCAAATTCATTGTCCGCCAAAAAAGTAGCAACCGGCGGTGCCATCGTATTGAACCAGTTGGGTGTGCCGAGAAGAATTGTGTCATAGAATTCTAAATCAGTTACCTGCTCCTCCAGTTTGGGACGGTAGCCTTCTCTGGTTTCCCTGCGTCCCTGTCGCTCCGTGGTGTCATAATCATCGGAATAAGGCGTAGCTGGCTTTATCTCAAACAGCGTACCGCCGGTCTGCTCCTGCATCTGACGGGCAATTCCTTTTGTATGCCCCATATAGGAAAAATAAGCAATTAAAATTTTCATCAAATCATCTCCTTTTTGTTTGCATGCCTTTTCTTTAGCAAGTCAAATGCTCACCTTTCATTACAGGCTTGTCACAACAGGGTTATTCAGATAGTCATAAACCCTTTTGACTTCCTTCGGATCTAATGGATCAAGCATCTGTGGCTTCCCAGAATCTAGTTTCATGATTTGAGTCATTTCCTCAGTGGATAAATCAAAATCTAATATTGCAAGATTTTCTTCCATTCGTTCCCGGTGTACAGACTTGGGAATAACAGAAACCCCTCTCTGCACATTCCATCGCAAAACGATCTGTGCCACAGTTTTGTTGTGCGCCTGCGCGATCTCACTTAAAACAGTATTTGTAAACATCCCATTCATTCCCTCTGCAAAGGGAGCCCATGCCTGTGGCACAATTCCATGTTCCCGCAGAATAGCAAGCTCATGCTCCCTCTGATAAAACGGGTGCAATTCAAGCTGGTTCACAGCAGGGATGACCTTTGCATTGAAGCAAAAATCTATCACACGGTCTGGAAGAAAATTGCTGATCCCAATAGCCCGAATCCGTCCCTCTTTATAAAGCTCCTCCATAGCCCGCCACGCGCCATAATAATCGCCAAACGGCTGGTGGATGAGATATAAATCCAAATACTCAAGTCCAAGATGATTTAGCGACTGTTCAAATGCTGCTTTCGTCTTGTCGTAGCCCATCTCCTGGATAAAGGCTTTCGTAGTAATAAACAGTTCCTCTCTTGGGATACCACTTTTTCTGACAGCAGCCCCAACCGCTTTTTCATTTTGATAACAACTGGCGGTATCAATGAGCCGATACCCTGTTTCGATAGCTTCAGATACAGCCTTTTCACATATAGCCAAATCCGTCACTTGAAATACCCCGAAGCCTTCTATTGGCATTTCAACGCCATTATTTAATTTTATCGTTTTAACCACAATAACTTCCACTCCTTTTTAAACGCCCATTTTACAGAGTCAATATCATAACTTCAAGCCGTCTTTAAAAGCATTTCCTATCTTTTTTCCAAGAACCAAATAGGCGTCATTTGCGGCGTCCAGTGTAATTGCCTGAAGTTTTTCAGAATCAATCCTACCAGTTTCATTCAAAATTTTCTCATCTGCACTGACATTGACGATTTTTCCAACTAATGCTCCGGTTGCCTCATCATAACTTTCCAAAGCACATTCCAGTGCAAGCGGGAGTTCTTCGATCAGGGGAGCATCCACAAATTCACTGTTGATTGCATGGAAACCCGCCTTTGCAAATTTGTCCGGGACTTCGTTTGCGGATACCACGCCCACATAATCTACCTCAGTGGTATGCGCAGCGTCTGCCATACTGACAGTAAATGCTTTTTTAGCAAGGATATTCTTTGTGGTTTTATGTCCGGCGCTCAGAATGATATAGACCTGCTCCATGCCGGAAATACAGCCCCATGCAGCAGTCATCGCATTTGGCGTATTGTCCTCCCCGTATGCGGCAATAATCAGCACCGGCTGAGGATACAGATAGGGTTTTGCTCCAAAATTTTTCCTCATAATACATTTTTCCTTTCCGTTTTTCTATATTTATAGGCAGGGCATTTTTCATAATGCTCCAGCCACTTACATTCCCGACATCGAAAACAGGAGCGATAGCCTTTATTTTTTAAAGAGTGCCTGATGAAATTTTCATCTGCCGGGAACCCAAATGCAGCAAAGTCAGCCATTCCTACCTCGCACCGTGCCGTATAGGTGCATCCCTTTGACCAGGGGCTGCCATTTACCATTAAAAGCTTCATACAAATTTCTCCTTTACCGGAGATGCCAACAGCCCTGCTGCAAGCAGTGGAGCATAGCATATAGAATGCTTCAGCACAGCGGGGCTGTTGATATGCGTTATTTCAATTATCGGTAAGACTTTTCAAAAATTCCTGCGCATTCCTCATCGGACATTTCGCATGGATTTGCAAGAAACAGACCGCCCATGGTTTCACGGGCATTGACGGCCAGTGTCATGCACTCCTCTTTTTGAATCCCATAGGCGCTCATCTTCAAGTCGTCCACGCCGCAATCCTTTTGAAGTTGTACCAGCGCGGTAATGAAATCCTCCGGCTTATCAGCATCCGGAATTCCCATCACTCTCGCCATCTTGATAAACTGCTCGTCGCAGGCATGCTTTTCAATGAAAAACTCTGCAAACGCCTTAGAAATCATGATAAGACCTGCGCCGTGCGGTAACTTGTGGTGGTAGGCGCTCATGGCGTGTTCCATGGAGTGCTGCGCGGTGGTACTGGTGAGTTGCATGGTGATTCCCGCAATGGTACTGCCATAAGCTACCTGTTCGCGGGCATCCAGATCGCTTCCGTCCTTTACAGCGCGTGGCAGGTACTTGGCGATGCTCTCAATGGCGGAAAGGGCGATGGTTTCGCTGAGGATATTGATTCCGTTAGAAATCATCACCTCAGTATTGTGAAACAGTGCGTCAAAGCCCTGATATGCAGTATACTTCGGCGGCACGGTTTTCATCAGCTCTGGGTCAACAATCGAGAGGACCGGCACCAGTTCAGGATATCCAAAGCCAATCTTTTCATGAGTGTCCGGGTTGGAAATAACGCCCCAGCAGTTGACTTCTGAGCCTGTACCGGAGGAAGTTGGGATGGTGACAACCGGCAGTCCGGGATTCACGAGAGGCTGTCCTTTGCCGGTTCCTCCATTCACATAGTCCCACAGATCGCCGGGGTTGGTTGCCATAGCGGAAATTGCGATAGACGAATCCAGCACTGCGCCGCCTCCCAGTGCAATGATAAAATCACAGCCGTTCTCCTTTGCAAAGGCGGCGCCCTCCATGATAACGTCTTTCAGCGGGTTCTCCATGATCTTATTGAATACGGCGTATTCAACACCAGCCTTATCAAGCTGCTCCACCACACGGTCAAAAGAGCCGTTTATCTTTGTGGATTTACCGTTAGAAATCAACAGTAATGCCTTCTTTCCAGGCAATTTCTGTTCACCAAGCTCACAAAGTCTTCCACTTCCAAAAATCAGATTCGTAGGGTTGTTAAAATTGAAAGTCATGTTCATAATAAATTCCTCCTATAAATTTTATAAGTATTCTTTTTTCATTTCATAAATCAGATAGTCAAGACAGTCAATCATATGTTGGCTGACATGAACCTGATCCAGAAGGGACAATCTGTGCATGGAAAGAAGCCGTAACTGTTCCTGCCGTTTTCCTTCCTTTTGAAGCTGTAAATATCTTTTTATGGTAGCTTCATTGCAGCCCGCGTCATTCAAATTACGAAGAAGCCGATCCTTCTCTGGCATTTCATTCACTTAGCCACCTCCTTTTTACATTTTCAGTATACGGCTCGAAACATGAAATAGCAAATACCTAAATCAAAATACATGTTTTGCTTTACAGGCATATCACAAGAATAATATAATAGAACTAACAGAATAGGAGGATGTAGTATGGAAATCAGAGTGCTTCGCTATTTTTTAACCATAGCCAGAGAGGGCAGTATCACAAACGCTGCAAATTTTCTTCATGTAACACAGCCCACACTTTCGCGGCAGATGAAAGAATTGGAGGAGGAGCTTGGACAAAAACTGTTTATTCGCGGGAGCCACAATATGACTTTGACTACTGAGGGAATGATTCTGCGTAAGAGGGCGGAGGAAATTGTCTCTATGGTGGATAAGACAGAAGCCGAATTTAGTTCTATGGAAAACATCATAGGGGGAGATATCTATATAGGTAGCGGAGAAACAGATGCAATTAAACTGGTAGCAGAGGTGGCAAAAGATTTGAGAAGCATTTACCCTACTATCCATTATCATCTATACAGCGGGAATGCGGCAGATGTAACAGAGCGGTTGGATAAAGGGCTACTGGATTTTGGCATTTTAATACAGCCTGCGGACATTTCCAAATATAACTACTTAAATCTTCCGGCCAGAGATGTGTGGGGCGTTGTTATGAGAAAAGACAGCCCGTTGGCTGAGAAGAAAGTGATTCTGAAAAAAGATTTGCTAAATGTGCCTCTCATATGCTCCCGGCAGGCCATAACACGGGAAGGTTCAAAAAATGAGTTTGCTGAATGGTTTGGAGAGGATTTTGATAAGCTGGATGTAGTGACCACCTTTAACCTTGTTTATAATGCTGCTATTATGGTAGATGCTGGAATTGGTTACGCTGTAACGATTGACAAAATAGCAAATACAGAAGAAAGCAGCAGTCTTTGTTTCAGACCGTTAGAGCCAAGAATAGATTCTGGCCTCAATATTATCTGGAAAAAGTATCAGGTTTTTTCTTCTGCAGCAGAATTGTTTTTAGAGAAGCTAAGAGAAAGCTTTACATAAATATATGTTAAACAGAAAAACACATAACGCTACCGTCCTTTTAAACTATATGCAAGGCGTTTATTATAACGTTAGCGCAGTTCTTTTAGTTTGCAATAAGCCGAATGCACTGACAAAGAACAGCAACGCCCCTTTTTATTTCGCCTTAAACGGGAGTGGCAAATCGGTTGAGAGGGCCCAATTACATTTCAACGGTTGCCCGCATTTTCCGGATATAAAAAGAAAAAGCTTCCAGCAAGTTGTCAAACCTGTCGAAAGCCTTTCTTTCAGATATTCTCTACACTTTTTATTGGATTGTATCAAAATGCAGTTTTACATATCTCTATACATTTTGATTTCTTCATAGGAAATATCCATAACAGGGGTATGATTCTCCGCAGCCTCCTTTCTAAACGGTGTCATATCCACAGAAGACCTTCTTCCTGGAATCCTCTCTTTTATTGATTGGCCGCAGCAGCCCCCATAAGAATTTCTCTGGAAGCTTTCCCGATAGTGTTACATCATACATCCTTCTCCTCACCTTTGTAAGCATATGATACCTTTCTGTAGTGCTAAGATTCTCCCCTTTTTCCAGTATGAAGGCCGCAATGATATTATCTATATTTGAAAAATGCTCTCCTCTTTTCAGCCTCTGTGTCAGCAGCATACAAACACCTCCCTTATTTCATGCATCACATGCATATACCAAAAAGCAAGGCTCTACCAGCAGCCCTGATATGCCTTGCTCTGTAATCTGATTACCTGCTTTACATGTCTTTTTCTAAACAGGGCTGACGGCATTTATGCATAATTCAAATGCATACAAGCTGATTATCCTTCTTCTGATTTTTGATAATCTTCAATCAGCTGTTTGAACCAGTAATAGCTCTTTTTCGGATATCGCCTGTTATGATCATCAAAGTCCACCCGTACAAGTCCATAGCGTTTTTCATAGCCGTTGACCCAGCTGTATAAATCCATGGTTGACCAGGCATAGTAGCCGCATACATTGCAGCCGTCTTTCATCGCTTTCAACATATAGTCAATATATCCCTGCATCATTTCGATACGCTCATCATCCTCTACGTATCCGTCTGCATCCGGTGTTTCATAACAGCCATGACCGTTCTCTGTAATATACACAGGAATATCCCCATAGCGTTCCTTTATTTCCATCAGTGTATTGTACATGCACTTCGGATAGATTTCCCGGCCCCATAGATTCCGTTTTGTAGTTGGATCGATCGCTGTTTCATACCAGTCCCTGATCCGGATTCCCTCCTTCGCATTGGAGCCTGCCCCCTTATTGTTATGGAAGACCTCCGTTTCCCCTGCAGAGTAGTCCGTAATATAAAAGCGGTTGTATACATTCATCCCAAGGAAATCCACTTTTCCCTGTTGGAAAGCCAGCATGTCCTCAAACTTAATATAGCTGGTATCGATTCCATACTCCCGCAACAAAGGAATCAGTGCCCCTGGAAATTCCCCCTTGCATGCAGTATCCAGTATGATACGGTTATAGAACAGATCTGCAATCATACGAACACGCTCTTTTTCCTTCGTATCCGGTGCTACCTCCACATTGCTGGAATCATGCACAATACCGATTGATCCGTTCAGCTTCAGTTCATGGTAGATTGCCACTGCTTTCGCACTGGCGACTGCTTCATGATAGACCGTTGTAAAATAGCGGTTAAAATCATGACGGTGGTTGGGAGGATAATTGCCCACCATATTACTGCAATAGGCATAGTATTTCGGTTCATTGATCGTGACCCACAGCTTCACACGGTCACCAAAGGCAGTAAAGCAGACCCTTGCGTATTCTGCGAACGCATCAAGAATGGCACGATTTTCCCAGCCGCCTTCCTTTGCAATGGCTTCCGGTAGATCATAATGAAATAACGTCACATTCGGTTCTACGTCCTGTTTCAGACAATAATCAATGACCTTGTTGTAGAAGTCTATCCCCCCCTGATTCACAGCACCTCTTCCATTCGGAAGGATTCTTGCCCAGGAGATGGAGAAGCGGTATGTATTTTGTCCCCCGGCCTTCAGCATGTCGATATCTTCCTTATAGTGGTGGTAAAAATCACAGGACACATCCCCTGTAGCACCATTGATATTCAACGGATTTCCATGGGAAAACACATCCCATTCACCTAAGCCTTTTCCATCCGCATCCCAGGCTCCTTCACATTGATACGCAGCTGTAGCACTGCCCCATAAAAATTTCTGTTTCTTTATATTCTGCATGATTGCCTCCGTTTCTGCATCTTATGTGATGCGCAGTTATATGTTCTTATATCACTTTGCCTTGTTTTTGAATTCGCATATTTGTTTTTCGATGATAAACAGATGTTTTTACAGCTAAAGGAAAAGTGTATTTCATTGATTTTCCCAGCAGGAGCATACATCCCCAGGTTCCTTCCCGAACTGTCGTGAAATCCAGGTGGAAGCATATGATCATAAACAGACTGAGCAGCATGAAAGCAATATCTATTCCGGTCCGAAATGTACTAAACTCGATCCGCAGCCGTATGGATATGACCATAACCAGCTCCTCAAATGGATTTTTAACAAGATCGGCATGAAACAATACGGCAACACCATAGGATCAGAAGAAGATACCTGCAAAGATACACAGCCATTTCCCTGCATAGGTTTGCGGATACCAGTCACAGAGTCCGGGTACATCATAACAAATCAGATTCACAAGCTTTCCCTGCAGCAGTGCCAGAGGTATCTGAAGGTACTGTATGCCTGCAAACTGTTTTCTCAGCATAACGATCTGTGCTCCTGTGCAGGATATGAAGAATACAATCAATACGGTTCCGCTTTTCATACCCGTAATGGCTGTCAGATTCTGTGTAAAAGAAGTAACTGCCGTCTGTCCCAAATCTGACTTCATCATACACGACAATCCGATTGCCGTAAGAAGAATACCCAGCAGCATTTCAAAAAGACGCCAGCACAGATATTGCTGCTTTCCTGCTTTTTCTCTCATACGACATACGTCTCCATAAAACGTGCCCAGCCGTCCTCATTGCATGGATATTCGGTGATGATATCCGCAATTGCCTTTGTATCCGCACTGCCGTTTTTCAAACACACACCGGTGCCGCTCATTTCCAGCATTGCATTATCATTTGTCGTATCGCCGAAGGACATCACCTCTGCTGTGGATATCAGATGCTTTTCACAAAATCTTTTCAAAGCATATGCTTTGGAAACCCTGCGATGAGAAAATTCCATGAGTGTGGTCTGTGTTTTGAAAAAGTGATAATCCCTGGATGGATGAGCCGTAAGATATGCTTCGATTTGCGGCATATCCTCCTCCTTCACCCGAAACATGATTTTGGCATTTTCTTCCTGATAAAACATCTCCATATCCGTTACTTCCATTGCTTTCATTTCTGCGGATTTTGCTGATTGTCTCACAACCTCATCCAACTCTCTGCAATATATGCAGTCATCACGATAGATAACAGGATTACAGGAGAAAACGGACATTTTCTCTATGATTTCCCGAATCCATTCCCTTTTTAATTTATAATAGGTTTCTTCCTCTTTCGCAAGATTGTCCCAGAGAGTGGAGCCATTCATGCAGATCAGCATGTCGGTATCCTCCAATCCCCAGCGGTGCAGCAATCTTCGTACCTCAGCAAGGGAGCGTCCCGATGCCAAAGCGAATAAGATGTGACGCCTGCGTAATTCCCTGATAACCCTTATAGCAGCTTTTGACAATGCATGATGCTTAACAACCAGGGTATTGTCAATATCGCATACCACCAGTCGCAGTTTTTCCGGTTTCACAGTCTTCCCTTCAACGCTTGCAGATTTCCTTCATACACTGACAAGCGCCATCTCTTTTTTCAACAGATACGGTCTGAGATACGCTGTTGCCATGCTTGTTGGCAGCACAGCCTCCTGAATACGGATTCCCAGCACCTCCTGCATATATGCTCTACGCTTTTCAATGCGTTCCCACACAGCAGGATATTCCCTTGCTATTGCAGTTCGTAAGGCTTCATCTGCCAGTAGAATTCCACTTTCACAGCTGACTCCTCCATAGCCGTTTACACTTGGAATAATATCGATCTGAAACAGCATGCCGCTTGTTAGTATTTCTTTAGACTGCGGATAGATCGGAGAGGACATCCATTCCTCATCAGCGCACAGGTGCCCCGGATTCAATGTCCAGCCATACTCCTTCTTCGGCAATACCGCCTCAACTGCCTCATACAAATCGTTTCCGTTTATCCCGATTTCAATGGTTTCCAGCCAGGTTTTTACTGCCTGAAAATATGGAATTGCGACTGCCTTCAGATAATCCTGTTCCTTCTCAGGCAGCTGCTCAGCACATTCCACTGCATAGCCTGCACGGCTCTGTAAGCCTCCCTTAAAGCCTGTGGTAATGGAAATTTTATCACCGCACTGTATCTGTTTATTTCCCGGATACAGATTGGCTTTTTCAAAACGGGCACCCGCAGCCATGATGGTCACAACACTGTGACGCTGTCCGTCAGCTGCAAGTGTCTCTGCCATTTCCATTTCGGTTTTACCCACCTCCAGGCGATCCATGGTCTTCAGTATGCAATTCCCTGCCAGTGCTGCCCCATATTCATAATGTGCAAATTCATTCGCATTGTTGGTTGTCCGGACACCGTTTTCTCCAATGAGCAGATACGCTGCATTGATAAACTGCGCTTTCTGACAAACCGCCTTGAATGCCTCAACAAGAAAATACGGCAAATCGAACAGGAGCTGATTATCCTCCACATGACTGGTAAAATTCTTCCATCCGATCAACCCGATCTTCTCTGCTTTTTCCAACGCACAGGATGCCAGTATTTGTGCAACGCTTTTATCTGTCTGCATCGGCTGATTCGGCAAAGAAAAGTGCGGCATATGGATGGGAACCGCTTCGATTCTGGCTTTTCCCGCCTTGTTTAAATTCTCATTTCCCAACACCATAAATGCCCTTCCATCCGCATGAAGAACAAGCAGTGCTTCCTCAAAGCGCGGCAGAAACCCGCATAGATATTCAAAATTACTGCCATGCTCCAGATCTGCATACACGACAACGGCATCAAAGCCGTCCCTCTGCATTTTTTCAAGCAGACGTGCTTTACGATTCTGCATTGTTTCATCGCTTAACAGTACAGGGATAAGCCCTTCCTCCAGCGTTGGTGCTTCCACTTCTTTTAACTTAATCATACAGTTCTTCCTTTCTCATACAGTTCTTTATCGTATTCACTTCCGTTGACCGTTTTTACATATCATCCAGCGGATACATGGGACGCATGATTAGCTTAAACGGTATCAGCTTTGTATCCTGTGGGGTTGCCCCATCCGTTAAGGACATGATGCACAGCTTCCCTTTCTCCTTCATTTCCGGATGGATGTATCCCTGCTTAACAACGATGACATCATAATCATCCCAGTCGATGCCGCACGCATCAATCTGGTGCTTTTCCACAAACGAATGGTTATTATCCGTAACAACGATCGTTATCGGCTTATCCTTTACCGATACGCTAACCAGACCTCCGTAATCTCCTTCTTCACCATACATATGCGTTCCTTCCTGCCGGCCCTTTGCAAGTATCGTAACATCCAGCTCTACTGCAGCTGTACAGGCATCCATATCCATACCAAGGCGCAGATGAACCTGCTCCTGCACCTCATGCTGCTCCAGCAGGTGATAGGCTGCGGGATCGTTGATTGCGGCAAACAAAAAGCGTTTTTTCAGATTTTCACAAGCCAGCACCTGTCGCAATATAAACGTGTTTGCCCCCATTGCCCCGGAGGTCACATTATCCCCGGAATCCGTGATAAACACCGGTTTATCCGGAAAATCAAGAGCTGTCTGCAATGCCTTTTGCGGTTCTTGGGTAAGACCTGTGTAATGAAATTCATGGCGCTTATCCCAGACATACTTCATCAGCTGATCTGCCACTTCTTCTGCATATGCCTGAAAGGCCTGTGCACTTGGTATCACGACAATACCACAGCCTGCTTCCGGGGCGTCGTGACGCAAATATCCGACATGCCACGAACAGCTCAGTATCCGCTCATCCTTTTCCAGTTCATTCATAAACTGATTGATGGAACGAACCGGTTCATCCGCAGAAACACTCTGTTCTCCTCCCAGAATCAACGCAAGCTTCCGATATACAGGACGCATATTCATCCGATTGCGAATTTCCTGAATCAGTGCACGGCATACAAACTGCACCGTTTCCGGAATATCGGTATGCGGTGCCTCCCGAAAGCTGCGAAGGATGGTTGTATTTTCCACATATTCCTTTGTCAGATTTCCATGCGGATCGCAGGATATCGCTATGGGCAGATAGGGACCGGTGATCCTGCGAATACAGCGCAGTAAATGATGCTCTCCGGAACCGATATCCTCTACAAAGCTTGCGCCGTGCAGGTGAAGATAGATACCGTCCAACTCCTTCAAATGTTCTTTTACAGCCTGTAGAATACGCTGTTCAATATACGTAAAACAGGATTTTTTCATCACGCCGCTGCATCCGGCATCCGCACAAATCACTGGAATGAGATCAATATCCTCTGCATCAAACACATTGCCAAGCTGCATGTGTGTCAGTGCTTCCTTTCCATAAGACAACGCCACATTCTCCATATCACATTTCATTGGTACATGGGCATTTGCCTCCAATACAAATTTAGCCGCTAAAATTTTCATAGGCTTCCTCCTCATAATATAATCCGTATCCATTCATTCCAATATTGCTTACATATCATCGATTGGAAACATAGGGCGCATGATACGTTTAAACGGCAGCCGTGCCGTATCCTGAAGCGTTGCCCCTTCGGTCAGGGACATGACGCAAAGCTTGCCCTTTGCTTTGAAATCCGGGAAAATATACCCCTGCTTTACGACGATAACATCATACGCATCGACATCGATGCCTGCACTGACAAACTGATGCAGCTCACAAACTGCCCAGCCGGTATCCGCAACCATGATATCGATCGAAGTTCCCTTTACATGAACATTGACACAGTGTCCGAAAACAGAGGTATGATCATGCATCATAAAGCCCGTCAGCCTTCCACTGCTTTTCACAACAGCGTCCAGCTCCACAGCACTGCTCAGCTCATCAAAGCCTACCCCCAGGGAAAAGGAAATCTCATCCCCCGCCTTACATGTGGACAGCTTCTGGTAGGCTGCAGGATCGCATATGGTCGCAAATAAAAATTTCTTTGTTGTTTTTGCTTGCAGCACCTGCCGCAATATACAGGTGTTCCATCCGGTTGCACCTGATGTTACATTATCACCGGAATCCGTGATAAACACCGGCTTATCCTGAAAATCCAGTGCCATCTGCAGCGCTTTGGAAGGCGAAGCTGTTAAGCCTGTGTAATGAAATTCATGACGTTTTTCCCATACATAGGAAGCAAGACGATCCGCAGCCTCCTGTGCATAAGGAAGATCCTGCTCACTGTATGGAACAACAATGATACCGCAGCCTGCGACATCACAATCATGGCGGATATACCCAACATGCCAGGAACAGCTTAAAATACGCTCGTCCTTCTCCATCTCATCCATATACCGGTTGATCGATAACACCGGCTCATCCGCAGATACGCTTTGTTCACCGCCCAGAATCAAGGGAAGCTTGCGGTATACCGCATGAATATTACGCCGTTTTTTCAACAGCTCACACAGCATTTCCGCTACCTTTTCCATGGTTTCATCTGCATCCGTATGCGGGGATTCCCGATAGCTTCGCAGGATGGTAGCCGATTCTGCATATTCCCTGCATAAATTTCCATGCGGATCACATACAATTGCAATCGGTAAGTACGGACCGGCAATTTTACGCAGCTCCTTTAAAATATGATGATCACCGGATCCCAGCTCCTCCACCTCACTGGCACCATGCAGCATTAGGAAAACCCCGTCAATCTCATGTAAATTCTTTTTCAGTGTATCGGTAAACAGATGCTCGATATACGTAAATGCACTTTTCTCTACAACACCGGCAGCTCCGGCATTCGCATATATACTGGGAATCAGCGTGACATCGTTTCTTTCAAAAACATCACGGATTCCCATTTTCTGAATACAATCCTCTCCAAGTCCGATATCATACTGCTTTATCGTACAAGTAGTAGGGATATTTGCATTTGATTCTGTGACAAACTCTCCGACGAGTACCTTCATTTTCATACCTCCGTGTTCTTCTTTTCTTTACTTGTTACATTTGAAAGAAAGACTTCAACAAATACAGTTTCGTCAAAGTCTTTTCTTACACTATTCTTTCACAGTATCTGTTTTTTTAAGAATGTAGCTGGTTGCCACAAAGGATACGGCAATTGCAACAGCCGCTACTATAAAATATAGGATGATATTGCCCGTAGAGCCATCTGCAGGCAGGAAGTAGAAGAAGGATAACAGACCCGGACATCCGCCGACAACATAATTTTGAAGACCGAAGATTCCGGCAATCAGACCGGAGCATACCGCACCGATTGCAGTACCGATCAGACATTTCGGACGCATGATCAGGGAACCGTAGAAGGCAGGCTCTGTAACGCCGCACAGCGCTGTAATACCAAAGGATGAAATCATACCCTTTTTCGCTTTGTCTTTCAAATGGAACGCAACTGCAAGTGCACTGCCTCCAATACATAGGTTGGATACAAGACCCATAACCATATTGAATGGATCATAGCCGATTTCCGCAATGGACTGCGCCATGATCGGCGTAAATGCCTTGTCCAGCCCAAGCATAACCATATACGGATACAGGGCAGAAAGGATAGGCATTGCAATCCAGCCGGCAACACTCATGACTGCCTGAATTGCAGCACCGACACTGTTGCTTAGCACAGTACCGATCGGACCTAAAACAATCAGGGTGATAGGCACAACAATGATCATTGTCAGAATTGGTTTTAAGAAGTAAACAAACATTTCCGGAATGACACGCTTCAGGAATTTATCAACGAAATACATAACAGCCACACCCAGAATGATTGGGAACACACTGCCTGCATAGGTTACAGTCGGCACACTGAGTCCAAGGAAATCAAGCCCCTTTGCATCACTGCATACAAACAGTACAGCACCTAAAAAGCCACCCATGATCGGTTCCATACGCAATGATTTCGCAAAGGAGTATCCGATCCAGATCGGGAAGAATGAGAAGCCAGCCGTGAAGATATTCAGAAGCAGCGTCGCAGTTCCGCCATCCGCACTCATACCGAAGTAGTTTACCAGCAGGTTTTTAACAGCCAGAATCAAACCACCGGTAATCATAGCCGGAATGATCGGCATAAAGATTGCCGCACACTTGTTTCCAAAAACATTTAAATAATACATGAAGTTCTTTTCCTGATCATCATCGGATGAATCATTTCCGATCGTCTGATGCTCGTCCGTTACCTTGAAGCCGGAAACATCCAGAAATTCATTATACGCATCATTGACTTCCGGACCGATGATAATCTGAACCTGCCCGGCTTTTTCCACCAGACCTACAACACGGTCCACCGTTTTCAGTGCTTCCACATCAACCTTGTTTTTGCTCTTATAATGGATTCTCAATCTCGTCGCACAATGCTCAACGAATGTAATATTTTCAATTCCGCCAACATTCGTCAATACACCTTTGGCCATTTCTGTATATTTTGCCATAATTTTTTCCTCCTGTAATGAAAATAAATTTTCTAAGAGGTCTGGCCGGATCTACCGTCACCATCCAATGCTGTGTTCCTTCTCCCTAGTATAGATATGGTATAGCTGAGCTAACCTTCTCTATATCCCTTTCTCACTGATTTTTTATCAGAACCTGAAATATACATACAAGCCGCAGAAAGTGCCGTTCGCCCCAGGTCTTTCAGAATATCATCATACAGAATACATATCGCATTAGCTTTTACGATCAGTGAAACACGATTAGGCTGACGATAATGTATCTGTAAAAACTCTCTGCAGGCTTTTTTTTGGGTATGTCATTCAGGATTCCATCATTTTTCTAAACGCTGTCCTTCGTTAATTTATTCAAATGAATCAGAAGATATAATTTTTCTTCATCATTGACAAAGTATTCGTATTTCTTTTCCAGCATCTCTGCAATTTGATTCACACAGGCATACTGCTGCATGCTCTGTTCCTTCATCATCTGAAAGATTGCCTGATTTGCCGTTGAGTGATGCACACCGGCTTCCGCATTGACAATGCGCTGCACAAAGAAGCGGCAATGGATGAGGAAGCGGTCAAAATCATAATTATCCTGTACATCGACTTGGAAGTTCTGCAATACGATCGTATTGATGCTTTCCAGGATGGATGTAATGGTATATATTTCCATCATATTGGAGGTAAGCTCGGCATTGACAATATGCAGCGTTATAAAGTTTGCTTCATTGTCATCGATATGAAGATGAAATGCATTGCGCAGCATTTCAATGGCATGTAAAGCGAGCTTATATTCCTCTCTGTATAATGATTTCACATTTAACAGCATCGCCATGTCGAAATCAATTCCCATGCGTATGCGCTCTATGGTATTTGCGATATGGTCTGTGAGTGTTACATAGATGCCGTCATTCAGTGCTTTCGTGCTGTTCTCCTTAAAATACGCAATGATTTCCTCGGAAACCAGAATGTAATCAATCGGTGTATCCTGAATCATTTTTTCAAATTTATGCTTCGCTTCCCCCTTCAGCTCGAATTTTTTCTCTGCTTTATCCGCCTGAATTTCATCCCCCTTTTTCAGTCCGAATACAATGCCCTTTCCAACCAGGATGACCTCATCCCCTGCCTCGTTTCTAACCATGGCGATGTTATTGTTATAAATTTTCTTGATTTGCATAAGAGCACCCGCTTACACTATCTCAAACAAAGGCTCCCCCACTCTGATGTCCCCATTTGTTTTCATTTGTTCTACCCTTTTATTTGTTACAATAATCGGTACAATAACATCCATGTTTTTATTTCTTATCATATCCCAGTCTACGATGGTCAGCAAATCTCCCTGCTTAACACGATCCCCAACCTTTGCTTTTGTCTGAAACGGTATCCCGTGCAGCTGCACGGTATCAATACCGATATGTATCAGGATTTCGGTTCCCAAATCTGTCTGAATACCGATTGCGTGCTGTGTTTCATAGATCATGGTTATCGTTCCCTCCACAGGACTCATCAACTCATTCTCATCCGGTATCACTGCGATACCGTCTCCCAGCATTTTTTCAGAGAACATTTCATCGTGTACATTCTCCAGCCTGGTAGCTTTACCGTTAACCGGACTACATAATACTTCCATTTTCTTTTCCTCCTGTTTTTCTTGTTCAACACACAGCCTCACCCCTGCGTATGAAGCCTGATGTTTTTAAGGCATCCGTTTCTGCACATCCTGCTTATTCAGCTTAGCTTTATAAGATACAAAAAAGCAAGACGTTATCATACCAAAAATTTGGATTTACTGATAGGTCTTGCTTCCTAAAATCTAGTTAAGAATTACAATCCAGTCATTTCTTTATCCGCACCTACAGTATAGCACCACGCTGAAAGCGTTGTCAATACCATTTTTTTGTATATTTTTGACATTTTTATGTTCGCTATTTATTAAAGTTCCTACACATGCAAGGTTCAGCAACCCGGCAAACCTCTGATACGGAAATGACAGTCAGTGCCTGCGTACGGCTTATGATATGGACGGCAATACCGAATCACAGCTTCTGTGCATAAGAATGATCTGTTCGTCAATACGTATCAGGAAAAACAATTATAATATACGTCCGTTATGATAAAAAGAGATGAAGGAAGCTCTGAATTTGATGCATCAAATCCTCATATTTTTATTGATGAAATCATTGGCCGGATCATCACGAGCAGCTACCCTAATTTCCGTTTATGTATGATTCAGAGGAAACAGGTGAAAAGCTTCTGCTGTTCTCTGCGCAAAGAAAATTCCATGGGTATAGGAAGCATCCTTCCTACATACAATATTCCATGCGATATACGAAAGGACATGGGAGGCTGCTTATGAGATCATCACTTGAACAGGAATTCGCACTGCATCTGCCAAAGGGAAACAAGCCCTGGTTTGAGGGCTGGTATGTACGTGTTCACACCAAAGAAATCAGCTTTGCGATCATCTTCGGATTACAGATCAGCAATGCTAAGAAAAGCGCATTTATTCAGTTTCTAGATACGCACACAAAGAAAAGCCGCTATGTGGAATATCCGTGGAGGGCTGTAACCATACAGCAGCATCCGTTTGAGCTTAACATCAGAGGAAACCGGCTGTCTATGAATTCCGTAACACTGCGGCTGCCGCAGCTACAGGCGGATCTGCTGCACAGCTCCTTAACGCCGTTGCAGACTTCCCGGTATGCGCCGACCATTATGGGTCCGTTTTCCTATGTGCCTATGGAATGTGTGCATTCCATCATCTCTCTGCGTCACACCGTCAGCGGAACAATCCGACTGAACGATCGCTGCTTTCAGATTCATGGCAGCGGCTATATGGAGAAGGACCGCGGCACCTCGTTTCCCTCCTCCTATGCCTGGTTTCAATCAAATAACAGCGAAGACACTGCTTCCTGCTTTTTCTTTTCCCTGGCACATATACCGTTTCTTGCAGGCTCCTTTCAGGGCTGTATCTGCGTTTTGATGGTTCATGGAAAACAGCTGTGCTTTGCGACCTATCTGGGGTGTCGTGTCACAGAGGACAGGAAAAACAAGCAGATCGTGCTGAAACAATATCCTCTGGAATTGCATATACGCCTGGACGGTGAACAGGGACACACGCTTGCTTCACCGAAACAGGGAGCCATGCAGGGAAGGATTCAGGAAACCCTGAGGGGTGAGGCCTTCGTGACACTTCTGTGCAAGGGAAGACATATCAAAAGCTGGCACTTCACACAGGGAGGACTGGAACGTGCGGGCATTGATATCTGATGATATTATGAGAGAATGTGCGCTCTGGTTCTGCCTGCATCATCCGGAAAAAAGCGGCATTCGTCAGGACATTTCCATGGAAAAAGCTGCGGTTGAGAGCATAACCGCAGCTTTTTCTCATATACGCAGTGTTTCCAGCTTACACACCAGACGTTTATTTTCTTCTTCCTCCATGCTGCACATACCAATGTGAACCGCAGGCTTTGTCTTCCCGTGGAAATCACTTCCGCAGGTCATATACAAGCCATGACTTTTTGCCAGATCATAATAAAACTGTGTCTGCTGTTCACTGTGATAGGAGCTGAACACCTCAAACCCGTCAACACCGCGTTGAAGCAGATCCTGTATGCGATCCATCTGTTCTTTGGCATTCATCCCGGGATGTGCCACAATGGCCAGTGCATTCTGCTGGTGAAGCAGCTCCACGATGGCGCTGACACTCGGATAGAAGATTTCCACATAGGCTGGCTTACCCGGTGCGCATATATCCCAGTAAAAATTCACAAAAGGATTATCGCTGCGTTCTCCCCCTGGATGATACGGCTGTAGAAGCGGGTTTTTCTTTTCCACATCATACTCCATAGCAGCCTCTCCAATCGCCTCACCGGTCGTGATACCGCCGGGGCTTAATTCCTGAATACGCTTTTCATCAAAGGCAATCCCCATGTCCCGTACCAGCTGGCGGCGGCGTTTGCTTGCCTCGCGTTCCTGAGAAGCCACATGCTCCTCAATTTCATCAAATACAGGATTATGAACATCGATTCCATATCCTAAAATATGATAGCCGACATCCTGTGATACGGCATCTATTTCAATAGCAGGTATACAGGTGATTCCATATTCCTGCTGGTGACGAAGTGCAATCCGGCTTCCCCTTACACTGTTATGATCGGCAATGGCCATCATATCCAGACCGGCAGCTTTGCACATTTTCAATAATTCTACAGGTTCATACTGCCCATCGTCGCTATATTTGGAATGCATATGCAGATCCAGTTTTTTCATAATGAAATACCTCTTTCTTTCCGTATTATCTGATCAAAAAGCTCTCTTGCGGCTATTTCTTTGACGCCCACTGAGAAATCCTCGTGGATACTGCTACGTAAGATCATCGTTGGAGGCGTCAGCACCTTCCACTCCGTCTTCATGATAGTAATCAGCTTCTTCAGCAGTGCCTCATCCATTGTGTCACAATAAATCAGAAGCGCATGCGGATCATACATACAGGCGATGCTTTGTATAAGCAAATCCATGTTACGCAGCTGCTGTTCATCACTGATATTCTGTTCTCTCCAATCAACGCCCAGTGGCAGCTGATCAAGCTCTCCTACCATGTGATTCGCGCCGCGATAAATATCTCCGCGGATATAGAGTGCCGAACCCGGCGGATACTTTTTTGGAAAATACAGACCCGCTGTACATTCCTGACGTATAGTCTGCCGCTGACAGTAACCGAATAAAGCCGCATTGATATCATTTTCTATAAGCACAGGCATCTGATAGGTGCTGCGCAGTCTTGCAAACAGCTCCTGTGATTGGAAGATTGCATAATCCATAACCTTCAGCTTTCCCTGATGCTCCGTACCGGGAATACCGAAGACCATAACTGAAATTGTCGGATACTGTTTCATCCACCTTGAAATAGCATGCTCCAGCATATCAATATCCATATCCGCTATCTCATAGGCATCGGATGCTACCATGTTTTGAAATAAGTCCTGAACCTCCAGAAATAACCGCTCTCTTCCCTCTTGAACATACATATACGCTGTTAATGCCATTTTATAACGGCCATTGTACTGATACTGCAGGGCGGGTCGTCCTCCACCGGATGGAAGCATCTGCTTTTGTATTACTTCGCCGGTTTCCAAAAGCTCATGGATTAAAGAATTAACAGTCACAACGCTTAAACCACTCAGCTTTGCCAGCTGTGGCTTTGTCGCACTGTGCTGCTTGAGAAATACGTTTCGTAAAACAGATAGATTCTCCTGTTTCATCTGTATGGGATTCCAAGCCAATAAATCACCACCTCTTTTTAAAGATTCTTTATTAAGTCACCTATATCGTACAGGAAGCTGCATAAAATGTCAACTGCCTGCTGTGTAAAATATGGAATTTAACCATCATACGATAGCTAGAAATTCACTTTGAATATGAAGATTCATAATTGAAAATACAAAGGCTCTTTGCGTTTGATATAAATTCGTGTCTGACCTTGCAAAAGCATGAGAAAATATGCGAAGTGAAAAGATGAAATCCGCAGACTATGAAACTGCTGAAGCAGGTATCGCCTGTCCTATGGTATCTGTACAATAGTTTAAATCCGCGGCACTCGTTTAGCTCTACAGATAAAAAGAAGTTTCTTTGTGGATTGTGATTATTTCATAAACACAATCGTCTCGAAACTTCTTTTCATTATCTTATTCTCTGCTCATGGAAACACGTTTTCCACAATGTGCCAAGGCGATATAAACACAGTTCTCCAAACCGATACCATATTTTTTCTTTTTCATCTGTTCCATACCCGCTGCAGCTAATGCTTCCAGATTCACATTCTCATCCTTCGTGTATTTCAATTCAAACAGCATAGATGGCAGAGCATTGTTTTTACTGTTGAGCAAAATATCAAAACGTCCTTCGCCGCTTTCCCTGTTACTGACGATTTCATAATCGTTTCGCAGCCACATACACATACCTAAAAGCAGTGAGTGGTATGAATTCTCATTTCTTAAATCATAATAGCTGACAGACTCCAGCAGCATTTTCTGATAATTCTTCAAAAATTCATCCCAGTTCTGTGTTTTTAGTGCCTGAAACATTTTTGCCACCGTGGTTTCATCCACATTCAGAAAAAACACCGTCAGTGATTGAAATCCTCTTGCGACCTCATTATTGGGAATCCGTAAGGAGTACATGTCCTCAAGTACATCCAAAGTCTTATGTACAGTTAAGTATCCCGCATTGACAAATAGTCCCCACAAGCTGGATGTATTTTTCAATTCATAAAAGGAGGTTTCAAAATTCACCAATGTTTCTACTGTACCGGTTTTGATAAGTTTCTCATAATCATCCTTAAAATCCTGTTCACAGCTTTGCATTGCTTCTTTGATCATTGTATTGGAACTGGTATTGATCCAGTAGGGAGCCAATACCTTCTTGCATACATAGTTCACAATTGACCATGGATTATAGATGTCGATGCCTCCTATGTTATATCCGTCATACATTTCCTTTACATCAGCTGTATACTCCATCCCGTTATCAACAAGCATCTTCTTAACTTCATTCTCCGTAAATCCAAAATAGCTTGCATAATCAGCATCCTTCACTGTGCATACAAATATATTATTCAAATCACTAAAAACGTTCTCCTTCGCAACACGCTGTATCCCGGTAATCATAGCATATTCCAAATCATCGCTGGATTTCAGTGAGGTATGAAGCAAAGCAGCAAACGCCCCGCGTACATCTTCATAAAAACCTCCGGTATGAGCTTCAATAAAAGGCGTGTCATATTCATCTATAAAAAGCATGACCCGCTTTCCATAGTATTGATGACACCTTGTCATAAGAAAACTGATGGCGCGATCAACGGTCTCCAGATTTCCGTCATCCAAATTTGACAGTCCCTTCAAAATAGAATCAAATTGGGGCTTTTCAAAGATGCTCAAATTTTCCAATGTAAAGGAGTATTGATCATACACCTTAAGCAGTTGTTCTTTCACGCATGCAACCATCCGGTTTTTACTATCCTTTGCATCCGCAAATGAAAGAAATATTGTCGGGTAGCTGTTCATATGTTCTGCGTACTTTGTTTTCATAATGGCAGTATCTGCAAAAATCACTTTTGAATCCTTTGTGATATCGAAGAATTCTGCAAGCATACTCATATTGAGTGTTTTACCGAATCTGCGGGGCCGTGTAACCAACGTGGCTTTTGCCATCCGCTCTAGAAATTCCTGAATCAGAAGACTTTTATCAACTACATAATAATTTTTTTCTTTCAATTCTCTGTAATTCTTGATTCCTAACGGAATTCCTTTTTTCATTATATCACTCGCTTTCTCTTCCTATTATATCGCATTTCTAAGTTTATAGAAACCTGCGAATGAAGAAATATAGGATTCTGATTTACAATGCAAGATTTATCATGATAGGTTGTTCTTTGTTCCCTATGAGAATCCATGCGGGCTGCTTTCATAGCAAAACGAAAAGCAGCCGGTTCCCTTATAAATGGCTGCTTTTCCTTAGTTTTTTTTATCAGCTACAATTTTCTGCCCTGAATTAGTATGGCATTTTATATTATATGTTTTTCATTTAAACCTATGGATGTAACAGGTTCTTTATGAATTGTGTAACTGGTGTATCCTCTGCAGTTCTGAAAAACTGCTCCTGAAATTGTGGATAATCAAGAAGCTGCTTCAGCAATTCCTGATCTGTTCGCTGTAATGCTTCCAGCAATGCATATTGAGCAGGCAGCTTTGTTTCATTCATCATACGTGCTCTGCTATGTTTTTCACCTTCTGCATAGTATTGCGGATAGCCACCACCGAATTCCTGTGCAAATAATTTTTCAAACACATACTTCAGATTGATTTCAGCACCCCATCCAAAATACTGGGAGAATGGCAAAGATACCGCATTTCCCGCATTCACCTGGGTAAACAAATACGCATCAAGCGGTGTATTGACATAGCCGCAAACAACGTCAGCGAACGCATTACAGGAAATCATAGCTCCTTGCCCTGTTCCGCATCCCGTCACGACGAAATCTACTGCGTGGCTGTGCAATAGAACCGCTGCAAGAATTCCTATCTGCGTAAAATTAATCTGATGACTATCCTGTTCCGTATACATACCGTAATTGAATACCGTATGTCCTTTTTTCTCTGCTTCCTGCTTCAGAATA
>SKEY01000675.1_pt2 | contig 39919 bp, 37 predicted proteins | sample 4843871 | NCBI WGS metagenome assembly SKEY01 (sample SAMN11008797, study PRJNA524170) | human gut metagenome | biome: Human fecal sample; material: Feces; isolation source: fecal sample from pouch patient p36 | host: Homo sapiens | place: Israel: Tel-Aviv | collected 2016-12-04 | reverse complement strand
CAGATTTCAACCTCATAGTCATTCGCTTCCAGATAATCGCGTTCCAGTTCCGCAATCGCTCTGTCATCCTCTACAATCAGTATTCGTTTCATAGCGTTGTTCCTCCTTGTAAAAGCGGCAGTCTTATCGTAATACACAGACCCTTGTTCAATTCACCGCTGGCGCTGATTTCACCCTTCATCTGGGTTATGATTTGCTTGGTGATGGAAAGACCCAGTCCGTTTCCCTTCACCTTGGAGCTTCTTGCAGGATCGCTGCGGTAGAAGCTGTCAAATAATCTTGGTGCCTGAGAGGAATCGATACCGATTCCATCATCCTGGAAGGTCAATATACATTCCTTTTCATCACAGTGCAGTGTGACATCAATCTGCACCGGATCAGCTCTTCTATATTTTATACTATTCTGACACAGATTGTCCAATACCCGAATAAAATGTGTGCGGTCCATCAAAACCTGTACCGGCTGCGTGCATTTGACGGTAAGCTTTATGCTTGCATGCTCATAGCAGGAAGCACATTCCTGGTGCCAGTCCTGTAAAAAGTCTGCCAGATTTACACATTCATCATGAAACGGCACCTGTCCCAGATCCAGCTTGGATAAGAGAAAGAGACTTTCCACCAGTGCATTCATGGCATTTGTTTTCTCCTGTATGATATGCAGATAGTGCTGCTGTTTTTCCGGCGTATCCGCAATCCCGTCCAGCAGTCCGTTGACATACCCCTGCATGGAGGTGAGCGGTGTGGAAAGGTCATGGGAGATGCCTGCAATGAGCTCCTTGCGGTTCAGGTCATATTGGGACCGCAGCTTTTCCGACTCGATCAGCTGCTTGCGCATCGCTTCAAAGTTTGAGCACAGCTCGCCGATTTCATCCTCTTTTTCAACAGAGATCTCCTGCTTCAGATTACCGCTTCGGATTTCACTGGTAGCCTGATTGAGATCATACAGCGGAATCAGGATATGCTGTGCCAGCTTTCTTGTCAGTACGGCCCCCAGTGCTACAATGAATAATACCATGAATACACCGGTTGCGACAATCGTTATTTTGATCATCAGCTTGGTATGCTCCCAGGATTCATAAGAGTCCTGAGGGAAGGTGAGGTCCTTTCCGGAAAAGGTTATGCGCAGGGTTTTATCCGCCGCATTTTTCAGCTCAGCCTGATATGCCATGCCGTTTGCATTCCATATGATATAAGGAAGCTCATACTGCTTTGTCTCGGCTATGCTTTCGAATTCCTTCTGCATGCTTTTTCGGTTGACTCCGCTGCTGTGGTATAAAACCTCCGCTTTTTGATCGTGTGCTTCCTCGACGAAAATATGAAGACCTGATTTTTCAAGCTGTGCGAGAATACGCTTGGCCTCGTCCGTGATGTGCTCACTTCCTGCCAGCTCGTCGTTCATTGTTTTGATCAGCAGTGTAGGTCCGTAGTTTGAGGTGTTTAACAGGACATTGCGGATGAGTGCAGCCGGAGAGTGTGTCACAAAGGAAAATCCCAGCAGCAGGGAAAACAGAATGAAGCATACAAAAATGATGGGAATGAGTACCATAAGAAAATTGGAAAGCAGTATTTTTTTACGTATGGATATATCTCGATAGCGCATGTTACCACCCCTTTGCATGTTCATTATGTAGGAATTCATCATGAAAAGCAAGGGAAAACGGCAGTGTTAATAGAAAGTATAGAATCTTTGCTGTCTGTCTGTATACCAAAGCCGAACAGCCCTTTCACCGCATATGGAAGGAACAAAAAAATGTAAGCGTACATGATATGCACTGCTTACATGTTCATTTTATAACACATTTCCGTTTGATGCGATCACATTCCGATACCACCAGTAAGAATCCTTCGGATATCGTTTCCGTGTCCCGTGTCCTGCATCATCCTGATCGTTGTAAATGAAGCCATAGCGTTTCTTCATTTCACTTGTTCCGGAGGACACCATATCAATCGGGGACCAGGCACAATAAGCGAAGACATCCACACCGTGCTGTACTGCTTTTTGTAAGGCACGGATATGCTCCCTGATATAGTCGATACGATAATCATCATGAAGCTTATGTTCAGAATCCAATTCTTCTATTTGTCCGAATCCGTTTTCCGCAATCATCAGGGGCTTCCCATATCGGTCCCAGTAGTTTAAAAAGCAGTCGTATAAGCCAAGCGGGTTTATCGTCCATCCCCATGGATTCGCCTTCAGATATGGATTTAACTCCGCATTTCCGATTGCCATTGTATTCTTCTCATAGCTTACCACATTGGAATTATAGTAGCTTATCGCAAGAAAATCCAGCGTATTGTTTTTCAGAAGCGTCAGCTCGTTTTCATCCGCATGGATCGCTATGCTGTTATCCTTGAAATAACGAAGTGCATAACCCGGATATTCTCCGCGCAGCTGCACATCCGCAAAGAAGAACATCGTCATCTGATTTTTCTCAGTTGCGAACACAACATCCTCCGGTTTACAGGTCATGGGACTGACATAGAAATCCGCGAGCATAGCACCAAAGCGAAAGGCCGCATTGATCGTTCTTCCGATCTCTCTGATTTTGGCACAGGCGATAAATTTATGATGGACTCCCTGCCATTTTACTGCCTCCACATCCTCAACGGTGTCCTTAATGACACCGATTGAGCTTAGTCCGACTCTTGTCAGATTGATTTGATTTACAGGAATCCAATAGGTGACCTTATGCTGATAGCGTTTCATGATAAGCGCAGCGTATTCCACAAACAAATCAACCACACGGGGGTGCAGAAATCCATTATATTTCAATGCAAGATCGACCGGCATATCATCATGATATAAGGTCACAATGGGTTCTATATCCATTTCCTTTAAGATATCGAGGAGCTGATCATAAAATAAGAGACCTTTCTCACTTGGCTTTTCTTCTGCACCGTCCGGATAAATTCTTGCCCAGCTGACGGAAAAACGAAAGCACTTGATCCCCATGTCCTTTAAAAGCTTTATATCCTCGCGAAAGCGATGATAGAAATCAATTCCTGTCTTTTTAGGAAATATATAATCCTGCGGATGCTCTATGCGATCCATGATTTCCTGCAGGGAAAGATCTCCCTTAACCTTTGCCTTATCATGGGGATCATAATTTTGAAGATCCGCAACGGTCAGCGCACGGTCGCTATCTCCTTCCGCCTGCTTGGCACTGATGGCAGCACCCCATAGAAAATCTTTGGAAAATGAATCCTGCATCCTATCTTTATGAAGCTCTACAATGTTCATACGCAGCTCCTTTCTTTTGAAAACACATCATTTGACGGTGCCTCTGCCTGTATAGAAATTTTCAAATATGGTAATCATTTTCTCTGTGAGATTCACTTCACTCATAATGGTCATAAGGGTGTCCTGTGCATGTGTGAACAGAAGGCACGATGTATACTGTTCACCGGCGGCTTCTGCCTGAATGATTTCCGTCTGTCCCTGATGTGCCCTTGTGATATCCTCTCTTGCTTCTCTGATTTTTTCCTTTGCACGCTCAAAATCAAATGACGCGATACCATCCAAAGCTTCATTGGCTTTTGTTCTCGCATTTCCTGCATGCATAATAATCGACATGGATACAGGAATCAAGCGATTATTTTCATCCATGAAAATCCTCCTTTCCTATAATGGTTTCTTAACCGTCTCTTTTTCCTGTTCCTCTTTTACCAGCTGTTTATCATATTTCATCAGGAACGGGTACCAAATCAAAGCATAGATTGCGAATAGGATAAAGAACCAGAAGAAGGCCCGGTAGTCATCGGTTGTCAGCCATGTACAGATCGGTGCAGGAATACGGGAAATATTATTCACACCGGCTGGAATATTCAGGAAGCCTGCTCTCATGACGAACCAGATGATCAATGCACCTACAACGGAATTCATCCACATCGGAATCATCAGCAGGGGGTTGAAAACGATCGGAGCTCCGTAAACCAGCGGCTCATTGATATTAAAGACGGATGGTGCCAAACAGATTTTTCCCATCGTTTTCAGCTTCTTTGACTTACATTTAAACAGCATCAGGAAATTCAGCGGCAGAGTTCCTCCCAAGCCACCCATCGCAATCAGGGCAGTTGTGAATATCGTTTCGGTTGTGACGATGTGGATCGGCTGACCGCCTGCGAGAGCAAGCTCGGCATTGGCGGCTATACCTGCCATCAGAATAGGCTTTACAATGGCATTTAAGGACCATGCGGAAATACCAACCGAGTACAGTAATACATACAGGAAACAGATAATTACAAAGCCGGGCAGAGACTGTCCGATGTCCACGATCGGCTGGAAAACCATATTGATAAAGCCGACAAGATCAAAGCCCAGGGTAAACACTGTGATACCGAAGACTAAATAGATCAATGTCATTGGTATGATATTATTGATCCACTCACATACAAAGTCCGGCATGGATGCACTGTTCTCCAGTACATGCAGCTTTGCATAAAAATGGAAAATCACCATGACGATCAAAGCTACTATAATGGCGATAAACAGACCGCTTCCCCCCAGAAAGTTAATATCTGTAATCGTTAATTCTGTTTTCCCTGTCGCTGCATTCTTCACCAGCGTAGCCATTGTCGGGCAAAGGGCCATCAGAAATACAGTAAGGGAAGTCAGTCCTGCTGTTATTGTATATTTCGGATGATCCAGTTCCACCATACCGAAGTATGCGACCATAAAGGATACAATCAGGGACATCATTCCGAAGCTGAAGGTATTCACAAAGCTCATATCCGGTAGGGACGGTATATATCGGACAAATACGTTATAGATGGATACGACGGATCCAACCAGAATGAAAGGCAATATCTTCTGCATTGCACTTGCGACTGCCCCAACCCATGGATTACTGAATATTTTTTGCATCCCCGGTGCCAGCTTGTCTGTAAACCAGCTCATAATTTGATTCATACTAGGTTCCTCCTCTAATGTTTTATACTTTATACTTTTCTAAGGTATCCACTGCCAGCTGGAGTAAGGCCTTGCCATCCAGCATGGAATAGATTTCTTCCGGAATGACGATAACCGGTATGTTATAAGGGGCTGCCATGTCCTCGAATGCCTTCAGTCGGAATTCATAATGTGGTCCAATACACAGGATATCCATTTTCGATAGATACTGCGTTACCTCACTTTCACTTTTTGCCTCAATTGTTGCGTTTACTTTTGACTTCTTCGCAGCCGCTCTTGCTTTCTGTGCAAGAAATCCCGAGGAGAGTCCTCCTCCGCAGCAAAGATAAATATGTAGCTGTGCCATTTCCATGACCTCCTTTTTCTGTAAGCGTTTGAACCTTACAGCCTTATTAAACCATGTTCCCGTTTGGGTCTCAACTCAATATCTGCACTGTGCAGATGCGTGAATTGCACGGTGCAATTTTCCAGTTTCCAATCCCTTGAAAAGCCGCTATAATATAATTAAGAATTCAAAAACAAGGATGTGATCGCATGAAAAGAAAACAGGAAGATCTTATTCGCTATCTGTATGAGCATGAAGAAAAGCTGACCTCTGAAACATTATCCAAAGCTCTTTCGTTATCGATCAGAACTATCAAATCCTATATTGCAGAGCTGAATCTAAGCTATCCGGGTCTCATCCTTTCCAGTAATCGCGGGTATACGATCCATAAGCAAAAAGCATCTGTCCTGCTTCAATACAAGGATGATATTCCACAGGATTATGAAGGCCGCTGTATTTACCTGATAAAAAAGCTGCTGCTTGAAAAACAGCATCAGCTTGATATTTTTGATCTCTGTGATGAATTATTCATCAGCTATTCCACCCTTAAAAATGATATATATAAAATGAATACCAGCTTTGCCCATTTTCAAATCACGTTCTCCTGTGTAGATAATAAAATAGATATCAGAGGTACGGAGAAAAACAAAAGAAGGCTCATCACGCATGTCATGTCGGAGGAAGCGAGTGGGAATTTTCTGGATCTGTCCTTCCTGCAGGAAAGCTTTCCTGCATATGATATAGAAGAGGCCTGTATACTGATAAAGCAGGTGTTTCATAAATATCATTATTATATCAATGATTTCTCCTTTATCAATCTGATTCTTCATGTGACCATCATGATCAGCAGAATGCACAGTGGAAACCATATCCCTGGCAATCGTGAATACCATTCTATTGACGGTTTGAAAGAAAAGCCTATCATTGATGAGCTGTGTATGACGCTGGAACAGATTTTTGATGTAACCTTTACGAGCAGTGAAAAATTTGAAATCTATATATTGTTTAAAACAAATGCCAATTATCATGCTCAGGATCAGATGGAGGAGCTTTCCAAGGTTGTTTCGGAAGATATTCTTTCCTTATCCCATCAATTGATTCAAAGTATAGACCGGCATTTCTTTGTGAATCTCATGTCTGACAGCTTTCTGACGCCCTTTGCACTGCATTTAAAAAATCTGAAGAATCGACTTGAACAGCACAGCATCATGAAAAATCCAATGCTGGAGTCTATCAAAATATCCTGTCCCACGATTTACGATATAGCAACGTTCATGGCGTATCAGCTGATGCAGACATTTCAACAGGAAATCAGCGAGGATGAAATCGCCTTTCTTGCATTGCATGTAGGTACGGAAATCGAACGCCAGAAAAAAGCAGAAACCAGGGTTTCCTGTGTGATTTTATGCCCGGAGTATCTGAACATCGGGAAGCTGCTGTATAACAAAATGCTAATGGACTTTGGCGAACAAATCAATATTCAGAAGCTGATATCCTTTGAACGTGCCATTGAGCATGAGGTCTTTGATCTCTTGATTACGACGATACCGCTTCCCGAATCCCCGGAATATCTGACGGTATTGCTTCCTCCGCTTCCGATGAATTATGATAAAAACAAGATTATGAAGGCAATCACCCGAATTGAAAATACAAAGAAGAGCCGGATTCTTGCGGATAATATCGATTTTTATTTTAATGAGGACCTGTTCTATTTAAAAGAGAAGCCTACAGGAAAAGAGGAAACAATCAATGAGCTGGCAGATCAGATGATATCGCTTGGTTATGTGCATGCGGATTTCAAAGACGAGGTTTGGAAGAGAGAGCGGGCCAGTTCCACTGCGTTTATGAATATCGCGATACCACACCCGATGAAAATGAGTGCCTATAAAACAAGCGTTGCTGTGGTTGTCTGTCCAAAAGGCATGGAATGGACCAATCAGCACATCGTCAATGTTGTGTTTATGATTGCGTTTAATAAAATCGACAATAAGCACTTTCATGATCTTTATGAATCTTTGATCCTTCTCTTTAATAAGCAGGAGGTTATCGCAGAAATAAAAAAATGCAGGAATTTTGAAGATTTCAAGCAGATTGTTATAAAAAACTATATTAAATACAGCTGAACCGGACAGTAACGGCCGACGCAATGCTTTTATAGAACTGTTCTATGACCGCCATCGCTTTACTATTCGCTCAGACTGTAAGAATGCATGCGAAACAGCAGGACGCGAGGTTGCAATTCCTGCTCTCTATGTTACGATATATATATGGAAAAGGATGGAGGGTATCATATGAAAAAAATACTGCTTCTGTGTCTGGTGTTTCTCTGCCTGGGCAGTTTTACCGCATGCAGGAAAGCCGGGAATACAGCCACTGCGGATGGTCAGGAACAAATTCTGGAGGAAAGCGAATTTTCAAAGCTGGTGAAGGATGGCAACATATTGAAGGTTTCATCGAAGGATACGGATATCACTGTGAAGCTTGGATATGTTCCAAAGGATCTGGTTGTGAGCGGGGAGCTTCTGGATGCTTCGGGAAAGCCGCTGTATGATCATGTGGTGAAGATTTCATTTCAGGAAAAAGACGGAAATATCGTCTTCCAGAATGAATCACTGCTTCTAAGTGCTGTAAGCAGTGATTCGGATATTTTAAAAAAGAGCCTGCTTGCCTATCGTATTCACAGTGAAAGTGAGAAAATGGACTGGCATCTTCTTGTGCAGCTGCAGGATGTATAGCCTATTCGATTATTCATAAGAAAAGCTTATCTTTTACTAGCATGGATAAGCTTCTTTTTTCTATTTTAAGAGCCTGCCTTCTGCAGCTTTTTCTTTGCTTTTTTATCCTTGATCTTATTCACAAGATGCTTCCAGTTCGGCAGGTAATCCCCCTCCTGCTGTTCCTTCTGCTTACGAACCTTTCGCTTTTGCTGGATATCCTTGTTCTGTATCCAGCTTTTGACGAAGCGCAGGTATTCCCTTGGATTGCCAAGACTGAAATCCCCGTGCGTATAATTCATCAGCATGAAAATCTGTGCATCACCCAGTGCCTCTTTCAGTAGATCGGCACTTTTTTTCATACTCTTCTTCTCACGCTGTCCAACCAGAATTGCTGTTTTGCATGTAGCCTGCGCCAGATTTTCGGGAAGCTGAAAGGTACTGACTGCATGGTGTATGCTTTTCAGGTTTTCCTTTGTCATTGCCTGATAATTTTGATAATAATCCTCAAAGGCAAAATCATCATTGAATACAGTGTAGTACATGAATTTATTGAACCATTTTTTTCTTGCCAGTGCATTTGTGTAGATGCCGGCATAGGCACTCCAGCTCTGCAGCTTTATTGGCTGCATCATCGCACTTTCAATCATGGCGTATTCGCACAGATCCGGCTTCATAGACAGCATGGAAACGGCAATCTGCGCACCTAGTGAAAATCCTGACAGCACCTGGATATGCCCGTTATAATACTCCTGAAGATAGGTAAGCAGCTCCTCTGCACATTGCTGTATACTGATGAATGGTTTCTGAGCTTCACTTCCATGTCCGTCTAAGACGGGGACGATGAGGGTGTAATCTTTTTTCAGCTCCCGTATTTCTTCCTGAAAGCTGAAGGCGGAAAGGCATTCTCCGTGGATATACATATAGACCGGTTTGTTTTTCTGAACATAGGTTTTAAATTGCATGATGACCAACCTCACTTTATGCTTCCATTATACGATAGGAAACCGTTTTCAGCTGATTAACTTCTTGCGGAGTCTTTTGCAGAAAATTAACCTTTGCATTTTGACATATTTTCTATATGATATATGGTGAGGTAGATAGCTAATGAATAAACGTGCACGAGAAATCATTTTCTGGATAATGGAAAAGCGGGATTATCAGGAAACCTGTACCATCAATGATCTGATGGACAAATTCAAGGTATCGGAACGAACGATTCGCTATGATCTGGAGGGAATCACGGATTTTCTTCTGGAAAACAAGCAGAAGCCGATTCAGCTTTGTGAGCATGGCGTGATTGAGCTGCAGAAGGATACCGATGCCATTCGTATGCTGCTGGGACAGAATGATTTTTATTCCTTCAAGCTGAGCAAGGAGGAACGCATGCATATGATTCTGTATCTGATAGCGAATACGGGGGAGCATGTAACCCTGCAGCAGCTGGCGGATATTCTTTTTGTATCCCGTTCCACAATCATTCATGATGTGGATGATGTACGCAAGAGCATTCAGAAGCAGGATCTGGAAATCGTATCCCTTCGCAGAGGTCTGCGTATTCAGGGCAGGGAGAGCAGCCGCCGGATTATGCTGATGCATCTGCTGCGCCTGCCGTATGTGCAGCAGTATCGGATTTCAGAATATAAAGATATGATGTCCCCACAGGATTTGGAAAGCCTGAAGCGTATGATCAAGGATGCGGAAATATCAAGCAGCCGTTTTTTAACTGACGGTTCCTTTGAAGATTTGCGGCAGTATCTAATGCTTATGATTGAACGCTACCATAAGCATCGGTTTGTGGAGATCGACTATGTATCCCAACATCTGTCCACGCAGAAAATGGCAAGCCATCTGATGAACAAAATGGAGGATTATTTCGGTATGGAGCATCGGCTGCAGGAGGAATACCTGCTGGCGGATATCCTGTACAATATGCATTATCTCAAACGCAATGATGCGGATGAGAAGATCATGCAGATTCAGGTCATCTCCAAGCAGTTTATTGATGCCGTAGCGCATGATCTGAATATTGATCTGCGCAATGATTTCCAGTTTTACCAGAATCTGACCAATCATCTGCAATCCACATTTAAGGATCTGGATATGGGGTATGACAGTGACAATGAGCTTCTGTATGAAATCGTGAAGAAGAATCCGGAGGTTGTCGCAGCGATCGAGAAAAATCTGCAGCCACTGGAGCTGTTTGTACAAAGAGCCATCACCCGTGAGGAAATCGCCTATATCACCATTCATGTCTGTGCGGCAATGGAGCGCAACCGTTATCAGGGGTCGCAGTTCACGATTCTTCTTGTGTGCAACTCCGGTGTGGGAACCTCACAGCTGCTGTTAAGCCGGCTGAAAAAATACTTTCAGTTTTATGTAGCGGATGTTCTGCCGGTGCATGCACTCGCGAATTATGATGTTACAGGAATCGATCTGATCATATCAACGGTACCGCTGAAGGAGGAGCGCTGTGAAACCATCATTCTGCATCCGTATCTGAGTGATGAGGACTGCATCCTTTTGGGTGAAAAGCTGGAAACATTGAAAAGCGGTATGCACCGTGTGAATTCCAATCCGAATTTTCAGCGACTTCAGACACTGATTGCGAATTCCATTGCCATCAGCCCGCTGGATAAGGATGAAATCTATAAGAATATTATCCGGGATCTGCAATCGCATTTCTTTCCGATAGCCCCAAGCGACAAGGCAACGCTTCGCGAACTGCTTGCCGGACATATCGAGGTGGATGTGGAATGCGCAGACTGGAAGGAGGCTGTCAGAAGAAGTGCGCAGCCATTGCTGGAACAGGACTATCTGAGTGAACAGTACATCACGCAGATGATTCGCAATATTGAAACAATGGGACCGTATATCGTACTGGCACAGGGCTTTGCCTTACCGCATGAATCGCCGGATGTCGGTGGGAAGAAACTGGGGATGCAGCTGATTCGGCTGAAGCATCCGGTACCGTTTCATTCGCAGTTCTATGATCCTGTGGATTTTGTATGCTGCCTGTCCACGATAGATAAGGACTCGCATTTGAAGGCAATGTTTCATTTAATGAATCTGTTATCGAAAGCGGATTTCTGTGAGAATATCAGAAAGGCGAAAACCGCAGAGGAAGTATATCAGATAATTTATGAATATGAATCCATTTTATAAACAGCTCTTTGCAGGATACTGTAGGAACGTACTACCATGCGTAAAAGGGCTCATGAAGTAGTATCACACATAAAATAAAAAGCTTTCAGAGGAGCTGCGATACGCATCTGAAAGTTTTTTTTACTATATTGAAAATAAAAAATCATTATATATTGGGGCGTAAAATATTTTGTAATGTATATAGAGAATTACGCTCATATATTTTAAACTTATGATAACCTCTATTTATTTTAAATAAATGATACATTTTGTTTCTTATTTTTGTTTTAATTGACATTGCTGATATATATGCTAAAATGATGATGGAGGTATTTATATGAACGAGATGATAAGAATTGAGCGCATAGAAATACATGGGATAAAGAATGTTTGTCACGGTATCATAAATTTTAGTGAATATAATAATCTTGTGAAGGGAAACTTTACAGAAATGAAGTCCGTTTTAGGTATTTATGGACAAAACGGTTCAGGGAAAACGACGGTATTGGAAGTAACGAAATTGTTAAAGCGTGTTCTGACAGGAGAAAAAATACCAGTCTATTTTGATAAATTCATAAATAACGATTGTAAAGAAGCTGAGATAAGTTATACCTTTCTAATAAAATCGGATAAATACAAACAGCTGGTGACCTATGCCTTCTGTATAGGTCTTAAAGATGGACATTATGAGATATTCTCAGAGAAAATCGTATCAAAGGAATACTCGGATACGCATGGTAAGTGGAAGCCTAAAGTAACCTTAATTGAATGCTGTAATCAGGAAATTATATTAAAAAAGCTGATGAATAAGATTTCAAAAGAGAGCCTGATCGAGCTGCGTGTTGCGCAGGATATTGAAAAAGGAACCTCATTCATTTTTAATAAAAGAAATATCAAAATCATATTGACACAGTTAGAGAATAGAAATGATTTTCATGAAGATGAAAAGCTGGCAGTCGTTCTGCGTTTACTGCCCTTATATGCAGAAACCAGCCTTATTATAATTGAGAATGATGTTATGGGAAGTGTAAATCTTAATACATACGTTCCTATAAATTTGTATCTTCCATCAAATGATTCATTGAAAATGGGTGAACTGCCGGTTAATTTATTGAAGCCTAACGAAATGCCAAAGGCAGTCTTCACAGATTTAAAAAAGGTAATTGAGCAGATAGATATTGTCTTAAGTGCTATTATTCCTTCGCTGAACATAAAAATAACGAATCAAAAGGTTCAGATTCTGCAAAATGGAGATGAAGGAATAAGCTTTGAAATCGTAAGTGTCAGAAATGATAAATGTATACCGCTAAAATATGAAGCAGAGGGTATAAAGCGTCTGATATCAGTTATCAGTTCTATGATAGCAGCATATAATAACTATTCGATTTGTTTAATGATCGATGAATTTGATTCCGGAATTTTTGAGTATCTGCTAGGAGAGTTGATCGAGATCATTGACGAGTCAGCAAAGGGACAATTTGTCTTTACTTCACATAATCTTAGGGCGTTGGAAAAATTGTCCTATAAATCTATTATCGTGACCACAACAAATCCGAACAACCGTTATATCCAGCTGTCTGGAATTAAAACCAATAATAATGTTCGGGATTATTATTATACAAGTATACTTTTAGGCGGACAAAGTGAACCTATTTATGAAGAAACAAAGAACTATAAAATAAAAAGAGCTTTCAGGAAGGCCGGTAAGCTTTATGAGTAGAAAAGTATTTTTGTTTCTTGTAGAGGGGATGAGTGAAAAAGAAGCGCTGGAACCTATATTGGCAGAATAATTTGATGATACTAAATTACTGTTTGAAGTATTATGCTGTGATATCACCGCAGATAATATCACTATGCGTAATGCCAATGTGAAGCAGAGAATCACAGATGTGGTGAAAAAGTATCTGGAAAAGAATCATGGCATTAAGAAAAAGCATATCGAGAAAATCCTCTTATTTTCAGATATGGATGGATGGTATATAGGGGAAGAATATATTATATTCTCACCTGCTGATAAATATTTCCGTTATGAGGATGATGGTATTTATACAAATAGGTGTGAGGATGCAATCGAAAGAAATAAAAGAAAATCTAGAAATCTTAACATCATAAGTTCTGTAGATAAGGTATATGATATTCAGGTTGAAACATATTATTTTTCATGTAATTTAGATCATGTATTATATGATGTGCGTAATTAGAATTCAAATGAGAAAATAGATCGCGCTATTGCGTTTGCGGATGAATATGCCGATCATGAAATAGAATTTATAGATTTTATTACAGCTCCATCCTTATGCTTTTCATATGACTATAGCAAATCCTGGGCAAATATCAAATCGGATAAAAACTCTTTATTACGGTATTCTAATTTGAATACGTTCTTTTATAGAAATATGGAGTATTTAAAAGAAGACGCAAAAAAGAGGATACAGGAATGTTTACAGGCTCTGTAGCAATTGGATGAAATGCCCTGCTTGTTTATGTATATAGGTGCAGGAGTATACATCAGATTCCGCATCCTTTTACTGTATTAAGTTATCAATACGTATAGAATGAAACTGGTAAGAAGGATAAAAACATGCCATGACTTGTAAATCATTTTATGAAAATTGTATTTATTACATGCTGTCAGCTTAAGCATATACAATATTTAATATAGGGAAGCTGCTGTAATTCTTTACGTATTGGTTAGTGAAATATGCAAGGCCTGCAGTCTGCGAATAATGTAAATCCAGATACATATGATGAGCCTAGTAATAAGGCTTTCCGAATGATGAAATATATAAATATCACAATTAATTACAGGGGCTTATGGTTTGGTAAAAAGAAGTATAATAGCGCTGTTTAAAAACAGCATAAAATAAAGTGAAATCACTACAGATATCAGTATGTTTTCAACGAAAAAACCACCAGCTTTCGCTGGTGGATATTTATTTTATTCTGCCAGCAGAACACCCGTATAGGTCGCAGCCATCGTATCCCCCGTTATATCCATACGGTTTATTTCGATACATTGCAGCTGACCATGCAGGGATAAGGAGCCGCTGTTTTCCTGAAATTGCAGCGTTTCCGGAAATTCTATAAGCTTTCCCGATTTCTTGGTTATGGTAACACTGCGAAAGTGGAATGGTGCAGGAATCAGTTTCCCAACCTTTTTGTAAAGTGAATTTTCTGTAAGTTGAACCTTTGTGTCCTTTGTCACATATGCACTATCCAGCTTCACGGATACGGTTTTACCGATATCAAAGCGCTTATCAATTCCGCTTTCCTTAATGACATGTTCTTCCGATTGTGACATGGTGTTGCTCCATGGCTCCGGATTTTCTTTTGCACCGATCGGCATGGATACGGCAAGACAGGCTGCCATAAGTGCAGCGCATGGTAAAAGCTTTTTCTTCATAACATCATTTCCTCCCTATTTTCTGTTCAGTGATTAGAACTATATCTAGTATTATACCATAGAAAAACAGATTCTCCTCATTTTTCAGGCTAATTGTAAAATCATGCATAACAATAAAATCTGAGTTTATGATATTAAATTTGTGGTGCAGCTTTCACCACGCGGATACCGCATTGCCGATATGCCTCCAGCAGACTTTCATCCGCGTCCTGATCTGTGATAAGCGTATAGCTTTGTTCATGAGATATTGCAATGAAATCACGGCTGTTCAGCTTACTGGAATCACACAGGACATAGACCTCCTCCACAATGGAGAACAGTGTTTCCAGCAGACCGCTTTCCACCACACTGTCGGTATACAGGTTTCCCTTTTCATCTATCGCATTCACACTTAAAAAGGCCTTTGACAGCTGAAACTGTTTTAGATTTGTCTGTGCAATCGGACCGGTCAGCGTGAGGGAATTGCTGCGCAGTTCACCACCGAGCATAAAAATGGTTAATCTGGAATCCTGATACAATTCATATGCCACATTCACAGCATCGGTTACGACGGTCAATGGCAGGTAGTGCAGAAGGGCAGACGCAAACATATCCATCGTAGAGCCGCTGGCAAGAAAAATACGATCATGCTCCTTCAGAAAGCCTCTTGCAATATGGGCAAGCTGCCGCTTTTTCTCTGTATGCAGCTTACGGCGCTTTGCAAACGGTGTCTGCGCATCAAAGGTTTTCTTTTCCTTTGCAATGGCACCTCCATGTGTTCGAATCAATGCTCCCATCTGTTCCAGCTCCATGAGATCACGACGAGCGGTCATGGCCACTATGTGGAAACTTCGGCATATCGTCTGTACGTGAAGCTCTCCTTTTTCCTGCAAAAGCGCAAGTATTGCTTTCTGCCGTTCCTGTTTTGTCATTGTTATCACCTGCCTTCACTATACCACAAAATGTTCGTTTCAAACAATAAAATTAAAAAAAAGATGAAATATAAACAATAAACATGAATAGTGTTTCTGAATTTTCATTTTTGTACTATGATGGATGTGCGAAACGAACAATTAGGAGGAATGTATATGAAATGTGTTGCTGTTGGAGATATGTTTCTGTCAGAGGAGGCATTCGCTAGGGTATTGAAACATCACGCACTGTTTTGTTCCTATCAGGGCTTTTCATGGAAGGCGGATCTGGATCGTGTATCTACACGTACACTGATTCGCAAGATTGAAACAAAGGGAAGTGAAGCATATGCAGTCGAAGGGGAATTGAAGGAGGCTATGCTGGATGCGGACGTGATCTTCGTTCATATGTGTCCGGTGGGAAAGGATATCATTGAGCAGGCACCGCACTTGAAGTATATTGTTACGGCAAGGGGCGGTGTGGAAAACATCGCGGTGGAAAGTGCAAAGAAAAAAGGAATCAGAGTTATTCACTGTCCCATGCACAACGCCTTTGCCGTTGCTGAGCTGACGGTTGGGTTAATGATCTGTGAAACACGAAATGTGACAAGAGCAGATCGCTCCCTGCGCGAGGGTATCTGGAGAGAATCCTATCCGAATACCGGATCGATACGGGAGCTTAGAAGTATGACGGTAGGTTTGATTGGCTTTGGTGCAATCGGTCAGCTTGTCGCACAGCGCCTGCAGCCGTTTGGATGCAGCATCATGGTACATGATCCCTATCTGGATGCATCTGTTATTGAGCGACTTGGCTGTATCGCGGTTGATAAGAAAACCCTGTTACAGGAAAGTGATATCGTATCCCTTCACGGTCGTATCGGACCTAATGATCCCCCGATTATCGGGCGTGAGGAATTGAAGCTTATGAAACCGGTCAGCTATCTGATCAATACGGCAAGAGCGGTACTGGTGGATATGCCGGCGCTGGAGGAGGCACTGCAAAACGGCAGCATCATGGGGGCTGCAATCGATGTATTTCCGAAGGAGCCGCTGACCAAAGCGGACGCTGTCGTACAGCTGGATAACTGCACACTTACCAATCATCGCGGCGGGGATACTCTGGATTCCTATGAACGCAGTCCGGAACTGCTGCTGGAACAGCTGCAGGAGGCAGTGCAAACAGGACATACGAAATACATGATATAAAACCTATATGATTGCCTTGCACACAGAGGGCAATGTCTTATGCATGATTAAAGATAAGGATGGCTTACAGCTGCTTGCTATCCTGTGGGATATGAGAGGAGAAAACATATGAGAGTAGAAGAAACATCATTTTTAAATGAATATATCGCTATGGCGGATTATGGCGACAGACTGGGCTGGCATGAGCGCAACGGCGGGAATTTCACCTATTGGATGAAGCCGGAAAATGTTGCGGATGTAAAAGATGAATTGCACGATACAGGGGAATGGCTGCCGATTGGTACCAATGTGGATAACCTTGCAAATGAATATTTTCTAATCAGCGGCACGGGAAAGTATTTCCACAATATGAAAAAGGATCCCCGGCATACAATAGGCATCATACAGGTTGATTCTACCGGTACAAAGTATCGTATCCGCTGGGGTCTTGAAAACGGAGGCCGTCCTACCAGTGAGCTGCCTACGCATCTTATGAATATGGCAGTCAAGGCAAAGCTTACAAATAATGAAAACCGCGTGATTTATCACTGTCACTGTCCCAATGTGATTGCACTTACCTTTCTGCTTCCGCTGAAGTCGGAAATTATCACAAGAGAGATTTGGGAGATGATGACGGAATGTCCGATCATCTTTCCTGAGGGGATCGGTGTCGTGGAGTGGATGGTACCGGGAGGTCGCGAGATTGCCGTTGCCACAAGCAGGCTGATGGAAACCTATAATGCGGTCATATGGGCACATCATGGAATGTTCTGCAGCGGCGTGGATTTTGATTCCACCTTTGGTCTGATGCATACGATTGAAAAGAGTGCCGAGATGTGGATCAAGGTGCATTCCTGCCGACAGGATAAGCTTCAGACGATTCCTGTGGAGGGCTTCCGTGATTTGCAGGAAGCGTTCCAAGTAACACTGGATGAACGTTTTCTTTACGAAAAGTAGATAAAAAACCAGTCATGTCTTATGCTTGACTGGTTTTTTATAATACGATGTTATAAAGTGATTCGTAATCAGCTCTTACTTTTGAACTGGCTTGTTTCTAGTCACAAGCAAAATGAAGCAGGAAAGTGATGAAAGGATAGAGATAAGCAACAGAAGCCAGTACAGCATCCCATAGGAATCGAAATATTCTGTGACACTGATCATCTCATCCAGGGCGATTCCGCTCGTCCATAAGAATACCATGGAAATAGCCAGTGTCCCCAATGAGCAGAGAAGCAGAAAAGGCAATACTAATTTTTTTAAATTTGACATAAAGATCCTCCATTTCTATTTCTATAAGCTTTCGCATGCCTGCTGCGTAACTGAATGATTGGGCATTGAATATCATCAGGTATGCAGATAGCTGCAAACAGGAAAATGATTTGATTTGCGGAAGGGGAAAACCACTACCTTATCATCTACTTCCCTATGTTTATTTTACATGGAATGTGGAAAATGTAAATATGTAGGGGATGAATGGTATCTATCCGGGAGGGAACGGTCTATGTGTTACCAGAATAGGAGGAGAAACAGTTATGTTATAATTTTTTACCGTTTCCTACCTAAATCGACCGCTTGTCCCAATTTTATTTACTTTTATGATCATAATGTTTATGATGAAGACGATGATAGGTGGAGGAAGAGACAAATGAGAACATATACCTTATTGATTGTGGATGATCAGGCGGATGCGGCAGAGCAACTGAGAAGTGGTATCGAAGGTATAAGTCCCGGTGTATTTGATATAGCGGTGATGAATGATGTACAGGCGATACAACAGATTTATGAGAAAAGCTATGATGCCTATTTCCTTGATATTGAAATGCCCAGCTGCAGCGGATTTCAACTTGCAAGCAGAATTAAGGAGCGAGATAAAGATGCATTGATCATCTTTCAGACAACCCATGAGGATTATTCCGTATGGGGATATGATTATGCAGTGTTTCGATTTATCAGCAAGTATAAAATGATGCAGATGCTTCCCGGCGCTATTCAGGCATTGAAAGAAGAGCTAGCTCGCAGAAATGTATATATGGAAGCATATAACAGCGAAAAGAAAGCGGTACAGCTTGCAGTGAATGCAATCCACTGTGCGTACATGGAGCATGGAATGCTGACACTGGTTACAGAAGGTGGTACGTTTACTGCTCGTTGCGGCATACATGAGCTTATGTCTGCATACCCTATGATTCCCTTTGCAATTCCGCAGAAAGGCTATATAGTAAATCTGGAGTGGATTGGCTATTTGGATTACGAAAGCAATATGATATATATGAAGCAGGGCGGCTGTGTAAATATAAGCAGAAGGAAGCGGATGGAATTCTATCAGAGATATTCCGAAGGATATTGATGAAAAGGTACAGAATCACCTGAAAATCTGATATAGTTATAGTAACTATAAGAGGTGATATAATGAAGCCGTATTCCATTTTGATTGTGGATGATCATCTTGATTCAGCACAGCTGGTTAAGACGGATATCCAAAATCTGTATCCGGATCTGTTTGCCATAACGATCATGAATGATGAACAAATTAAGAAGGATATCCTCACCGTGCAGTATGATCTTTATATTTTGGACATAGAAATGCCTGCTATCAGTGGATTTGATGTCGCAAGGAACCTGCATAATCGTCAGGAGGATGCACTTATTGTGTTTCTTACGACTCATCAGGAGCTATGTATAGATGGCTATGAATATCGCGCATTCCGATTTCTTGTGAAAGAAAACTATCAGAACTTCCTAAAGAGAACAATGGATGCTGTACTGGAAGAATTGCGAAAACGCACTACTTATATAGAGGTGAAGAATGAAGCATTTGTTCCGGTGCGTATTTTAGTGAACGATATCATATGTGCCTATACAGAAAAGAATTATGTGATTATTAAAACAGAACGCGGAATGTTTCAGGTCAGAACGACATTGGTTGAATTTGAAGCAGCATATGGAATGTTTCCCTTTGCATGCCCCTCAAAGGGAATGCTGGTGAATCTGTCTTACATCGATCATATTGATTATGATAGGGCAGTTATTTATTTGAAAAAAGAATGTGGCAATATCCCTGTAAGCAGAAGAAAAAGAAAGGAATTCTTTTATCAATATGCCAGAGGAATTTAGTGATTACAGATAACTTAACATTTGTAATCACTTTTTTACCGTTTCCTACCTGAGACATACCGTTCATCCCAGAATCCTTTCATTTACTACTTTTTTTGTTTATGATGTATCTGCAAATATTTGTAAGTATTTATGATTTTCACACAAGTGAAGAAACAGGAGGATGGAAAGGGTATGAAAAAATTATTAACAGTTTTATTTGCAGGCTTTTTAACGCTAACGTGCATGACAGGAAATGTATATGCAGAAGAATCCGCACTGGATTACAACGAGGAAATCAAAATGTTTCAGGATTTTTATGAGCACCCGGATACATATATATTTCAGGATGGGGAAGGAAATGATGTAACAGCGTTTGTATTGGAACATAAGGAAAGCTTTTACAGAGATTCCTATCATACAACGGATATGCTAATGGATACTGTTAAGAGTGTACAGGAAGAACCACTTCCCGTTTTAACAAGAGCTGCTTCTAAAAGCAAGACTTGGAGTAATCTTAAGGTGTATTATCAAAAGAACAAATACTGTATTTACAGTGTTACCGGGACATATAGTGTATCCGGTGGAAAGATAACAAATGGAAAGGCTGTGCCGAAAATAATAGATCGAAAGAATCTCAGCTATAATATATCCTACATAGGAAAGGCAATTTCTAAAAATGGAAAGACGATTACGTATTCTATAAAACATATAATGATAGCAAATTCAAGAGTTACTGCTACCACGAAACATACAATCTCTATTTAAAATAATAAGTTATATGTTATTATTAAAATGGTGATAGAGAATGAATGATTTTACAGGCTATAATGAGATTATATTCGCTTTTTTTACATATTTGTTTATCTACAGAATTACTAAATGTCAAATTACGCTATCTAATATAAAAAAAATCATGTTTTTAATATTATGTGCTTTTATTTTAGTTATCGATGTTGTTTTGTTTACGTGGTTCCCGATGGAAACAGAGTATGGTATTTCCCAACATCTTCCAGGTGTTTTTGAATATATAACAGTGATTATATTTCTTATCGCAGTAGCAGGAAAAGAATGGACAAAAATGCTGTATTATTGTGTTTTTGGATATACAGTCGTTTTAGGAATTGATTTATGCATGTCTGTGAGCAGGATATGGATCAATTGGTTTGATCATGAATTCATATACTTGATATTGAAACTATTATTACTAATTTTCTCTGATATTGGTTTTAAGTATCTGCTTCATAAACCTGCGAATCATAAAAATAAGGATTGGAATATATTCTCTTTACTTGCGATCATTGCATGCTTTTATGTATATTTTATATTAGAACTTCTTCCAGAAATGGATTTTGCGGATGGAGTATCCATTGATTATTTTAGTATATACATGATGTTGTTTTTGATAACTATATATATGGTTTTTTATAAATATCTTACGGTTCTCGGAAAACGCAACCAAAGCCTTGATGAAGCAGAATATCAGCTGGATAACCAAAGACAGCAGAAACAGCTGCTGGAGGAATTGAAAAAAGCAAATCAGGAAAATAGAAAACTGCGCCATGACTTAAAGCATCATTTTCATTCACTGGAATATATGATGGATACGGATCCTGAGAAAGCAAAAAGCTATCTGTATGAACTAAGTGAACATGTGGAAGCCGTCAAGGTTCTCACAACAAAAAATCAAGTCCTGGATTATATCATAAATTCCAAAATGGCAGTTTGCAGAACGAAGGGCATAGCGTTTACTTATGAGGTACAGGACGACTTAAAGCAAATGCAGGATTTTGATTTGATTTCATTATTATCCAATGCTTTGGATAATGCAATCGAAGCACAGGAGTATGTGGACAACAAATTTATAAGCTGTAAAACCCTGGATGGAAAAACAGCAACGAAGATCTTTATTGAAAATGCATGTAATACGACTAAACTGCAAAAATCAGAAGATACTTTTCAAACAATAAAAGAAAATAAAGGGCAGCACGGTATCGGTATGGGAAGAATAAAGACAATAGCGGAAACCTACCATGGATATATGAAGGTCATAGTGCAAGGTTCATTTCTTTTAGAAATCAGTATTCCTAAGAAGAAATGTGAATAAGTTAAGAAAAGTGGATGATAATTCACTTTTTTTGACCGTTCAATACCTAAAGCGACCGCTTGCATATGTAGTTGTTTACTTTTATGAGAAATCCAGTATGATATAGGCATACAAACGTTTGTAATAAAAATTATTTTTCATAAAAATAACATAAGAAAGAAGGCAAATCATGAAAAAGATATTTTTGTTAACATTGACTCTTATACTAGGAAGTACAGCTTTTGGTGGGTTATCAATTAAAGCGGATGAGAATGAAGATTCATATATAAGAAATAATACAGAAGAAGTCAGTCATGAAGGAGAGTATTTGGAGATTGATGGTTTTAAGTATTATGTTGGACAAGAAGAAGGAAATCTTAAGGTTGAAATGGAAAACAAGGATGGAGAAGTGAGTCAATTTTACCGCATTAATAACAAAATATATATGAAATCACCAGAAGGGAAAATAGAGCAGTTAGCTGAAATAGATGAATCTTATACTCAAAGTAATATATCGTCTAGAAATTATGATACATGGAACTCTCCGGGAACATATAAAGTGAAAGTAGATTTGAAATTAAAAAAATTAAATACAAGTATTGCTGCAGGATTATTATTAGCATGTCTGAATTTACCAAGATCTGTTAATATAGGTATTGAATTAATAAATGCTATTGTTGGATATCATAACCTTAATGTGAATTCGCGACGTTATATTTATTTAAAATATAATCAAACATCCTGGCGTGGGTGTCCTATCTGTATTAAAACATGGAATTTATATACTTATAAAGATAGCAGTTATAAAAACCTATTATCCAAAGATACGCGAGAAAAAATTTCATGGTTGGGACATCCGCAGCAGAATCAGTATAGAGCTGGTTGTTCTGTAGCAGTAAAAAAATATTGGTAAGACAAGAAATCAATTAGAAAATGAGAGGAGGTATTAAAATGAGTAATATTTATATGGTACACCTTATTTTGAAGGGCAATTTTAAAAAGCAAACGATAAATACAAAAAAAGGTATGGTTACATTTTCTCGGCCTATACAACGGTATAGAGAATATATACGAAAATTTGAAATGCTGAACAGCTTCCTATGGTATCCCTTTATACTCATTTTGCTATATACTTCCCCTATAAACCTTTCTTGCGGCTTATTTTTGATTCTGCTTCCATTTATCTTAATCTATCTTGTTACTTGGATTGGCGTATCTATAGGGTATCTGCAGACAAATGATTTACATTATGATAAGTAGCCAGCTTTTTACTGAAAGTATGAATCTATCTACTAGATACAAGGATTAGAAAAAGATAACAGCTGAAAAAGGCAGATTATGGATAGTAAAACACATAAATACACATACCTTTAGAAACAGGAAAATTTGTATACGGCACAGCATCTTCCTGTTTTTCTTTTACCATTCATTTATATACAAAACTGATAGCTTTTTACACCTTAAAATGACCGAATGATACCTGTGGCATACCGCTTGTCTCAAAAGCCTTTTCATCTTTTCAAATTATGCTATTGTATATATAACGCACGAAGGACAGAAGCCGGCACCTAAATGTATCCATAAAGGAAGCTCTCCTCTATCCTGTGTGCTTCACCATATAGCTGGAAACAAGGCAACACCATGTCGACAGGGAGGTACTTATGCACCACTATACAATACTGATTATTGATGACAAAAGAGAACAGGCAAAGGAAATCAAAAAGAAAATTGAAGCCCTGCATTCTGACTTGACTATATAAAGGCTATGACAAGGCTCATTTCTTTTAGAAATTAGTATTCCTAAGAAGAAATGTGAATTCGTCAAGAAAAGTGGATTGTTATTCACTTTTTTTGACCGTTCAATACCTAAAATGACCGCTTGCATATATAGCTGTTTACTTATATGGAAAACTCAGTATGATATAAGCATACAAACGTTTGTTAATTAGGATAGTAAATCATGGAGGAAATGGCAATGAAAAAATTAAATCATTTTGTAATAGCTATGGTCTTGTTTTGCTTGTTTGGAGTAGGAATCAAAGCTGTTGAAAATAGATTTCCAAACAATGCTAAATTTTCACGAGGCGTAGGAAACACATGCTTCTGGGTTTCCAGTTCAGCATCGAAATATAAAGCATCCATTCGTACACGTGCACAAAACTGGATGTACACTGGATACGATAATAAAATATATATGACGGAGGTATCAAGTAATTATGCGACACATATGGATTTCTATGCAAAATCATCGGATAGTGTTATAAAAGGTAAGGTACTTGGTTATACAGCTTACTATGACGGTAATGGTAGCAGGTTAAGTCCATTAGGAAAGGGACCTTCAAAAAATTATTTTTATACAGAGATAATTTTAAAAACCTCAGTATCGACAAATGATAATAAGGGAACCATTGCACATGAAATGGGTCATGCTTTCGGACTTGCTCATACAGAAACCTCAAAGGCGAGGCTGATGTGGCCTGATACCGGCAGAACCAGAATAAAACCTGCCAAGCAAGAAAATGATATAATAAATTACTTATATAAATGATGGAGGTCTAAACGAATGAAAAAAACGGTTTGCTTTATACTGGCTGTCCTGTTTCTTACAGGGTGCAGTACAGTAACAGAAAAAGAAAGCAATTCTAAAATGGGTCAGAATGTTTCAGAAAAAACATATACAGCCTCTACCTATATCACTGAGGATATGAAAAAAAAGGCTGGAGATGCCTCATCCATTACTGCAGAAACCATAAATAAAACAATAGGTGAATGGTCAGAAGATGCTGATTTAGTTGTCTTAGCTACTGTAATCTCAATTGATGAAGCTAAAACCGTATTAGCAAGCGGAATAAAGGATGAGCTTGGCTTTACCTTCAGTACAATTCTCGTTCAGCAAACTTTTAAAGGTCAGGATATGAATGGGAAAACCTTAAAAACATTGAAGCAGGGAGGTATTCTTACACAGGCACAAATCGAGCAGGCAAGTGATCCTGAAGCTGTAAAAAAACACGATTATCTGAGAAAGAAAAATGGCGGAGAGAATCCTGCTGATGTTTATGTTAATACGAATTTAGAGAATGATGTTATGTTGGAAGAAGGAAAAACGTATCTGCTCCTACTGAATTATGTTGAAGAGGAAGATCGTTATGAAATTCTAGGTTTGAATAATTGTACAAGAGAAGCGCAGATACCGCAAACAAGAACGATCCGTCAGCGTAGCTTCAAAAAGGACGAAATTATGTTAAAGAACTATGAAACACAGGAATTTGAATCCTTAAACAGTGTTTTATCCCAAATTCGGTGAAGGAATGAATCCATTTGCGTAAAGATAACAGTAAAATTTCAATACCAGTATCGTTGGAAAACAATAAAGGATATTGGGTAATTATGACGATCACCCAATAAATAGGTACATTAGGATATGGGTAAATCAAGACCACTTGTAAAGAAACAAATCATGAAATATATGCTGTGCATAGCTATAGGCTTTCTTTTATACCCTATGGCTATGACCTTAGGAAAGCATATTGCTATATACATTGAGAATAGAAAAGAACTGCCTTATCCTGATAAGCCTGTATCCTTTGTTCTGGATTATCTTAACACATGGCATGAGGAAAATTATGATAGAGTATGTGACATGACAAGTGATCAATCAAAAATGCTATGCGAGGTACATTCTCCTATGACCTCCTTAACGATTAAGGATGTTGAGCTATTAAAAGAAGAAAAGACTTCAGCTGATGTATATGTGGAGTTTGAAACTAAATTCCGGGATATGGGCATACAGGAAACCTATTACTGGACATTTCATCTGACACGCAGTAAGCAAGAAAGCAGCTGGAAAATGGAGAACTACGGATATTAGCAGGGACAAGCCTTGAAAGCAGGAAGAATGGGAATAAGTTCTCCTGTTTTTTCTTTTACCATTCATTTATATACAAAAACAGATAACTTTTTTATCCAAAAATGACCGAATGATACCTACAGCATACCGCTTGTCCCAAAAGCCTTTTCATCTTTTTTAATTATGCTATTGTATATATAACGCACGAAGGACAGAAGCCGGCATCTGAATGTATCCATAAAGGAAGCTCTCCTCTATCCTGTGTGCTTCACCATATAACTGGAAACAAGGCAACACCATGCCGACAGGAGGTACTTATGCAGCACTATACAATACTGATTATTGATGACAAAAGAGAACAGGCAAAGGAAATCAAAAAGAAAATTGAAGCCCTGCATCCCGCCTTTCACGCAGACATCGCCAATGACGCAAGCTATGCATTAAAGGGCACCTATGATGCCTATCTCAGCGATCTGATGATGCCGGTTCACTCCGGTATAGAAATCGGAAATATGATTTATAAGGAAAATCCGGATGCCATTATCATACTCATGTCCTCGCTGGATAATTTCGCCATTGAGCGCACCCAGCAGTTTTCCGCCTTTACCTTTCTTCCCAAATCCAAACTGGATCAGGAGCTTTTGCCGCTGCTTCAGCGTCTGGAACGCCGCCTGAATTACATCAATATACGCATCCATGTAAAAGAAGGGGAAAAAAGCATCGCTGTACCGATTTATAAAATCCATAAAGTGAGCGTTATAAAAAAGCAGCTCTGTCTGGACATGGGAAATACACGCTATACCTGTTCCATGCGATTTCAGGATTTTCAGCGCATATACGATGATTATTTTGTCTGTCCGAAAAACGGTCTGCTCATCAATCCGTCCTGCGGCTATTACTATGAAGCGGGGCATACACTGCAGCTGAAGGAGGAATCAATTCGTGTCAGTCTGCTGAAACGGAAGGAATTCAAAGAAAAATACCAAAAATATTATGATAGCCTCATGTAAATCCCGGCTGTCATTCATGTCCACAAAAAGACGCTGTACGCTGATGCAGGGTCTTTTTCTATGGTACAATATGCAGTATGCCTGCTGTGCAAAGAATTCCACTGTTCAAAACTCTGCAATCCTCTGCGCAGTCTTTTACTCTTTTATGAAAGCGCTTTTTGCATTACACTGTAGGTGGATAGAAACAGCGGGATACATGAAGGGGAGGCATCCCTCATGATCGACAAAAAGGAGTATGGAAATGATTTGGGAAGACTTAGATAAAAAACTGATTCACCTACAGGCGGAAGCAGGGCATGCCAATGATATCTTTGATCAGCTGGGCACCTGCTTCATAAACGAGGGCTACAGCCGAAGCGATTATGTGGAGGCCCTGAAACAAAGAGAGGCACAGTTTCCAACCGGATTGGATATCAATGGATTCGGTGTCGCAATACCGCATACGGATGCCGGCTATGTACTGCATGAAACTGAAGGAATCATGACACTGAAGCATCCGGTAACGTTCATTCAAATGGGCAGTGATGATACACAGGTAGAGGTGAAGGTTGTCTTCATGCTGGCGATTGAGGATCCCAAAAACCACATCAAGAAGCTGCAGCAGATTCTGCGTATCATACAGGACAACGCCGTATTGGAGAAGATTTATCAGGCCTCCAGTGCCGACGAGGTCATAGATATAGTAAAACAGAAGGAAATAGAAATAGGAGGAGAAAACTTATGAAATCAGTAAACATTCTATCAATCTGTGGTTCGGGAACCGTCACCAGCAGCATGGTGGCTGCTAAGCTGAAGGACCGCTTGTCCGAGCACGGCTATCAGGTAAGTGCTACCGAGGCAAAACCGACCGAGGCTTTAAATCTGGCGCAGTCAAAACGCTTTGACATTATCGCACACACCTCACCGCTTCCTAAGGGAGATTATGGGATTCCCTGTGTCAATGCCTTTGCCTGCATCACAGGAATGGGAGAGGACAAGTTCTTCGAGGACTTCCTCAAGGCACTGCAGTCAATAGGGAAATAGGCATTCGACTTCGCAGTACGCAGCATAAATTATAAAGGAGAGATAAACGTATGGTTATATTAGAATTCTTGAAATCGATGATTGACAACTTTGGGGCTGCGATTATCGTACCGGTCATCATTGGAATCATCGCATTGTTCTTCCGTGTCAAGCCGCAGAAGGCCTTCCTTTCCGCCTTATATGCCGGAGTATCTCTGGAGGGTATTTCTCTGATGGTGGGCGCATTCACACCAATCATCACACCGTTGGTAAAGAATATGGCGGATGCCATGGTCAACATCACCGGTGTAAATCTGAATGTATTCGATGTCGGCTGGCAGGCAACCAGTCTGGTGGCGTTCTCGACAAGTGCCGGTATGATCTATCTGGGACTCGGTATTGTATTACAGACAGTGCTGTTTCTGATCAAATGGACAAAATGCTTTCAGCCCTCTGATTTATGGAACAACTATTCCTATATGGTATGGGGAGCCATGGTTATCTTTGCGACAGACAACTTTGCACTGGGCATCGCCTGCATGGTGCTGCTGAACCTGTATTCTCTTCTGATTTCCGATATGCTGGCCAAACGCTGGTCTACGTATTATCAGTATCCAAACTGCACCATCATTGCTATGCATAACATTGAACCGGGTATTTTCGCCATTGTCTTCGATCCGATTCTGAATGCAATTGGCTTCAACAAGCTGAAGCTGAATCCGCAGACAATCCAGCAGAAAATCGGATTCATGGGGGAACCGATGACCATCGGCTTTGTATTAGGCGGTATTATCGGTATTCTAGGAAACCTGTCCAATCTTGGCTCTATGGCAGGCTGGGGATCTGTGCTGACGGCTGCTGTTGCCACGGCTGCGGTTATGGCCATCTTCCCGAAAATCACAGGCTTTTTCGCACAGGCATTTGCGCCGATCACCGAGGGTGCCCGTAAATTCATGGGCAATACCGGAGATCGCGAATGGTATATCGCCGTCAATGATGCTGTCGGCTATGGAGAGCCTGCAACGCTGACATGTGGATTGCTGCTGATGCCGGTCATGGTACTGATCGCATTCTTCCTGCCTGGCAACCAGACACTGCCGGTTGTCGATCTGGTCGCAATTCCTTATATGGTAGAGGGACTTGTTGCCGTATTCAACGGAAACATGGCAAAGGTCATCGTTACCGGTGCCATCTGGTTCAGTGTCGGCTTACTGATGTGTACGTATACAGCACCGCTGTTTACTGAGGTTGCCAAGGGCGCAGGCTATGCGATACCGGCAGGTGCTGCCATGATTACCAGCTTCAATATACTGGGAAAACCGCTGATGGGGCTGATCTTCCTCGCCTTCCTGAGCGGAAGTCCGCTATGGATCGGTGTCGCCGTCGCCGCATATGTGGTCTGCTATGCCGGATACCGCATGAAACAGAAAAACGTAGAGGAGTATCTGGAAACACAGGCAATGAAAAATGCAGAGGCGGAGGCTTAGGCTATGAATATTAATGTACAGAAATTCCGTAAGCCGTGTGCCTGCGGAAGAACACATGAAATTGTTGTAGATGATATGATTATTGAGAAGGGCGCCATACAGCGCCTTCCTCACATCATGAAAACATATTACAGTGAATACAAAACGATTGCCATGCTGTGCGATGACAATACGTATGCAGCGGCAGGAAAGCTCGTGGAGGAGCTTCTTCCCGGTATCATCACCATCCGCCTGAATCCTGAAAATCTGCATGCGGATGAGCATGGTGTGGAGGCTGCACAGAAGCAGCTGGACAAATATGCGGGAATTGACTTTCTGATTGCGGCAGGCTCAGGAACGATTCATGACATTACCCGCTATCATGCCTATGAGAAAAAGCTTCCGTTTCTGAGTATTCCAACGGCTGCCAGTGTGGACGGGTATGTATCCACCGTTGCCGCCATGACATGGCACGGCTTTAAGAAAAGCTTTACGGCGGTATCTCCGCGCTTTGTGCTGGCGGACAGTGAAATCTTTTCAAAGGCACCGCTTCGTCTGACCGCAAGCGGCGTCGCTGATCTGCTGGGAAAATTTACGGCACTGTGTGACTGGAGAATCGCGCATGCCCTAACCGGTGAATATATCTGCGATACCGTCGTCGATATGGAATATAAGGTATTGAAGGAGCTCTGTGAGAATCTGGATGGTATCCGCAACCATGATCTGAGCGCCTATGAAAATCTGATGTATGGTCTGTTATTGAGTGGCATAGCCATGCAGATGATTGGAAACTCCCGTCCGGCATCCGGAGCGGAGCATCATATGTCCCATCTGTGGGAAATGTCCGCAATCAATGAACCGATCGATTACTATCACGGAGAAAAGGTCGGTGTCGGACTCTGTATGGCCACGGCAGTTTATAAGAAAGCAGAACAGAAGCTGCGTGCGGGAGGCTATCAGGTGAAGGATCACATGGAGCTGGAAACAGAGTTCATCAAAGCCAATATCACCAGTCCTGTCCTGCAGGAGGAGATTCTGAAGGAAAACACACCGAATCTGATGGCAGATATCACCGGGAACATGCTGAAGGAGAAGGAAGCGGATATCCTGACGATTCTCGCAGACCTGCCGGATGCCCAAACCATGATCGGATGGATGAAAAAAGTACACGGTCTGACGACGATGCAGGAGCTGACACTTGATGAGGCACTGAAAACGACAACACAGCGTCTGAGTCCGTATGTCCGTCAGCGGCTGACCTTCATGCGATTGTTGAAATTCTACGATTTCTATGATGAAATCACAGAAGGGTAGGAATCACTATGCTGGAAGAATTAAAGCAGCGTGTGCTGGAGGCGAATCTCTTGCTTCCCAAGCACGGACTGATTACCTTTACCTGGGGAAATGTATCCGAAATTGATCGTGAAATGGGCATCGTCGCCATCAAGCCAAGCGGTGTGGAATACGATCATATGACGGCACAGGATATCGTGCTGTGCGACCTGGATGGAAACGTGGTGGAAGGAAAGCTGAAGCCAAGCAGTGACCTGATGACGCATCTTGCATTTTATAAGAGCTTTCCCAATGTCGGCGGAGCAGTGCATACACACTCCCGCTGGGCAACTGCCTTTGCGCAGGCAGGACGAGCAATCCCTGCATTAGGGACTACGCAGGCGGATTACTTCTATGGAGATATTCCATGCACCAGACTCATGAGTGAAGCGGAAATTCACGGAGAATATGAACTGGAAACCGGACATGTGATCGTGGAAACCTTCACAAAGGGAAACCTGAATCCAGATACGATGCCGGGCGTGCTTGTACACAGCCATGGACCTTTCGCATGGGGAAAAGACCCCTTTGAAGCGGTGCATAATGCAGTTGTGATGGAAGAATGTGCTGCGATGGCATTTGTCAGCATCATGCTGCAGGACAACGCGGTACAGCCGATGCAGCAGGTATTGCTGGATAAGCATTTCAAACGGAAGCACGGTCCCAATGCCTATTATGGACAGTAGACCCTGCAAGCCGTATTAAGGATGGATATTATGATACGAGATAAGAAACAGATTCAAGAAGCGATGAAGCCCATACGGGCATTCATTCTGGATATGGATGGAACAATTTATTTAGGGAATGCATTGTTCCCCTATACCTGCAGCTTTCTGGATACGGTAAAACAAAGCGGGAGAGCATATTATTTCTTTACAAATAACTCCTCAAAGGATGTTAAGACGTATATTGATAAGCTGCATACCATGGGCATTGATATCGAACAGCGGCAGATGATGATTTCCACCCATGTCATCCTGCGCTGGCTGAAGGAGCATCATACGGGAAAACGCGTGTATGTGGTGGGAACACCTGCCCTGCAGGCAGAATTTCAACATCATGGCTGGCAGCTGGATGAGGAGCATCCGGATATCGTTGTTCTGGGCTTTGATACGACACTGACCTACGATAAGCTGTCAAAGGCCTGTCACTTCATCCGGGAGGGAGCCGCCTATTACGGCGTCAATCCCGATCTCAACTGTCCAATGGAAAACGATACCTTTATCCCGGACTGCGGAAGCATGGCAAGGCTGATTGAAGCAAGTACCGGCCGCTATCCGGAATTCTTCGGAAAGCCGAGTCCGAAAACACTGGAGTACATCATTAAGGAAACCGGTCTTGATGCAAACCAGATTGCCATCATCGGGGATCGTCTGTATACGGATATCGCCGTTGCGGATCACAGTGCGGTTACCAGCATTCTGGTGATGAGCGGAGAAACGAAGGAAGCGGATATTGAAAAGAGCGAGGTAAAGCCGGATATCGTGATCGAGGATATCGGAGAACTCGCAAAGCTGCTGTAGGAAACCGCATGCATCATATGGCTTTCTATCAAAGGAATGCATTCATAAAAACAAGGAAGGAATCCTCTTGCACAGACAGGGGATTCTTTTGTATTCTTCCGATACATACCGATACACATTCAATTCCTATTCACCGATCTGTCTTGCATAAAAACAGCAAAGAAAAGGGGAAAGAAGTCAAATCTATTGTATGACAATGATCTCATAAATCATGATTGCCCGCTATGAACCCATTTTGATCTGCGATTCCGCAGTGAACAAAAACGCATTTGCTTTTAAAGTCCATCAGAAGATGTTTCTATTTATCAAAGGTTGGAGTATACTGATGGTAGATGGTGAAACGAGGGATTATATGAAAAAGAAAATGAAATGGCGAAAGCTGGCACTAGCCCTGGCTCTGGCAGTGTCCTGTATGCCGCAGAGCATGAAGGCACAGGAGGCTGTTGAGCAGAAGGAAGCCCTGCCTTTTGAGATTACGAATATCGGCGTATCATCCAACACGGTGAAAGCCAAAGAGGCTGTCACTTACACAATAGATGTACAAAGTGAAAAGCCGATGAGCTCCAGAATAACAATACATCTGACTGCCCCGATTACAAAAAAAGAAAAAGGGGTGACTATGAAATATGACGGAAACGGACGATACACTGGCATATTTCAAACGTCTGAGGATGAAGAGGACGGCATATGGAGGGTTGATCGTATCGATGCAGGCCTGGAAAATGGAGACAGAATTTTGGTATATAATACCGTTGACCTGCCAAGCTATGCGGTATATGCATATGACTTTTCCCCTCTGGATGTAACGGTTACGGATTCAACAGGCGCTGATATTACAAGGCCGGAGCTGCACGGAATTTCCGTTTTGACAAAAGAAGTCTATCCTGGTTCCGCAATTAAATATCAGTTTGATGCAAGTGATGATATGAGTGGAATTGAAAGTATTTCAATCACCCTGCATTCTCCCAGTGGTAAGGCGTTGAGGAAAAACGCGGAATATTCGCAGGATCAAACGGTATATGAATTGACGATTCCTACAGACAGCGATCTGGAGGAGGGAAGCTGGACCATTTATTCAGTAGCGCTGTGGGATTACAAAATGAATTTTGTGAACTATATCAATCAGCCCTCCGTTTCCTCTTCCTATGAGAATATACGCTATTTGGATATGTCTGCACAGGGATTTCAGGTAGTGCCTGATCCGGATGTCGCCCAGGGACTGAGCAATGTATTTTATATTACGGATTCTAAAACAGTAAATGATCAAGTTTACGATGGGGATTTGTATGTCGGGGAACATGCTTTCCTTACAATGAAAAATGTGCATGTGACAGGAAATGTCTATGTACTGGGTGTCTTGCGCTCCCAAGGTATTCAGGTTGATGGAACGGTGTTCTGCAGAATGAGTACGACAGGCTATAACAATACACAGGGTACGGTTATGTGGTCAGGAACAAATAGCATTCACAGTGTTCAGGCAACCAGCCGGCCGGTAGCGGTGGTTCCGGTTCGCATTGATCAGACGCTCACGGCTTCCCGTAACGGGGATGTGGCGCTTAAGGGTGTGTCCCTGCCGTATATCACGATTGCGGTGGAAGGAAAAGACGTGCAAACCGATTATCGAGGGCGTTTTGACGCCGGTATTGTGAACATTGGAGAAAAGGATACCGTAAATATCACATGGAAGCTCCCGTATGGGATGCCGGCAGAAAATAATATTGCAGTAGAACGGGAAACTCCTGTATCACTGCATATGCTTACGCCTCCCGATAAGCTGGAGTATATAACCGGGGAGAAAGTATCGTTGAAGGGAATGCGCATAGAGGCTGTATATGCGGACGGCTATAAGAGGGAAACCACGGCATACAAGGTGGAGGATATCGCCCTGACAGCTGGAAAGCATACGATTGCGGTGACCTATCATGGCGCAAAGACCTCCTTTGTAGTGACCGTGAAGGATATTCCGGTTTCCTCTTTGAAACTGGATCAGAACAATGTGGTTCTGCGTCCGAAGGAATCCGTTCAATTACAGGTGAATATACAGCCTGCCAATGCAACAGACAAATCCGTGACATGGAAATCAGACAATCCTGCAGTCGCCTCTGTGGATGAAAAAGGCAGGGTTACCGCCTTGAAGAATGGAACTGCAGTGATTTCAGCTGTTATGAAGAACGGCTTGCGTGCAGAGTGTAAAATTACGGTGAAAATTGCTGTTGACTATATACAATTAGATAGTGCATATAAGGATGTATATGTTACTCAAACAGGTCAGTTAAATGCAACGGTGTATCCGGAGGATGCGACCAACAAGAAGGTGAAGTGGCGCAGTACGAATCCCAGTGTGGTGAGTGTGGATCAAACTGGTCATTATAAGGCTTTGAAATCAGGATTTGCCTATATTTATGCTACATCGGAAGACAATGAGCATATTGAGCGCTTTTGTGAAATCAATGTAAATGTTCCTCCGGTGGAGGTGAATATTCAGGAATCATCGTTGAATTTGAAAAGAGGGCAGTCCTATCAGCTGAACTATACAGCCTACAGTCCTACAGGCGTAGATGTCGCTTTCAAGTGGGAAAGTGTCGATCCGAAGATCGCTTCTGTGAATCAAAGGGGAGTCATAACAGCACTCAGGGAAGGCGTAATATCCATCACGCTGAACTCATCGTATAACAACGGCGGTGATATGGTTCTTGTGACGGTCACCAATCCGGTCAGCGCATTGAAAATGAATAAGACATCCGCGAATATGACCAAGGGCAGCTATCTGCAGCTGTCTGCATCCGTATCCCCATCGGATGCATCGAACAAAGGTCTCACCTGGACATCCAGCAACAAGAATATCCTTACGGTCAGCAGCAGCGGAAAGGTGTATGCGAAGGGCTTTGGGACAGCTACGATCACTGCACAGGCAAAGGATGGCAGCAAGGTAAAAGCAGCAAGCAGAATTTTCAGCGGCTATGGTATCAGCTATGTGCTCAATGGCGGAAGCAATCATAAATCCAATGTCAGCGTGTATTACAATCAGGCAGTCAAGCTGTACAATCCTGCCCGCAGCGGATACAGCTTTAAGGGCTGGTATTCCGACAGCAAATATAAGACGAGAGTAACGTCCTATAAAAAAGGAACCAAGGGAAACAAGAAGCTGTATGCGAAGTGGAGCAAGAACACCTACCGCATCACCTATAAGCTGAATGGCGGGAAGAATACGCAGTCCAATCCATCCACCTATTCTGTAACTTCCTCCATTTCCTTGAAGAACCCAAGCCGTAAGGGGTATTCCTTCAAGGGCTGGTACAGCGACAGTAAATATAAGAACAGGGTAACCAGCATCAGGAAAAGAACCGGAAATCTGACACTGTATGCGAAGTGGAGTGCCACTTCCTACCGGATCACCTATAAGCTGAACGGTGGTAAAAATACAAAGACCAATCCATCTACCTATGCTGTGACTTCCTCCATTTCCTTGAAAAATCCAAGCCGTAAGGGCTATTCCTTTAAGGGCTGGTACAGTGACAGCCGCTATCGGACTCGGGTCAAGACAATTAAAAAAGGAACAACCGGAAACAAAACACTGTATGCGAAATGGAGCAAAAACAGCTACCGTATCACGTATAAGCTGAATGGCGGGAAGAATACGAAATCCAATCCTGCCAAATACTCGATCACATCCTCTGTGAAGCTAAAAAACCCAAGCAGAAAAGGGTATCGATTCACAGGCTGGTATACGGATGCTGCCTGTAAAAAGAAGGTAACCGCTATTAAAAAGGGAACTACTGGTAATAAAACCTTTTATGCAGGGTGGAGAAAATAGGCGATTCATGCAAAAGCAAGTACAAAAGCTGCTTGAAAATTAAGCTGTTCATGCTCTCTTTATGAAAAATAAGGGAATTCAAAGCTATTGTGTTTAACAATAGAAATTCGGATTCCCTTTTTATAATGTGAAACGCCAGAAAAAACATACAGCGTGCTTACCTTTGTTTCAGCAACCTCTGAAAAATTACGAAAATCAGCTTATATGTAGACAGCGATATAGCTATAAGAATTCAAAAACCGGCGAAGCTACTATAAAGGAATATAGTTTTGCTATTCATAGAAATTTATATCCTTTCGCTTTTTTAATGCAAGTGTATGATCAAAGAGTATGATTCGTAGCGCAAACTCAGAATCTAAGAAAAGCTCTGTTGTATAAGCTCATCCATAGAGAGAAACCTGCAGATTTTGCTTTCCCCGTAACCGGATACCACGCATCCAAAGAACTTGAAAGCAAATATAAAAAAAAACGGCTTTGCCTTATTGATAAGGTTAGAGTCCGTTTCACGTTTATTCATGGTGGAGGCTGAGGGACTCGAACCCCCGACCCTCTGCTTGTAAGGCAGACGCTCTCCCAACTGAGCTAAGCCTCCATCAACGTTAACTATAATACCATGAATGATTTTAAATTGCAATTACTTTTTTTGTGAAATCATAATATTTGTATTTATTTGTTACTGGCTACAGTCTATATGAATAGTATGAACCTGATTCAAAGAAGCAATTTGTAATGAAAATATGCATATTTCTGTTTCATGCTCTTTACACGGATGTCCTATATCTTTTTTTCTTTTTGAGGATAGTGGAATCCGGATTGGGGTTCCATACAGTGCTCTCCCTAGGGGGGATCCCTGTCACTCGTTCAGTAACGGTGTTACAGATAAAAGCAGCATCTTCATCCTCCGAACCAAGAGCAACCTTGAAAAAATATCGTTATCATATGTTAGCCGTTCCTGCACCTCCACATTTATTTCCTTGTTTCCGATTACATCTTTTGTAAGCACAGGTATCACTTCCTATACTTTACACTATTTCATACGTAAAAAAGGATGAAACTTCTAAAAAAAGATAAATCTTTATATAAATATTCAATGATTTTTGTGTTTTCTAGTGTTTTTATCGTGAATGAAAGAATATCTGCTTAATTCTTTTACTAGCTGCTACCCGGTTTCAGTCATTTATGAGCTGTGAAAATCAAAGCTGCTGATGTTCACGCACAAAAGCAAACACCCCCAGATAAAGCTGCTGCAAGGTACAATGGAAAATAGACCATAAGAAAAACAAATGTTAAGCATTTAGACAAAAATCAGAAATTGTATAGAGAACCTGCTTCAAAGCCGCATATAAATTATTGACGAATCGTCATTTTTGCAATATCCTTTTCATCGGTTAGAAAAAATGACGAATCGTCATTCAGTGAAAACGGGAGAGAAGCATATGAAGAACAAGGTACTATTGAACAAGAGTGAGAAAAAGAAACGGATTGAAGAAGCCGCACTTGCATTGTTTTCCTGCAATGAGGTGCATCAGATTTCCATTGATCAGATCGCCCAAAAAGCGAGAGTTGCCAAGGGGACATTCTACCTTTACTTTCATGACAAGGTGCAGCTGATCAATCATCTCATCGTAAAGGAAAGCTCCTCGATCATCAACGACGCACTCCTCGAAGCCAAGCGGCAAAGAATTGATGATAAAATTGACGAACTGATTTTTCTGATCGACCATGTCATCGCCTATTTCTGCAGACATCCGGAGGTTATCAAGCTTATTCAGAAAAACCTGTCCTGGAATCTGGTTGGCGGAAAGCTGAAGGAGGATGACAATTATGAGGTGGCAGTGCATATGAACAGCTACTGTGACTTTCTGGTAACACTCGGGTATACCCGAAGTGAGGCCTATCAGCTGCTGTTTATGATTTTAGAGCTTGTTTCTACCCTGTGCTATACTGCAATCGTTCTGCATCAGCCGGACGATATCGAACAGCTGAAGCCAATGCTGTTTACTACGATTCGCAAAATGATCGAACGATCATAAACAAGATTGGAGATGAAATGTATGAAGAAGCTTTCTGATTTTATTGTAAAGAAAAGAAATCTGATTCTGCTTGTTGCCGTACTGCTGCTGATACCCAGTGTTATCGGATATGCGCGTACGAAAGTAAATTATGACCTGCTGAGCTATCTGCCACAGGATGCCGAGTCCATGATCGGACAGAAGTCACTGAGTGATGACTTCAATCTGGCGAGCACCGGTATGCTGGTCGTTGAGAATATGCCGGATAAGAATGTATCGGAATTAAAAAAGGAAATCAAGGCGATTGACGGCGTTAAGGATGTCCTGTGGAGAGATGATGTTCTGGATATCAGCATTCCCAAGGAGATACTGCCAAAGGATGTCCGTGAGATGCTGTATTCTGATAAGGGAACACTGATGGTTATCACATTTCAGGAGGAAACCTCATCCCAGCGTACGATGGATGCCATTAAAACCATCAAGGGCTATGCCGATCGGGAATGCTATCTGGGCGGCTTTTCCGCCATCACCGAGGATACCAAGGATTTGATGAATGAGGAAACTCCGCTGTATGCCGTAACTGCCATCATCCTGTGTATGATCGTATTGTTTATGGGGCTGGAATCCTCCATAGCACCGTTTGTCTTCGTTTTGGGAATCGTTTTCCCAATCGTCTACAACTTCGGAACCAACGTCTTTCTGGGACAGATATCCTATATCACCAAGGCACTGGCTCTGGTCCTGCAGCTGGGTGTCACGATGGATTACTCCATCTTCCTGCTGCACCGCTATCAGGAGGAAAAAAAGAAAAGCAGTGATCGTGATGAAGCCATGTCAAATGCGATACAGGCTACCTTCACCTCCATCACCAGCTCTTCTATAACGACTGTCGCTGGATTTCTGGCATTATGCGCAATGCAGCTGACCCTGGGCAGGGATATCGGTATCGTTATGGCAAAGGGTGTTGTATTCGGCGTATTATCGACTATCATCATCCTGCCTGCGCTGCTGATGCTGTTCGATAAATATATTGAGAAATGGAAGCACCCGATCCTTTTAAAGGAACCGAAAAAGCTTCCGGGCTTTCTGACAAGACATTATAAAACAATTCTGGTGGTCTTTGTCGTTATCTTCATTCCGATGATTTATGCACAGGCACATACCAATGTCTATTACGATCTGAATGCGACAATGCCTGAGGATTTTCCAAGTGTCATCGGTACGAATAAGCTGAAGGACCAGTTCCATATGACGACGACGCATTTCCTACTGGTGGACGAGAAGCTGGAAAATTATGAAATCAAGGAAATCTGTGATTCTGTGGAGGAACTACCGGGAGTTTATTCCGTCGTTTCCTATGAGAGTCTGATTGGCGGCGGTATTCCGAATGAGCTAGAGCCTGCAGCAGTGAAAAACATCCTGCAGAATGGCGGCAGAAAGATGATCCTGGTCAACAGCACCTATCGTTCCGCAACGGATGAAGAGGATGAACAGCTGAATAAGATAGATACGATACTGCATAAATACGATAAGCATGCGGTGATTGCCGGGGAAGGCTCATTGACCCGTGATTTGATTACTACGACGGATATTGATTTTAAAATGGTGAATATCTTATCTGTTGCCGCGATTTTTCTGATTATCGCTATCACCTTCAAATCGCTTGCACTACCGGTTATACTGGTAGCTTCCATCGAATTTGCAATCTGTATCAATATGGGGATTCCATTCTTCACCGGGACAACGCTTCCATTTATCGCCAGCATTGTCATCGGTACAATTCAGCTGGGAGCGACGGTGGATTATGCCATCCTGATGACAACACGCTATAAGGAAGAACTCAGCAACGGCAGTACGGTTATAGAGGCCGCGAGGGAAGCGGCAGCAAAATCTGCACCGAGTATTATCACATCCGGACTGTCCTTCTTCGCCGCATGTATCGGTGTATCCTTTATTTCCAAAATGGATTTAATCAAGAGTCTGTGTACACTAATCTCCCGCGGGGCAGTGATTTCCATGCTTTCTATTCTGCTGGTACTGCCAGCTATGCTGATTATATTCCATAAGCTGATAGAGAAAACAACCAAGGGCTGGCCAAAAGCCAATCTGAAATAAGGAGGGTATTCATATGAAGAAAAATGTGAAAGCAGTAACGTGTGCGGCA
>SKEY01000991.1_pt1 | contig 40415 bp, 38 predicted proteins | sample 4843871 | NCBI WGS metagenome assembly SKEY01 (sample SAMN11008797, study PRJNA524170) | human gut metagenome | biome: Human fecal sample; material: Feces; isolation source: fecal sample from pouch patient p36 | host: Homo sapiens | place: Israel: Tel-Aviv | collected 2016-12-04 | reverse complement strand
GTTCGGGATCTATTGGAGCTAGATGGCTGTCTTTCCATTGATATTGCTTCAAGTAAAGGCAAGATCACCACGATTGAACGCTGGAGTTCAGAGAAAAATTTCCAAAATTTTGTCGGGGACATATTGGCAAAATATAAGCCAGAATTAAAGCAAGGCTTTTTATCAAATACGGAAAAGATCTATAATGCCTAGTTTTTAACATCTTGAAACTATCCATTTCCATGTTATTACGTATCAAATTAATTACTAATAATCTGATGGTTAACGATAAAAAATGGGAGAAGAGATACTTTATGAGACGATTATTGATTCGAGCGGATGATTTAGGGTACTGTGAGGCAGTAAATTATGGAATTGCAAAAGCGGTATCTAAAGGATTAGTTAAGTCGGTTGGTGTTATGTGTAACATGCCAAGCGCAAAACACGGACTAAAACTACTTGATAGATTTGATATTTGTTTGGGACAACATACGAATATTTGCCTAGGAAAACCAGTATTAAGTTGTGAAGAAGTACCTAGTCTTTGCCAAGCAAATGGGGAATTTCATTCTAGTAAAACATATCGAGAAGCTTATAAACTAGGTAAAGATTTTGTGGTGCTTGAGGAAGTTGTCAAAGAAATTGAAGCACAGTATAAGAAGTTTCTGGAACTCACAGGGCAGCAACCTAGTTATTTTGAGGGACATGCTGTGGAAAGTAAAAATTTTTCAAAGGGATTGAGTATAGTTGCGAATAAATATAACCTTCCCTATTTAGCAATGAATAAAGAAGGAAATGATATGAAATTTCGTCAAACAAATATTCATATCGTTCGTCCAAAAGATTTCAACTCTTATGATGAAAATCCGTTTTCCATATTCCAAGAGGGTATGAAAAACATGGATAAGGATGAATGTGATATGTTTATTTTTCATCCTGGGTATATTGATGCCTACTTATTAAGAAAATCGAGCATGACAACAACACGAGCTAAAGAGGTTGAGATGTTATGTGATCCTGAAACAAAAAGTTGGTTGGATAATCAAGACGTTACTTTTGTTACTTATAATGATTTGAAATGAGGAGAAAATTATGGGTCAAAACAAAGAACTTGCTGAAAATATTTTGGACGCTGTTGGGGGAAATCAAAATATTAAGAGTGTTACTCATTGTATGACACGTCTAAGATTTTCTTTGGTAGATGAATCAATCATTGATGATGAAACCATAAAACAAATCGATGGCGTGATGGGGATATTAAGAAATAAAGAAGAGTATCAAGTTATTATTGGGACGAATGTTCCAAAGGTCTATGATGAACTATGTAGAATTGCCAATTTTAAAGAAGTGTCACCAATTGATAAAAATAGTGATGGAAAAAAAGAAAAGTTGACATTAAAAAAAATAGGCAATTCTACTATAGACTATATGGCTAAAAGTATGATTCCTATGATTCCGATTCTTATAGCAGCGGGGTTATGTAAATCTGTAAATGCCATATTCGGCCCAACTATATTGAATTTGTATTCAGAAACGAGTAATTTTTATGTTTTTCTAGATTTCATGTTTAATGCAGGTTTTTATTTCATGCCTATTTTTGTGGGAATCAGTGCAGCAAAGCAACTCAATATTACAAGTTTTTTAGGCGGGTACTTAGGAGCGGTTCTCATTTCCCCAGGAATGGTTTCATTAGTAAATGAGAAAAAATCATTTGATATCTTAGGGTTGCCAGTTGCTTTGAATGATTATTCTCAAACAGTTTTTCCAATTATGATTTCTGTTTTTTTCATGAGTCTAGTTTATAAGATGGTAAAAAGAATTGTGCCTGATGTGCTGTCAACCTTGTTTATACCGTTTTTAACTATACTGATAACAACGCCAATAGTCTTGAGCTTATTAGCACCGTTAGGAAGCATAGTGGGTAACTCGATTGGTGATGGATTACTGCTGTTCAGTGAAAAAACCGGGTTTTTGGGAGTAGGAGTTTTGGCAGCGATATGGCAGTTCCTAGTTATGACCGGAATGCATGTTGCTTTGATCGTACCTATGTTTTCTACTTTTTTTGAAACAGGTCAAGCCTCTGGAGCTGCAATTGCGGCTGGGTTTTCAATTTGGTCCTGCATAGGAGTGGCTTTAGGAGCTTCATTGAAAATTAAAAATAAAAAGAAAAAAGGAGTAGCACTCGGAGCCTTAACGTCAGGAATTCTTGGTGGGGTTACTGAGCCGACACTCTATGGAATTTGTTTGCCCTATAGACGCTGCTTTGCAGGAGTAGCTTTAGGAGGATTCGTTGGAGGAGCTTATAGTGCAATTACACATGCGACGCAGTTTACACTTCCTACTAATCATTTTCTATACCTAATTAGTTTTACAGGTGGAACAACAGCTAATCTAGTTAACGGAATAGTTTCATGTATTATTTCATTTATTGTTGCTGCGATTGTGACTTACTTGTTTGGTTTTTCAAATGAGGATTTGAAGCAAATTAGTCAATAATAGAAGCAATCGAAGTGCCGTATACAATCTTAAAATGTAGATACGTAAATGCAGAGACATTTATCATCAAAAAAGTTGTTTCCGTTTAAAAAGTGGAAATCAAGACGATTCGTTCAATACGGATAAATCTATATTGCCTAATTTTAGGCCTCAGGGAGACAAAAGATGTCTCCCTACTTTTCATTTCTATGGGAGAAATTTGATACACTATCTATAAGGAGGCGATTGAAATGATCCATTGCTTTGGAAACAAGTATCAGACCTCAGGAATTAGTTTTTCAAATGAAGAAGCCGCGTATCCAGCGAAAAATATGATTGAAATTTTTTATATGATTTCTGGCAGGGCTCATATCCAGTTAAAGGATACGATTTATAAAATGGTTCAAGGAGATATTATATTAATCAATTTTGAGGAAGAGAGCATCTTTACTCCTCAAGCCAGCAGTGATCCTTTTTTTGTAAGGGCTTCACTAGCCAATGAACTCTTTTATGATAATACAGATCTATTCTTCCCACAATTTGAATGTAATAGCATGACTGCTCCGGATAAAATTTCTTACACCAGAATTAGAGCTAATTTGGAAAAATTGATTGAAGAAGCTATCAGTATGAAAACGGAAAATCAATTTAAACTCTATGAAACGGGGTATGCCTTTTTAAATCGTTTAGTGAAGAGTTGTTTAGTTGAGGCAAAAGGGCAGAATGTCAATTCACAGTTTCAAAAAAATCCTGGTCTTTATTCAAGAAAATGCGAAAACTGATCTGCCCCTGACAAAAGTAGCAGAGCACTTCTATATGAATTCAAGCTATCTTTCACGTTACTTCAAAAAACAACAAGGGGTAGGCTTTCAAGAATACTTGACAAATTATCGTCTCCAATTAGCTGAAAATGAGCTGATTTTTTCGGGTAAAACAATAAGTATTATTGCGTTGGATAATGGGTTTAAAAATGTAAATGTCTTTATGAAGCATTTTAAAACTAAACATGGTATCTCACCAAAAGAATTTCGCGAAAAGAATGGACAGTTTGCGCATCAACGAGAGCATCTTTCAGAAGAAGAATTTACTTTTTTGGAAAACTGGCTGCGTTCAAGTCGAAAAGAAATTCCTAATCAAAACTACTATGAAATTGACTACCGACAAAATGAAAAGAAACAAACGCTACCTGCACATCTGATCAACCTAGGAAGTGCTGCCGATTTGCTGCAATCAGATTATCGCAAGCAAATTCGCTTTTTAAAAAAGGAGCTGGACTTTCAATATGGCAGAATATGGAATATTTTTGTGGAAGAAATGAATGTGGATGTTACGCGGATCAAAGATGTGAATTTTGATCGTATTGACAGTATTTTGGACTTTTTATTAGAACTTGAGATCAAACCATTTTTTGAGTTGAGCTATAAAATTAGGCGTATCTACAAAAATGTGAAGCTTTCTGAGACTCCACTATTGTCCAAGCCTTCCTATGAGATTGTTAACGATGATTGGAAAAATCTGTTATCCGTATTTATTGAGCATGCAGAAAGAAGATACGGTCATAAAGAAATCAGTCAATGGCATTTTGAACTTACGAGAGATGAGAAAGATTTAGACGAGTATATTGCGCAGTATCAAACGACCTATAAGATTTTAAAGAATAACAATAAAAAAATCAAAGTAGGCGGGGCGGGTTTCAAGTATAATTTTGATCAAATTCCTTTTGAAGAGGAACTGGCTTATTTTGAAAAGAAACAGCTGAAATTTGATTTTCTATCCTTTATGAGTTTTCCTTACGAACGAACAGATAAAAGTCAAAGACACTCCAAAAGAGTGACTGATCCTAATTTTCTCAAGAATATGCTTGCGGCTATTCATGCTACAAAACGTGAAACCTGCTATTGTGAAGTCCCTATTTATCTGACGGAATGGGGAAATACAATCTCTAGTCGAAATAGAACCAATGATACAGTCTATAGAGGTGCCTATATTATTAAAGAATTAATAGAGATGATTGGTAAGGTTGACTTGATAGGCTATTGGATATCAAGTGATCTATATAGTAATTTTGTTGATTCTAAGCAATTATTAAACGGCGGGAGCGGCATTTTAAATAAGAACGGTATTCCGAAGCCTGTCTTCTTTGCAATTAGATTCTTGATGTCTATGTCAAATAACATTGTTTTTATTAAGGAAGATTGTTTGGTCTCAGTGCGCAATGGTTCAAGAATACAAATATTGCTCCATAATGCCAAATTATTTAATTATCGCTATTTCCTAATTCCTGAAAATGAAATTACCTACAGTGAAATAGCGGATATGTTTGTAGAGACTGAGAAGCGAACAATATTGCTGAAATTATTGAATTTACCACAGAAAAAATGGCAGATCAAGGTAAATGAAATCAGTGAAGGACATGGAAATCTATTACAGGAATGGGAAAACATTGGTTTCGGTTCGGATCTTGGCAGAGAAGAAACAGAGTACTTGAACCGAATAACTATTCCTAAACTAACCTTTTCCGATGAATCCAGCTCAGAGATTACGCTTAAACGAGAGCTGACACCAAATGAGTTTTGCTTGATTGAAATGGTTAAGAGATAACACGATTACTCTAATTTAAGATCTTATTGTGATGATATGAAATCGTTATGATTCAATTATTAAATGACGAATAAATCTTACGTATCTGATAGTTGTAGAAGGATGAAAAGGAGGAGTTTAAATGTTCAATGAAATCTGTATTTATGAAGCCAAAGTAACCAAGCAGGAAGAAATCGAAGAGTTGATGAAGGAAGTTGCGGCGTTTTATTTAAAGCAAGACGGGGTCATTGATGTCCATTATATAAAGCGTACGCATCGGCAAAAGGATTTCAATGCGGTAAAAGCGGGAGAACCTCCGATTCGTCTTACAAGAAATGTTGGCAAGGTAACCTACGTTTTATATTGGGTGCTGGAGGATGAAGAGACGCATGCGCGAATCTCCAAAGTGGCTTTAGAAAAATTCTATAAACGTTGGAACCGCTGCTTAACCACGATGCCTAAAATAATTTTAGGGGAGAACATTGTTTAGCGGGTAAAAAAGAGCTGTGACTAGGATTTTCACAGCTCAGACTGTAGACAAAAGACGCCTCGAACTCGTAATTTGAGTTTGGGACGTCTTTTTATCTGATTTCTTTCTTTTTTATTGCACGGCTTCTAACATGACATCCATTTGATCAGGATCTACATTCCCCGCATAGTTAGGAGTGATGAGGGATAATCTACCATTCTTATTATTGATTAGATACATCATATTGCCTTGAGCTTGCATACCGTTGCCTACAAGATGTTCTGTCAGTGTGATTTGGGTGTTTACTTTAACTGTTCGAATGCCGCTGCCATCATTAGAGAAAACACGAATTTCTTTTGTAGGAATCGTAGCGACTTGAGCGGCGAATTGATCTCCAGAATTTGACTGACGACTAGCAAAGGTTACAATCGTTCCGCCATTGTTTTGTAAAGTGATCGAAGGAGGAACGTTTACTCCCCGTAAGTTAAAGGTAGCAGGGTTACTTATCTGAGTCATATCTACCGCATACGGTGCCACATTATTAACGGGCGCACTTTCTGATGAGTTGGTACTGCTGGAAGATGACTCTGCGCTGCTAGAACTTTGTGAGGATTCTACTGATTCGCTGTTGGCGGAGCTGATAGAACTGGTAGTCGATTCAATATTTTTAACACTATTGTTATTTTTAGAGGTGCTCGTGCTGCTTTGTTTTGTAAGTGTAGTTTCAGAAGATTTTGTTTCTTTAGCAGTTTCTTTTTTGTTATTGCATCCTGTTAAAAATAGCATACAGATCATTGCGAGGAGGACTATTCCGCTCATTTTTTTTAACATTATCTCAATCCTTTTAGTAAATTACCTGTAAAATGCGATAATCAAGTTGCAAATCGAACAAAGTGAAAGAACGCTACTACTCTCCAAATGATAGCAAATGAAATAGATCACAAATTCAGGTAACTATTATTTTAAAGCAAATGAATCAAAAAAACACCTTCATTAATCTTCATAATATTAATGCCGATTGATTATTTTGATATGTGTTTTTTTAAGGGGCGGTAAATGATTGTTTTCATACTTAATGGATAGAAAACTAAAAAGCATTCCTTTACCTTAAGGCAGAGGAATGCTCATTTCTTTTATGGAACCTGTAACTGAATATTGTAACGATAACGATCTCCGCGATAGAAGAATTCGGTATACTCGATTAACCGATCCTTTTGGTCTCGTGTAACTCTTTCAACATACAATAATGGTTTATTTTCTTCTATCTCTAAACATTTGGCTAGTTGTTTATCTGAAATGACTGACTCGATCGTTTCTTGAGCTTTTGTTACTATAAAGCCCTTTTCTCGCAATAATTTGTATAAAGAAGCATCGGGGGCTTCAAGTTCATCTGCTGACAATTCAATGAACGAAGGACAATACACTCTTTGGAAACTGATGGGAATTCCATCTACCCAACGAATTCGTTCATGACAGCTAACTTTAGCGCCTTTTGGCAACTCCAAATGTGAACAAACCGTTGTATCTGCAACAATCGATTCAGTAAAGGAGTACAGAGACGAATGTGCATCACGATCATTGTTCTCTTCGGTAAAGCTCAGTAAAGTTTGCAATTGAAGCGATTCTTTTTGGCTTAATACAATCGTACCCACACCGTGAATGCGTTGTAAATAGCCTTCATCTACTAACAGCTTGACTGCATTCCGAACAGTGATTCGACTAACACTGAAGCGTTGCTGCAGCTCAGGTTCAGCAGGAAATGCATCTCCAACTGTGTATACGCCGTTAATGATTTCTTGTTTTAACTCTTCATAAATTGCTAAATATTTAACACTGTTTCCCTTCATGAAACCCCACCACATCTGCTAATGAATTTGCTAGTTGAACTAGGTTAAAATCATTGGCAGACTGGACAATTTCTAATAAAGATTGGAATTGCGAATTAGATTGATCAATAAAAGCTCCCACCATAGAACCAACGATGGTTGCGATGGTATCTGTATCATATCCAATATTTACTGCATCAATGACTGCTTGCAGTACATTCTCTTTATTTAAAGCGATAATGCCAAAGGCACAAGGAACCGCTTCCGAAATATGCAACCCACTGCCAACGACCTGCGAAAGTTGACGCAATCGTTCTTCTTTCGTTCCGACACCGTTAACAATAGTATACGCTAGTTGAATACGTTCGACAACACTCGGTCCAGCCACTTCACGAGAGACTTCTTTTGCCAAAGTTTCGCCTCGAACAGCACCATAAAACCCTGCGGACAGCACATCGTCAACTGTAGCATGTGAAGCTAAAGAAACACTTGTTGCCGCTGCGACAGCACACGCGCCGGAAATTGCCAATGAGTTATCATGGGTTACTTGTGCGATTGATATTGCTGCATTTATCGAACCCTCAATATTATTTGGAAATAAAATTCCCGCAGGAGCAATTTTCATAGCCGCGCCATTTGTAGCTTTAGACGCATAGTCTACCGTGACTGCTCCTGGCAGAGGCTTCATTTCTAAGGATGGATCTTTGTACATGGCGATAGCGCTTCTTGTTGTTGGGCCAGCGAACCGATCGAAGTATAGCGGCACATTTGACCAAGCCAACATGGCTTTGATGATCGTTTCCTTCTCTAGTTTTCCATCATTCGCCAAAATTTCATTACATAAAAAGTAAATTTGTGAAAAATCATCAGTAACTTGACCTGCCTCATTTCCTAAGGCAAAAGCTGTTTCACCAGGCTTTTTAAAATCAGTTACTTCTCCAAAAAGAGTACGAATTTGATCAAAAGATAGATTTTCTGTTGCGGCTCCCATGGCATCTCCAATTGCGGCCATTGCTAATGTTCCTAAAATTTTTGAATGTAAAGTCATTGTATTTTTTCCCTTCTTTTTTTAATTTTTTGACATTTCTGCTTCAGGATCTTTTACACCTAATAAAAGGGTTAAGATCATTCCACCAATAAATGAGATTACCAGACCAACGATATAAGCCCATAAAGTAGGTCCAGCAAATGCTGGAATTGTCGTTAACCCACCGAAAACAAAGGCGTTTCCGATAACGTCAAAGGCGCCCATAAATGCTCCGCCCAGCGCAGCACCCAAACAACCTGCGATCAAAGGCGTTTTAAACTTAACCCCCAAACCATAAATAGCCGGTTCAACGATCCCTGATAGAAAGACCGAAGTAATCGCTGTTAAAGAAAAAGTTTTAAGCTTCTGATTTCGAGAACGTAGGAAGATTGCAAACGCAGCACCCGCCATTCCAAAGTTAGCAGTCGCACCATAAGCAATAAAGGCCGAATGACCAGTACGTGCGATTTCTGGAATGATGACCATCGTATTTGGTGCCCAGTGAACGCCAAACATAATCAAGATGTTCCAAATCCCTCCGATGACAGCACCAGTTACGATTTGATTAATATTTGCTAACCAACCAACAATATTGGCAATCCCAATACTTAGATAATTTCCAAGAGGTCCAAATACACCTACAGCAACTGGAACTAGCACTAACAATAAAATGGTCGGAATCACAATCATATGGAGACTATTCGGCAGTTTTTTCTTCATAAAATGCTCCATAACAGATTGTAGCCAGACAGTTAAGATAGCTGGAATTACTTGACTGGTGTAATTAAATACAGGAATGGAGATTCCAAAAAGCTGGATCATGTTTCCACCATTACCTTGGATTAAATTAATAAAATCAGGCATGATCAATGCGCCTAGAATAGCTACAGCAATGAAAGGACTTGTTTTAAAGCGATTTGCTGACGTCACAGCTACCAATAATGGCAAGAAATAGAAAACTGAAGTAGCAGCGAGTGTCAACATTAGATTTGTTGTACTTTCGGTAGACAGCCAACCCAACTCATTTGCTAAAATCGTAAAGCCACGAAGCAACCCAGATCCTGCAAGTAATGGCAATAAAGGAGAGAAGATACTAACAACCAAAGCGACAAAATCATTTAAAAAATGTCTTTCCTTTGGTTCGGTTTTCAAATTTTCTGCTGCGGGAGAAGTGTGGGTATCTAGTGTTTGAATAAATGCCTCATAAACTTCTCCAACATTCGTACCAATAACCACCTGAAAACCTGAATCCTTATCAACTATCCCGGTAACACCATCTAAATCTTGAATTTCCTTTGTTTGTACTAAACTTCGATCAATGAATTGCGGACGTAATCGCGTGGCGCAGTGAGTGATCGATTGTACATTTTCTGAACCTCCCATAAGCTTCAATAATTGCTTTGCTAAAACATCGGTCTTTTCCATAACACTTTTCCTCCTTATCCTAAGAAATAATTGCAATATTGGATAAGACGTTATAACGTCTTATCCTTTAACAGAGTATACAACAGAAAACCGTCAATGTAAACGCAATCATTTTTGTTTTTTTCGAATAAATTTACAGATTTTGTTAGAATACGTTATTTATTCATACAATGAACTCCTGAAAATACCGTATCTTTTCAGAAGGTGCTAAATGCAATAAAATTATTAATGTTTTTAAATAAAATTTTTCTACACATCAAATACCCCTCGAGAATAAGCTCCCAAGGGGTTTTTAAACATCTACACCCGTCCTTTATTCAATCTATCTTGCAGCACTTTCACACAATCGGATACGGGACTGATCAGGCCATCTCGTTTCGTTCCCATTCTTTTTTGCAATGCTAGACAGGTGACAGGACCAAAGTTTCCGTCTGTGGGCACACGTAAATAAGCTTGGAGTGCGCGAATCATGTTTGAGCCGCCAGTACCATACTGAACAGATGGAATAAATTGATTTGCAGGATTCTTGACCTGACCGCTGATGATCCCGTCCTTGATGACGCAATTCAGTACTTCCTGTAAACGTCGTGTAGTGGCGGGACCCCAAGAACCATCAATCGCTAGTTTTTTTTTCTGACTGTTGTTTTGGCTCGGTCCAACGACGGTCGTTTGTTTTACTCGAAAATAGCGAACAGGTAGGCCTGAATAATCGCCCATCCAACCGATTGCTTTTGTGACCGCGATGTTTTGACAGCCTTTGGAATAGGTACAATGCAGGGCCTCACCATTGATATCTCCTAAGAACCAGCCGCAATGTCCGGCCGATCCTAGCGAGGCACCTTCATGACCTGCGACCCACAAATCCCCTCGGCGGACTTCTTGCCGGGTGATTTCCTTAAGTAAAGTCCCGTTCAATCCAAAGAGCGTTTCTGTATTGCCGATGGCGGTATGTTTAGGTAAAAAGCCAGCCGCGATCAGCGAACGGAAAACAAAGCTGGAGCAATCCATGGCACCTGATCCGAGCCGATTTGACATGGAGTAACAGATTTTTCCGCGCAAAGCTAAGCCATACTGCAAAGCTGCTTCTGTGTTTGGCATTGGATCACCTCTTTTATTCTAATGTTTTTTTCGTAGACAGCCGGACATTTCATTAAATGTTTTCGCTGCAATTTTCCCGAAACTATTTTTTGCACGTGCAAATGCGAATCGAATTTTCCTACGCATGATTGAGTAGAGAGTGTCGGGATTTAGTTATCATTAGGGTCTTCCTTGTTTCGACTCCTTCGTCTGAAAATCCGCTGGAACAGACCTTTTTTTTCAATAAGATCTTTCGTTGTTTCTGTTGTATGTGGTATAGATTGCTCTGCTGATTGCACGGAAGCTGAGCGGTGTTCCATTGATTCATTTTCATGCTGTTCTTCTATAGAGACTTTATCGGTAAGAACCACTGTTGGAAAGGCGGCTGGTTCCTGTTTGTCTGCTGCGTTAGAAAAACTAACTGGTTCATTAGCGTGTTCTATTTCAAGCTCAGGATCGTGTTCCGGGTCAAAAAGCAGTTCCTCCTCATAAATGCGGACTTTTGCTGTGACAACAGAATCAAATAGTTTTATGCCGTCTTGTTCAAAAATATCTAGTGTTGTTAATAGTTCGCAAGCTTCTTTGATTTCTGGTGCTGACAGATTTGGGTCTAGGCCTTTGTAGGTCCAGTCATGGGTGCCGCCGTTGCTTTTCCCAAATGTTGCGACTAAATCTCGGGTCATTTTTTTCATTTCCTTTCTCTCATTTTTTCTGCGTAGGTTATTCTTATCAGGTTTCGGTTGTTTCTGTTTCTTCAGGTCGGGCAATTGAGATTAGTGAACGGACGATGGACACGGTCTTTTGACCAAAGTTACGTAATGGAAAAACTCTCAAGTTTAATTGTTTCCACTCGGATTCCATAAAATAATCCTCAAAGTAATAGAAAAATCGCTTCATGGTGCGAGTGGCCTTGGTATTCATAAACAGATAGCGGACGAGATCCTTTAGAATGTGGGCAAACTCCTGCGCACCTAATTTGAATCTTACCCGTAAAGCTAAAATATATTTGATAGTCAGGCTGCTATTCTGTGTTTCTTGATACTGCTCTATGATGCGTTTTTCTAATGTTTCCGGTTTTAACGAAAATAGTTTTTGATGTGACAAAAGCTGCTCATTCATTTTTTCTCCTCCTGCTTTCTCTATTTAATGGAGAAGGGCGAGAGCATCGCACCTTCTCCAAATAGTCTCTCTAAAAAATAGTGATCTCGGTAATTTTGACATATTTCGCGCTTTCAACCGTGTCGAATAAATCAGCGCCGTCTTTATGAAATAGCTTTACCTTCGTTAGACGTTGCAACAAGTCTTTGACCTCAACCGCTGATTTATTTGAATCTGGATTATTGAGGCTCCAGGTTTGACGTTTACCTAAGCTGGTTCTAAATACTGTGACAAGTTTAAACATGTATATTTTCCTCCTTATTATTTGGTATATTGTGATTGACTAGTTAAGATGACGCCGTCTAGGGCGCTGCCTGCTGGTGAAAGTTCTGTCAGGATCGCGCCTAATTCCAGAACCGCCGCCTCTTCGGATGGTTCATCGATGACATTTGGAAAACTGACTTTTTTTGGCTTGTCTTCCCCTGAATCAATCTGTACCTGCAATTTGTTGCCGAGTTTTTGGATCATTTTACTTCCTCCATATTTCGATATTTTTTGTTCCGGCCGGTGACTTAACGATAAAGGCCAAACACAAACTTGGTCAAAACCGGCAAAATTACATTTGGGGGTCAAAATTGCAGGTGTTTTGCTCCCTTTTCTAGAAGGAATCGCATAAGAAAGGGATTTTGCTAAAAAACTACTCCGAAAAACGTGCAATTTTCAGGGGCAAATGCAATTTTGCCCACTTTGACACATTTTATGTTTTAGGCATTGGAGAAGAATGTTGTATTGATCGCTTTTCTGCACGGAAAATCTTTCGAAAAAAATTTCCTTTTTTTGTTCTGCTTAATATTTTCTTAATAATTTACAAACAAAAATCAGCTGAACAGATAAGATGAATTTATTCCGTCGATAGATTTAGGATGGCTAATAAAGTTTGATAAACGCTGGAATTAAATATTTTTTCAATTATAATGAGTAACTATCAGGCAACCTGTGAATAAGTGAACAGATCGCGGCGTAAAGGATTATAAAAACGAGGCTTATTTAGAGCCTTATAAACAGTTTTTTTTAGAATGGAGATATGAAATGAGGAAGATCATTTTTTTAGATATCGATGGAACACTGTGCAATGATAGTGGCGCCGTGCCAGCTAGTGCTGAGAACGCAATTAAGCAGGCACATCAAAATGGGCACCGCTTCTTTTTATGTACGGGGCGTTCAAAAGCAGAAATACCAGCGGAGGTCCTGAATTTACCTATCAACGGGATTATCGGAGCTGGCGGGGGCTACTGCGAGGTCGACGGAGAGGTGATTCTTCATCGAGTGTTTGATTCCGCGGAGTTAAGAAAACTTATCGGCTTCTTAGAAGAGCACGGTGTGGAATACTATCTTGAGTCCAATCAGGGCTTGTTCGCGAGTGCGAATTTGCGGAGTTGTTTAGTCAAGCTGACGTTGAATGGATTAGCGGAAAATTCAGTAGAAGGGAAAGCAAAAATAAACGAGATCAAATGGTTTTTAGATGTTTTGATTGAAGATCCATCGCGCATCGATTATGAAGATGTTAACAAGCTTTCCTTTGTCAATCATGCGATACCATATGAAACCATCCACAAAAAATACAATGGTGATTTCCACATGCTGCGAAGCACCGTTCCCGCCTTTGGAGCAGACAGCGGTGAGATCGGAATAAAAAATATCAACAAAAAAACCGCAATCGAAAAATTGCTGGCGCATATCGGACAGGAGAAAGAAGATTGCTTAGCTTTTGGCGATGGTGAGAATGATATTCCAATGTTTGAAGCAGTCGCAACCGGTATCGCCATGTCAAATGCCAGTGAGCGTCTAAAAGTAGTGGCTGATGAAATCACGTATAGCTCAGATGAGGACGGGATTGCTTATATGTTGGAGAAAATGGGGCTTGTATGATTAGTGTTTTAGTTGAATTTAGACTAACAGATCCTTAAAAATTAGTGATATTTTTTGTAGTAAAGTAAATAACAAATAAATTTCTTTTACTTATTTTTCATTACTCTTTTGAGAGTCATATGAAAAAAAGGATTGACACTCTTTTTAACTATGCTATTATGTTTCTATAAATAGAGAACGGTTGCAGACGTGCTGTAACCTTGAGGCGTGTTACTGTTAGAAGGCAAACCTCATACTGTACCCAAGGGGTGGAGTATGAGGTTTTTTAGTGTCTAAAAATGGAGGGAAACATGAAAATCAAAAAGTTTTTAAACAATAACGTAGTGTTATTGAAAAAGGGTAGCAATGAGATTATCGGATTTTCTACAGGCATCAGCTTCAAGAAAAAAGCAGGAGATGATGTGGAGGAGAGCGATTTTGAAAAGATTTTTGTCTTGGATACCCATGCGATGCTGGAGCATTTCAGCTATCAGTTAAGCAAGTGTGATCCAAAATATGTAAAGCTGGTTACTCAAATCGTTGAGTATGCCAAACAAAATTATCACCTAGGAGTTAATGACTATATTTATCTGACTCTTCTAGATCATATTGATTTTACAGTGAGACGTTTGAAGGAGAATATGACTTTCAAAAGTCCATTACAATATGAGGTTCGGCGTTTTTATCCTGATGAGTATGCGATTGGGGTATACGCGGTGCAATTATTAGAACGAGAACTTGATTTGGAAATTCCAACTGAAGAAGCCATATCAATTGCCTTACATTTTGTAAACATTCAATCAACGAAAAGAGATATGACAGTCACCAATAAAATCACAAAATTTATTGAGGATGTGTTGACCATCGTGCGTTATGAATACAATCAAAGCTTTGACGAAAGCAGCTTTCATTTTTCACGATTTGTCACACACTTGCATTATTTTGCTCAAAACGTGATTAATCATACCATGCCTAGCTATGAGCAGACGGACTTATATGAACAGGTGGAAAAAATGTATCCTCAAGCGTTTCACTGTGTCGGAAAAATCAAAGTCTATATCGAAAATACTTACAACATTACGATTTCTGAAAATGAAGAAATTTATTTAACCTTGCATATCCAAAAACTGACAGAACAAATTGAAAAGGGGTAAATTTATGGACTACAAACAATTAGCTGCTGACATTTATGAAAAAGTTGGCGGTGCAAAAAATATTCAACATGTTACTCATTGCGCAACACGTTTACGTTTTACCTTAGCCGATATTAAAAAGGCAGATGGAGAAGGAATTAAACAGTTACGAGGTGTAACAGGATTAGTTGAGGGAAATGGACAATTCCAAGTAATTATTGGACCGGACGTTTCTAGTGTATACGCTCAATTACCTGGGGCGGGATCGGCTGAAGAAAGGGCAGGAAAACAACAATCAGTTGTTTCGCGTTTGTTAGATTTTATTGCTGGTTGCTTTACACCAATGATTGCAATTGTGGCGGCCGGCGGGATGTTACAAGTATTACTGTCGCTACTACAACTTTCTGGGTTGTTAGCGGAAACAGATGATACCTATCTTGTTCTCTATCAAGTTTCTCAAGCGGCATTTTTCTTTATTCCAGTATTTTTAGGAAATTCGGTTGCTAAACGATTAAAAATTGATCCGTTCTTGGGTAGCTTTATTGGGGCCATTTTTGTGATGCCGGGATTGACTGAATTGATTAGTCAAAAAGGCGGAATCTCTTTATTAGGTTTTGCGATTCCCAATGTCAGCTATAATGCATCTGTACTTCCAGTATTATTAAGCGTTTGGTTCATGTCCTATGTATACAAATTTGCAGATAAAATTTTACCTAACAGTGTCAAATTTATCTTGCGTCCACTGATTTCAGTGATTGTGATTACGCCTTTTGCTTTATTACTTTTGGGTCCCCTGGGTGTGATGATTGGTAATTATGTAGCAAAATTCTTAAATTACTTAACAAATAATTTTGGACCACTGGCAGTCTTGTTTATGGGAGCCTTTGCGCAATTACTTGTAATGACGGGGATGCATACGACATTGACACCGATTTTATTAACTTCTTTAGCAACCTATGGCTATGACAATTTGATTGTACCAGGAATGCTTTTAGGCTTAGCAGCTGAAGCGGCGATTTGTTTGGCTGCCGGAATCAAAGCGAAGGACACTGAATTCAAACAGCTGAGCTTTTCTTCTGCGATAACTGCTTTAATGGGCGTATCAGAGCCTGCGTTATATGGTGTGACGTTGCGTTTGAAAAAGCCGATTGTTGGTATGATTTTAGGTGGGGCAGTCGGCGGCTTATATTTCGGCTTAATGAATATTAATACTCCTGTCGTAATCGCTTCTTTTGTGGCACTACCTTCTTACAGCAATGTTTTACATGCGGCGATTGGATCATTAATCACTTTTGTTATTGCCTTTGGCTATACATGGGTCATGGTAAAAGACGCTGATTTCCCGAATGCGAATATACCAAGTGACCAGCCTGTTGAAAAAGGAGAACAAAAAACACCACCTTTGAAACCAGCAGCAGAAAAGATGATCATGGCACCATTATCAGGTACAGTGATCCCTTTAAGTGAAACGAACGATCAAGCCTTTTCTTCTTTAGCTTTAGGGAAGGGGTTAGCAATCAAACCGGCAGACAATAGAATTGTCGCGCCGTTTTCTGGGACAGTATCAGCGGTATTCCCTGGAAATCATGCTATCGGTTTGATTAGTGATGCTGGAATCGAGTTGTTGATTCATATTGGAATTGACACTGTGAACATGAAGGGCGAATCCTTTATTCGAGAAGTCAATGAAGGAGACAGTATTCATCCTGGTCAGGAATTACTTCGTTTTGATTCGCAAAAGATTCAAGAGGCCGGTTATGAGGATACTGTGATGATCACGGTAACGAATACGTCAAATTATTTAGACGTTATCCCAGCTACTGAAATGAAACAAGTAAGCGCCAGCGATCAATTTCTGGCAGTATTTTAAGAAGGGCGGAAAAAGATCAATGAGTTTTCCAACGAATTTTTTATGGGGCGGTGCATCTGCTGCTAACCAATATGAAGGTGGGTATAATGAAGGCGGAAAAGGCTTAGCATGTGCGGATCTTATCAGTGGGGGAAGTCATACTGCTTCACGTCAAATTACGCCAAATATTAGAAAAGAACTGCTCTATCCAAGTCATGAAGCAACCGATTTTTACCATCATTATAAAGAAGATATTGCTTTGTTTGCAGAGGCTGGCTTTAAAGCTTTTCGTTTATCGATTAACTGGACAAGGATTTTTCCTAAGGGAATGGATCAAGAGGCCAATGAAGCGGGACTGCAATTTTATGATCAGGTGTTTGACGAGTGTAAAAAATATGGCATTGAGCCTGTGGTAACGATTGCTCATTTTGATGTCCCTGCGTATTTAAGTGAACAGTACAATGGGTGGGCCAGTCGAGAAGTAATTGACTTTTACGAACGCTATGCGGCAAAAATTTTTGATCGTTATCAAGATAAGGTCAAGTATTGGATTACCTTCAATGAAATAAATACAGCAACTCTAACGATTGGTAATTTTCTTTCTCACGGCTTGCAGGTTGGAGAGACGGCCTTTATCGAACAGCCCGATAACCCACAAGTACGGTATCAAGCGTTGCATCATCAATTTGTCGCCAGTGCAAAAGTAGTGAAGCTAGCGCGGGAAAAATATCCGCATTTTCATATGGGCTGCATGATTTCCTATATGCCTAGGTATCCATATACTTGTCATCCCAACGATGTATTATTGGCTAAACAAGAGGAAAATATGCATTCAAAATTCTGCGGAGATGTTCAAGTGACCGGTAAATATCCGTACTATGCAAAGAATTTTTTTGCAGAACAAGGAATTGAGATTGCATTTGCTGAAGAGGATGCAGCGATTCTTGCAGAAGGAACGGTTGACTATTATACATTTAGTTATTACTTAACCTTATGTGTCTCGGCTGATGATGCAGTAGAGAAAAACGGTCATAGTATGATCGGTGGTTCGGGTGTAAACAATCCTTATCTAGAGCAAACAGAATGGAATGCCATGATCGATCCAGTTGGCTTACGGATTACGTTAAACGATATCTATGATCGCTATCAGTTGCCAATGATGATATTGGAGAATGGAATCGGAGTGTCCGAGGAGCTCACACCGGATGGTCAGGTTCACGATCAGTATCGGATTGATTATCTGAAAAAGCACATTATTGAAATGGAAAAGGCATTAGCTGATGGTGTTGATCTATTCGGCTATACGATTTGGAGTGCGGTGGATATCGTGAGTGCCTCCACTGGTGAAATGAAGAAGCGTTATGGCTTGATCTTCGTTGACAAATACGATGATGGTACCGGGACTTTGAAACGTTACAAGAAGGATAGTTTTTATTGGTACAAAGAGTTAATTGAGTCAAACGGGGGTAATCTGACGTTAAGGTAAAAAATGTGTAGCGTCGTTGCTTAAGCAATGACGCTTTTTGTGCAAAGCAATATGAAGAGACAGCTTTAATTAAAAGAGAGACTAACTATATAGAGTCAAGTAAAAATTAGCCAAATCAAAAAATATTTTATAACAGATAATTCCGAAAAAAGGGTACAACAAATAAGCTTCTTACCATTAGTTTTTTTGAATGTTCAATAGCTAATCAGAAACAATTATATAAGGCTCGTTTTTAGTCAAAATAGCATGAATCACGTAACAAAGCTTACGAGAAACCGCACCTAAGGCAGTTAGATGATGTTTTCCTTCGGAAACTTTTTTCTGGTAAAACGCACTAAAAACAGGATCACATTGAGAAGCTACTAAAGCCGCCGAAAACAAGGCTTTTCGCAAATATGGAGACCCTCGTTTACTCATAACATTATGCGTTGCCTCATATTGCCCTGATTGTGTCACGGAAGCGTCTATCCCAGCGTAAGCAACGAGTTTTTTCGGGTTAGAAAATTTTTGAATATCTCCGATCTCACCAAGAATAGTCGCACCGTTTATAGGACCAATTCCAGGAATTGTGAGAATAACAGAATTTAAAGTGTCCATTATGTGCTTGATTTCTCTTTCCGTTTCCTTTATTTGGCTTTCAATGAATTTTAATTGTTCAATCATTGAACGTAGTTGGAAGGTGAACGCTTCTTGAGCAAATTTTACTCCAAAGGAGTTAGAAGCTGCTTGCTTCAATTGGTCCGCTTTTTCTGCCTTGATTCGGTTCCTGCTTAACTCAGCTAAGTATTGGGCCAAAGTTTCTGAGGAAATGTTTTCTAAGTCGATCGGGGCACTAAACGCCAGCAATAACTCTTTAGAAGCTTTTCCGAAAACGCCCTGCTTGGTAAAAATCGTCGCGTATTCTGGAAAGACTTGATCCAATACGGCTATAATTTTTCTTTTGAAGTCGCTCGCTGTACCTACTAAATAAGTTCGGTAACGAGAAAGTTGTTTCAAAGAAAAAACATTTTCATCGGATAAGACCGTTTCGACAAATGAGCCATAGCGCATTAAGTCAGCAATCAAAACAGAATCAATAATATCGTTTTTTCGTTTCCGTATTTCTGTACCTTTACGCCATCCGTCTGTTTGAAGGGGATTCACAACGTGAATCAAATAATCTGATTCGTGAAGGTATGAAAAGATGGACAGCCAATAGTGCCCCGTGGCTTCCATCCCTATAACAAAGTCACTGGGTGCTCCGGAATAGTCGACCATTCGCTCAATTAATGACTCTGCTCCTTCAGTGGTGTTAGGAAATGAAAAACCTTTTAGTAATACCTTTCCTTCCTCGTTCATGATAGAAGCAACGTGAGTGCGTTTACCGATATCAATGCCTAAAAAGTACATGTATATCTGACCTTTCAAAAAAAGAATTTTGGATTGAAATCCACTCAACTGAAAAGCGTCACTACCTTGTACGAGATACGGAGTAAAGTAAGGACTTTCAACATCTAACTCATACGCAATCCACTTATCAGAGAGAGGAGCCAGTCTCTCGAGTGCGGGTTCAATGACCCAAGGGGGGAACGGCTTAGCCTCTCAATCCAATAAATATATTATCTCAAAAGAAATGAGTTAATACCAAATTAAAATAACGATGGTTCATAGGGTTATCCAATCAAAACCGGAAGGTTAAAACCCTAACTCTAATATACAAGGTGGAGAATATGGTAAAACAATTTGAAAAACAGTTTATTGGCGGAGAATGGAAGCTAGGAAATGATGTAGAACATGTGAATGAGGATAAAAATCCTTATACCCAAGAGACACTCCTGAAAATCCAAGGCGCGAATACAGCAGATGTTGACGAAGCTTATCAAGCGGCTCGAAAGGCTCAAAAAGAATGGATGGATAAAACACCTCAGGAACGAAGTGAGATCGTGAAGAAGGCTGTTGGGATAATGAAAGAAAGACAAACAGAGATTATCGAATGGCTAATTAAAGAAGGTGGAGCCACCAAAATAAAGGCAGGACTCGAGGTCCGTTTAGCAAAAGGAATTACTGAAGAAGCTGCCAGCTTTCCAATGCGGACAGAAGGGAGAGTTTTGCCGACAAATACGCCAGCAGAAGAAAGCTTTGTGATCCATCGACCTGTGGGAGTAATCGGAATTATTAGTCCGTGGAATTTTCCTTTTCATTTAACAATGCGTTCTTTAGCGCCTGCTATAGCAGCAGGAAACGGTGTGGTGATTAAACCAGCGAGTGATAGTCCGGTAACTGGAGGTCTATTGCCGGCAAGCATTTTTGAAGAAGCAGGTGTTCCTAAAGGATTGGTCAATGTGACTGTCGGCAGCGGCAGTGAGATTGGAGATTATTTTGTTGCCCACCCTATACCAGGATTTATTTCCTTTACAGGCTCTACTCCCGTAGGAAAAAATATCGCCAGTCAAGCGATGAGTGGTAAAAAGATTAAGCAAGTGGCTTTAGAATTAGGTGGGAATTCTCCTTTTATTGTACTCGATGATGCAGATATTGAAGAGGCAGCTCATGCTTTGATCGTCAGCAAATTTATGCATTCAGGACAAATCTGTATGGCAGCTAATCGTGCAATCGTGGTTGAAGCGGTATTTGATACATTTGTCCATAAAGTAGAGGAACGTGTAAAAGAGTTAGTTTCGGGCGATCCTACTGACGAAAAGACGGTGATCGGACCAATCATTAATCAAAAACAGACAGATCAAATTCAAGAAATCATTCAACAAGCGAAGGAGTCTGGAGCAAAATTTTTAGTTGAAGGCACGGTTAAAGGACAACTCGTCGAGCCTTTCGTTATAGTTTCTGAAGATCCTGATTTAGAAATTTTTCATCGAGAAATCTTTGGACCGGTACTTCCGATTCTGAAAGTGAAGGACACAGAAGCAGCAATCGAAGCGGCCAACGATACAGAATATGGTCTATCAAGTGCCTTATTCACTAAAGATTTAGCTAAAGGACGCGCTCTGGCAAATAGAATCGAAGCTGGTATGTGTCATATTAATGGTTTGACTGTCGATGATCAGCCGAATGCACCGTTCGGCGGCGAGAAAAACTCGGGGATCGGACGTTTTAACGGTGAATGGGTATTAGAAGAATTTACTAGAGTTCAATGGGTAACGACAAATTCAGGAAAAGGGCAGTACCCATTTTGAATTTTGACATTAGCGCAAATAATTCTTATAAGTAGAGCTGCTACAAAAAGTACTGAAGTGAAAATTGTTCATTTCAGTACTTTTTTGTATGAGCTTAAGGAATAGCTCTTGTATTTATTAACGAAACCAGAAAAGTCTAGCTTACATAAAAAACAGACAATTAATGAGACTCTTGTTAAAATGAATGAAGAATAAGAGTACCAAGTTGCATAATAGGTGATCAAAAACAGGAATGCTGACATGCTTTTTTACCGTTATTTAGGGATTTCTAGTTTTTGTTCATTTTTTTTTGCAAAAAAAAGTATTTGTAAGCACCAAGTTGCATAAAGAACACTGAATTATTTGGGAACAAAGAAGATGGAAATGTAAGCGTTTTTCGTCTAAATTGAAGATGTGAAGAGGGATGAGAATGAATTTAGAAGAACGAACAAATCAGATTTTTGTTGAATTAGTCAATAATCCGCAAATCACCAGTAAAGCGTTATGTGAGAAATTCGATTTGACGCGAGGGCAATTGAATTATGCGTTGAAAAAGATTAATGATTCTTTAATAGATGAGAAATTAAGTGAGATCAAACGAACGAAAAATGGGCACTTTCTGATTGCGAATGAGATTCTTTCAAACTATAAGGGGGGTGATGAGCAATTCGGAGAATCAACAGAAAGCTATGTATTTTCCGGTAAGGAACGGGTGGGCATAATCGAATTGATGTTACTAAGCAAGGAAGAGTATCTATCCTTAAACCATTTCATTGAGGATCTAAAGGTTAGTCGAAATACAGTGCTAAGGGATTTGAAGGAAGTGGATCACGCACTTTGGCAACATGAACTGGCTTTGAAGTATACCAGACAAAAGGGGTATTTTATCCAAGGCGACGAGTGGAATAAGCGAAATCTTCTGTCTGATTTATTGAATAATCTCGCGGTGATGTATAACGGAATCAATGTGATTATTCAATTTGCGAATATCGATCCACAACAGATCGAAATTTTTCGCAAACGAGTGGAGTTGGTAGAAGAGGAATTGGATGTTCAATTTACCGATGAACGATTAAAAACGTTGCCGCTATTAATCATTTTGGTGATTCGCCGAGCGCAAAAGGGTAAATTGATTTCTTATAGCTTTAAGGTCAATTATCGCGAGCTTGCTGACACGAAGGAGTATCTTGCAGCGGATCGAGTTATTTGGGATGTAGACGGCTTAAGTGAGAATGAACGTGTGTATGTAACGATGCTGCTGTTGACGACGAATCTTTCGCGAGGCGATATCTTATCGGTTAAAGCGATCAATAAGATGAAAGAGGCGCTTGAGAAGGTCATTGCGAATTTTGAACGTATCGCGGGTGTCAATCTTGAGGAAAAAGAAAAGTTATTAGAGCGCTTGCTCGTTCATATGCGGCCAGCTTATTACCGAATCAAATACCACTTGAATTTGCAGACGCGTTTTTATCAAGAGAATAAGGATGCCAACCTTTTTTCATTATTTTACTTAGTCAAGGAAGCTAGTGGTCCTTTGGAAACGTACTTTGAACAGCCGGTTCCTGATGCCGAATTATTTTTTATTTCGTTGTTTATCGGCAGCCACATCGTTGAGAGCACGGAAATTATTCACCCCGAAAATCGTAAACGAGCGGTCATCGTTTGTCCTAACGGTATCTCAATTGCTGTTTTATTGGAGAACACCTTAAAAAATTTGCTTCCGGAAATTGACTTTGTGAGATCGATGTCGGCACGGGAATTTTATCGAACAGAGGTTGATGCGGATTTCATTTTTTCGGCGGTTCCGCTGAAAACAGAAAAGAAAGTCTTTGTCGTAAATAATTTTTTATCTGAACAAGAAAAACGCCAATTAAGAGAACGTGTTTTGCGATCAACGGCGATTATTCAGACAGAAGTTGTAACGCCAGAAAAAATTTTGGCAGTAGTAAAAAAGCATGCCGATGTTGTGGATGAGACAAGCTTATACGAAGAATTGTTAAGTTTGTTCGCACCGAAAGAATCCAAGATTCTTGAAAAGAAGCGACCGCATTTGATTGATCTTTTAAAGGGCGAAACGATTCAAATTTTTGAGGAAACGATCAGCTGGACCGAAGTTTTAGAAGCATTAGCGCGACCGCTGGAACGTCAGCATGTGATCACGCCAGAGTACGTGAAAGCTTTGAAAAAAGAGATGCCGATCCTGCCGGCCTATACCGTTTTACGTCATAAGATCGCTTTGCCTCATACCGTAACAGAAGCGGGAGCAATCGGAGTTGGAATCAGTCTAGGCTTAGTGAAAAAAGGGATTCTTTCAGAGGACGGCAGACGAATTCATACCGTTATTCTGCTGGGGTCCAACGATAAAGAGGAACACTTGGATTTGATTTTTGAAATGATGAGTTTGGCTGGTGCAAATGAATTGGCACAGTTAGAAAAAGCAAAAACGAAGGATGAGATTCGGAAAGCGTTGCTGCGTTTTAACGAAGAGTATTGGAGGATAAATTGATGACAGAAACGACACTAAGTTCTTATGTGAAAGAACCGTTAGTTTTCGCGCAAGAGAACTTTACGTCACAGGAAGAATTATTTGAGCAAGTGTATCAGAAATCTTTAGACCTAGGTTGGGTCCGAGAGGATTTTCTGGAACGGATCGTGAAGCGGGAAAAAGAGTTTCCCACCGGGATTCAATTAATGAACTTTGGCGCGGCGATCCCCCATACTGATGCCGAATGTGTGCGGGAAGAATTTGTCGCAGTGATTACGATGCAGGAGCCGGTGACTTTTTACAGTATGGAAGATAACACCCAGCAGGTCAAAGCCCAAATCATCTTTGTTTTAGGGTTAAATCAACCCCACGCACAGTTAGAAATGCTGCAATCGTTGATGGGGCTTTTACAAAATGAAACGGTTTTATCAGAATTATTGTTAGCAACCACTGAAAATGAATTAGTGACAACTATTAAAAAAAATCAGCTATGAAAAAGGAAGCTCGTTCTACCTTTTGCAAATAGGACAGAACAAAAAATAAAAAAACATTAAAAGGAGAAAATCATTATGAAAACAATTCGTGTATTAGTAGCATGTGGAGCAGGAATCGCAACCTCAACGGTAGTTATGAAAAAAGTCGAGGACTTATTTGCCAGAAATGATCTGCCAGTGGAAATCACACAGATTAAGATTGCTGAAGCAGCTGGGAAACAGGATGAAGCAGATATGTTGATCTCAACCACGATGCTTCCAACTCAATACAAGATTCCAGCAATTTCAGCCATGGCCTTCTTAACTGGGATCGGAACGGAAAAAGTTGAGAATCAAATCATCGAAGCAGCAAAGAGTATTCAATAATTTTTTACATTCAGGTAGGTCAACTCCGCGCTTTGCGGATTTGATGTGCGTGAAGAGGAGTCAGGTTTATTTTTAATATTAAAAATAAATAGATCAAAACAAATTAGGAGGAATGTATCAAATGGATGGTTTAATGAATGTGGTGCAAAGTATTTTAGGCGCCGGCGCAAGTGTGATGCTGCCCATCATCATCTTTATTGTTGGGATTATTTTTAGGGTTCCAATAAAAAAAGCAATTATTTCCGGAATTACTGTAGGTATCGGGATGATCGGGATAAACTTGGTTATTAATGTATTGACCACAAACGTTGGTCCAGCGGCACAAGCGATGGTTGAACGGTTTGGCTTGAACCTGACGATCATTGATGCAGGCTGGCCAGCAGTCTCAGCCGGGACATGGGCGCAACCAATCGCGGCTGTGATGATTCCAGTAATCTTGATCGTGAATTTAATTATGTTGGCGTTAAATCGGACCAAGACACTAAACATTGACATCTGGAACTACTGGCATGTTAGTTCTGTGGCAGCAACTGGTTATATTGTAACAAAAAGTTTTTTCTTTGGCATCCTGTGCGGAATTCTGTTTACGATCATTATTCAAATTATCGCTGATAAGACTGCGCCGAAGGTACAAGAATATTATGGGTTAGAAGGTATCAGTATTACGACTGGTTCAGCACAAGGTTATGCGGTTTTAGCATTGCCGATCGGCTGGCTAGTCGATAAGATTCCTGGTATCAATAAATTAGATGTAAAACCTGAAACGATCCAAAAGCGTTTTGGTATTTTTGGCGAACCAATGATCATGGGCATCATCATCGGGATGTTCCTTGGTTTGTTAGGCGGCTACGATTTCATTGGTATCCTACAAATTGGAATGAACATGGGTGGTGTAATGTTCTTAATGCCACGGATGGTAAAAATCCTGATGGAAGGGTTAATTCCTATTCAAGAGGGAGCACAAAAACTATTGCAAAGCCGCTATGGCGATCGCGAAATTTATCTAGGAATGGATGCCGCCTTAGCGACTGGCTCACCGGCTGCACTATCTACAGGTCTTTTGATGGTTCCAATCACATTATTCTTAGCAGTTATTCTGCCAGGAAACCGCGTGCTGCCTTTCGGAGATTTAGCAACAATTCCATTTTTCGCAGCGTTAGTTGTGCCTAGTCGTAAAGGAAATATCTTACATTCAGTGATTTCATTGACAGTCGTGATGGCTGTTGCCTTGTTAATGGCGACCAATTTTGCGCCAGTGATTACTGAAATGGCGCAAGGGATCGTGAAGTTCCCAGAAGGCGCTGCTGAAATTACGAACTTGGATACAGGCGGAAATTTCTTAAAATGGATCTTCTTGAAATTCTCAGAATTAGTTGCCACAGTGATGTAGGAGGTTTTTGTAAATGAGTAAAACAATGAAGGGTGTTTCCAAGCAGGCACCCGGTTATGACCAAATGGCATTTATCGATTTACCTGTTCCAGAAGCAACAGATGACAAGGTCTTGATTAAAGTTGCTTATACAGGTATTTGCGGATCAGATATCCATACGTTTAAAGGTGAATACAAAAATCCCACTACTCCCGTTGTACTAGGACATGAATTTTCTGGGCAGGTAGTTGAAGTCGGATCCAATGTAACAAAGGTCAAAGTTGGTGATCGGGTAACAAGCGAGACGACTTTTTATGTCTGCGGCGAATGCGATTATTGCAAGGAAAAGCAGTATAATTTGTGTCCCCATCGAAAAGGAATCGGCACGCAGCAAAATGGCTCCATGGCGAACTATGTGTTGGCTCGAGAAGAAAGCATTCATTTACTGCCGGATCATTTAAGCTATGAAGGTGCGGCGATGAGCGAACCATTAGCGTGCTGTGTCCACGCGATGTATCAAAAGAGTCACTTGGAATTAAAAGACACGATCATTATCATGGGCCCTGGACCAATCGGACTGTATCTTTTGCAGATTGCCAAGGAAATTGGAGCCTTCGTCATTATGACGGGGATCACAAAAGATGCTCATCGCTTAGCATTAGCAAAAAAACTAGGTGCGGATGTGATCGTGGATACGATGAAGGAAGATCTAGCGAAAGTCGTCAATGAGATCACGGATAGCTATGGCGTGGATAAGGTGTACGATGCCTCAGGAGCAGTTCCTGCTGTTAATGCTAGTTTGCCATTGATTCGCAAGCAGGGGCAATTTATTCAAGTAGGCTTGTTCGCTAATAAAATGGTGGATTTAGACACTGAATCGATCATTCAACGAGAGATCGAATACATCGGCAGTCGTTCACAAAATCCTTATGACTGGCCGATTGCGATCCACTTATTAGCGAAAGGTGCGATCAATATCGATGAGATGATTACGAAAAAATATCCTTTGACTAAATGGCGGGAAGCCTTTGATAAAGTGATGGAAGGTAATGAAATCAAGGTAATGATCGAATCCAATCCAGAAGAGTTTTAATTTGAATCAAGGAAGCTGTACCAGAATTTTTGGTGCAGCTTTTTTGTGAGTTTGTTTTATAGGAGGATTTTTTTGATACTATTTTCATAGAAACAGTGTAATAAATGTAAATGCCTAATAACTCGGTACCTATAAAGCCTTTCCACCTCCATCTATACTTAAGTTATCAAGTGAAACGGAGATGGTTCTTTGAAAAACACAAATGACATCGTTCCTATTCAACTTCACGATCAAGCAAGAACGGCTCGTGATCAGAAAAAGAACAGTACCGCAAAAATTGCCCTGCGTATCCGTCAGAAAGATGGTTCTGAAGTCTTGATCTATAATGGCGTAAACAGCTACATCCTCTCGGCGATTCTTAAGGAGTTGGGATAAGATGTTTCTCGATTTTACCAAAGTAGAAAAAATCTTTCTCGTAACCGGTAAGACCGATCTTCGTAAAGGAATTGACGGACTCGCCAGGATTATCCAACAAGACTATGAGTTGAATGTTTACGAGGATGCCATTTTTCTTTTTTGCGGCAATCGATGTGACCGATTTAAACTACTCTACTGGCATAACGATGGCTTCTTTCTCGGGTATAAACGAATCGAAAACGGCCGGCTCCAATGGCCGAGAAAAAAGGAAGAGGTTCGCCAACTGTCTGTGCAACAGATTCACTGGCTACTTGAGGGGTTAAGCATTCACCAACCCAAAGCAATTAAGGCCGGGACAAAAGGTTTCTTTTGAACAGAGAAAATCCGCGGAATCATTGATTTTATGCGGTTTTCTCTGTTTTTCGATGCGTCTAAATGGTATAATAATAACAGTAGTAATAATCAGAATGGTGGTGAATTTCTTGTCCTTACACACAAATTCTACTTCTAACAATAACGTCGAAGTAGATGTGACTATCCTGCTTCAACTCCTTGAATCTCAGACAGAAACGATCAAAGAACTCCAGCGCGCGAATCAAGCATTGAACCAAGAGGTTCATCTTCTCAATGAAAAATTGAGCTACTTTACGGATCGTTTTTTTGGTCGTTCCAAAGAAACACTGGATTCACAAGTGACTGGTCAGTTAAATCTATTTCCTGATGAGGTTGAAGAGAGTAAGGCCGTCCCTAAAACAGAAGAAGGACAAGAAACAACAGTAAAAGGACACAAAAGAAAAATCGGTCAAAAAGCAGCGAAGATCGCCCATCTTCCCTTAAAAGAAAGACACCATGAATTGTCAAAGGAGCAACGAATCTGTGACCAATGCGGCACTCAAATGACAGACATTGGCACAACCAAAATTCGCGAAGAAGTGCTTTTCCACCAAGCCATGTTGGATCGGCTCGTTCATTTACAACATACGTATTGTTGCAAAGAATGCGAAAAGGCAGATATTTCTTCCTATAAAAAAGCCCTTGTTCCACGACCTGTCGTCTCCAATAGTTTAGGATCAAACAGTGTGATTGCCGAAACTATCCGATTGAAGTTTGGACAAAAAGTACCTGCCAATCGGCAGGAAAGCTATTGGCAAGAAACACTGGGTCTGGATATTTCACGTGATAACATCACCAACTGGCATATCAAAGTTTGTCATAACGCCTTAGACAGTTTAGCCCAACGATTAAAGAGCCATTTAACCCAAGAGGAAATCCTTCACGCCGATGAAACAACGTATCGGGTCATTGAGAAGGGCAAGAAAGACACGCATTATTGGCTATTCAGTACAGGAAAACATAGCACACAGCCAATCGTGTATTATCATCACGCCCAATCGCGAGCTGGCGAAGTGCCGAAGCAATTTCTAGCAGACTTCAACGGGTATCTGCATTGTGATGGCTACGCAGGTTATAACGCGGTAGAAGATGTCACGCTCGTTTATTGTTTGGCTCATGCTCGTCGGAAGTTTTTTGAAGCCCTTCCAAAGAACAATAAAAACGAGGAAATTCCTGCTTGGATCGCGGTAAAAATGATCGATGTTTGGTTCCAATTGGAACGAGAGTGGGTCGACTTATCCGCTGAAGATCGGCTGAAAAAACGCCAGGACTATTTAAATCCTCTATTCATCAATTTCTATGAATGGTTGGGCTCCTTTACAGCAGTTCCGAAATCAAAACTAGATAAAGCGGTCAAGTATGCGTTGAAATTGCGTGAAGGATTTGAGCGGATTTTTGAGGATGGACGATTGGAACTCAGTAATAACTTAGCCGAGCGCCAAATTAAAGAGCTAGTGATCGGCCGTAAAAATTCCATGCATTCATGTAGTTTGGAAGGTGCACGAACTTCGGGGATTATCCTAAGCGTGTATCGAACAGCCGAAGCAAATGAGCTAAATCCAGTAGCCTATTTGGAATTTCTATTTGATCGTATTCCAAATCTAGCGCATGTTTCTAATGAAGCGTTGGATGAACTTTTGCCTTGGCGCCCTCTAGCACAAGCAGAATGTGGTAAACAGTACGCAAAAACAACCAAATAACTTAAGTCCATTATAGGGCTTAGGTTATTTGGTGTGTAGGTACTTGGTGATTAGGCACTTACGACGAAGAGCCCAAAAAACTTAAAAACCTTGCGATGTAAGACTGGCACGGAGAAGACCAATCTATCATCACAAGGTAAGAGTATTCAAATCTTATTGAAGACTCAAATAATAACAAATTTTAATTAAGGATAGTAATATCATAGATTTTTCTAGAAGTTTCTTGAGGTGAAATTTTCGTTACCTGTCTTTTATCTTCTAAGAAATTACCTTCTTCAAGTGAAGTGGAGAGACCACTCCAAGGTTCCAAAGCAATGAATGGACTTTTATTAGTTGTAGACCACAGAATCAAGTTCGGAAAATCATCAAAATCTACTCGAAGACCTTTACCAGACTTCCTTGACCGAAGCGTTACGCTACGAGACTTGAGCTGGTCAAGTGTAATGGCATCATGGGAAAAAAGTGAGTAGTCCAAATCGAGAATCTTTTGATTTTCCAAAAAAGGTGTCCGATCTTGCAAATCTAATAATCCTGTCTCAGGAAAACTCTTTGGTATCGAGCAAGACTCAACCTCACTAAATTCAATATAATAATCCTCATAGTTTTCACCTTCTACTAAAGGACAATTGAATGCTGGATGGGCTCCAATAAAGTAAGGCATTGTTTTTTCCATTTCCAAGTTCGTTACCTGAAATTCGGTTCTAATTGATTTACCATTCAAGGTATAAACAACTCTCAGTTCAAACTGATATAGGTAATTATCAAGCATCTCAGCATTTGGTTTAATACTAAAGGTCACGCTATTATCATTGACTTCTTCCAGAATAAATTCTTCTTTTCGAACAAAACCATGTCTACGAATAAGACCTGTAAAAAAGGGTCTTTCTTGAGGTCTATAAATAGCCCAATCATTTCGTAAACTACCACAGATAGGAAATAGAATAGGCGCCTGTCCATTCCAATAATTTGGATCAGCTTGCCAGAGATACTCTATCCCATCCTTGTCTTTAATCGAAGTCAGTTGACCACCAAGTGTTTTAAACTGAACAGTAAGATACTCGTTTTTTAATTCGATAGTCACAACTAATTCCTTTCTTTTTATTATTGGAAAGGCAAATAATTTACCTCGAAGTGAATAGTCTCACGTATTTCTACATCGAGTGATTGTAAAAATTCCCATTCAAATGCTGATAACCCTAAATCAGAATGGCAAATCCACTCTTTTCCAGTTGAAACATACCATTTACCACATTTTAGCAACGGGGTAGCTTCAAGCTCAGGAATCATAGAACAATCTTCGAAACTAACAATATATACCTTTTCAAAGCCTGGTCTAAATAAGTGTTGTACTTTTTCTAAAGTATCGGATAACAATTTTTTACATTTTCAAGTAATATTACTCTATCACTTGAGTTTCTGCTACTTTCTTATACCAATGAGCTGATTTCTTAGGATAGCGTTCTTGCGTGTCAAAGTCTACATAGAATAGTCCATAACGTTTTTCGTATCCGTTTGACCATGAGAAGACATCCATAAGTGACCAGATGAAGTAACCTTTAACATTTGCACCATCCGCAATTGCGTCTGATAAAACTTCCAAGTGTTTCTTCACGTAATCAATACGACCATCATCATAAACGGTATTATCTACAAACTCATCTTTGTATCCAAGACCGTTTTCAGTGATGTAAATCTTCTTGTAGTTTGGATAATCATTTTTCACTCGCATGATTTGGTCATACAAGCCTTCAGGATAAATAATCCAGTCCCAATCCGTTCTAGGCACATAATCTGGTGCGATTCGGCGACCAACACCTTTAATCTGGTACTTAGAACTTCCTTTTTCACCCTTACCATTGTGAATGATTTCAGTCTCACCATCAAAGGCTTGCATCCAATCACTCATGTAGTAGTTGATACCAAGGAAATCGTTCAAATCTTTAGCTGCTTCAAGTGCTTGGAAGTCTTCATCACGAAGATCAAGTTCTCCACCATTTTCAGCTAGGATGTGGTTGACCCCTTCCATCGTTTTATCTGAATAGTGTCCAAGGTAGGTTGCATCCAAGATAAATTTGTTATGGATGATATCTTCTAACTCAGCGGCACGAACATCTGCTGGATTTTCTGGATCATAAGGGTATTTGGTTGGCAACGCATGTACTACACCAATTTCGCCTTTATAACCTTTATCTTTATACAATTTCACAGCACGTGCATGAGAAACCATCATATTGTGGTGTGATTGGAAGACTTTGGCAAGATCATATTGAATGCCTGGAGGGAATTTACCAACCAAGTATTGACCATCTCCAATTGGGCCAATTTCATTGAAAGTTGTCCAGTAGTTTACTTCTGGGAACTCTTCAAAACAGAAAGCGGCATAATCTACAAAGTGTTCTATATTTTCGCGGTTTAAGAAATCTCCATCTGAGTGAAGAACTTCTGGTGTGTCAAAGTGGTGCAAAGTCACGAATGGCTCAACATGACGTTTGTGGCACTCGGCAAAAAGATTATGGTAGAATTCAACACCTTTTTCATTTACTTCGCCATAGCCAGTTGGGAAAATACGAGACCAGGCAATTGAAATACGAATACCATTAACGCCATATTTTTCAGCTAATTCTAAATCAACAGGATATTTATGGTAAAAATCACTTGCAGGCTCTGCTGTGTACCAATAATTGTCTTCAAGATACTTATCCCATGCAACTGGGCCTTTACCATCCGTGTGAGTCGCACCTTCTGCTTGATAAGCAGCTGTAGCACCACCAAAAATAAAATCTTTAGGAAGTGTTTTAGTCATAACTATAAATCCTTTCAAAAAAAGCATTTGAGACGATATTCTGAGTTCCGGAAACCAATGAAATGAAATGAAATGCAATGATATGGTTAACAATATTATAAGGAACTGAAAGAATAATCTCGTCTCAAATAACTTTTACAAATTTATTAATCAAACTGTTGTTGAACAAATGCAAGAGCACCTTGTCCATCACGTGTCAATTTGATATATTGAGCTCCTTCAGTTTTTGCAAGTTTAATGCCCAATTTATCTGTTTCAGCCTTCATATCATCGAAGTTTGAAGCGACCTGTGGAGCCAAGATAACCAAGTCAAACTCTGGCAACATTTCACGGTGAGCACCATAACCACCCGCTGCCGCTTTGACTGGAACATTGTATTCTGCTGCTGCTTTGTTCAAGGCATTGGCAAGCAAGCCACTTGTACCTCCACCTGCACAAAGAACAAGGACATTAGTTTCTTTTGTGATATTATTGTTTGCTGCTACATCTTCTTTAGCAACGCCTGCTTTTCCAAGAACGGCATCTGCTTTAGCAGTATTGAAGTTTGCAGCTACTTTTTCTTTAAGAGCATCGTTTGTTTTACCAGAACGTTCTTCTTCAAGAATTTGTTCATCGTATACCTTAACAAATGGGTAATAAATGATAGTATCAACAACTACCAAGAGTCCGGCTAAGATAAATGATAGAACTTGGAAGTTAGTACCGAGTACAATTCCCAACGGACCAGGAGTAACCCATGGAAGGTTGGCAGAGAATGAGTTCATGTTCAATGTGTCAACAAAGAATTTAAAGATCCAAACGTTGACAATCGGAGCGAAAATGAACGGTACAAAGAAAATCGGATTCAATACGATTGGTGCACCAAATAAGATTGGCTCATTAACCCCAAAGAATGTTGGAACAACTGAGGCACGTCCGATGGCACGGTTACGTTCTGATTTACAAATCCACATGAACAAGAATGGAACAATCAATGTAGCTCCTGTTCCACCCATGGTAACAATAAACATTTGAGTACCAGAAGTGATAACTTTATCTGCATGTTGTCCAGCTTGGATAAGATGCAAGTTGACATCGATATTGGCATAAGTGATAGCAGCGATTGCTGGTTCGACAATTGAAGGACCGTGGATACCAACAAACCAGAAGAAGGCATAAGCACCAAAGATAAGTGTAATTCCAAGGTAACCATCTGCAGCTGAGAAGAGAGGAGCAAGAAGGGTACCGATTGATTCTGCAACGGTTACACCAAGAGTTCCCTTAACAATGAGTTCAAATCCATAAAGGAGAACAACCGATACAGTGAATGGAATCAAGTCTTTAAATACTTGAGAGATATTTGGTGGAACCTCTTCAGGCATACGAATAGTAACATTATTTTTCACACAGGCCTTGTAAACATTAACTGTCACAAAGGCTGCAATAAATGCTGTCAAAAGACCTTTTGTTCCCATGAAGGCTGTCAAGAAGCCTCCTTCTTTTGCAGGCTCAGCTGCCATCAAAAGGAACCCTACCATAGACGCTAGCATCGTAGATAAGAAGTTAATCTGATTGGTCGCAGGTAGGTCACGGTTCATTGAGTCCGTCAAAGCTTTAGCGGTAGTACCACCAACAAAGAATGCTAGGATACCCATCGAATAGCTATAAGGAGTCATCAAGAAGGTCTCAATGTCTTTTGACCAGTGGAATCCCCAAGCATTTGGGACATAGGCAATAAGGATAAAGATAGATGAGAAAAGGATGACTGGCATACCAGCGATAAATCCATCACGAATAGCACGAAGATAGATGTTTCGAGAGATTTTCTCAAAGAACGGTTTCCCTTTCTCAATAAGTTCAATGAGTTTATGCATTATTTTGCTCCTCTTTTATAAAGTTCGATGAGGTGATGAATCACATCTTTTAATAAGACAGTAGTCATTAAGTGGTCCTGACCATGCATCATGGTAACGCTGTATGGAAGTTCCTCCCCAGAAGCTTCTCGAGCCAACATAGCTGTCTGAGAATTGTGAGCCTCTGCAATACAGCTTCCTGCTTCTACTACAAGACTATCTGCCTTAGCGAAATCACCATTTTCAGCCGCTTTAAGCGCTTCTAAAAGTTTAGAGCGAGCATCTCCAGCATAAGCAACAATTTCAAACCCTAAGAGAGTCATCTCTTCTCTGTTCATAACAATATCCTCCGTTTTATGTTTTTACTATACTTTATCAGTCCATGGACTAGCTGTTTTAACAAGAACTTTGTTAAGTTCATCAATATTTTCGAATCCAGTAGTACGCAACCATTCACGTGCTGCTTTTTCACCTTCTTTGATGTAAGGTTCTACAGATCCTGCCCAAGTAGCACGTCCACAAAGCACACCATTAAACTTGGCACCTGAGTCGTGAGCAAATTGCAATGTTTCTTGGAACAATTTAGCAGATACACCTGCACTTAGGTAGATGTATGGAAGGTTAGTCGCTTCTTCTTGTGCTTTAAAGAAGTCAGCAGCTTCAGCTTTACTGTAAACCACTTCACCATCAGCAAAACCTTCGACATATTTAACGTTAACTGGTACTTCTACTTTAAGAACATCAATGTTAAAGCGTGGATCAGAGAAAACTTTCATCGCTTCAATGACTTTGCGAGGTTTCACTTTTGCATATTCAACAGAACCTGCATCTGAGATTTCTTCATCATAAGCAAGGATTTCCAAGAAGAAAGGAATATCTTCAGCGACACATTCAGAACCAACACGTTCAATATAAGCTTGTTTTTGTTGGTTAAGTTCATCTGAGCTGTCTACATCATAGTAAAGCAAGAACTTAACGGCATCAGCGCCTTGCTCTTTGATACGTTTTGCAGACCAAACATCCAAGCAGTCAGGCAAACGTTTTGTACTTGATGTATCATAACCTGTTTTTTCATAGGCAAGAAGAAGACCTGCTTCTTTATCCAATGCTTTTGTTGCTGGAAGTCCATATTCAGGGTCAAGCAACATTGAAGAAGCGTATTTTGTAAGTTCATCAGCAACCAAAACCTTTAGTTCTTCCATTTGAGCTACAGTTGGTTCTGTATCTTGATACTGTGCCATCAAACGTTTCAAAGCACCACGTTGGTCAAATGCCAAAGCTGAGATAACACCGTTTTTATCTGAAATTTTTTCCAAAGATTTGCGTTTCTGTTCTGTAAGTATCATTTTTATACCTCTTTTACTCCAATTTGTGAGTTTAGTGTTTCGTAATTAGTCATATTCACATGCCCTGTCATTGTTTCTTGAGCATTTAACATACCCAATGTCATCGCATGTTTTAATAAGTCAGCGTCACTTTTTTTACTATTTAAAGCTGATGCAATACCAGCTACCGTTGAGTCCCCTGATCCGACTGGATTAACAACTGGGATATCAGGAATATCTACCTTATAGAAAACATCACCATGTTTTGCAAAGGCACCGTTTCGACCTAATGAGACCACTATCCATTCGATACCACTAAAAAGTGACTCTTTAAGAACGTCTTTGAGTTCTTCAATATCTTTTGTTACTTCTTTTCCAAGCAACTGTGAAAGTTCCTCATTATTAGGTTTGATGGCAGTAGGTTTAGCCGACGATTTTAGAACTGTTTCAAGAGGTGCACCTGAACAATCCAAAACGACTGCTACTCCTTCATCCGAAGCAAGTTGGATAAGTTTTTCATAATAATCGTTGGGAAGTCCTGAAGGTAAACTTCCTGAAATTGTCACAACTTCTGATTGTTTAATAAGATTGCTATAGTGGTCAAGAAAGCCTTCTGCTTCTTCATGAGAAATTGTTGGTCCTTGTTCCAAAATTTCTGTTTGGTTACCCTCGTGTAAGATAGCAATACAGTTTCTAGTGTTTCCTGAGATTTTATAAAAAGCTGGACTAACAGGAGATTGTTCTAATTCGCTTTCAATAAATTCACCAATTTTACCACCTAAGAAACCTGTAGCAGTAACTTTATCACCAGATTCATACAAGACTCTAGTAACATTTAAGCCTTTTCCACCAGCTGTCTTACTAACATCTTTCACCCTATTCACTGTATCAATTTTCAATGTTTCTAGAGGATAAGAGATGTCTACTGAAGGATTTAGTGTGACTGTCAGAATCATTTGTTATACCTTAATCGTGGTAGTCACCACGGTCCCATCTTTCAAGGAATTCTGTAAAGAAATCTTCATCTGCTTGATGTGCATTATGTGTTTCAACGTGTTCGATTTTTGCAATCAATTTTTTATTTTCTTCTGTTGGTTTGTACTCAGCTTCAATGAAAGCTTCAATGATGTCATTCATAAGAAGACCACCAGTAATCATTCCACCGAAACCGATAACATTCGCATTTAACTCTTCTTTTGCATATATAGCTGATGTCATATCACGAACCAACGCTGAGCGAACACCTGGAACTTTATTGACTGCATTGTTAATGCCGACACCTGTACCACAGATACATACTCCCAAGTCTGCTTGACCACTTACTACTGCTTCACCGACTTTTTTACCATAGATAGGGTAGTGAGTACGTGCGTGGTCATATGTCCCGAAATCAAGGACCTCATGTCCTTTTGATTTCAAGAATTCTGATACTGCCATTTTTTCATCTGTGACAATGTGGTCACATCCAATTGCGATTCTCATTCCTTAACTCCTTTTCTTAACACATCTTGTTAAGCATATCTACTCGGATTTGATGACGTCCGCCATCATATTTACCATTGACGAAACCTTTAGCGATGTTTTTAGCAAGCTCATCACCGACGATTTCAGCGCCAACCGTAATCATTCGTGAATTGTTATGTCCACGTGTCATATAAGCTGAGCGTTCATCTGAAACTTCTGCTGCAACCATACCTTTAATTTTAGTTGCTACCATGAATGGACCAGCTCCATAAGCATCAATTACAATACCTAAGTTTTGCTCATCTTTATTTACTTCAGAGGCAACTGCCAAGGTAACATCAACAAAATCTTGTCCGTCCTTAGTCACATCAATTACCTCAAAACCTTCTTCTACAAGAAAATTTTTCACAACATCTTTTAATCTCGTACCTTTGAGATCTGCACCAACAACAATAGCCATTTTGACCACCTCCTAAATTTTAGAAAGAAATGCTACGTAGAAGTAGAAAACATTTTGCAAAATGTTCGAAAAAACGTTTTCACCATTTCTTTGTTTATATAATATCAAACATTCAAACAAAAAGCAACGCTTTTTTGTTTATTTTTTGTTTATTTAAAAAATAGATAACACCGTTAAATTATTGTTCATTTAATCCATCACAAAATGGACGTGAAATATCTATTCAAGTATTACAAAAGTCTTTTACTTTCTATAACTTACTGATTAAGAGGTCCTACTTTATTTTCGTCTTATACAAAATCTGACCTAAGCTAATATACGTCAATCCTCTGTTCTTATTTCATCATCTAACATTTGTTTTTGTTTGAAATTGTTTGTTTTACCTTGAAAATATTGTCTTTTATGATACAATTAAAAGAGAATTATCTTTGGAAAAAAATTACTTTATGAAAGAAGAGTCTTCATATGAACAAAAAACGACGATTAGAAAAAATTTTAGATATGTTAAAGATTGATGGGACCATAACCATAAAAGAAATAATAGATGAACTAGATATTTCCGATATGACAGCCCGTAGAGACCTTGATGCTCTAGAAGCTGATGGACTTTTAACACGTACTCATGGTGGTGCACAATTGCTTTCCTCTAAAAAGCCACTTGAAAAGACACATATCGAGAAGAAAAGTCTAAATACAAAAGAAAAAATTGACATTGCTAAAAAAGCCTGCTCTTTAATCAAAGATGGCGATACTATTTTTATTGGACCCGGAACTACACTTGAACAATTGGCATTAGAATTGAAAGGTCGTAAAGGTTATAAAATTCGTGTCATTACAAATAGTCTCCCTGTGTTCTTGATTCTAAATGATAGCGAAACCATTGATTTATTGCTTCTTGGCGGTGAATATAGAGAAATAACTGGAGCTTTTGTAGGTTCAATGGCTTCGACAAATTTAAAAGCAATGAGATTTGCCAAAGCTTTTGTTAGTGCAAATGCTGTTACCCATAATTCTATTGCTACATATAGTGACAAGGAAGGTGTGATTCAACAACTTGCCCTAAACAATGCTGTAGAAAAATTCTTATTAGTAGACAGTACTAAATTCGATCGATACGATTTCTTTAACTTCTATAATCTAGATCAACTCGATACCATCATTACAGATAACCAGATTAGCCCTCAACACTTAGAGGACTTTAGCCAGTACACTACTATTTTAAAAGCGGACTAGAATTATGACTTATAAAAATATTGTTTTTGACCTTGATGACACTCTTTATGACCATCAACTCCCCTTTAAACGTAGCGTTGAGAAATGTTTTCCAACGATTGATATCCAACAAATAGATAACATTTACAAACGTTTCAGATATTGGTCTGATGTTGCTTTTCCTAAATACACGAAAAAACTCATCAGTATTGAGCAGCTTAGAATTTTTCGCTGTCAGAAGACTATGGAAGAATTTGGCATCGATAGTATTTCTAGGACAGAAGCTCTAGACTTCCAAGCTGACTATGAATATGAACTCGATCAGATTACGATGATTCCTGAGATACATCAACTACTGCTGGCTCTACATAAAAACCACATCCCAATAGGTATTCTAACTAATGGCCCTGTTGACTTACAGAGTCGAAAACTCCAAAATATTGGTGCCTATCAATATTTTGAAAAGCAAAATATCATCATTAGTCAGGCCACTCACGGAGGAGCTGCAGAAAATAGCTATGAAGGTAATGTAAAAAACTTACAAAGTTACCGAAATGTCCAATTATCTAAAAGGGCTATAGAAATTCTTAAAGAGGAAATTGAGTTAAATCACCAACATATAAGATTCAATCCTGATTATAAAGATAATGGACGGATTTTTACTTCCAAAAGTCGTCATAAACCCGACTATAATGGAACACCTCTTCATTATAGTGTCCTTAACAATTTCCTCAACTCACCTGAAAATGGAAAATTAAATCGAAAAGGTAATCCAAAACGAGCAGGAATTGATATTGATAATAAACTTAGTTTTAATAAACATATTACGACCCATATATTCCGTCATACGCATATTAGTTTCTTAGCAGAGCAAGGAATACCCCTAGAAGCAATTCAAGACCGTGTAGGGCATTCTAGAGGTAGTCGTGTAACAGAAATTTATTTGCACATCACTAAAAAAACAAAGGATCAAATTATACCTATCCTTGATACTCTTACACAATAAGTGTGGCAAATCTGTGGCAAAACATAAGAAAAAGGCTTGTCCATATTGGACAAACCCTTTATTTTCAAGCTTATATAACCTAATTAAGCTTTACCAGCTGATTAGAATAGGATGTTGCATGTTTTACTACGTCTTTTTCATAGAGTTTCACTAATTCGTCAAAATTTGGGTGCTGTTGTTTGAACGTATCATTATCAATGATAACAACATTTCCTTGTGTTTCTTCGGAAATTGCCGATCGCAAACTAGTTTTCCCTGATCCTGGTTGCCCACCAAGTAAAAAAGCGGTTGGCGATTCAACCGCTAGTCTATTTTTAGTTAGTCGTTCAACATTCTTTTCTAAACGATCTTCAAATTGCTTTTCGGTGAAGTCAGTAATATTCGCCATGTTAAGCCACTTTCTCTTTTGTCAAAATTTGTTTTGAATATTGATTCATTGACCGCCAATACTCATGAATAGCTTGTAATTCTTCTGTAAAGGGCCACGATAAAATGTAGGAAAAAGGCCATCGAAAATGTAGGCTGAATTCAAATCTGATAATCTTTTTCATGAAAACATTCAAGGAGAGTGAATC